>WNFI01703651.1_pt1 | contig 13518 bp, 17 predicted proteins | sample 5400471 | NCBI WGS metagenome assembly WNFI01 (sample SAMN13153348, study PRJNA577476) | soil metagenome | isolation source: 100 cm saprolite on Douglas fir-dominated hillslope | place: USA:California | collected 2013-09-17 | reverse complement strand
CGTCAGCGAGCCGGACAACATCATCATCAACACGGAAATGCTCCTGCCACCGTTGCGTCCTGAAGAAGCACGCAAGGTGAAGATTGTGAAAGGACCGAACATTGCCTCACTGCCTGATCTCACACCGCCTCCAGATGCCCTTGAGCTGCCGATCCTGTTGAAGCTCGGCGACAACATCTCAACCGACACGATTTCTCCCGCAGGCGCGCGCGCTCTTCCCTTCCGCAGCAACATCGCGGAGATCGCAAAATTCTCGTATGACATCGTCGATGCGACCTACCACGATCGCGCCATGGCGGTCCGCGCTCAGGGCGGGCATGCCATCGTTGGGGGGCGCAATTACGGGCAGGGTTCGAGTCGTGAGCATGCCGCACTGGCCCCGCGATTTCTTGGCTTGCAACTGGTCATCGCCAAGGGCGTGGCACGCATTCACTGGCAAAACCTCGTGAATTTCGGCGTTCTGCCTCTTATCTTCATGGATGGGGCCGATTACGATCGCCTTGGGCAAGGTGATGTCATTCGGGTGGAAGGTATTCACGCCGCAATCAAATCCGGTCCGACGATTCCCGTAATGAACCTCACAAAGAAACTTACATTCGTCGCGCGTCATGGCCTGTCGGACCGGCAGGTCGATGTCTACATGGCTGGCGGATTGATAAACTGGAAAAAAGCTCGGCTATGAGGATCCATTTTACAATTCTTACCGCCGGAGTCTGCTTGCAAGACCTCTCGCCGGTCGATGCCTCGCCACTTGGGCAATGCAAGTACAGACTACCGACCGCCAGAATCAGAACCAGTTTTTTGGCGCGCTTGTGAGGTTAGCGAGAAACAGCGACCGGTCCACATCAACAACCGCCAGGCGAACGGTTTCCAAAGCGGGTGCAGGGGGCAGTCCGGTCACTTGTAGGATCTCCTGCTCATTGAGAGTCTCGCGCGAGAGTAAAGCTTCGACGAGAGCATTGAGTTCCTTCGGATGCGCGCTCAACAGACTCTTTGCCTCCTCATGGCTTTCGCTGATGATCCGTAGCACTTCCGCATCAATGACGCGAGCGGTCTCGTCGCTGAAAGGCTGGTCGCCTCTGAAGCCGGCGGCGCCACCGAGATAGGGATTCCCGCGCGGAGCCAGTTGCACAAGTCCGAGCTTATCGCTCATGCCCCAGCGCGTGACCATAGTGCGGGCGATATTGGTGGCTTGTTCGATATCGCTCTCGGCACCTGTGGTCCTTGTGCCGTAGACGATTTCTTCGGCCGCACGCCCGCCGAGTATGCCGACGATCCTTGCCCGCAGGTAGCCTTCTGGAAAGTTATAACGATCGCTGTCTGGGCGTTGATACGTCACCCCAAGCGCCTGTCCGTGAGGCACGATCGTTACGCGATGCACCGGGTCCGCGCCCGGCACGACGAGCCCAAGGATGGCGTGTCCGCTCTCGTGATAAGCGATGCGCTCCCGGTCTTGACGGCTCAGCAGAAGCGGGCGCTCCGGGCCTAACACGATCTTTTCCAAGGCGTCTAGAAAGTCTTTCTGGTGAACCTCAGTCTGCTCACGGCGAGCGGCCAGTAGCGCCGCCTCGTTGACCAGATTCTTGAGGTCGGCGCCCGCGAGTCCCGGCGTTGCAGCGGCAAGCTCCGCCAAGCTAGCATCGGGTGCGAGTGGAACCTTGCGTGTGTGGACCTTGAGAATCGCTTCGCGTCCAGTCTTGTCCGGAAGATTGACTACGACACGCCGATCGAAACGTCCGGGTCGGAGGAGCGCCTTGTCGAGCACATCGGGTTCATTGGTCGCAGCGAGCACGATGACGCCCTGCCGGCTGGAGAAGCCATCCATCTCGGTGAGGATCTGGTTCAGCGTCTGTTCCTGCTCGCTGGAACTTCCGATCGCCGTCTGCCCTCGAGCGCGGCCGATGGAGTCCAGCTCGTCGATAAAGATAATCGCGGGCGCATTCTCGCGTGCCTGCTTAAAGAGGTCTCGGACCCTCGCGTACTTCTCGGGTGCCTTGAGGAAATCGACGATCTCGACCAACTCGTTCTCGGCTTCATCGATGCCGGCCACATCGTCGAAGGTGACTTTTGTATCTTGCTCCTTGTCGTAGCGACGGGCTTTACTCGTGCCAATGCTCATGAGCGCGCCTCCCATTCCTCCGCCTTGCGTTGCCGCGCGCCGGAAGAGCCAGACATAAAAGGCGATAATGAGTATCGCTGGGCCGAAACCGACCAGGAGCGACGCCCACGGACTGCCGCCTGACTGGATAGGTTTCGCGCTGATTTCGACTCCGTGGTCAATCAACAGTTTTTCCAGACCCGGACCTAGGAACGAGGGCAGCGTCGTCTTGAAGGTGGCTACCGATCGCGATTCACCGAAGAGCGACGGACTGTTGGGAGATCCAGCGCCGGAGGGTGGCAAGATAACTGCCGTTTTGAAACGGCCTTCGATCTCCTCGCCCCGGCTGTAGATCTCCTCGACGTTCCCTTTTCCGACTTCCTCTTTGAACAAGGTATAGGGCACGACCGACGCCTCCGGAATCGGGAATAAAAATCTCATCAGCAAGTAATTCGCGAGCAGGATGAAAAAGAATGCAACCCATGTCCTGCCCGGCGGTATCTTCGCCGGCGGGGCAGCCTTCTGGTCCCGCCGCGTTCCGTCTCTCGGCTGAACACGTTTCGTCGGTGCGGGAAATCGGGAAACTGGAACCTCCGTTGTTTTTACAGGACTACATCTAGGAAGGCTCGGGTTGCAGCTCACGCTACCGGCTACCCGCGTCTGCTCATCGGGCTTGGGGATCACGGCGTTGCTCATTTCGAGGGCGCCGCCGACCCCCCGTGCTGGTTATGGTGAAGGGCTCTTTTATTTTTCATCTGGGTGTAAAAGATGACTCGCGAAAAAGGCTTGGATAATACCGATTGAGTGGCATCATGATACCTTCTAGATATCAGGCATGGAACTACGTCACCTACGTTACTTCGTGGCGGTGGCCGAAGAACTGAATGTCCGTCAGGCCGCCAATCGTCTCCATTTGTCACAGCCCCCTCTGAGCCGGCAGATTCACGATCTGGAAGACGAGGTCGGCACCAAACCGTTCGTGCGTAGCCAGAGCGGCATGGATCTCACCGAAGCTGGCCGAACCTTTTTGACGGAAGCCCGCTCAATTCTGGCTCAAATGCTGCGGGAACACGCGCAGGCTGACGCCAAACTCCCAGAGAAAGTTACGGCCGCTAAAGATTCGAATCGTTATTTGCACGGAAGATCACAGCGCGAAAACAGGTGCAGCGAAAAGCGATCGAAAGACAATCACGAATCGACGCTAGCTGACGTTACATTGATCCGATGGACGAGTGCGCAGCGTGTAGCTCCTTCTGTTCAAAAAGCGGCATGGATATGCGCCGAACGATTAAGCTGATCTCCAGTCCGACACTCGTCATTGGCGGTCAGTACGATAGGGTCACTCTTCCCAGTCATAGTGAATCGATCGCCGCGACCATACCCGGTGCGAAACTGGTAATGTTGCCCGTAGTCCATTTGTCGAATCTCGAGTCTCCCGACGCGTTCATGAACGCGCTCCTAGACTTTCTACTTTGACAATGGCTGAGTTTCGCCAAGGATCGATACCGACGAGTAAACCGCAACAAAACAATAATCTCACGCAAAGCCGCCGCAAAGATATAGAACTTAGACAGAAGGAAACGAAGGCAACGAAGGGAAAGCCCGACAACTGGCGTAGGAGGTCTTTGAGCGTCAGAACCTTCGTTTCCTTTGTTAACTTCTGTAAAAAATCTTCTGTCTCGTGCCCCTGCTGCCATAATCTCGTTGCGTGATCTTCTTTGAACCCGTCTTCGCTTTGCGTCTTTGCGGCTTTGCGTGAGATTTTTCCTTCTTTATCCCAATAGCCCATCACCGGGAAGCGGGGGGCTGATATCATCGTTCTCGAGCCAGAGAGCGCGATAGCGTCCGGGTGATAGTCCGGCCAAGTTTTCGAACGTTGCGTAAAAACGGCTCAATGAATTGAACCCGGCTTCGAGGGCAATATCAGTCACTTTGGCGTCGGTTGTCCTTAATAACCATTGCGCGTGCGAAACCCGGCACGCGGCAGTTCACGGTGGGTCGAAGGATCCTTGAGGGGATCGTGGCTCTGATCACCATATATGATGGACGAGAGGCATTCTTAGGCAATGCTTAGCGAGCACATAATAGAATGCTAGTAACCGGCAAATTCACTGACCTTAGTGGGACCGTCACTTTTGATTCAGCGCGACCGGAAAGCTCTCGCGTGGAGGCAACTATCTTGGTGAAGAGTATCAACACCGGGATTGCTGCCCGGGATCATCATCTGTTGGCGGCAGACTTTTTTGACGAAGCCAAATATCCCACGATTAGTTTTAGAAGTGATTCTGTGCAGTTGATCGGGGAACAGGCCGCTGACGTGCGCGGCGACTTAACCATGCATGGTAAGACCCGGCCGGTGGTCATTCACGTCGAATTGGTGTCTCCAGCGAAGAGCACCAGTGATAGTCTTTCGTGGAAGGTCACCACCCATTTGCGCCGGAGCGAATTCGGTCTGAGGTGGAATCCGGTGATTGAAGCTGCCAGCGGAATTGGCGATGATATCGATATCCAGATGCGAATCATCACGCCGGCACGCTGAGCGAAAGGAAAAGGGGGATATTCACCACAAAGACACAGAGGACACGAAGACAAAAGTATAATCCGCAGATTTCACAGATTACGCAGATTACGACTGGAGACTCACACGTCACACGAGTTGAAGACATGATTAGGACAGCAGTTCCTTTCGTTCCTGCCGGCCTGCCGAAGTTCGAAACCGAAATCTGCGTAATCTGTGTAATCTGCGGATTTATTTAAGGTTTTCTTCGTGTTCTCAGTGTCTTGGTGGTGAAATTGCCGTTTCTGTAGTAGGGGTGGCACGGATTCAGGGCCCGGTTTTCAAAGATATATTGACATCGATAGAATAGTAATAGATAAGAATGACATCGATAGAAATCAGGAAACCGAGAGCCGCTGGGACGGCTCTCTCTTTATGCTCTGACCACAACTAAAGTAGCTTTATGCCTACATTACTTCATCTCGATGCTAGTCCGCGCGGCGAATTTTCGATCTCTCGGCAACTCAGTAAAGCAGGGGTTGCTGCCTGGAAGACCAGATATCCCAACGGCAAGGTCATCGAACGAGATCTGACCAAAACTCAAATGACGTTTGTCGACCTGGACTGGATTATGGGAGCTTTCAGCCCGCCGGAACAAGTTACCGAGCAGCACAAGAGTGCCTTAGCGATTTCTGATACGCTCATCGGCGAGCTGCTCGAAGCCGATGATATCATCATCGGTACGCCCATGTACAACTTTGCCGTGCCGGCAGTACTTAAGGCGTGGATCGATCACGTGGTGCGAGCAGGAAAAACTTTCCAGTATGGGGCATCAGGCCCGGAGGGCCTGGCGAAAGGCCGGAAGGTGCTGGTGACAGTTGCCAGTGGTGGAGTTTATGACAAAAATTCCGGCCTCGAAAGTTATAATCATGAAATCCCTTATCTGCGGCTCATCCTGGGTTTCATCGGCATCACCGATGTAACGTTCGTCCACGCAGGTGGGACGATCCAAGTGGCTCAAGGGAAAGTATCGCCGGACCAATTCATCGCGCCGCTACTTAAGCAAATTGGGGCCGTCGTGTAGGGCCAGCTCCTAACGACCGGACGTCAAGAATCTACACGCGCCGAGACGCAAGGACCGGCATTAACAGAAGATTACAAAGGTTCGACCTGAGCTCAGCCGAACGGTCACAAAGATAGACTTTCCGACAGAGAGGTCGAGCGCAGCCAGAGCAAATCACGGTAACGGAGGTTCAGAGTTTAATCGCTGCTGCCGCCTGTTCAGATCTATCTTTGTAACCTTTGTACTACAACGAGAAGTCTTCAAACATTTGACGAGGATTCACGTCCTCGCGAAGACAAAATAATTTCACAACAAGGTCGCGAAGGCCGCTAAGACAAATCATGGTCGAAGCTTAGTCGAGACTGTTTTGTCTTCGTGGCCTTTGTGTCCTTGCTGTGAGATTTCCGGTTGTTTGGTTGCGGCTCTGCCGCGGTGTGAACTTCTGTTTAATTCTCCCTGTGGTCTGGGCGTGAGATTTTCCGTGCTGCTGAGCGCTTCCGCTCGTTTACCGACCTTTTTTAGACTGCTTTCCAGTTCTCGCAGTTCCTCGGCGGAAAGCTCGGTAAAGACTTTTGCCATATCATCCACGTGCTTTTGAAAAACTGATTCGATGAGTTTTCGGCCGGCTGCCGTTAAGGCGACAATCCGGACGCGGCGATCGTCAGCGCTTTCGACCCGGCTGACTAGCCCTTTGCTGTAGAGACGATCAACCGCGACACTGATCGATCCGGGATTGAGATTAACCTTAGGGCCGATGGTATTTACGGGCAAAGGTCCCTTGTGCTGCAGCACCTCTAGTACTCGAAAGTCTGAGTTTCCCAGGCCAGTGTGCCCGATTCCCGTGGCTGCATATTTGGCCATGGCATGGAAAGCCTTCATGAACACGAGCCAGACATGAATGGTATCGGCTGGTCTTTTTTTCATGAGTGAAGGTTAAGTAAAAGTAATATAGCAGGAATATATCGGTAGCGATACTGTTTAGAGCGATATAAAAGTGGGGCTGCCACGAGATCCGACAGAGCTCGAGGGTGATAGACAGTATCACGTGCTGTAGTCTCGTAGGGACCTAATATAGGTAGCGACTCGACTCGACTGAGCTCGCCGAAGTCCAGGCAATTCATTGCCTGGAGTGTCAGACAGATTGAACCCGTCCCGTAGGGACTGGTTGGACTTTGTCCCGGAGGGACTAAATGATCGTAGCCAGGCAATTTATTGCCTGGAACGCGTTCAATCGAGAACCCGTCCCGTAGGGCACGGTCTGATCCCTACCCCAGGTTGATTAGTTGTCCTAATCGTGGCACGCCTATCGGACTCAATCATACCGTACCCTACGGGACGGATCCCTGTTTGGCACAGATCCCAGGCAATAAATTGCCTGGCTACGATCATTCAGTCCCTACGGGACAAAGCCCGACATTCCCCTACGAGACAAAGTCTAACAAACTCTAATATTTTGGAAACGGATCCCCGACCGGCTAACCCTACTGCAATTCGACCTTCGCTACGACGATTGGCGCCAGAGTTTCAGCATGCAGAACTTTACCGCGTTGGTAATGATCGATCTGGCTATTGGTAATATAGTAAAAGCTGTCCCCAACAACGGCTCCGGTCGTTGGTAGCTGGGTGAATTCGGTCCGGTACTCAAGCACATTTAGTTCAATGGCTTTGGTTCTATTGGTATCCAAACGCACAATTACCACGCGCGGACTGCCCATACTGTTCTGTACACCAACCAAGCACTCCTTCCAGGTATAGAGCCCATCAAACCCGGACAAAGTCATGTTTGGACCGGGCTGCAAAGGCTGGACCCTTGCATCATGCCTGTCCAAAACCAAGAGTCCAAAAGCGTCCGCGATGAAGACGGTTTTATCGTCAGCGGATAACGCGATTCCATTCGGGTAAAAGAGACGGCGCGGTGTTTGGATTGGGATCAGCTGGGATTGACCCCGCGACAATTTGTACACCTGGTGAGCCAGACTATCAGTTAAAAAGACGTCGCCATCCCGGCATACCACTAGATCATTAAACAGGTGATCGGACTTGGTTTTAGGCGGCGCGTACTTTCGGAGGAATTGGCCGGTGGGACTGAAATGGTAGAGCGCCGAATGCCGTGCGTCTACGCCTGAAGCCACCCACACACTGCCATCGGTTGGATCCATCCTGATACCTAGCACCTCCGCAAGGCCGTCTCGTCCTGCCGGCACAAATTCCTTCTGCAAACCGTCCTGAGTGTAGCGCACGATGCGCTTTTCGTTCAGACTTCCCATCAAGAAAGACTGGGTTCGCTCATCATAAGCGAGCCCTTCCGGGATCAACGTCCGATCGTCGAAAGTAAATGCCGACACGGAATGATGAACCGGTGGGTACAGCGCGTGGACATCATCCGCGATCCGGAGAAAGTCGGGACAGTTCCCTAAAAGTTTAAATGCTCCATCCAACGGAAAATCAAAGCCTTGTTCTGCTCGTGCCACTTCTTGAGCGAGTTCAATGGTCTTGTCTACGTTTCCGACCGCAGCGTAATCAGTCGCCAGTTGATATTTTACCGCGATCTGTTCACAGAGTGGTTCTCGAAGAAACGGTTCGAACGCTTTCATCTCGGTCTGGGCGGCCGCACTGGCCGCCGGATCCGGCATTGCGGTAGCGACGCAGCCACTACGAACGGGAACGCAAACGAATAGGGCAAGGAACGCCACGATTAAAGCCTGCCTGAACATTGAAACAATTGACGGAGGGAGTTAATCTCACGCAGAGGCGCAAAGACAAGACAAAAAGAAATAGCCGCGAAAAGGCGCAAAGAACGCAAAAAAAAAGCGCATAAGAACAGATGAAGGATAGTGCCAAGGCTGTAGCACGAACCGTTTAAGGGACGCGTTCCAAGGTTCAGGATTAAAAATGTGCGGTGGCGAACTCACGCTTCACAGTTCCCCCAAATTGATCCGAGCTTCGGTCATTTCCGTCATTCCTTTTTGCGTTCTTTGCGCCTTTTCGCGGCTATTTCTTCGTTGTCTTATCTTTGCGCCTTTAGGCCCAAACTGTACGGAACCTATATGACTTCAATGCTGTGACGGTTTAAACGCCGTCACATAGGCGGAACCAACATAATCGTCGAGTTTACCTTCGCCGGCATCACTTTGGATAAACTCTCGGCCGGGTTGACGAACCCGGATGTGGACATCCTTGAATCCAGCCTTCGACAGCCAGGTATGGAGCTGGCTGACCAACTCCGCTCCAGCCAAGCAGCCAGATCATTCTTGAGATGCTGGGGAAGAGATTGCAGAGCAACCATATCGGCCACCGCCAACCTACCGCCGGGTTTCAAAACTCGATGGGCTTCCTTGTAAACCTGCAGCTTGCTCGCCGAAAGATTGATCACACAGTTTGAGATAACTGCGTCCACCGTGTTATCGCCAGCCGGCAAATGCTCAATCTCACCCAGACGGAATTCTACATTTTGATAATTGCCGGATACGGCATTTTTCCTGGCCTTAGAAATCATCTCCGGCGTCATATCCACGCCGATCACTTTTCCGGTAGCGCCGACGATCTTCGATGCAAGAAAGCAATCAACTCCTCCACCGCTGCCTAAATCGAGTACCACTTCTCCTGACTGGAGACCCGCAAAGGAGATCGGGTTGCCGCAGCCTAGACCTATTTCTGCGTCTTTAGGCAAGGATGCGAGATCTTCTTTCGAGTATCCGGTGCCTAAATAACCCAGAGCTCTAATCGAAGGTACTCCGGGGATGCTGGGTGAAACGGCTTCTCGAGGACGAGGACGAGGACGACGACGAGGACGAGGACGAGAGCTCTGGGCTGGTCGGTTACTTAGTGGCGCCGGGCATTATCTGCGGCGGTGGCCAACAGGAAAGCCAGATCGAAGAAGGCGTCGTTCTGTCCATCGAAAAGTCCGTCGGCCATGAAGGAGTTAACCGTGGCCACGGCACCCCCAAGCTTTGTCGAAGTGGGGCGGATCACCGAGCAGGGAGGCAAGGCTTCATCTTGGAGGAAGTCACATGGCTCCGGCTGAATCTTGTTAGTTTGGGTGAGCTCCAGCTGCAAGTGAAGCTTAGCTAGCGTGGCAGGATCGTTTAGATTCGGAAAGTTTAACTTGGTTTCTGGGTCGGTTACACCCGCTAACGGCGCATTAACTGCGTTACCTGCTTTGTCGTGCCAGAGTGAGAAATGATCAATCTCAACGCCCCCAATACTCAGCAGGATGCGCAGGACTTCCTCGCTAGAGGCCTTGAGTGCGAGGGTCGGATAAAGGCTCGTGCCTCCTTGCTCAATGAAGGCGAAATGAAACCCGGCGGTGTTGGCGATGGCTTGAACCCGCTGGGCGCCGGTGTTGTTGGTCGGAATCGGAGGGGTGGGCACCATGATGGTGGGAGGTGTATCGCTGTCGTTCAATGGGATCGCCGGTTGTTTTGAAATGGTAAACGGTCCGTTGATGGTGGCGCCTAAATCCGGGTTCTCACCGCTCCGGTAGCGGGTATACCAACTAAGGTCTACGTTCAGGCTCAGAAGGTTCGTGAGCCGCTTGCCGATTTTCGTTTTGTCGACTCCCGTCGCTGTACTGCCCTGCAAAATGCGAAATGGATCCAGGTTAACCGACTCTGCGCCGCGGGCTCGCAAATACGCATCCAAGAACGCGGCGTGACTCAATTCGTCGTCATTATTATCGGTGATGTACTGCGGCATGTCGCCATCGAGATTTTGCAGCGCCGCTATATAAGGAGGATTTCCCGTATTAGCAGCCCCGTCATTGGGTTTGGTCGCTCCACCGAGTTCGTTGTATTGGGTCCAAAGATCGCTCTCTACGATTTCGGCCCATAGGGCGAACCTAAGCAGATCGGCATCCCCTTTGCTAAGCCTCCCGGATGAGTTTGCTCCCTGCGCTTTAAGTAGCGCGCCGGCTGGCAGCAGGGTAGCGCCAACAATGCCCAAGCCTTTAATAAAAGAGCGTCGCGGCACTACATTTGGCCCACTCGAATCATCCGTTCGTGAATGGTTAAAAACTGAAGATGCCTTCGCGGACTCCGTACGAGATAATGTTTCGTCTTTCATAGGTGAGGTTGTGTACTTATTGAGCCGAGCCGGTTGAGCTGAGTAATCTCTCTATGAACCGGGGTTGGCCTACCTGTGCCGACTGGATGCGAAGACGATTTATTCCTGCTAACAGATGAATAAAATATTTAAAGGTTTCTGAGGAATAGTTCGACGGCTTGAGAGTCTATGAATGCATAGGGTAGCGGGCTTACTCGTGAAGGCTGGTCCTGATAGGCTCACCAATTCGGAGCTCGCTGAACTCAGCCTCGAATCCTTCGCGTTCTGGCGAGCAACACATTAAGCCAACCTGGGTTTGAGTGGAGTCAGGGAAGTAGGCCAGGCGAAGCATTCGAAAGGATTGTCCGTCTGTAGAGTATTGAATTCGAATGGCGGCGTCGAGTTTAGTGAGTCTGAACCAGACTGGGCCGGTTAAGGTCGTTGGGAGGACAGACCAATCGGAAAAGTCGCGAGTCACTACGGCCGAGAAATGAGGCATCCCGTCGGTATATTCCACGCCGGTTTTAATCCAATTGCCAGCATCTAATCGGATCATGACGCCGGCTTGATCATATAGAGCCTCATATTTCGCTTCGATTTTGACCTGAATCGTAAAATCGCCGGCTCTCTCGTCATAATAAAAATGGCCGTTATCCCGAATGAAGCCGTAATGGGTCACGCGCCAGAAATCAGTCTTTGGGCCGGTGACGACGCGTATTCGATCATCGTTGACTTGCCAAACTGGGGGTTCATTAAGCCATTGCATGTTTTAAGGAGTTCAAGGAGTTCAGGAGTTCAGGAGTTCAAGGAAAGAACGAGGCGGATCCAAAAAGAGCAAGATGGTTTTCTCTTTGGCGAGATCATACTCCAGGGGATTAAAACGCTTGGTTGAAAACTGTTTTTAAATGACTATGGTCATGTGACCAGGGTTATTTTGCATGAAAAAGAGGGTGTCCAAATCTGTTTTTAAAGCCCGGGCCCTAGAGTTTTGCCGGGAGATAGAATCGACCGGGGAAAGTCTAGTTCTAACGGATCATGGGCGTCCGGTTTTGGAGGTTCGTCCGTACGAGGAGAATGAAATCGATCCGCTCGATAGCCTGCGCAGTTCGGTCGTTAGGTATGAGCGACCCACTGATCCGGTTGCGGAAAATGAGTGGGAAAGCGCTAAATGATCGTTCTAGATACGCATGTGCTGATCTGGTGGGTAGACGGCGCCGCGAAGCTTAGCCGGCCAGCGGCCTCAGCGATAAAACGTGCTCAGGCCGAAAACGGAATCATGATTTCTTCGATAACAGCCTGGGAAATCGCGATGCTAGTTGACCGCGGCCGCTTGACTTTGACCATGGACGTGTCGACCTGGCTGGCCACCGTTGACCGGATATCAGGCCTCCGGTTCACCCCGGTCGACAATCCGATCGCAGTTGGTTCAGTCAATCTGCCCGGCGAATTTCACCAGGATCCTGCCGATCGCATTATTGTCGCTACCGCGAGACGTTTCGGTGCGCCTTTAGTGACTCAGGACCGAAGAATTCGTTCCTATCCGCATCTCAAGACGGTGTGGTGAGCCCTGTAGGGACGAGCTCCCGCTCGTCCGCCGGGAACGCCGCAACGTCTAAGTCGGCGATCACGCCTCACCAATCACAGCATCCCACTCGGGTCCGCTCTTCTCTCGGATACCTGCTTGCTATTTCTTGAATCCGATCGATCTTCGGACCTTCGATTGTTCTTAGTTGATTGCACGGTAGATCGTCAAGTGGAGCCCCTTCATTGGTGATTTGAAACCCGGTGTTTCGGGAACGGCTCTGTGACTACCTTCGAAAATGTTATGAAATTATACGTAGGTAATCTTTCTTTCTCCACCACCGAACACGAACTGCGCGACCTCTTCGCGGCGCATGGCACTGTTACCGACTTGCATGTCGTAACCGATCGTATGAGTGGTCAATCCCGTGGGTTTGCATTCGTCACGATGGGAAATCGTAGCGAAGGGCAGGCTGCTATCAGTGCCCTGGAAGGTCATTCCCTAGACGGCCGTAACTTGACCGTCAACGAAGCGCGTCCAAAGACGGAGAACCGTTCGAACGATTCGTTTCCTCGCCATAGGCGCTAAGACGGTCCCCCGGTCGATTCCGGTGGTAGCAGTCGCTTCCCTTCGGAAAGGGCAATTTTCCACCGCCCATGACGATCGGAAGCCTTGCCTATGAAAGCAGGAAAAAGAGAATCGGGCGGATCCGCCAGCTCTGCTCAACAATTATGGGGAGAATTGGCTGGTATCGATAATCTAACTTACCAGGAGCGGCTATTTACGGTTTACAAACGGAGCGGTAGTTTTCTGATTGTCAGTGATAATGGGCAGGAACGCCTGGCCGGTCCGGACAGCGGCCTCAAGAAATCTGATCTTTTGCGAGAAGTAATGGATCAGTTCCAGGTGCATGCGTTACGGGTCAGACCCTCGAGTGGTTCCGAGTTACCAGCTGGAGAAAGCTAGACTCCATGTCTCAGGCGCTCTATTTTCAGATCATTCTGGAGCCTCATCATAAGCATTCGGGCGGTAAGACTGGAAGAAAGATTAGTTTTCTTGCCGAGGTGCTTGCCAGCGTCGCAAAAGCGGGCGCGAAGTCGCCCGAGGACCAGCAGTCGGTCCGTGAAGAGGCGCAACGACTGGCAGCTAATTTGACCTGTATGGCCATGACCGGCCAGACTCATCAATCCGGCGAAGACCACATGCAAATTTCCTTCCGGTCCATTCCCAGAATGTCCAGCCATCTGACTGGTCGCCAGGCCGATGCCGAAAAGAATGGTGTCCGGGTTTGGTTACTC
>WNFI01394817.1_pt2 | contig 13518 bp, 13 predicted proteins | sample 5400471 | NCBI WGS metagenome assembly WNFI01 (sample SAMN13153348, study PRJNA577476) | soil metagenome | isolation source: 100 cm saprolite on Douglas fir-dominated hillslope | place: USA:California | collected 2013-09-17 | reverse complement strand
AAGAAGACGTCGATGTCGCCTGGCGTGATCTCGGCGAGCTTCGCGCCCAACCGCGCGCGCGCTTCGGTGGCCATAAACGGATTCGCGTACGCCAGCACCTGCGCCTGCTCGTGAATCGCGTTGACGACGCGCTCGTCGCCGTGACCGATGTTGACGCACATCAACTGGCTGTTGAAGTCGATGAAACGCTTGCCCTCGGGCGTCCAAAAATAGATGCCCTTCGCCCTCGCCACGGGAATCGGATCGACTTTCGACTGCGCCGACCACTCGAACAGCGTGTGCTTCTTCGAGAGCGCGATCATCTCGTCGCCGGTCATTTCGATCCTTTCAGCATCGCTTCACGTTTCGCGCGGAACTCGTTGCCCGGCTTCCACTCGGGAAGCTTGTCGGCTTGCGCGACCCGGTACCCGACGGCGAAGAACACCTTCAGATCCTCGGCCGTCCCGGTGAGGTCCCAATCCGGATAGACGACGTCCTTCGGCGTGTGGTACCGATGCTCGGTCCACTCGTCGCGCATCTTCTGGCCGTACTCCGCCGGCTTCCCGACGTACTGGACGCCTCCATCGGGATCGAGCGCGGGCACGCCTTCTTTCGCGAAGTTGAAATGATCCGACCGATAGTAGAACCCCTTCTCGGGCTCTGCGTCGCCGTGAACGATGCGTCCCTGCTCGGCCGCGGCGTCGCGCGCATAGTCGTCGAGATCCGACGCGCCGTAGCCGACGAGCGTGATGTCCTTCGTGCGGCCGTGAACGTTCCAGCTGTCCAGGTTGATGTCGGCGGCCGTCTTCGCGAGCGGATAGATTGGCATCGTCGCGTAGTGCTGCGAGCCGAGGAGTCCCTGCTCTTCCGACGTCACCGCCAGAAAGAGAATCGATCGCTTCGGCGGTGACGGCAGCTTCGTGAACGCACGCGCTTCCTCGACGAGCGCCGCGCATCCCAGCGCATCGTCTTCCGCGCCGTGAAAGATGCCGTCCGCGGTCTTGCCAAAGTGATCCCAGTGCGCCGTGTAGAGGACGAACTCGTTTTTCAGCGCTGGATCCGAGCCGTCGAGGACGCCCACAACGTTGCGCGAGTCGATCGTCCGAAGCTTGTTGTGAATCGTCATCGATGCGTTCACGCCGAGCGCCACAGGCTTGAAGTCGCGGGTGGCCGCCCGCTGCTTCAGCGCATCGAAATCCTGACCGGCAGATTTCAGGAGCGCCTTCGCGCTGTCGAGCGTGATCCATCCTTCGATCGCGGCGCGGCCCATGTTCTTGTCGGTCGTGACGAGATCGAACTGCTCGCCGGTCTTCCCCTGAACGACGTTGAACCCGTAACCGGCGGGACCGGTTTCGTGGACGATGAGCACCGCCGCCGCGCCCTTCTGCGCGCCGACCTCGTACTTATAGGTCCAGCGGCCGTAATAGGTCATCGCCTTGCCGCCGAATGTTTTGGGATCGAGCTCGCTCGTGTTCCCCGGATCCGGCACCGGCGGATCGTTGACGAGCATGATCAGCGTCTTGCCTTTGACGTCGATGCCTTTGTAATCGTCCCACTCGAACTCCGGCGCGACGACGCCGTAACCGACGAAGACCACCTCGGAGTTCTCGACGCTCGCCGACGGTGCCACGTGCTTCGTCCACGCCACTACATCGTCTTTCCACTTGAGCGTCTGCTTGTCGCTGCCTTTGGTGAAGACGAGAGGTGCCGGCGTCGGCGTGATGCCAACGAGCGGAACGTTCTGAAAATAGGTGCCGTCGGTGTTTCCCGGTTTGAGCCCCACCTTCTTGAACGCGTCCGCGATGTAGTTGACCGAGAGGGTCTCGCCCTGCGTGCCGGGCGCGCGTCCTTCGTATTCGTCGGACGCGAGCACCTTCACGTGATCGAGCAGCGCCTTGGTGTCGACCGAAGGCAGCTGGCCGATCGGCACGGGTGAGCCGGATATCGGCGCGCCGGCCGCCGCCTCGGGCTTCGGTTGGGATGAACATGCGATCGCGCCAAGAAGCGCAACGGCGACGAACAGATGTTTCATGATGATTGCAGTTTATCTTCCGGCGCCCATCAGGTCGAGAGTCGCGAGGGCGATTACTTTCGCGGCGTTCAAGAGATCCTCGATGCGGCAGTATTCGTCCGGTTGATGCGCGAGCTCCAGCTGGCCGGGTCCGTACGCCACGCAGTGCGGAATGCCGGCAATGCGCGCGACGTGCTTGTGATCGTAGGTGCCTGGACTCGCCACGAGCGTTGCGGGCACGCCGAGCACGTGGCGAATCGCGGCGCCGACGGCGCCGATCACGGGCGAGTCGTGCGGCGTCTGCACCGGCTCCACGAGCATCAGGTCGGAAACCTCGTACTCGACGCCGGCCACTCGCGCAATTGCGCGCTTCACCACGGCATCGATCTCGGATCGCACTCCGTCGGAGGCTTCCTCGATGAGAAATCTTCGATCGAACACCGCACGACAGCGGTCTGCGACGCACGGCGTCTGGATACCGTCGATCGGCTGACCGCCTTCGATGGCGTTGACGTTGATCGTGCCGTAGCGCGCATCCTCCGGCACGACGGGCATCGCGGTCCGCCGCGCCGCGAGCATCGGCACGAGCTCGTGACGAATCGCCGCGAGCACTTCGGTCATGCCGTCGACGGCGCTGGCGCCGAGAAACGGCATGCTGCCGTGCGCGATCCTTCCGCGCACCATCAGCTCGAACCAGTAGACGCCGCGGTGGCCGACGCAAATGCGATCGACGTCGAGCGGCTCGGGAATGATCACGTAATCGGTTCGCGCCTTGGCGATGCGCCCGCGGTCGGCGAGCCACGCGACGCCGGCGAAGCCGCCGCTTTCTTCATCGACGGTCCCGCTGATTTCGATCGTCCCGGGCATCGGCGCGCCGGCACGCGCGATCGCTTCAGCAGCGAACACCGCGGCAGCGATTCCTGCTTTCATGTCGCATACGCCGCGACCGTAAATTTTGCCGTCGCGCACGATTCCGGCGAATGGATCGACCGTCCAGCCGTCGCCGGGAGGCACGACGTCGAGATGGCCGTTCAGGTGCACCACCGGTCCGGTGCCGCCGCGCCGGGCTCCGACGACGTTGATGCGCGGGTGGCGGACAGTGTGCTCGGGCCGACCTTCGGCGGGGAGCAGCTCGACGTCGAAGCCGCGACGCCGCAAGTCGTCGCCGAGAAACTGCGCGCACGCCGCGTATTCGTCACCCGGAGGGTTGACCGTGGGAATGCGCACGAGATCCTGCGTGAACGCGACGATTTCGTCGGATGCGCGATCGACCTCGCGAAGCACGCGATCGGTAGGATGCATCGGCTGGGCGTTCTAGAATACCGCTATGCGAACGGCGCTTACGCAGGCGGCCCTATTAGTCCTCGCGGCCGTCTTCGTCGTGGTGCAACCTCTTACCAGGGCTGCAGAACCGAACTCGACGCTGACGGCCGTCCCCGGCGTGAAGGTCGGTCATTTCACGCTGAAGGAGCGGCCGACTGGGTGCACGGTGATCCTCACCGAAGCCGGAGCCACCGCCGCCGTCGACGTACGCGGTGCGGCGCCGGCGACGCGCGAGACCGATCTCCTCAACCCGGTCAACGTCGTGCAGCAGATTCACGCAATCACACTGTCGGGCGGCAGCGCGTTCGGGCTCGACTCGGCGACGGGCGTCATGAAATACCTCGAAGAGCAAGGCATTGGCTTTCCGTTCGGCGGCGTGCGCGGGCGCGACCATCGGCAAAACCGGCGGACTGGACCGCGCGATGAAAGCCGGCATCGGCGGCGCGGCGATCACGATGCCCGACGGACTGATTGTCGCCGCGCTCGTCGCGGTGAACGCCGCGGGCGACGTGATCGATCCGTCCACTGGAAAGGTCGTGGCCGGCGTGCGGACCGCCGACGGCCAAGGCTTCGCGGACGCGCGCGTGCTGCTTCGCAGCGGCGTGTCGCCCCAGATCCGGCCGGGCGAAAACACGACGCTGGGCGTCATCGCGACGAACGCGACGTTGACGAAAACGCAGGCACTGCGCGTCGCGCAGATGGCGCACGACGGCTTCGCGCGCGCGATCTCGCCGGTGCATACCAGCGGCGACGGCGACGCGATTTTCGTGCTCGCCACCGGATCGAAAACGGGCGCGGCCAACGAAAGCCGCCTCGGCGCGCTCGCCGCGGAAGTCATGGCCGACGCAATCGTCCGCGCCGCGCGCCAGGCGACCGGCGTGCCCGGATATCCATTCCCGCTGGAATGGCGGCCATGGCCGCCGCCGCACGCAGCGGCGATCTCACGCTGTCGTTCACCGAGTTCCCGTGGGGCTGCGAGTACTACACGCAGCACGGCCGCATGATGGACGGCGATGGGTTCGATCGGCTGGAGAAGTTCGACGCGATCTATCTCGGCGCGATCGGCGCGCCCGGCGTGTCGGACGCGGCATCGGCCGCGCTGATTCTCGCGATCCGCCAGCGCTTCGATCAGTACGTGAATCTGCGGCCGATGCGGCTGCTGGCGGGGCTCACCTCGCCGCTCGCCAATCGCGGCGCCACTGAGATCGACATGATCTGCGTCCGCGAAAATTCCGAGGGCGAATATTCAGGCGTCGGCGGCCGCGTCCATCGCGGCACGCCGCACGAGGTCGCGCAGCAGGTCGGCGTCTTCACACGGCAAGGCATCGAGCGGATCCTGCGATACGGTTTCGAACTCGCCGCCGCGCGTCCGCGACACATGCTGGCGAGCGCGACGAAATCCAATGCGCTGACGCATTCGATGGTGCTGTGGGACGAAGTCGCAGAGATCGTGCGAAAAGATTATCCGTCCGTCGACTACCGCAAGTACCACGTCGACGCGCTCGCCGCGCGGATGATCACCCATCCGCAGACGCTCGATGTCATGGTAGCGTCGAATCTGTTCGGCGACATCCTGACGGACATCGGATCGGCGATCTCGGGAAGCCTGGGCATCGCACCCGGCGCGAACATCAACCCGACGCGCACGTTCCCGTCGATGTTCGAGCCCATTCACGGATCGGCGCCCGACATCGCCGGCAAGGGTATCGCGAATCCAATCGGTGCGATCTGGGCCGGCGCGCTGATGCTCGATCACCTCGGTCGCCGCGATCTGCACGATCGCATTCTCGGCGCCGTCGAGCGCGTCGTCGCCGGCGGCAAGGTGCTCACGCCTGATCTCGGCGGCAAGGCAAACACGAAGGACGTCGCCGACGCGATTACGTCCGCGATCTAGCTCTCCACCATCAATGGGCGACGCTCTTCAGGTGTTCGCGCAGTAGATCCCGCCCAAAGTCCCCGTCGAAATCGCGCCACACCGAGTGGATGTGGTTCCCGTCGTTCTGCGTATTGTCGTACTCGACGAGGAACGTCGGCCCCTGAATCCGGTAGTAGTGTTTCTTGCCGCGGTCGGTCTCTCCCGCCCACGCGAACGCAATCTTTTCGACGCCCGCCTTCTTGAACTTCGCGACACGATCGGCGGCGATGTCGGGCGCCATGAAGCCGGTGTAGACGTCGATCAGCTTCATCAGCAGATCGCGCTGCTTATCGTTCATCGCCGCCGCGGTCATGCCGACAGGCGACAGCGGATCGATCTTCACAGTATTCATGGTGATCATGTCGCCCGGCGCGTTGGCGTCGATGATGGCGGTGGTCTTCTGCGACGCGTCGAGCGCCGCGAGCAGCGCGCGTGCGGCGTCCTCTTCCATCCCGAGGATGCGCGTTCCCTTCTTCGGACCCTCACGCACCTCGGCCGGGTTGCTGCCGAAAAACGACGGCGCGCCGGCGACGAGCGTGCCGTCAACGACCGTGAACTGCAGCGACACATGATGTCCCTCAACGCGCCAGCCCCACGTGTCTTTCGCCGACGGCGTGCCGAAGATCGAGAAGAAATAGCGTTCGGGATCGCGCACGATCGGCGTGCCGCGCGGCGGCTGCGGACCTGCCGCGCGCTGCGCCGCTTCGAGTGCGCCGAGCACTGTTTCGAGATCCATGATCGACGACGCCGTCAGGTACCCGCGCTGGCTGAGCCCGGTTTTGAGCAATTCGTGCGCGAGGGCCCGCTGCGCCGTGGTCATGTCTTTGACGGTGAGGCCATTGCGCGGGAACATCGGCGCCGGCCCCGTGGGAATAAAGTGCCAGTGCGTCCGCTCGTCGGACGCGAACGCGAACACCGCCTTCTGACGCTGTTCGGCGGTGAGAGTGCCGATGAATTTCGACGCGGCTGAGGCCATGGCCGCGGACGACCGTTCGGCGCTCGTCAGCACCGAAACAGCAAGCACACACATCAGCGCCGCGGCGACGACGAGGCGAGGTGGAAGTCGGTGTGTCATGCGGCAGATTCTAGCTTGACCGTCGTTCGTTAGGGGAGGAGGATCATCAACCGATGTTCAACGCCCTCCACCACGGTGGACACAGGGGAAATGGGGATAAGACGGATAGGTGTGTTCCGCCGCGTACTCAGCGGTGGGAAGCTTGCGTTATCGCGATCGCTCTGCTCGGTCGTTTCGCCGCCGCGCAACCGCCTGACGTCGATGCGGCCCTCGTTTGAAATCCGACATCCTCTACGTCCGCACGCCGGACGCGGATCGCTGGCTGCAGTTCCGCGACGTGTTCGAAGTCGACGGCAAGCCCGTACGCGATCGCGCCGAGCGTCTCGCGAAGCTGTTCCTCCAGCCGTCGCGATCGGTGCAGAAGCAGGCGCAAGACATCTCCGCTGAAAGCGCGCGCTACAACATCGGCGGCGTCAATCGAAACATCAACCTGCCGGTCCTTGCCCTGAGCGTGCTCGAGACAGAGAGCCGGCCGTGGTTCTCGTTCACCGGTACGCGGAAGAAGGACCTGTGGGAGATTGAGTTTCGCGAGGAGCGCGGCGGCACGCTGATCCGCACGAACGGCGAACAGTCGATGCCGTCGCGCGGCCGCTTCACGATCGAGGCGTCCAGCGGGCGCGTACTCTCGAGCGATCTCATTGCAGAGAGCGCCACGCTGAGGGCGCGCATCGAGGTGACCTACGCGCCTGAACCCGCGATGGCGCTGCTCGTGCCGCGCGAGATGCGAGAGAAGTACGAGTCGAAGGACGGGTCGGTGATCGAGGGGCGCGCCAGCTACGCGAAATTCCGGCGGTATCAGGTGACGACGGACGAAAAGGTCGGCGAAGTGAAGAAATGAATCGCGCAGCCTTTTTGATGATCGCGTTGATGGCGCCGCCTAACGCCCCTCAGGAGCCGACGCTCCACGACGTGCTGCAGCGTACCGGCGGGTACGTCGTCGAATTCCAGCGGCAGCTCTCCGGCATCGTCGCCGAGGAGCGGTACGCGCAGAACGTCGTTGCGACCGGGAACGGCCTCTCACGCAATCCCGCGGTGCTCAACCGCGTGCTGAAGTCGGATCTCCTGCTCGTGAAGCCGGCAGGGGCCGACCGCTGGATCCAGTTCCGCGACGTGTTCGACGTCGACGGCAGCCCGGTGCGCGATCGTTCAGAGCGGCTGATGAAGTTGTTCGTCGAGCCGTCGACATCGACCGCGAAGCAGGTCGAAAAGATCATCGAAGAGAGCACGCGTTACAACATCGGCAAGCTGCAGCGCACCATCAACGTGCCGGTCCTCGCGCTCGTCATTCTCGATCCGGTCAATCAGTCATGCGGCCACCGGCCAGGTGCTCGCGAGCGAGTTGATCGCCGAAGACGTGTCCATTCGAGGGCAGGTCGACGTCGGCTACGATCTGGAACCGGGCATCGTCCCGCTCGTGCCGGTCGAGATGCGTGAGACGTACGACCTGCGCCGTGACGGCTCGCGGGTGTTCGGCGTCGCCACGTACGGCCGGTTCCGCCAGTTCCAGGTGAAAGTCGACGAGAAGATCGCGCCAATCAAATGATCCGCACTTCGATCGCGCTGGCCATTGCCGCGGCAACTGCTGCCGCGCCTGCTGAAGAGCCGACGCTGGCGGTAGTCCTCGATCGCACCGCGACCTACGTCGCCGATTTCCAACGCGAGCTCGCGACGATCGTTGCGGAGGAGTACTACGTTCAGGACTGGACCTGGCCGGAGCAACGGAAGGGATCGAAGCCGCACGAACACCGCGAGCTGCGCGCCGACCTGCTGATCGTCAAGCCGAGCGGATCGCGGGCGTGGATGGGATACCGCGACGTGTTCGAGGTCGACGCCAGCCCCGTGCACGATCGCGACAATCGGCTTCCGGCGCTCGTTCTGAAACCGTCGCGAACGACCGACGGGCAGATTCGTCAGATCCTCGCCGAGAGCGCACGGTATAACCTCGGCGACATCCAGCGCAATTTGAACACGCCCGTGTTCTCGCTGCTCTTTCTCGAGCGGGAGAATCATTACCGGTTCAAGTTCACGCGAACGAAAGAGCCGATGCTGCGCGCCGTGGACCCGGGCGATTCGCGGCCAGACGTCTTCCGGGTGTCGACAGAAGTGTGGGCAGTGGCGTACCAAGAGAAAGGATCCGGTACGATGATTCGCACGGGTCCCAACGGCAAGAACGATCTGCCGGCGCACGGCACCTTCTGGATCGAACCGGCGACCGGCCGCGTCCTGATGAGCGAGCTCGTCACCGAGAACCGGCAACTGCGCGCGACGATCGACGTAAGCTTCCAGTCGGAGCCGCTCTTCGGTATGTTCGTGCCGATAGAAATGCACGAGCTCTACGAATCGCGCGACCGTCGCCGCTCGCGGATTCAAGCGGTGGCGACCTACGGTCAATTCCGGCGACTTGAAAAGTAGGGGTGTATGGCTGCACGACCGACGTGGAAGGGTTATCTCAAGATCAGCCTCGTAAATATTCCGGTGAAGGTGTTTCCCGCGACTGATGCGGGCGCCACGTTGAGCTTCAATCAGCTCCACGGGGAGTGCCAGACGCGCATCCAGCAGAAACGCTGGTGCCCGAAATGCGAGCGCGAAGTACCGAACACCGACATCGTCAAGGGCTTTGAATTCGAGAAGGGGCGCTACGTTGTCGTCGACGAGGAAGACGTCGAGAAGGTGCGCGTGGAATCGACGCGCGTGATCAACCTGGAGAAGTTCACCGAGGATACGGCCATCGATCCGATCTATCTCGAGCGCCCCTACTATCTCGCGCCGGACGGGCCAGTGGCGCGCGACGCGTTTGCGGTGATCCGCGAGGGGATGAAAGGGAAGGCCGGCATCGGCAAGGTTGCGCTCTACGGCCGCGAGTATCTCGTGAAGGTGCAGCCGCGCGACAAGGGCCTGGTCATGTACACGCTGCGGCACGCCAATGAAATCCGGAGCATGGACGCGATCGACGAGCTCACTGATATGCCGGAAACGGCGAAGCCCGAAGAAGTGAAGCTCGCCAAGCAGGTGATGGGCACGTTCGAAGGCGACGTGGATCTGAACGCGTACCGCGACGACTACCAGGTGGGCCTCCGCGAGATCATCGATGCCAAGATCGAGGGCCGCGAGATTGTCGCGCCCGAGATCGAGGCGCCGCCGAAGGTCGTCAACCTGATGGAAGCGCTGCGCAAGAGCCTTGACACGATCGGCGCGAAGAAGAAGGCGCCGGCGGCGACGGTTTCGCGCGACACCTCAGCGAAGCGGAAGCGGGCTTAGCGGCTGGTGCGGCGAGCGGTCCTTCTTCTTCACCAATGGATCGGCATCGCAGCCTCGGCTTTTCTGATCGTCATCGCCGTCTCCGGCAGCGCACTCGTCTTCGAGAACGAGATCGATCGCGCGCTCAATCCGATGCTCTCGTTCGTGACGGTGCCCGAAGGCGCCTCCCGCCTGCCGCTCGAACGCCTGCTCGGCATCGTCAACGCACAGCAGCCGGACGATCCGGCCGGCAGCGTTCGCATCGCGGACAGGCCGGACCAGTCGTTCGAGTTTTCCTCCCCCGTCCGTCGTTCGACATTCGTCGATCCCTACACCGGCCGCATTCTCGGATCGCGAAACCGCGAGCACGGCTTCGCGCGGTGGGTGCATCTGCTGCACACGCGGTTCGTCGCCGGCGACGTCGGCGAGCTGCTCGTGGGCGTCTTCTCTGTCGCGATGCTGCTGCTCGCGCTGAGCGGCCCTCGTGAAACGCTTGAACGACGTGCCAGACGCGACACCGCCTTCGTCCACGCCGGTTGCGGGCGCCAAGCGGATCACCCTCGATCGAGCGGTCGCCACCGCGAGTGCGGCGCTGCCGGGTGCATCTGTCTCCAATCTCAACGTGCCCGCCGCTCCAAGGGCCGCGTTTCGAATTCTTGCGAAGTTCCCGGAGGATCGGACGCCGGCTGGACGCAGCCGCGTTCACCTCGATCAATTCAGCGGCGAGGTGCTGCTGGTCGAGAACACGCGCACCGCGCCGCTCGGCACGAGGATCCTCAACTTGAAACGATCGGCCCACACCGGTGATATCTTTGGCGCACTGACGCAGGCGCTCTACTTCATCGTCAGCCTCGGGATCGCCATGCAAGCGGTCACCGGAGTGCTGATCTGGTGGAACGGGCGCAAGCGAAACAGCGCCTGATAACCCTTATGCGAATGGTTCGATTCCTTTGTGCGGCGCTCCTCGTGTGCGCGGCGGCGCCCGCAACGGCGCAGGATCTCTTCGAGATCCAGGTGTACCCGTACGACACGGTCGAACCGGGAAAGACCATGTTCGAGTTCCACACGAACTTCATCCCGAGCGGCACGCACGACACCGGGGACTCGCAATACGCGAACCATCACCAGTTCCACGAGACGCTGGAGATCACGCACGGGTGGACCAAACGGTTTGAAACGGGCTTCTACGTGGAAACGGCGCACGTGCCAGGCGTCGGCGAAAAGTTCACTGGCTTCCACATCCGCCCGCGTTTCAACCTGCCGGAGTCGGAGAACGTCCCCTTCAAATTCAGCTTGAGCCTCGAATACTCGTGGAACGCAGAAGGGTTCGATCCGAACTCGCAGACGCTGGAAATCCGCCCGATCTTCGAGCGCGAGCAGGGCCGGCTGTACTTCGCATTCAACCCGAGCATGTCGCTTGCCGTGAAGGGGCCCGATGCCGGATCGGCCCCCGGGTTCGACCCGAGCGTGAAGGCCGGCTGGGATTTCTCGAAGAAAGTGCAGGCGGGCGTCGAGTACTACACGGAAACGGGCACCGTACGCCATTTCGATCCCTTCGGCGACGAGCACCACATCGTCTTCGGGGTGGCCGATCTGAACGTGTCGCCCGATTGGGAAATCAACTTCGGAGTGGGCCGCGGCATCACCCACACGAGCGAGCACTGGATCGTGAAGTCGATCATCGGATACCGCTTCAAGCGGTGAACGGAGGTCCCCTCCGTCAGCTCACTCGCTCGAAGTCGATGAACCCGCGATCAACATCAACGGATACAAGCCGGACGTCGAGGCGATCGCCGACGTCGACGCCGCGGCCGCCGCGCACGAGCATGCCTTCGATCGGCGGCGTCGCGGTACGGACGAACGTGCCTTTGTTCGACGCGCCTGTCACGAAGGCGTGAAACGTCTCGCCGATGCGGTGCTGAACGATCATCGCGGCGGCCGACTTTCGCACCTGCCGCTCCACCTTCTGGGCGTTGTCTTCCTGGCGCGTGCACTGTTCGGCGAGGTGTTCGAGCTCGTCGATCGAATACGGCGACGGCCGCCCCCCGAGCACCGCCTTCACGAGCCGCTGCGTGATGAGATCCGGGTAGCGCCGGTTCGGCGCCGTGGAATGCGTATAGTCGCGCACCGCGAGACCGAAATGCCCCGGCGGCTCGGCGCCGGGCGGATCGACGACGTATTCGCCGGAGCCGAGCAGCTTGATGATCGTCCGCGACAGATCCGGAAAGCTTTCAGGATCCGCCACGCGCCGCGCGCCGAGAAACGCCGCCAACGCGCCGGAGTCCGCCGTTGGCGGAAGCGTCGCATGCAGGCCTTCGGCGACCGCCCGGATGCGATCCCAGCGCTCCGGCGATCGGACGACGCGCCGAAGCGAGGGGAAGTTGTGGGCGTCGAGATAGCGCGCGATGACGCCGTTGGCCGCAACCATCAGGTTTTCAATCAGCTTCTTGGCGCCGTTCGGTAGCTCCGGCGTCAGCTCGGTGAGCCGGTCGCCGTCGAAGACATGCGTGACCTCGATCGTCTGGAATTCGAGCGCGCCCTGTTCATGACGGACGCGATCGAGCGCCTGCGCGGCGCGATCCTGGATCTTCAGCTGCTCGTCCATGCCGTGGACGGCGGCGGCGGCAGGCGGCAGCGGCCCGGTGCCTGCGAGCCACGCGCCGACGGCGTTGTAGGCAAGCTTCGCCTGATTGCGCACGCGCGCGCCGTACACGTCCGACCCGGTGATCGTGCCTGCCGACGAGACGACGACTTCGGTGACCACCGAAATTCGGTCTTCGTTCGCATTGAGCGACGTGAGGTCGGTGGACAGCCGTTCGGGCAGCATCGGAAAGATCGCGCCGGGTGTGTAGACCGATGTCGTGTTGATCGCGGCGTGCCGATCCACGGCCGATGCGCGCTCGACGGCCGCGTCGACGTCGGCGATCGCGACCATCAGTTTCACGTCGCCGTTCGGCAGCACTTCGGCGACCGACAGCTGATCCAGATCGCGCGAGTCGTCGTTGTCGATCGAGCACCAGAGCAGGGATCGCAAGTCGCGCAACGGTTCCCCACCGCTCTGCGGCGGCCCGGTCATCTCCGCGACCTCGCGCAGTGCCGCGGGAGGAAAGTCGGGCTCGAGGCCACGAAACTGCATCGCCGAGCGGGCGATGCTTCGAAGGTGCGAACGATCGCTCTGATTCATGATTGGATCCGCCTGATAGCCAAGGACATGTCATTGACGAGCGCGTCGATCTCTGTCTGATGCGTACGGAAGCTCAGGACGCAGACGCGCCCCAGATAGCGTCCGTGCGCGGTGGCGCCCGTCACCATGACGCGTCCCTGCTTCGTTGTCTCGTCCATCAACCGTCGCGTGGCGGCGTCTTCGTCCGCGCGCGTCGCGCCCGGCCACGTGAGGTGAAAAGCGAAGAGCGACAACTCCGGAGGCGCGTCGATGACGATCCCCGGGAGCATCGCGATGCGATGGGCGGCATCGATCGCCAGCGCGCGCTTTTCGGCAATCGCCTCGCGAAATGCCGCCGCGCCGTACAACTTGACCGACAACCAGACGCGGAGTCCAGGAAATCCGCGCGAGAGCTCCGGTCCGTGCTGGGTCGGATCGTAGAAATCCGACGGGTGCGGCATCGCGGGCAAATAGTCAGCGGTCGCCTCGTGCGCGGTGCGAAGTGCCGCGCCGTCGCGCACCAGGAGCGCACCGGTGCCGTACGGCAGAAACATGCCTTTGTGCGGATCCAGCGTCAGCGAATCGGCGCGCGACAACCCGCGCAGAACGCCGTTCTTCAAATCGCTGCACAGCCAAAAGAACGCGCCGTAGGCGCCGTCGATGTGATGCCACATCCCTTCCGTCGCGCAGAGGTCCGCGACGGCGTCGAGCGGATCCACCGCGCCGGTGTTCGTCGTTCCCGCGCTCGACACCACGGCAAACGGCGCGAGGCCGGCAGCGCGATCGGCGGCAATGGCCTCGCGCAAAAGATCGAC
>WNFI01485364.1_pt1 | contig 13519 bp, 18 predicted proteins | sample 5400471 | NCBI WGS metagenome assembly WNFI01 (sample SAMN13153348, study PRJNA577476) | soil metagenome | isolation source: 100 cm saprolite on Douglas fir-dominated hillslope | place: USA:California | collected 2013-09-17 | reverse complement strand
AGCAAAACAAGGGGGAAGGAGTCCGCAATGGAAAACGTTGAACAGCGCGTCAAGAAAATCGTCGCGGAACAGCTCGGCGTGAACGAAGCGGAGATCAAGAACGCATCCTCATTTGTCGACGACCTCGGCGCGGACTCGCTCGACACCGTCGAACTCGTGATGGCTCTCGAGGAGGAATTCGAGACGGAGATCCCGGATGAGGAGGCTGAAAAGATCACTACCGTGCAGCAGGCCATCGACTACGTAAACGCCCACGCCAAGAAAGCCTGATTTCTCCCACGGCCGGAGCCGATTTGAGCCGCCGTCGTGTCGTCATCACCGGATTAGGAATTGTCTGCCCGATCGGTAACACTGTTGCCGAAGCCTGGTCGAGCGTCCTTGCCGCCAAGTCCGGCGTAGGCCGCATCACCCACTTCGACGCGGGTTTGCTCTCCAGTCGGATCGCAGGCGAAGTAAAGAACTTCGACGTCGCCGCGTACCTGTCGCCGAAGGAGGCGCGCCGCATGGACCGTTTCATCCATCTCGGCATCGCGGCCGGGGTTCAGGCGCTGAAAGACTCCGGCCTCGAGGTCACCGAGGCCAATGCCACTCGCATCGGCGTCAATATCGGCTCGGGAATCGGCGGGCTGCCGATGATCGAAGAGACGCACAACGACGTGCTGAAGGGCGGCCCGCGCAAGATTTCGCCGTTCTTCATTCCCAGCACGATCATCAACATGATCTCCGGAAACCTGTCGATCATGCACGGCCGCGGCGCGCGCGCTGTCGACGCGCAACGACGATCCCGCCACGGCGAGCCGTCCCTGGGACAGGGACCGTGACGGATTCGTTCTGGGAGAGGGAGCCGGAGTGGTGGTGCTCGAGGAATTCGAACACGCGAAGCGGCGCGGCGCGAAGATTTACGCAGAGCTCGCCGGGTACGGGATGAGCGGTGACGCCTACCACATGACCGCGCCACAGGAGGACGGAGAAGGAGCGGCCCGTTGCATGGAGAACGCCTTGCGCAACGCCAAACTCAATCGCGAGGACATCGACTACATCAACGCTCACGGAACCTCGACGCCTCTTGGCGACCTCGCCGAGACCATCGCGGTCAAACGCTGCTTCGGCGATCATGCGAGGAAGCTCGCCGTCAGCTCGACGAAATCCATGACCGGGCACTTGCTCGGCGCGGCCGGAGGAGTCGAGGCGATTTTTTCGGCGCTGGCGATTCGCGACCAGGTCGCGCCCCCGACCGCGAACCTGTTCCACCAGGACCCGGCTTGCGATCTCGATTATGTACCCAACGTGGCCCGGCGCATGCCGCTGCGCTCCGCCCTGTCGAACTCTTTTGGGTTCGGGGGCACCAACGGAACGCTGATTTTCAAGCGCGTTTGATCCCGAAAGGGGTGAAGACGGGCGCTCATGTCGGCTGCGTCCACGCTGCAGCTCGATCTCAAGCCCTCGCTCAAGCTTGCGGGCTGGCTTCTCCTTGCTCATGTTCTTGCGCTTGCGGCCGCTTGGGTGAGCTTGGCCGGCTGGCCGCGGGTTCTGGTCGGCTTCGGCATCCTGCTCTCGTGCGCAGGGTGCCTCGCCGAGGTTCTGCAGCGCTCCTCCCGGGCAGCGGTGTCGCTGGAGCTGCGAGAGGACGGAGGGGCTTCCTGGCGGGACCGTAGGGGCCGGTGGCATGAAGGCAGTGTTCGCAGCGACCATTTTGTTTCGGCGGCACTCGTAGTCCTGGGGCTCGATCTGACGGGGCGCGGCCGCAAATGGCTGGTGCTCTTGGGCGATTCGGCCTCGCCCGAGGACTTCCGGCGCCTCCGGGTTTGGCTGCGTTGGCGCGGTGATGTCGGATCCGGAAAGACCCCGACTGGCGCCAGCACGGAATAAGCTTGCAATTGGCTGAACTATTCTTCAAGGGACCGGTCTGTCTAGCTGCAGGGTCCCTGGGTCTGCGTACGCACTGCGGTATACTGGCCGCCGCCCGTGGACAACTTAGAACAGAAGCGCAGCACCGCTTCGCCAGGGACTGCGGCGGATGGATGAGCGGGGTCTCGACCAGCTGCTGGTCGAGCAAGCCCAGCGAGGCGACAAGCATGCCTTCGAGCTGCTGGTGTCGAAATACCAGCGAAAGCTGGCGCGGTTGCTGTCCCGGTTCATCCGGGATTCGACAGAGGTCGAGGATGTCACGCAGGAAACGTTCATCAAGGCCTACCGCGCGCTGCCCTCGTTCCGGGGCGACAGCGCGTTTTACACGTGGTTATACCGGATCGGCATCAACACAGCGAAGAACTACCTGGTGGCACTGGGGCGGCGCGTCCCGACAACGACCGAGTTCGATTCTGAGGAGGCCGAGGGATTCGAGGGCGGCGAGCAACTGCGCGACATCAACACGCCCGAGAGCATGCTGATGTCCAGGGAGATCGCGAACACCGTCAACGACACCTTGAAGGAACTGCCGGAAGAGCTGCGCAACGCCATCACGCTGCGCGAGATCGAAGGCTTGAGCTACGAGGATATTGCGACCATCATGAATTGCCCGATCGGCACGGTTCGTTCGAGAATATTCCGTGCGCGCGAGGCAATCGCCGAAAAGCTGCGACCCTTGCTCGACACGCGCAAGGACCAAAGGTGGTGACCATGAAGGAAAGACTATCGGCGCTGATCGACGGCGAGCTCCAGAGCGACAGTCTTCACGCGCATCTCGGACGGCTCCGAGCGGACCCGGAATTGCGCGGCGCATGGGATACCTACCACCTGATCGGGGATACGCTCAGGGGCCAGATCAGCCCGGGGATCGCCGATCGCGTAGCCGCTCGCCTTCGCGAGGAGCCCACGGTGCTGGCTCCGCGGCCGGAAAGAAACCCCTCCAGGCGCCTCGGCTGGTACGCCATGAGCGCCGCTGCCAGCGTTGCCGCCGTGGTCTTCGTCGCGTGGACGGCTTCCACCGGCTGGCGCGCCGAGTCGCAACTCGCCGGCGGCCCGGACGCGGCCACCGCCGCGAGTCCGCCCGCCCCGATCGCTCTGGTCTCCAGCGTCGCGCCCGTCGGTATCGAGAACTACCTGCTCGCCCATCAGCCTTATTCCCACACCAGCGCCATGCAAGGAATCGCGCCCTACGGGCGCAGTGTGGCCGGCGAGCGCGGGACAGCAGGGAAATGACGCCGCCCAAGCTCAGCTACTCCGGCACGTTCGTATACCAGCAGGGCCAGCAGGTCGAGACCTCGCGCATTACCCACGTCGTCGAGGCTTCGGGGCCGCGCGAGCGGCTGGAAACCTTGGACGGGGTGCCGCGCGAGATCATCCGCACCGGCGACGAGGTGGTGTGCTACCTGCCTGCGAGCCTGACGGTGAAGATCGACAAGCAGCCCGGTCGCCGGCCCTTTCCCGCGATCCTTTCGGAGCAACTCAAGGACGTGTCGGAGAACTACACCGTCAGGAAAGGCGAGATCGAGCGCGTCGGAGGGTACAGTTGCCAGGTCCTCGCGCTGGAGCCGAAAGACCGGATGCGATATGGTCACCGCCTTTGGGCGGATCTCAGTACCGGCATGCTGCTCAAGGCGAAAACCTTCGACGAGAAGAACGAGTTGCTTGAGCAGTTCGCATTCACGCAGATCAAGATCGGCGGCCACATCGGCCGCGACCAGCTGAAGGCACGCTATTTCCGCGAAAGCCGGGACTGGCGCGTCGAGGATTCCGGCGCGAAACGCGCCAATCTGGCCGAAGCCGGATGGACGATCCGTTCCAGTCCTGCGGGTTTTCGCACGGTGACCGAGCTGATGCGGACCATGGGAGGCACGGGAGGGGTCGGCCACATCGTGCTGTCGGACGGGCTTGCAGCGATCTCTGTTTTCATCGAACCCGCGACGAGCAAGCAGCCGGCGCCGCAGCCGGGTCTGGTGCGGCAGGGGGCGACCAACGTCTACATGCGCCCGATCGGCAGCTACTGGATTACCGTGGTCGGCGAAGCGCCTGCAGAGAGCGTAAAATACATCGCCAACGCGGTCGAATACCGTAAGTAAAGCCCGGCGACCTCCATTGAACCAGTCCGGTTCCTGGTAGCAGGGATTGCGTCGCGGTTCCTGCCCGCCCGATTCCGAGGACCCTCTTGATGCCGAGAGTACTGCTTGTTTGTCTGCTGCTCGGGTTGCCCTCTGCGCTGGTCGCGCAGGGTCGCGAGCTGCCCGATTTCACCGACCTCGCCGAGAGGCAAGGCCCCACCGTCGTCAATATCAGCACCACCCAGGTGCGCGAACGCCGTGCTTCCCCTCAAGTCCCGAATCTCGAGGAAGACGATCCGCTCTACGATTTCTTCCGGCGCTTCATCCCGCGCCCTCCGGGGCCCGGGGGACAAGGCCCGCGCGATTTCGAGAGCCGCTCGCTCGGCTCGGGCTTCATCATCAGCAGCGACGGCTACGTTCTCACCAACGCGCACGTCGTCGATTCCGCGGACGAGATCACGGTTCGCCTGAACGACAAGCGCGAATTCAAGGCTCGCGCGATCGGCGCGGACAGACGCACCGATCTCGCGCTGATCAAGATCGACGCGACCGGGCTGCCGGCCGTACGGATGGGCGATCCGAACCGCCTCAAGGTCGGCGAATGGGTCGTCGCGATCGGCTCTCCGTTCGGTTTCGACAGCACCGTCACCGCGGGCATTGTCAGCGCCAAGGGCCGCAGCCTGCCGCAGGAGAACTTCGTGCCCTTCATTCAGACCGACGTCGCGATCAACCCGGGGAATTCCGGCGGGCCGCTGTTCAATATGCGCGGCGAAGTCGTGGGAATCAACTCGCAAATCTACAGCCGCACCGGCGGCTTTATGGGGCTTTCCTTCGCGATCCCGATCGACGTGGCGATGGAGGTGCAGAGCCAGCTGCGCCAGTTCGGCCGCGTCAGTCGCGGACGAATCGGCGTCGTGATCCAGGAGGTTTCGAAGGAACTCGCCGAGTCGTTCGGTCTGCCCAGGCCCGCGGGTGCGCTTGTCAATGCCGTCGAAAAAGGCGGCCCCGCCGAGAAGGCGGGGGTGGAAACAGGCGACATCATCCTCAGGTTCGACGGCAAGTCTGTATCGAGCTCGAACGAGTTGCCGCGGATCGTCGGCAACACCAAGCCCGGGATCAGGGCGCCGATCGAGCTGTGGCGCAAGGGCGCGACCCGGGAGATCACCGTCACCGTGGGTGAACTGCCCGAGGATCGAGTCGCAAGCCGCAGCGAGCGCCGTGGAAAGCCGCCGGAGCAGGCAGCCAATCGCCTTGGTTTCGTGGTCGTCGATCTTACCGCGGAGCAAAAGCGCGACCTGAAGCTGGGAGGCGGCGTGATCGTCGAAGAGGTCCGCAACAATCGCCGCGCGGACGTGCGCGCGGGCGACGTGATCACGGCGGTGACCAGCAAAGGCCAGACCACCGAAGTGAGATCCACGGAGCAGTTCAACAAGCTCCTCGGACAGCTCGAGCGCAACACCACTCTGACGCTCCACGTACGGCGCGGCGAGAGCAATCTGTTCGTAACCGTCAAGGGCGAAGGTGCGCCCGGTTAGCGCACCCTGCGTATCTCACTTAGACGCGCTAAAATTCAAAGCCTTGGAACCGGGAAACAAGGGTGCTGAACGGCACCCTTTTTTGTAGGCCGATGCAGCACATCCGCAATTTTTCGATCATCGCCCATATCGATCATGGCAAATCGACGCTTGCGGACCGTTTCATCCAGCGCTGCGGCGGATTGTCAGAGCGCGAAATGTCGGAGCAGGTCCTCGATTCGATGGACTTGGAGCGTGAGCGCGGCATCACCATCAAGGCGCAGACCGCAGCGCTGCAATACACTTCGCGCGACGGAAAGACCTACAACTTGAATCTTATCGATACTCCCGGGCATGTCGATTTCTCGTATGAGGTGTCGCGCTCGCTTGCCGCGTGCGAAGGGGCGCTGCTGGTGGTGGACGCAAGCCAGGGCGTGGAGGCGCAGACCGTCGCCAATTGCTACACCGCCATCGAACAGGGCGTCGAGGTCGTGCCGGTGCTCAACAAGATCGACCTGCCCTCGGCCAATCCGGAGCGCGCCATCCAGGAAATCGAGGACGTCATCGGCATCAAGGCAAGCGATGCGTTGCTCGTGAGCGCCAAGACCGGCGAGGGGGTGGAGGAAGTTCTCGAAGCGGTGATCCATCGAATGCCGCCCCCCAAGGGGGACACCGATGCGCCGCTGAAGGCATTGATCATCGATTCGTGGTTCGACAATTACGTCGGCGTGATCATGCTGGTGCGCCTGGTGGACGGAATCATCCGGCCAAAGGACAAGCTGCTGTTGATGTCCACGCAAGCGGTGCATCTGTGCGAGCACGTCGGCGTGTTCACGCCCAAGTCGCAAGGGCGCGAGCAGCTTTCGGCAGGAGAAGTGGGATTCGTCACCGCCGGAGTGAGGGAGCTCCAGCACGCGCGCGTCGGCGACACCATTACCCTCGTAAATCGTCCCGCCAGGCGCTCGGCTTCGGGTTCCGCTGCGGGTTTCTGGGCCTGCTGCACATGGATATCGTGCAGGAACGCCTCGAGCGCGAGTACGACATGGCGCTCGTGACTACCGCTCCCACCGTCGTTTACGAGATTCAGCTGCGCGACGGCACGGTCGCGCGCATCGAGAACCCGGCGAAAATGCCGGACCCCTCGAAAATCGAAGAGATTCGCGAACCGATCATCGAGACGATCATTTTCGTGCCGCAGGAGTACGTCGGAGCGATCATGACCCTGTGCACGCAAAAGCGCGGAGTGCAGAAGAACATGCAATATCACGGGCGCCAGGTGATGCTGACCTACGAGATGCCTCTCAACGAGGTGGTTATGGATTTTTTCGACAAACTCAAATCCGCGAGCCGCGGCTATGCCTCGCTCGACTACGAATTCAAGGAGTACCGTGCCGCCGACATGGTGAAGCTCGATATCCTCATCAACGGAGAGCGTGTCGACGCCTTGTCCCTCATGGTGCACCGGGAAAATGCGACCTATCGCGGCCGCGATCTGGTTTCGAGAATGCGCGAACTGATCCCGCGGCAGATGTTCGACGTGGCCGTGCAGGCGGCGATAGGCTCGCACGTCATTGCGCGCGAGACCGTCAAGGCCCTGCGCAAGAACGTGCTGGCGAAGTGCTACGGCGGCGACGTGAGCCGCAAGAGAAAATTGCTGGAAAAACAGAAGGCGGGAAAGAAGCGTATGAAACAGGTGGGCACGGTGGAAATACCCCAGGAGGCGTTTCTAGCCATACTGCAGGTTGAGAGCAAATGAATTTCGCGCTGATACTCTTTGTCCTGCTGGCCATTACGGGGGCGTTTGCGCTGGTCGACGCAGTCTATTTCTCCAAGCAGCGCCGCAAGGACGACAAGGAACCCTGGTGGATCGAATATCCGAAGAGTTTCTTCCCGGTCATTCTCATCGTTTTCCTGCTGCGCTCGTTCCTGGTGGAGCCCTTCAAGATTCCCTCGGGCTCGATGGTGCCGACGCTGGTGGTCGGGGATTTCATTCTGGTCAACAAGTTCGCCTACGGCATCCGGATCCCGCTCATCAACAAGAAGATCGTCAATGTCGGGGAGCCGCAGCGCGGCGACGTGATGGTTTTCCGCTATCCGGAGGATCCGTCGCTCGATTACATCAAGCGCGTGGTCGGGGTTCCCGGCGACAAGATCGTCTACGAGAACAAGAGACTCCTCGTCAACGGCGTCGCGCAGCCTCGCAAACAGATTTCCGACTACCTGAATCGCGAGCGGATCCACTACTCGACGCAGTTCGTCGAAACCTTGAACGGAGTCGAGCACGCCATTCTCCTCGAGGGCGATGCGCCTGCGGCGGTCCCCTTCACGCGACCGTTCCCGTTTCGCGAAAATTGCAACTACAATAGCGAAGGCACGGGAACATAGTCGGGAAGGCGTTTTTCATCTGGTTCAATTTCAGCGAGCCGCGGCGCTTCGGAACATTTCGGTGAAAGGGGGATCCATGAAGAATCAGCGAGGCATTACCCTGGTTGGAATGGTGGTGGTGTGCATCGCCATCGTCTTGGTCGCCATAGGCGGCCTGAAGATCGCCCCCGCCTACATCGAATACTTCAAGGTCAAGAAGGCGATCGTCGGCATCGCGCAGACAAACAGCAAAGGCACCGTCGGGGAGGTGCGCGAGGCGTTCAACCGACGCGCGGCGATCGACGACATCGACGTGATCGCGGGCAGGGACCTCGAAGTCACGAAGGAAGGCAACGACATCGTGATCTCGTTCGCCTATCCGAAGCGCGTCTCGCTGTTCGGCAATGTCAGCGTCGTGTTCGATTTTGCCGCGAGCAGCAATAATTAACGACGAGCCGGGATCGGGTTCCGTCGCAGGCTCGGCCCGCTCTTCGACAGGGTCCGTGGACCGGGAGCGTCTTCAGCGACATATCGGATACCGTTTTTCCAGGCCCGAGCTGCTGCTGCGGGCACTAACGCACCGCAGTCACGGCGCGCTCCACAACGAGCGCCTCGAGTTCCTGGGCGACAGCATTCTCAACTGCGTCGTTGCAGCCGAGCTGTTCGAACGCTTCGAAGAGCTTTCCGAGGGGGACCTGTCGCGGCTGCGCGCGCAGCTGGTGCGCGAGGAGACCTTGTATCAGGTGGCGCAGACGCTCGGCATGGGCGATCACCTGCAGCTGGGCGAGGGCGAGCTGAAGAGCGGCGGGTTCGCGCGGCCCTCGATTCTGGCCGATGCGTTCGAAGCTCTGATCGGTGCTGTCTTTGTCGACGGCGGTTTTTCCGCGGCCCGCGAAACCATTCGGCGCCTGTATGCGCCGCTGCTTGCCTCGCTGGATCCGAAGGCGCTCGGCAAAGACCCGAAAACGCTTCTGCAGGAGCTGCTTCAGGCCAGGAAGATCGCCCTGCCTCAATACTCCGTAGTGGCAACTCACGGGGCGCCTCACAGCCAGAATTTCGAGGTCGAGTGCCTGATCCCCCAGCTCTCGGTGCGGACCACGGGAATCGGAAGCAGCCGGCGAAGCGCCGAACAGGAAGCGGCCACGCGCGCCTTCGAGCAGATCCGCCGTCGGACGGCCGTACCGTGATGGCCGAGGAGCCGTATCGCTGTGGAGCGGTCGCTCTGATCGGGCGTCCCAACGTCGGCAAGTCCACGTTGCTGAACGCATTGCTGGGACAAAAGCTCAGCATCACCTCTCACAAGCCGCAGACCACGCGGCAATCCCTTCGGGGGGTCCTCACGACCGAGACGGCGCAGTTCGTCCTCATCGACACACCGGGGTTCCAGACCCGGCACCGCGGCGCCCTCAACCGGGCGATGAACCGCGCAATTCGCGGAGCGCTCGAGGCGGTCGATATCGTGGCCCTGGTCGTCGAAGCGAAGCGCTTCGGGGCGGACGATCGCGCGCTGCTGAAACTCGCGCCTGCGGGGGTTCCGCTGTTCCTGGTCGTCAACAAGATCGACACGGCCGAAGCCGCGGATTTGCTGCCGTTTCTGGAAAAGGCCGCGAGCGAGGCAGAGTTCGAAGAAATCGTACCGGTGAGCGCAAGCCGCGGGCGGGGGCTAGCCGAGCTACTCGGGGCGCTCAAGCGCCACCTGCCGGAACAGCCGGCGATCCACCCCGGGGACGAGCTGACCGACCGCAACGAGCGTTTTCTCGCAGCGGAATTCCTGCGCGAAAAGCTGTTTCGCCTCCTGGGCGAGGAGCTTCCCTACAGCGCCGGCGTGGAGATCGAGAAATTCGAGGAGCAGGGCGGCATGCGGCGCATTCACGCCGCCATCGTGGTGGGAAAAGAGGGACACAAGGCGATCATCATCGGATCGGGCGGGAGCAAGCTGAAACAGATCGCCACCGCCGCGCGTCTGGACATGGAGACGCTCTTCGGCGGCAAGGTTTATCTTCAGGTCTGGGTCAAGGTCCGCAGCGGGTGGACCGACGACGAAGCGGCGCTGAGACGCATGGGCTATGGTTGAGCGCACCAGACAGCGCGCTCGCCTCTGCGCGGGGTCTTGCTCGCCTTTCAGCCGCTCGCCCTGTCCTGGTTCGGCAAGGGCGAGCTGCGGACGCTCGCACGCGCCGAGTGGGTGGGCGGACAACCGCTCCTCCAGGGCGAGGCGCTCATGTGCGGGTTCTATCTCAACGAGCTCCTGCTGCGGCTGCTGCCCCGCGAAGACCCTCACGAAGCCTTGTTTTCGCGATACTGGGAAACGCTCCGGCAACTCGCGCCCCATGGCAGCTCGGCCCCTGCGCTGCGTTCCTTCGAGAGAGCTCTGCTCAAGGAGCTCGGGTACGCCATGGCGCTCGAGCGCGACAGCGCGAGCGGCCGCGCGATCGATCCGGCGAAGAGCTATGCGTACGATCCCGAGCGCGGACCGATCGAGGTCAAGGACACGGGACCGGAGCCTCGCGTGTCCGGCCGGACGCTTCTCGACATGGCGCGCGACGACTACGCCGATCCACAGACTCAGCAACAGGCGAAGGCGCTGATGCGCACGCTCATCAATCATCGACTCGATCACCAGCCGCTGAAAAGCCGCCAGATCTTCAGGGATCTGCTCGCGTTGTGAGGCGCTCATCCGTATGACTCTTCTGAGCGCGAACCTCAACAAGGTTGCGTTGCTGCGCAATACCCGCACCATCGGCATTCCAAACGTCGTCCATGCGGCGCGCATCGCGCTCGACGCCGGGGCTCACGGAATCACGGTCCATCCGCGCCCCGACGGACGGCACGTGCGCTCGCAGGACGTGCGCGAGCTCGCGGCCGTGCTGCGGGACCGGCCCGGCACCGAATTCAACATCGAAGGCAATCCGTTTCACGGCCTGCTCGAATTCGTCCGCGAGGTGCGCCCGGCGCAGTGCACGCTCGTCCCCGACGAGACCGGAGCCTTCACCTCCGACCACGGTTGGGAGCTCGGCGGGGACGGCACGCGGCTCGAGCCCGTCATTGCGGAGCTCAGGGCGCTGGGCGTGCGCGTGAGCCTCTTCATGGATCCGGTCGCGGAAGCGATGACGGCGGCGGCCGGCCTTGGCGCCCACCGGATCGAGCTGTATACAGAGCCTTATGCGCTGGCGTTCGGCACCGCGGAGCAGGAAACGGTGCTCGGGCGCTACGCGGAAGCCGCGCGCGCAGCGCAGCGCTCGGGGCTGGGCGTCAACGCCGGTCACGACCTCAATCTCGATAATTTGCCCGTCTTCCTGCGCTCGGTGCCGAAGGTGCTGGAAGTGTCCATCGGACACGCCTTGATCTCCGACGCACTGGAGCTGGGTCTCGCTGAAGCCGTGCGCCGGTATCTCGAGGCGATTCATCGAGGCGCTGCGGACCAGGGGAAGAGGACATCGTGATCCTCGGGATCGGAACCGATCTCTGCGACGTCGGCCGGATCGAGCGTGCACTGGAGCGCTTCGGCGAGCGCTTCGCCGAAAGAATACTCGTGGCTTCGGAGCTCGAGCGCTTTCGCCGCCACCGCAAGCGGGCGGCGTATCTCGCCAAGCGCTTCGCGGCGAAGGAAGCGTTTTCCAAGGCGCTCGGCACCGGGATCCGCTCCCCCGTCAACTGGCACGGCGTCTGGGTCGAGAACGAGCGCTCGGGGAAGCCCTCGCTCAAATTCTCGCGACCCCTCGCAGCGTTCCTGAAGCGGCGTGGAATCGAAAACGTCTACGTGTCACTGACGGACGAAATCGGCATGGCCTGCGCATTCGTGGTGGTCGAAGGAACCGCTCCGAGGGCCCGGAGGAAAAAGTGACGCTCGGCCCGGTGATGCTCGATGTAGCCGGGCTGCGGGTTGCGTCGGAGGAGAAGGAGATCCTGCGTCACCCTTCCGTTGGCGGCGTGATCCTGTTCGCGCGCAACTTCGAGTCCCCGCGGCAGCTCCTCGCGCTCACGACCGAGATTCGCGCTCTGCGCCGGCCCGAGCTGCTCATCGCGGTGGACCACGAAGGCGGGCGGGTGCAGCGCTTTCAGGAGGGGTTCACTCGCATCCCGCCGATGCGCCTGCTCGGGGAGCGCTGGGATGCCGACGCAGTCGAGGCCCGGACCCTCGCGGAGGCGACGGGTTACGTGGTCGCGGCGGAGCTGCGGGCGCACGGAGTCGATTTCAGTTTCGCGCCCGTGCTCGACGTGGACTTCGGCTCGAGCAGCATCATCGGGGATCGCGCCTTCTCGGACGAGCCCGCGGTGATCGCGGCGCTCGCCGGCGCGTTCGTCGCCGGATCGACGGCCGGCGGCGCGGCATCGGTCGGCAAGCACTTTCCCGGTCACGGCTACGTCAAGGCGGACTCGCACGTCGATGTCCCGGTGGATGAGCGCAGCCTCGATGAAATCGAAGCGGCCGACCTGCTGCCTTACCGCGAGCTGATCGAGCGGGGTTTGAGCGGAATCATGCCGGCTCACGTGATTTATCCGAAAGTCGACAGGCGGCCGGCCGGATTCTCTCCGGTATGGCTGAAGGACGTGCTGCGGGACCGGCTCGGCTTCGAGGGAATGATTTTCAGCGACGACCTGTCGATGGAAGGCGCGAGCGTCGCGGGCGGGGTGGTGCAGCGAGCCGAAGCCGCGCTCGCGGCGGGCTGCGACGTGATCCTGGTATGCAACGCGCCGCAAGCCGCGGCCGAGGTGCTGGATAAACTGAAAGCCCCCGCGCTCGACACCCGGCGCGCCGGGCGCATGCGCGGCAGGGGCGCGTCGACGCCCCTTGGTTCGGATGCACGCTATGCGTCGGCGGTTGCAGCGATTCGAGGTGTATCGGTTTAGAATTCCAGCGTGACGCACGACCACCATCACGGCGCGCACGATACGCGAAATGCCGGCCGGGCTTTCGCGCTGGGCATCGGCCTGAATCTCGCGTTCGTGCTGGTCGAGGCGGTATACGGCGTGCTCGCGCACTCGATGGCGCTGCTCGCCGATGCCGGGCACAACTTGAGCGACGTGCTGGCGCTGACGCTCGCGTGGGGCGCGAGCACCTTGGCGAGGCGCGGGCCCTCGGAGCGTTTTACGTACGGCCTGCGCAGCTCGTCTATCCTGGTCGCCCTGCTGAACGCGGCGCTCCTCCTCGTGGTGACCGGCGGCATCGCCTGGGAGGCGATCAATCGCCTGGCGTCTCCCGCGCCCGTCGCCGGTGAAACGGTGATCTGGGTGGCGCTGGTCGGGATCCTGATCAACGGGGCGAGCGCGATGCTGTTCGCGCGCGACCGGCGGCGCGACATCAACATGCGCGGCGCGTTCCTGCACCTTGCGGCCGATGCCGTGGTCTCGCTCGGCGTCGTCGTCGCGGGAATCGGGATCCTCTTCACCGGCTGGCTGTGGCTCGACCCGCTGACCGGGCTCGTCATCGCGGCTGCCATCGTGTGGAGCACCTGGGGCCTCCTGCGCGATTCTGTCGCTCTCGCGTTGAACGCCGTCCCCGAACACATCGACCCGCGCGTCGTGCGGACTTACCTGTCGCTGCTCGCGGGCGTCGCCGAGGTGCACGACCTGCATATCTGGGCGATGAGCACCACCGAGACCGCGCTCACCGTGCACCTCGTCATCCCCGGCGGGCATCCCGGCGACGCGTTCATGGCG
>WNFI01217229.1_pt1 | contig 13519 bp, 12 predicted proteins | sample 5400471 | NCBI WGS metagenome assembly WNFI01 (sample SAMN13153348, study PRJNA577476) | soil metagenome | isolation source: 100 cm saprolite on Douglas fir-dominated hillslope | place: USA:California | collected 2013-09-17 | reverse complement strand
CCGACGGCTGTTTCTGCGCTTTGAGTCCGAGGCCGACCAGGAACAGGATGATGCCCGCCAGCGCCCCCACCATCGGCAGGATCAGACCGAGGCCGATCTGCAGCTCCGGGAGCGGCGAGTCGATCAGCATCAGGGAGCCGAACAGCAGGCTGGCGATGCCGCCGACCGCGAGCAGTCCGTGGCTGGTCATCTTCACCTCCAGGACCAGCAGCGCGAAGCCAAGCATGATGAGCAGGACGCCGGCATAGCTGACCGGCAGCACCTGCAGCGCGAAGAACGCCAGCAGCAGACAGATGCCGCCGACGACGCCGGGGACGACGGCGCCCGGGCTCCACAGCTCGATCGTGAGACCGAGCGTCCCGAGCGTGAGCAGCAGGTACGCGATCTGGGGATGGGCGATCGCGCTGAGCACCTTCTGGGCCAGCGTCATCTCGACATTCCGGACGTCCGCGCCTCCTGCTCGGTGAAGGAGCGGCTTTCGGTCACCGCCTGCTCGACGAGCGGGACGTTGCGCCCGCGCTGCGTCGCGAGCGTGCGGGCGTAGGCGGCGGTATCCGACGCCATCTTCTTCGCCATCACCTCGTCGACCTTCTCGCCGTTGCCCATCACCGGGTGGGCGGCCCCGATGTGGGTGCCGGGGGCCATCGCGGCGATGTCGGCGGCGATCGTGATGAGGAAGCCGGCGGACGCGGCGCGGTTCCCGGCGGGACCGACGAACACGGCCACCGGCGTCTTCGCGGCGATGATGGCGTTGTTGATGTCGCGGGTGGCGTCGAGCAGACCGCCCGGCGTGCGCAGCGTGAACACGATCAGGGCGGCGCCGTCCGCATCCGCCTTGGCAATCGCCGATCGCATGAACTCCGAGGCAACGGGATGGATGATCCCGTCGACGGTCGCGGTCTCGACGATCGGCGCTCGGTCGGCAGCGATCAGGCCCGCGGCCGCGATGCCGATCAGCGCCGTCGACAGCATCAACTTGCGACGCATAGTCACCTGGCTTTCATGCCCGCGCCGGCGGGCGGTCCACCGCCTTTGTCGAGCCGCTCCTGCAGCGCCCTGGCTTCGGAAGACGAGGGATCGAGCGCCAGCGCCTTCTGGAGGTGCGCCTTCGCGTCCGCCGTATCCTTCAGCCGCAGGTAGGCCTCGGCCAGAGCGACATGCGCGCCGGCCGTGTCGCGGCTCCAGATTGAGATCTTCAGCGCATCCACGGCTTCACGCGGCCGCCCTGCCCGCAGGTGAATACGGCCGATCAGCAGGTGCGCCTCCGCTTCGTAGGGCGACAAGAACACGGCCCGCCGCAGCTCAATCATCGCTTCGCGATCCTGCTCGGCCTCGAACAGCCGCTGCCCCCGCTCCAGATGGAACTGCGCGAGGTCGCGCTGATCGCGCTGCGCGGTATTCGTAATCGCCTGATCGACGCCGCTCGTCTGCAGCGACTCGAGATCGTGGCGCACGCGCTCGAGCCCACGCGGCAGCGACTCCCGCGGCTCGACGCTGCTCGTGGCCGGAACGCGGGTTGCGCCGTGACCCGGCTCGGGGCGCCCCTGAGGCTCTCGAAGAATCAAATGGCGGCGCACCTCGACGGGTCTCGAAGACAACTGCGCGGCGAGCTCGCGCTCACGGCCGGCCTCGACAGTGCTCCCGGCCGCGTCGAGCGCCGAGGCCAGGACGATGTGCGCGTCGCCGTCGGCCGGGTTGCGCCGCAGCGCCTCGCGCAGCCAGTAGATCGCTCCCTGCGGATCGCGATCGACCGCGTACGCGTAGCCGAGATTGAACAGCACGTCCGGATCGTCCGGTTCCGCTTCCGCCGCCTTCGGATATCCGGCGACGACGAGTTGACCGCGCGGGCGGTGGCGAGGGCAGCGGCGTGGTCTCCCTGCGAGGTCTGCACCTCCCAGAGCGCCAGCCGGGCGCGATCGTAGCCCGGATCCAGCTTCAGCGCGGCCTCGAGAAACGAGGCCTGACTCGCGGGCTGCTCCGCCAGCAGCCCCTTCACGTACTGCTCGAACGCGTGCAGCGACGGACCCGGCGTCCCCCGAGCCCCATCGGAAGGCTCGGTCCCGCCGCGGATCGCCCGCCGCGCCACTCGCTGGACGAGCGCGAACAGATCGCCGAGACTGCCGCGCTCGGTGACCTCGGCGTCCGCCCGGCCGACGTCAATGCGAATCGGGCGGGCGTGGACGGTGAGCGCATCACCATCGACGCTGACGTCGCCGACGATAACCTGGTTGGCGCCGACGAGCTCACCGACCTTGATCACCGTCGCGCGGCTCAGGACCGCGTTCGGAGGCAGGTGCAGCTGGTCGTAGGCGCGCGCGCGCGAGGCGCGCGTAATCGCCCCGAGCCCGCGCCCGTTCACGTCGTCGGCCATCAGGATCGCGACCGCCTCGCCGAGCCAGTAGATCCGGCCGTCGCGCCCGGACGTGTCGAACGGGACGATGAGGATCCGCGGCGCCGGCGGCGGGACGGCCGGCGGCTGGGCCGCTGGCGCGGGAGGCGTCGCCGGGCCAAGCGAGAGGAGCGCGCACAGAAGAGGGACGATCATGCCGCGACCGCGCTGCTGCTGGCGCGCCCTGCCAGAGTCACCGAAACCACGCAACCCTGCCGCGCCCCGGACGCGCGGCACTCGTTGACACGCGCGTCCGCCGATACGTCGAACAGCTGCAGGACGCGGGCGATGGCGGCAGCATAGAAGCCGCACAGCGGCTCGACGGAAGTCTGGCGGACCTCGCAGAAGAGCGACCCCCGGATCTTGATGGTGACGACGCCACGCTTCACCTTCGTGATCGCGCGCGAGCTCGGATAGGTCGCCCTGACGAGCGCGCGGGCGGTCCCGAGGGCGGCGCGCGCGCGCAGCCCCGCCGGCAGCGCGCGGATCATGCGCACCTTGAACGCGGGCACGTTCTCGAACGTCCACGCCGCGGCGTATTCTCCGGCGCGGGCGGTGATCAGATTGTAGGCGTGCCCTTCGCCGCGGAGGAAACTGAGCACCGCCGTCAGCGGCGCCAATCCGATGGTCCCTTCGCGCAGGCCAGCGACGTTCAGCCAGTTCTCGTAGAACTCGAGCCGCGTCGGCAGCAGATCCGCGATCGCCTGGTGCAGGCTCGCAACGAGCACGCGCCCGATCCGCGTCTCACTCATAAGAGACGGAGAACATGAAGGGGCTCCGCCGAGCGAAGTAAGATACGAGCGTGGGACTCGGTGTCTCGGCCGCCATCCTCGCCGGAGGCCGCGCCCGACGGCTCGGCGGCGTCGACAAGGCGTCGCTGCCCATCGGAGATGCGCGCATCATCGATCGCCAGCTCGCAGCGCTCTCGGCAGTGGCGGACGACATCCGGATCGTCGCGGACGATCGGGAGCGGTACGCCGGCCTGGGGCTCCGCGTGATCGCGGACGTCATTCCGAACGCGGGTCCGCTTGGCGGCCTCTACACGGCCCTGCTCGACGGGTCCCACGAACGGGTGCTGATCCTCGCGTGCGACCTGCCGTTCGTCACGCCGGCATTGCTCCATCGCCTCGTGGCGGAAAGCGGGTCCGCCGAGCAGGTTGATCGCGCGATTGACGCGGTGGTGCCGCGGTCGCGGCGCGGGCTCGAGCCGCTCTGCGCCGTGTACTCGAAGGTTTGCGCCGGCGCCGCGCGCGCCCGCATCGAGCGCGGCGAGCTGAAGGTCGGGGCGTTCCTGGCAGATCTGCACGTGCGGGAGCTGGGGCCGGAGGCGCTTGCGCCCTACGATGACGGATCGTTGTTCGAGAACGTCAACACGCCGCATGATCACGCGCGCGCCAGAGGCTGGGTTGAACTGAATGAGAAACCGTTCGAAGATCGTATCACGGAATAATTTGTGATTCTTCCCGTCCACCAGCTCGTTCGCACGCGCATGGCCGAGGCCGTCGGCCGCCTGTACGGCCTCCCTGCCGGCGATCCCGCGATCGTCGAAATGGCCCTCGAAATGCCGCCGCGCCGCGCGCTCGGCGACATCGCCGTACCGGTCGCTTTTGCCCTTGCCCGCCGGCTCCGCAAGGCCCCCCGCGCCATCGCCCAGGAATTGGCTGGAGCGCTCGGTCCGATCGACGGCGTCACGCGGGTCGAGGCGGCGCCCAACGGGTACCTCAACTTCTTCCTCGACCGCGCCTACTGGGTGCAGCAGTGGATGGGGGCGCAGGGGGCGCAGGCGGCGCCGGATGCCGGCAAAACCATCGTCGAGCACACCGCGATTAATCCGAACAAGGCAGCGCACATCGGCCACCTGCGGAACGCCGCGCTCGGCGACGCGTTCGGACGTGTCCTGCGGTTCCAGGGGCGCGCGGTCGAGATTCAGAATTACATCGACGATACCGGCGTCCAGGTCGCCGACGTCGTGGTTGGCTTCCGCGAACTGGAACGGAAGAGTCTCGCCGATGTCCGTACCCTCGGCGCCTCGACGCGGTTCGACTTCTACTGTTGGGATCTCTACGCGAAGGTCACTGAGTGGTACGGCGCGGATCCTGACCCGGCCAAGCCGCGCCTGAAGATCCGCACTGTCGCGCTCCACGATATCGAACACGGCGGCAACGAGACCGCTGAACTGGCAGCCTTCATCGCCGAACGCATCGTCCGGGCGCACCTGACGACGATGGACCGGATGAACATCCGGTACGACCTGCTGACGTGGGAAGGCGACATCCTGCGCATGCAGTTCTGGGCGCACGCCTTCGAGTTCCTGAAGAGGACCGGCGAGGTGTTCCTGCAGACCGAAGGCAAGCTGGCCGGCTGCTGGGTCATGAAAATCGACGACGAGGCCCAGCCGGACGCCGGAACACCGGAGAGCCCTGCCAGCCTCGAGAGCCCAGAAGCGCCGCGGGAAAAGGTCATCGTCCGCTCCGACGGCACCGTGACGTATGTCGGCAAGGACATCGCCCTTCAGATGTGGAAATTCGGTCTCCTCGACCGCGACTTCTACTATCGCCTGTTCGAAGAGTCGCCACCGCCGCTCTGGTCGACGTCGTCAGATCCGAAGACCGCTGCCGCGGCCCATCCTTCGTTCGGGCACGCATCGATGGTGTGCAACGTGATCGACACGCGGCAGGCGTACCTGCAGAAGCTGCTCAAGCAGGCGCTGGCGGCGCTCGGCTTCGAGGAGCAAGCGCGGCGGTCGATCCATTATTCGTACGAAATGGTGGCGCTGACGCACAGCACGGCCCGCGAGCTCGGATATGACGCGGCGGACGACACCGGCAAGCCGTTCGTCGAGGTGTCCGGACGCAAGGGGCTCGGCGTCAAGGCGGACGATCTCCTCGACCGCCTGACCGCCAAGGCCGCGGGCGAAGTCGCCCGCCGCAATACGCAGCTCAGCCAGGACGAGGTGGGGCGCACGGCGGAGGCGATCGCGGTGGCCGCGGTCCGCTACTTCATGGTGAAGTTCTCGCGTGGCAAGGTCATCGCCTTCGACATCGATGAGGCGTTGAACTTCGAGGGTGAGAGCGGCCCCTACCTGCAATACGCGGTGGTGCGCGCGAACAACATCTTCGCAAAGCTGAAGGACCGCGAGGGGCTCGACGCGGCCGGCGTGCTCGCCGCCCTGCCGTCCGCGGCGACGGACCCCATCGCCGGCGGAAGCGACGAGTCGCACGATCTGTGGGGGCTGGTGCTCGAGGCGGCGCGCCTGGACGAAGTCGCCGACCAGGCGATTCGGACGCTCGAGCTGTCGGTCGTCGCGAAGTACGCGTTCGCACTGGCGCAGCAGTTCAACGGCTTCTACCACGCGTACCCGATTCTCAAGGAAGAACGCGCCGACGTCCGCCTGTGGCGCGCCGCCGCCGTGGCGTATTACCGCCAGCAGCTCACGAGAGCGCTCGATCTCATGGGCTGCTCGGTGCCCGATCGAATGTAATGGCCAAACCTGTCGTAGGAATCACGCCGTGCACTCGTGTCGACGACTACGTCGAGTCGGTGCGACGCGCCGGCGGCGAGCCTTTCCTCCTCGATCCGACGGACGATCCGGCGCGCAGCCTGGACCACGTCGACGCGCTGCTCCTGACCGGGGGCGATGACGTCGACCCGGCGCTGTACGGCGAAGCGCCACACCCGACGACAGAGGTGGATGCCGCCCGGGACCGTTTCGAGATTCCCCTGTCGCGCGACGCGGTGGCGCGTGACATGCCCGTCTTCGCGATCTGCCGCGGCGCGCAGGTCCTGAACGTCGCCGCGGGAGGCACGCTGGTCCAGGACATCCCCAGCACCGTGGTCTCCGAGCTGGCGCACTCCATCGACCTACCCAAAAACCAGGCGGTGTCGGAGGACGGTGTGGTGGAAGCGATCGAACGCCCGGCCTCGACGTTCTGTGTCGGCGTGCAGTGGCATCCCGAGAACTTCTGGCGAACGGGAGAATTTGCCGGGTTGTTTGCCGAATTCGTGGCAGCGGCGACACGACAGAGAACCCGGGCCGACGGGTGACCCCAAGGACCTTTTGCCTTGCGTCCGCGAGACCTCTTGAGTCAGCGCCGAGCTCAGGGATCAACCGTGCTCCGGCTCGGCGGCCTCTCCTCCTTTGCGGCTCCGCGCGAGATCGGCGTGACAGGCGACCGTCGCGACGGCGGGCCGGCGACCGCGTCCTACGTGCAACTGAAAAACGCTTCTCGACGACGGCGCCCCGGAAGTTGGGCGTGTAGCCCGGAAACCCCACGTCGAGCTGGGTGTTGCCCAGGCGCCGCGAGACGATCTCCGACAGGATGAGCGGGCCCTGCGCGCTGTGGGTGTCCCACCTGGTGGCGCCATCACGGATTCGGCGCACGCCTGAGAAACGTCGCGAGGCTCTCGACGTGCGGTGTGTTGGGGAAGAAATCGAACGCGCGTAGGGAATCCAGGCCGTATCCCGCGTCGAGCAGCCGGCGGGCATCACGAGCGAGCGTTGGCGGATCGCACGAAACGTAGACGATCCGCGGCGGCGCCAGCCGCACGACGGACTCGGCGGCTTCCTTTGACAGTCCGGCGCGTGGGGGATCGATGAGGAGCGTGGCCGGCCGGCGCGCCCGGCCTCCCTTCGCCGAGCCTCCGCCCGCACGCGACGCGAGGTAGGCCTCGACACTCCCGACGTGGCAGTCGAGGCGCGGTGCGTGAGGGCGCGCGTTCTCGCAGAGGTCGGCGCCGCTGATGCGGTCACCTTCGACCGCGGTCACCTTCAGCCGCCCAAGCGCCGCGAGCGCCACTGAAAACAGGCCGACACCGGCGTAGAGATCCAGAACCTCCCCGGCATCTGGCACGGCGGCGGCCACCGCCAGCACCACCGACGAGAGCAGGTAGCGGTTACCTTGAAAGAAGGACGCCGCGTGTCGCCGCAGCAGGCCGTCGCGCGCGCGATCACCGGCGATGGCAGACACGGGATCGGCCACCACCGGCGTGCCTATCGCCCGCAGCTCGCCGGCCCCCTGCTCCTGAACGCTGATGCCGAGCATCTGCGCGTCCGACGCCGCGCGCTCGAGCGCCTCGTCGCCGATGCGCGCGCGCGGCGCAAGCTCGAGATGCGCGGCCCGCTCGTCGCCGGCGAGGTTCTCCGTGATCGTGAGGGAGACCGTCTCGCCCGGGGCCTCGCGATCAAGGCTCGCCGCCAGCCGCTCGGCCGCGGCGACCGTCTCCTGGCGTACCTGCCTCGTCGCGGCGGCGTCGCACAGCTGGTGCGTGCCTTCGCGGTAGAAGCCGACGCGCGCGCCGTAAACGTGGAACCGGGCCCGCATGCGGTAACCCTCTTCGGGAGAACCGGCGACATCGACGGGATGACCGATCGGGTAGCGCCCCAGGCGCGCGAAGGCGTCGCGAATCACGTCCGATTTGAGCGCCAGCTGGCGGGCGTAGACGACGTGAGAGTAGAGCGCGCCGCCGCAGAGCGGATCGCCGCCGGCCGGGCGGCGGTCGGGAGACGGCTCGAGGACCTCGCGCGTCACGGCATAAGCCATCCGCTTTTCGGCGCGTTCGATCCAGGCGTGCACCCGCTCGCCCGGAATGGCGCCGCGTACCAGCACGACCTGACCGAGGTGCCGCGCGATCATCCGTCCGCCGGACGCCGGTTTCTCGATCGTCAGCTCGACCTGCTGTCCTTCGAAGAGGCTCATTCAGAAGTTTGCAGTTTGCAGTTTGCAGTTTCCGGTTTGCCGTCTACCGCTCACGGTTCATGAGACAGCACGGGGAGTCCGATTGCGTCGCGGAGCAGGCGATCGAAGGCGGCGTCGATCGCCCGGGCACGCGCCTCCGCCGGCATGCGGGCGGCGAAGGGCGCAATCTCGGTCTCCGCTTCTGCCCGGAGCGCGGCGCCGCCTGGTTGATCGACTTCATCCCGCGCGGCGGCGAGGAGCTCGCGATCCAGCGCCGCCAGGCGGTCGATCAGCGAGGACCTGGCGTCGCCGCGACTCTGTTTGGCGGCCGCGCGCATCCGATCCAGCTCCCGGACCGCCTCGTCCAGCCGGCGATCGAAGGCGGGGGATCGTCCGCGTCCCCGCATCGTGGTCAGGCGCGCAATCGCGCGATCGAGATGGGCCGACAGGCTGTCGCGTTTACCCGCCGGCGCCGGCTCTTCGGATCCGGCCAGCCGGGACACCCCTACCGCCCGCCGCCAGGTGTCGAACAGGTCGAGGATGTCCGCTTCGCAGAACTCTACGCGGACGGGACGCCGCCGCGGTCCCTTGGCGTAGTAGCGCTCGCAGTACCGATCGATGCCGCGGAACGCCACGGCGAGAGGCACCCCCTGCGCCGCCCAGCCCGACACCTGCTCGAACACCGGACCGGCAATCCGGATCAGGTGTCCCTCGTTCTTGCGGCACAGGTACGCCTCGATTTCGCGGCAGTATTCGGCGGCATCCATTACTTCGATTGCAGATTGCAGTGCCCTTCGAGCGCCATCTTGACATGCACTTCGTCGATCGGCAGTCCGCAATCGTAATCTGCCATCGACAATCTTCAATGATGAAGAGCCCAGATCAGGCGCAGCCCGTCGAGCGTCAGGTTCGCATCGACGTGCTGAATGACGGCGCTCTCGCCGGAGATGACGTCGGCGAGGCCGCCCGTCGCGATGACGACGGCGTGCTCGCCGCCGGCGAGCTCCGCCCGCATGCGCCGCACGAGCCCGTCCACCATCTCGACGTAGCCGAAGAACAGCCCGGACTGCATGGCGTCGACTGTCGTCTGGCCGATCACGTGCACGGGCTTCCGCACGTCGACCCTTGGCAGCCGTGCCGCGCGCTGGAACAGCGCCTCCGCGGAGATATTGATGCCCGGACAGATCACGCCGCCGAGGTACTCCCCCGCCGTCGAGATGACGTCGAAGGTGGTGCCCGTGCCGAAGTCGACAACGATGAGCGGAACCGCATCCGTTTTGCCGTACTTCGCCCACGCGGCTACCGCGTTGACGATGCGGTCCGCCCCCACGTCGCCGACCGGTGAATAGCGCACCGTCATGCCCGCATTGGTCGCGTCGACGATGAGCGCCTTGTGCGAGAAGTAGCGCTCGCACATCTCCTCCATCGGGCGGGTCAGCGGCGGGACGACCGACGCCACGGCGATCCCGTGGACGGCGGCGACCGGCACGTGCATCTGCTCGAAGAGGCGGGTGACGAAGATGCCGAGCTCGTCGGCGGTCCGCTCACGCAGCGCGGCCAGCCGCCAGCTGTGCGCGAGGCGCTCGCCGTCGAAGACCCCGATCGTCACGTTCGTGTTTCCGACGTCAATGGCAAGCAGCATAGAACCCTGGCACCTGGTCACAGCCAGCGCACGTCGCCGGAGACGATGCGGCGCAAGCCGTCGCGGGTGCGAGCCAGCAGCGCACCGTCCTCGCCGAGCCCGGCGGTCGTGCCCGATGCCGCCCCCGGTCCCGCATCCCACTCGATTGGCGCGCCGTACGCGGACGGCGACAGCGCGACCCAGCGCGCAATCAGCGCAGCCTGGGACAGGTCACGCCGCGACGCCGGCGTCGGCGAACCCGGCGACTGCGGGGCCAGCTCGTCGAGCGTGCGATTCAGCGCCACCAGCACCTGCGCGAGGACCGCCCCGCCATCCACCGGGCGCCCGAGCTCGGTCTCGATCGCGCTCGCGCGATCGGCCAGCTCCGGCGGAAAGGCCGCGGCCTGCAGATTGATGCCGACGCCGAGCACCACGTGATGGATCCCCTCGGAGCCGGACGACGCCTCCGCGAGGATGCCCGCGATCTTGCGCCTTCCGCGAAACCCCGCGCCGCCGACCGCCACGATGTCGTTCGGCCATTTGATCTGCACCGGCAGCGCGGTCGCCGCGCGAATGCCCTCCGCCACCGCGACACCGCCCGCCAGTGTGATCCATGGCGCCAGCGACGGTCGCCTCACGATGGTGGACAAGTAGAGTCCAGCGCCCGGTGGTGAGAACCATATCCGCCCGAGCCGCCCTCGTCCCGCCGTCTGCGCGCCGGCGACGAACGTCGTGCCTTCCGGCTCGCCGCGGTCGGCGGCGGCGGCGGCCAGGTCGTTGGTCGACCCGACTTCGGCCACGTAGTGCAGGCGTGCGCCGAACACGCCCCTGACGGTTCGGGTCGCGACCAGAGCGGCGGCCATGTCCTGCGGCAGTACGTCTGACTCCTTCGCGTTCAAGGCTCAGGTTCCAGCTCGAAGCTCAGATCCGCGGCCGGCGCGGAGTGGGTCAGCGCGCCAACCGAGACGTAGTTCGCGCCGCTCTTCGCCAGTTCCGGGATCCGGTCGAGCGTGACGCCGCCGGACAGCTCAACCTTCGCGCGGCCGTTCACGCGCTTCACCGCTTCGCGGATCGTCTCCAGCGGCAGGTTGTCGACGAGGATGATGTCGGCCCCCGCGGCAATCGCCTCGTCCACCTGCTCGAGGCTCTGCGCCTCGACCTCGATGGGCATCTCGGGAACGTCGTCTTTCATGCGCTTGACGGCTGCCGCCACCCCCCCCGCCAGCCGCACGTGGTTGTCCTTGATCAGGACCCCATCGTCCAGGCCGCCGCGGTGGTTGGTGCCGCCGCCGGCGCGGACCGCGTACTTCTCCAATGCGCGCAGCGTCGGGGTGGTCTTGCGCGTGTCGAGGATCGTGATCGTGCCGCCGGCCGCGTCGACAAAGGTGCGCGTCAGCGTCGCGATGCCTGAGAGGCGCTGCAGAAAATTCAGCGCCGTGCGCTCCGCGGTCAGCATCGAGGCGGCGTGGCCGCGGAGCTCGGCGACGATGTCGCCCGGCTCGCAGCGTTCGCCGTCCTTGCGCTTCCGATCGAAGACGCAGCCCGGGTCGAGCTGCGAGAACGCCTCCGCCGCCACGTCGAGCCCGGCGATGACGCACCGGGACTTGGCGAGGATGATGCCCCGGGCCCGGAGATCCGACGCCACGACCGCCTCGGTCGTGACGTCCCCCCAGCCGAGATCCTCGGCGAGCGCACGGCGCACGATCTCGCGGTAGAGCGCGGGATCGAGCGGCTGAAACGGAACGGTCCTCATGCACCTCGCTCCTGTGACGGAACGACTTTCGCAAGAATATCGATGTCAAAGAAGGAGTCATCGACGAACCGCAGGGCGTCCGCCTTGACGGCAGCCCGCAAGTCCGACAGACCGAGACCGAGCTTCTGCTCGAGGCCTTCGTTGTTGCGTAACGTCACCAGCGTGAGCGCGGCGCCAGCAGAGAGATTTTGTTCAGACTTCTTCTTGCGAATCGCGGCTAACACTTCGGTAGTCCGCAGGTACATCTTAAAGGCGTCGGGATTGCGCCCGCCGATGTGCTCCAGAATCTCTTCTTCCTTCGGCCATACCGCGGCATGGACACTGCCCGCCTGCCACCACGACCAAATCTCGTCGGTGACGAAGGGCAGGTAGGGTGCCAGCAGTCGCTGTAGGACTGACAGCACGAGCAGCATAGTCGCGTTCGCCGATCCGGCCGCCGCTTCCCCGAAATCACCGTACCGCCGCGACTTCACCAACTCCAGGTAGTTGTCGCAGAAACCCCAGAAGAACGATTCAGTGTGTTGCAGCACCCACGCGTAGTCGTAATCCTCTTCGAGTCGTTCGGTCGCCTCCCGCACCAGCGACGCGAGGTTGGTCAGGATGCCGACGTCGAGCGGATGATCGATCCGGCCGCTCGGCTCGCTGCGTCCGAGCACGAACTTCGCGGCGTTGAGCAGCTTGATGGCCAGCCGCCGGCCGACCTTCATCTGCGCCGGATCGAACGCTGTATCGGTGCCGGGCCGCGCGCTCGCGGCCCAATAGCGGACGCCGTCAGCGCCGTGCTCCTCGAGCAGACCCATCGGGGTGACGACGTTGCCCTTCGACTTCGACATTTTCTTCCGGTCCGGGTCGAGGACCCAGCCGGAGATTGCCGCGTGCGCCCACGGCAGCTTGTCGAACTCCAGGTGGGACCGCAGCACGGTCGAGAAGAGCCAGGTGCGGATGATGTCGTGCGCCTGCGGCCGCACAGCCATTGGAAAGACGCCCGCGAACAGATCGGAGTCCTTCAGCCACCCTCCCGCGATCTGCGGCGTCAGCGACGAGGTCGCCCAGGTATCCATCACGTCGGGATCGCCGCTGAACCCGCCGGGTCTATCGCGCTGGTCCGCCCGGAATCCCTCGGGCACGTCCGTGGATGGGTCAATCGGCAGCCGGACCTCGGACGGCACAATCGGACGGGCGTAGTCGCGGCTGCCATCCTCGCGCACGGGATACCAGATGGGAAACGGCACGCCGAAGAATCGCTGCCGGCTGATGCACCAGTCGCCGTTCAGGCCGTTGATCCAGTTCTCGAGGCGCGCCTGCATGTACGGCGGATGCCATTTGAGCTCGCGCGCGCGCTGGAGCAGAATCTCGCGGAACTCGAGCGTCCTGATGAACCATTGCCGGCTCGACACGATCTCGAGCGGACGGTCCCCTTTCTCGAAGAACTTCACCGCGTGGGTAATCGGCCGCGGCTCGCCGATCAGATCGCCGCTCTCCCTGAGCAGCTCGACGATCTTCGCGCGCGCCTTGGCAGCGGACAGGTTGGCCAGCTGGTCGTACGCCTGCTGCGCCCGGCCGGCGTCGACCGACTCCCAGCCGTCGCTGCCCCACGCGATCGGCTTCAGCGCGCCGTTCGGCTGGATGATGGCGCGGACCGGCAATGCGAGGGCGCGCCACCAGATCACGTCGGTCACGTCACCGAAGGTGCAGATCATCGCGATGCCGGAGCCCTTGGCCGGATCCGCGAGCTCGTGCGGCCTGACCGGCACGCGCACGCCGAAGAGCGGGGTGACGACCTCGGTCCCGAACAGCGGCTTGTACCGCTCGTCGTCCGGATGCGCGACCAGCGCGACGCACGCCGGAATCAGTTCGGGCCGCGTCGTCTCGATCGAAATCCTGTCCAGGCCACCTGCCGCCAGCCCCGTCGAGGGGTCGGCGCGGGCGAACTCGATCCGGTGATACGCCCCGGGCTGCTCGCGATCCTCGAGCTCCGCCTGCGCGACCGCGGTGCGGAAATCGACGTCCCACAAGGTGGGCGCTTCGACCTGGTAAGCGTGGCCCTTGTGCAGCAGCCGCAGAAAGGACACCTGCGACAC
>WNFI01444065.1_pt1 | contig 13521 bp, 11 predicted proteins | sample 5400471 | NCBI WGS metagenome assembly WNFI01 (sample SAMN13153348, study PRJNA577476) | soil metagenome | isolation source: 100 cm saprolite on Douglas fir-dominated hillslope | place: USA:California | collected 2013-09-17 | reverse complement strand
CATGCCGCCCGCCGAGCCGCCCGTGGTCGGGGTGCTGGCGCTCCAGGGGGATGTGGCCGAGCACCTGCGCGCGCTGGAACAGGCAGGCGCCCGCCCGCTGGCGGTGCGCAGGCCGGCCGACCTGGACGAGGCGGCCGGGCTGATCATCCCCGGCGGCGAGTCCACCACGATCTGGAAGCTGGCCGAGATCTTCGACCTGATCGGCCCGCTGCGCGAGCGGGTCGCCTCCGGGATGCCGGTCTTCGGCTGCTGCGCGGGCATGATCATGCTCGCCGGCCGGCTTGTGGACCCGGCCAGCGGCCAGGAAACGCTCGCGGCGATCGACATGGCCGTCCGGCGGAACGCGTTCGGCCGCCAGGTGGACTCGTTCGAGAGTGACCTGTCCATCGCGGGGCTCGACGGCGGCCCCTACCGCGGCGTGTTCATCCGCGCCCCGTGGGCCGAGCGGGTGGGCGAGGACGCCGAGGCCCTCGCCGCCGAGCCGCGCACCGGTAAGATCGTCGCGGTCCGCCAGGGACCGGCGCTGGCCACGGCCTTCCACCCCGAGCTGGCCGGCGACCGGCGCATCCACGAACTCTTCGTCAACATCGTGAGGCAAGGATCATGAACGGCCACTCCAGATCCGCCACCGCTCATCCGGGAATTCGCCCACCGGGTTGCCAGGCTCGGCATGCAGCAACCGCCACGGGTACACCAATAGGCGGGTCACCAGGAGAATGCCGGCCGCTCACGAGGTTGTGGGTGCCGAAAACCTATGCCACCAGGCGATATTCATGAATCACGCCTCCGGCCCGGTCACGCCGCTGGACCCGGAAATGGTCCAGGTCGGTGACGCCGTCGGGCAGCGGGCGCTGCGGAGCGGCTTGCTTGAGGGTGCGGTGCGGCCGGTGGGTGTTGTAGAAGTCCTCGTACTCGCGCAGCACGATCATCAGGTGCCGCTGGTTCCAGACCAGCGTCCGGTCCAGCAGTTCCCGCCGGCAGCTGCCGATCCAGCGCTCCATGACCGAATTGGACCGCATCGTCGACTACATCTGATCCGCAGGATCGGTACCGACGCGTCCGTGTGACGCACTTGTTCCACCCGCTGGCGGGCCGGGACTTCGAGTTCGTCGCGCACCGGCAGAACTGGGGCGAGGACCGGGTCCACCTGCACGACGAGAACGCCGCCGATGGCCTGCTAGCTGTCGCAGACCTGGTGGACCGGTTCCGGGCGCGGCGCGACGGCAGCGGGATGTAAAGGCGATTACGCCGTGAGTGTCAATGGGATTACGCCGTGGCGATCCGCTGTCCAGACGATAAGGGCTGCTGTCGTCAGCGATTCATGCTTATCAGGCGCGGAAATGTCGTGAAACGCCGCCCGGCATGCACAGCTCCGGCCTCAAACTCCGGCATAATCATCCTTACAGTCACCAGAATGAGGAGGCGGCATGGCCAGGCGGCAGGGCGGACCAGATCCCAAGGAGGCTGCGCTGGCCGGGGCGCGCTGCCTGAACCCGCACCCGGAGCAGGTGACCGACCCGGAGTTCCTGGCCAGCGACTTCTTCGACCCCCGGGACGCGGTGCAGGTCAAGTACGAGATGGTGCGCAAGGTCAAGGCCGGCGGCGCCCCGGTCACCGAGGCTGCGGCGGCGTCCGGCTACTCCCGGCCGGCGTACTACGCGGCGGCCGCGGCGCTGGAGTCCTCCGGCCTGGAGGGGCTGGTACCGGCCAGGCCCGGGCCGCGCGGCGGGCACAAGCTCACCGAGGAGATCCTCGCCTGGGCCGAGGAACGGCTGGCCGCCGACCCCGCGCTGCGCCCGGCACAGCTGCCGGACCGGATCGAGGAGACCTTCGGCGTGCGCGCGCACCCCCGCTCGGTTGAGCGAGCGCTGGCCCGCCGCCGGGAGCGGCACTCCAAAAGCCGCTGACCTATCCGCCCGCGAGGAAAGGAAGGAGGACAACCCGTCCCTGTCCCTGCTCCCATCACCTGGCCACGCGGCTGCTGAACCGGGCGCCCGCCCGGATGCCGGCCAGGTCACCGCCCCCGGCGGCGGGCTGGATGCCCGCTACGAGCAACTGCGCCATGCCGCGCTGCACGCACGCGCGCAGGCGTTCCCGCTCGGTTTCGGCGTGCTGACCGGCAAGGGCGTCACCGCCTGGCAGCGCGCCCTGGCCAGCCTGACCGTCCCGCAGCCGGCGCCGTCCGGGCACCCGCCCGGCGCCGCCCCGGCTCACCCGCCCGCGCTCCCGCTCCCGGCAGCCGCCGAGCTCATCAACGCCCTGGCAGCCGTCGCGCTCGCCGGATCCGTCCCCGGCCCGCCCCGTAACCGCTCATGCTGAAGGAGAACCCGATGCTCCCCGATACCGCGGCATCCAAGGTGACCGCCGCCCACCTGTCCCGGCGGGCTTTGCTCTACCTGTTATCTGAACTAAGACGGGGGTTTTACCAGTTCAAAGGCGGATTCTGATGCGCGCAGCTACGGTCGCTGCTCATGGCCGGACAAGACGAACCGCGGGATCTGGCGGCCCTGGTCGTCCCGCAGGCCGGGTGGCTGGAGCGGGCGGAGGATCCGTGGGAGCCGTACCGGTTGCTCGATCAGGCCGGGACCCTGGTCGGCCCGGTTGCGGCGTTCCTGCGGGACTTGCAGGCGTCCGGCCGGCCGGAGACCACGCTGCGCGCGTATGCGATCGCACTGTTGCGCTGGTTCCGACCTATTAACTGCACTATGTCTCTGATCTCTAGCCAGGCGGATTGCCTGGTCTCTCAAGGAGCATGGTGTGGTCGAGGACGTACGACGTGCCCTGATGGAGGGGCAGTGCACGGTGCCCGCGGTTGGCTCTGTCGATGCGGGGGTGGCTCCGTATCTCCCGTATGTGGTGGTTGACGCCGACGGCCGTGAGGTGGAGCCAGTCAGTGCCTACCTGCGCGATCTGATGCTGGGGGACGTCAGCCCGCTGACATGCCGCAGCTACGGGTTCGGGCTGTTGCGGTGGCACCGCCTGATCTGGTTCCTGCAGACCTCATGGGACAAGGCCACGGAAGCCGAGGTCGCAGTGCTGGTGGGCTGGCTGCGGGAGGCGCGCAACCCGCAGCGGCTCCGCCAGCCGAAGGGGTCGTCTCCGCCGCCTGGGTCGGTGAATCTGAAGACGGGCAAACCGTCGCTGCGGGAGGGTTACGCGCCGAGCACGATCAACCACAACCTCACCGTGGTCAGCGGTTTCTATGCCTTCCATTCCCGCTTCGGTGCCGGGCCGGTGCTCAACCCGGTGCCGGCCTCACGGGAACGCCGGCAGGCTCTCGCGCACCGCTCCCCGCTGGAGCCCGCACCGGTGTTCCGCCGGGGCCGGCTACGCCAGAAAGTACCCGCGCAGGCCCCGCGATCGATACCTGACCAGCTATGGGACGAGTTGTTCGCGGTGATGGGCTGCGATCGTGACCGTGCCCTGCTGGAGTTCTACGTTTCCTCCGGTGCCAGGGCGAGTGAGCTACTGGCGATCGGCCTGGAGGACATCGACTGGCCAGGCCAGCTCGTCTACGTGATCAGCAAGGGCACCCGCATCCGGCAGCCCGTGCCAGCGTCCCCGAACGCGTTCCGCTACCTGGGCTGCTACCTGGCCGCTGATGGGCTGCCGGATCCGGGGCAGCGGGTGTGGCGCACCCGCCGCGGGGATCCGAGACCGCTGACGTACTGGGCGATGCGGCGCATTCTCCAGCGGGCTAACGACAAGCTCGGCACGAACTGGACCTTGCACGACGCTCGTCACACGGCGGCGGCGAGGATGGCCGGAGACGAACGGCTCACCCTCGCCGAGGTGCAGACGATCTTGCGGCACGCTCACCTCGACACGACCGGGCGCTACCTCACCGCCCGGGTGGAGGACATGCACGACAAGCTCCAGGAGCACTACGCACAGCCTCGTCCCCAGCGCACCTTCGCCGCCGGGTATGACCCGGAGGACATCAAGGCGGTGTTCGGTGGCTGAACTCGATGCCCTGACCCGGCCGGGCAAGAAGGGCATCAGCCGTTTCGTCAGCGTGAACGCCGCCCGGGCCCCAGCCCCGGCGGTCCCGCCGCGACCTCACGGCGATCTGACGCGCGCCTCCATCGCGGAAATCGCGCAGGCGGTGCGCACGACGTGGCCGACCAAGTCAGCCGACAACCGGTGGAACCGAAGCCGCGGCGCCCGGGACCTCCTGCACCACCTGAGCCAGTTTCCAGGCGATACCTGGCAGGAGCGGTGGGAGGCCAGCGGGTTCAACCAGCGCGCGAACCCTGTTTCTGTCCTGCGATCGGCGCCCAGGGACAGGAGCCAGATCGGGACTGGCGCTGCTTGCCTTTTCTGCCTGCGGATCATCACCCCCTCGCTGGAGGCATTCCGGTCGAACATCTTCCTCTACTACGGGCAGCGTTTCCTCACCGCCCAGAACGACCCGCTGCTGGAGAAGTTCTGGGCCGGGGCGCAGGCTACGCCGGTGAACCCGATCCACCACGGGACCGCGCTGTTCGACGTCGCGGTCGCGCTCACCACGCAGGGCATCGCGCTGGCCGACCTGACCCCCGCAGCTTTCCTGCACTACGCGTGGGAGTGCCGCCGCCAGGGTCTGGTGCTGGGGGCCCGCGGAGCCGGCAGCCGGTTCCCCGGGCACCTGGCCTGGCAGGTGCTCCACACGGTAGGCCACTTCCCCGCCCGCGGGCCGGCGACGTTGAAGGCCGCGCTGCTGAACGGGCGGCTGAGGGCCGAAGAGCTGGTCGACCGCTACAAGATCCGGCATGCCGGGGTCCGGCACCTGCTCATCGCTTACCTGGAACGACGCAAACCCGAGCTGGACTACTCGACGCTGGACAACCTGTCCCGGCACCTGGCCAGCCACTTCTGGGCGACCATCGAGCAGCTCGCCCCCGGTCAGCCCGACCTGCGCATCGACGGCGAGCTCTACCAGCGGTGGCGTGAGCAGGTCGCGGTCCGCGCCGACGGCAAAGGCCGCCGCGACTTCGGTCCCATCCTGCGAGCGGTCCGCGCCTTTTACGCCGATCTGCAAGCGTGGGCCGCCGCCGAACCCGGGCAATGGGCGATGTGGGTGGCGCCCTGCCCGGTCTCCGACGCCGATGTCCGCGGCTACGGGATCCGCAAACGACGCGTCAAGGAACGCATGGACGACCGCACCCGGCAGCGGCAGCCGCTGCTGAGCACCCTCGTGGAACACATGGAGAACCGGTACGGCCACCTCCGTGAGCTCCTCGCCCAGGTCGCGGGCGCAGCCAGCGGAGACACCGTCGCGGTCGGGGGCCGCGCTTACCGGCCTTTGCGGAGCCGGGTGGATGAACGACGCGTCCGGCTCGGGGGACCAGCGAACGTCCGCGCTCTCGACCTGGAGAACGGCAAGTACATCAACGTCACGCATGCCGAAGACGCCGCCTTCTGGGAGTGGGCGATCGTTGAGGTCTTGCGGCACTCGGGTGTTCGCATAGAAGAAGCTCTTGAACTCACCCATCTCAGCATCCGGCAATACCAGCGGCCCAACGGCGAGGTCATCGCCTTGCTTGTGGTCGCCCCGTCGAAGAGCGACCGGGAACGTGTCATCCCCATGTCCGCCGAGCTGTTCGCCGTCGTCGCGGCCATCGTCCGCCGTCACACCGCGGGCGGCCAGACCATCCCGCTGCTGTCCCGCTACGACCCGAAAGAGCGGCGGAGCAGCCCGCCGATGCCGTTCCTGTTCCAGCGCAAGATCGGCACCAAGCACGAGGTCATCTCCGACACCACCGTCGTGAACATGCTCAAACGCCGCTGCCAGGAACTCGCCGAACAGCATCCCGGCTTCCAGGCCGCCAGCTTCACCCCGCACGATTTCCGGAGGCTGCTGGCCACCGACCTGGTCAACAGCGGGCTCCCGATTCACATTGGCGCTGCCCTGCTCGGACATGTGAATCTTCAAACGACCCGGGGCTACGTTGCCGTGTTCAACGAAGACGTCGTCCGCCACTACCAGGGATTTCTCGACCGGCGCCGCCAGGCCAGGCCATCGGATGAGTACCGGCCGGTCACCGAACCCGAGTGGCTCGGGTTCGAGGAGCACTTCGACCAGCGCAAGGTCGAACTGGGAGGCTGCGGCCGCCCTTACGGGACCCCTTGCCAGCATGAACATTCGTGTTTGCGCTGCCCCATGCTCAACATCAACCCCAAGATGCTGCCCCGCCTCGACGAGATCGAAGACGACCTCCAGGCCCGCCGCAACCGAGCCGACCACGAGGGCTGGCTCGGCGAAGTCGAAGGCCTCGACCTCACCCTCACCTTTCTCCGCCAAAAACGCGAGCAGACACAGCGACTCACCCGCATCGCGCCCATCGACCTCGGCATACCAGGTCTCCGGCCTGCGGCATCGCCATGAGTTATGCGACCAGGCTCCCGAGGAGGACCGTGTTCCCCAGCGCCTACCGCCAGGTGGTACGGATCTTCAGCCAGCCCAGGGCGGTCCGGCCCTGAGCGGCCTGGAACTCACGCAACGTGGGCAAGCCCGGAGGAGGTGGCTGACGGGACTGCCGCACGAAGTATCCGGTGAGAGCAGCCAGAACGGCGGTGACTGCCCCGGGGTCTGCGGTCTTGCCGACAGCGTGATCGTTGAAGAGCGTTTCGGGTGATGGGCCGCCTTGCATATGGACGCTCGGCAGCATCGCGACTAGGTCGAACCACGGCGCGGCCAGGCAAGCCCACGGCCAGTCGACGACGACCACGCGGTCGCCGGTCAGCAGTATGTTGTCCGCCCGAAGGTCTGCATGGACCAGCGTGGGACCTTCGGCAGCGGCCTTCCAGCCGGACTCCAACGCAGCCAAGTCCATCAGGTGACGGCACGCCCAGGCGTCGAGGCCGGCCAGATCATCGTCACCGCGACGCTGGGCTTCCACGAGACGACGCCAGCCCTGGAATTCCTCACCAAAACGGTCGGCGACGGTCGGTGCGTCGATCGGCGCAGGTGTCAGCGCCACCGCCAGTTCAGCCAGAGCATCGAGCACGCGGGCCAGCCCGGCCGCCTCCCACGGCAGCACCGGCGCGGCGCCCTCGATGTCCTCAAACATCAACACAACCCAGCCGTCTTCGTCGAAGAACCCGAGCAGCCGCGGACTTGGCGTCCCCTCGGGAAGCGCGGCAGCAATGCGCGCTTCGGCCCGATGGATGCCCGGGGACTCAGGGTTGGGTTCCGGCCCGACCGCCTTAACGAACGCTCGCACCCCGGTCGCTGTCTTCAGCCGGGCGGCCACACCCGGAGAGAAACCCCCCGGTTGCGTGACCGCCTCCACCACCCGCCCACCGAGTTGCTGCTCAACGGCATGCCGCAACCCCACCGGCACCGAGGACCACGCCAGACGCACCCCGACGGCGGGCGGCGCCTCCACGCCACCCCCGTCCCTGACGGAGGTGCCGTCGCTCGCACTGCTCATCCGATCATGATTCCGAGCGCTTAACCGAGTCGCAAACGAGTTCTCCCCACCATGACGGATGTCGTCGGCAAGGTGCGGCACCAACTTGACAAGTGCAGAGAAGGAAACGGAACCAGCGCAACAGGGCCTTGCAGTACGACTTCAGCGTCGCCTCGGCACGGCCCGATGCCTGCAACTCCGCCAGGAACGCGCTCCCCGGCTCCACCGCCGCCCCAGCCACATCGGCCAGCCGGTACGGCACGAACATGTCCCCGGTGTCCTGCACCGACCCGGCCAGCGGAACCAGGCCAGCAGTTCGTAGGCGTACGACCTCAGCGAGGACGTTCGGGCGTCGTCAGCCAGCATGTGGTGGAGGAACTCGCTGACGACCGGAACCTCGGCGCCGTTCTCGTCGAGCAGCACGAACGGCCGCAGTGGATCCCCGGTCTCCCAGACCCGGCCGACCCGGGCAACCTTCAATACCGCAACATCCCGAACCCCGATGTCCAACTCTGCCTCCCACGTGCCGATACGCTCCAACGACACGTGATGACAGCAGATTCATGCCGCCACGCGGAGTGACGACCAAGACTCCGGCAGGGCTGAAGAAGCTCTTAGGTCACGATCAGTTGAGCCGTACCGATAACCAATCCGGGCATCTGTTAGTTCGGTCAACGGGACCTTCGCTGCCAGATGCTGTCGGTCAACCCCAAGATGCTGCCCCGCCTCGATGAAATCGAAGAAGACCTGCTCGCCCGCCGGCAGCGCGCGATCAGCGAAGGCTGGCGCGGTGAGGTCGAGGGGCTGGAGCTGACCTTGGCGTTCCTGCGCAGCAAACGCGACCAGGCCCGCCGCGCCGCCTCGATGGGAACGGTCTCGCTTGGCATGCCGGTGGTGCCGCGACGCTGAGCCGCCTCTCCGAGGGAGCCGTAGATCATGCGCCACGAGTATGGGCGGCATCACCTGCCGATCACAACTCGGCGACTTCTGGCATCGCTCCTTTGGGTGCCACCGACCTGTCGGCCGATCCACGGGATTCACAGCTGCCACGACCGGCCGACATTCTCGCGGTGCTCTCGGTCCGTGACTCTGGTCGCAACAGCAGGCAGTCAAGTCAGGGCTGGGCTGCGCAGGCCTTAAGAGCCTCCTGGGCGGGCGAAATATCCGCCGTTCTGCGCGTGATCCTTGGTCTGCCGGGCTGCCGTCAGCACAGCGCCGAACAGGCATGCTGCGCGTTGGGAGCAGGTATGCATGGATCGCTGATCTGCCTCCTGGTGATCAGCCAGGCTGGTCAGGGCGGAGCCTGCTGCCGGAGGCGTTCTGCTGGACCTTTGGTTGTCCCCGGTCACGGCGGTAGGGTCGGCTGGTGGTGGAGGTCTTCGGCGAGCCCGTCGGCCGTGGCCATGTCGGCCGCGACCGGGCGGCGGTGCGGTTGCCGCCGAGGCGGTCTTCCTTTGTCGGGAGAACCGCAGAGCTCGGGGAGATCGCCGCCAGGCTGGGACGCCATGCGGTGGTGACGCTGGTCGGCGTTGGGGGGGTGGGAAAGACCGCTCTGGCGGTTGAGGCGGCGTGGATCGAGGTGTCGGCGGGCCGGGCTGAGCTGGCGTGCTATGTCGACTTGGTGCCGTGTCGCACCGATGATCAGGTGGTTGCTGCCCTGGTCGAAGGGGTAGGGATCAGGGGGGCCCGGGCGGCAGCGGGACTCGACGGTGTTATCGATGCGGTGTCGGGCCGCCGGTCGTTGCTGGTGATCGACAACTGCGAGCACGTGCTGGAATCGGCACGTCGTGCTTGCGACCAGCTGGCCGGGCGGGCCGCGGGTCTGCGGCTGTTGGTGACGAGCCGCATCCCGCTTGAGGTCGAGCCGGAATGTGTGTGGCGGGTGCCGCCTATGGCTGTTCCTGGCGAGGCCGGCCGTCCGGTTGTGACTGAGGCGGTGACGCTGTTTTTTGCCCGGGCAGCGATGGCGGGGGTGACGCTGCAGGCAGGACCCGCTGAGCTGGCGCTGGCGAGCAGCATCTGCCGTAAAGCGGGCGGGCTGCCCCTGGCGATCGAACTGGTCGCCAACCGCCTGCGGGTTGCCTCGCTGACCGAACTCGCGGTGGGGCTGGGGTCTTCGGGATGGCCGGCCAGGAGTGCAGGCCGGGGACGGCATGACTCCATGGGTGCGTGCCTGACCTGGAGTCATGCGTTGCTGTCTGCTGAGGCTGCGGTGGTATTCCGTCGGCTGAGCGTATTCCCCGGGGGATTTGACCTTGCCGCAGCCCAGGAGGTGGCGGGGGCACCGCCGGTCGAGGGCGGTCAGGTTGGTGCGCTGGTTGGTCAGCTGGTTACCGCGTCGCTGCTGGAGGCGAACACGAGCGGGACCAGGACCCGGTTCCACTTCAATGAGCCGGTGCGCCAGTACGCCGCGGCACGTCTGGCCGATGCGGGGGAGGAGGACCTGGCGGGGCGGCGGCATGCCCGTGCGTTCCTGGCCCGGGCCGAGGCAGTCGAGCCGATGCTGTTCGCGCCGCAGGCCGAGCAGCATTGCGACCTGCTGGAGTTCGACCGGCCGGATCATGATGCGGCCCTTGGCTGGCTGCTGGCCTCGGGCGCTGTCGAGGACGCCCAGCGGCTGGCGGCTGCGCTGTATTTCTTCTGGTACCTCCGCGGGCTGTTCGTTACCGGGCTGCGGTGGCTGCGAACGACGCTGGCGGCCGAGAGTGAGGTCGCGCCCATGGTGCGGCTGCGCGCCGAGGTGGGGCTGGCGCAGCTGGCTTTCATTGCTGGCGACTACGTGGCCTCGTTCACGGCCATCGAGTCGGCATTGCCGGCGGCCCGGCTGCTCGGGGACGATGTGGTGCTCGCCCGCTGCCTGGCGACCGCGGGTTACGTCTGGTGGTTCTTGGACCCCGACCGTTCGGCCGCGCTATTTGAGGAGGGTCTGGAGGCGGCCGACCGCGGCGGGGACGGCTGGACCCGCGGTACTGGACTGGCCGGGCTGGGCTGGGCCCGCTATTTCGCCGGACGTTTCGACGCGGCCATCGCGCCTTTGCGGGAGGCTATCGAGCTGACTGCCCGCTCGGGGCGGCGGCAGCAGTTCGCCATGGCCGTCCTTGGCCGCGCCGCGGTTGAGCTATGGCGTGGGCAGCTCGCTGCGGCGGACGCGTCCGCCCAGCAGGCGCTGGGGGTGCTGCGGACGATCAGCGACCCCAGCTGGACCAGCGCGGCACTGGCGATCGCGGCCGAGATACAGCGCACACGCGGCCGCCTGGAAACGGCTGGACGCTATGCGAGCGAGGCCATCGAAGCCGCCGAGGGCGCCAACTCCGCCATCAATGTGATGATCGCCACGGGTCACCTGGGCCGCATTCTGCTGGCCCGCGGCGAACCCGGCGCGGCCCGCCACCTCGATCAGGCCGTGCAACTGGCCCGTGCCTTCGCGGTGCGGCCCCTCCTGGCCTGGTGGCTCGACTCACTGGGCGAGCTCGCTGAACTGGAAGGCCGCTACGAAGACGCGCAAAGCTGGTACGAGCAAGCCGTCAGCCACGCGGCTGAGTGCGGTCTGGCGGCAGACGCCGCCCGGGCCCGCCACCACCTCGCCCGGCTGGCCTGGATGAGGGGCGACCGGGCATCGGCTGTCAACGGCTGCCATGAGGCACTGGCCCGGCAACTCGAAGCTGACGACCACCTGGGGCTGGCCGAAACACTGGAGACCCTGGGCGGCGTGCTCGTCGATGAGGGAAGCGCCCGCCGTGGCCTGCCACTGCTCGCGGCCGCCACCACCGCCCGGGAGGCACTGGGTTTTCCCTGGCGGCCGATGGAGGCCGACCGGATCGCGGGCTGGATCGCGGCGGGCCGCGAGCACCTCAGCGGGCAGGCGCAGCTCGCGTGGGAACGTGGCGCCGGCCTCAGCATCGAGGAGGCCGCTGCGATGGCGCGCCGGGGGCGGGGGCCCCGCCGGCGGCCCACGTTCGGCTGGCCAAGCCTCACCCCAGCTGAACGCGATGTGGCCGATCTCATCGCCCGCGGCCTAACCAATCCCGAGATCGCGGCCCGGCTTGGGGTGAGCGCGGGTACGGTCAAGGATCACGTGTCGAGCGCCCTCCGCAAGCTCGGCGTGCGCACCAGGGCCGAGCTGGCCGCCGCCGTCTCCAGCCACGCCGCGATCTGATCCCCCATCCGGGCGATGTTCTCCCGGCCGGGACACCGGATGCTTGGTCCATGCCGAACGCAATCGTCCACGGAATCAGCATCGACTACTCCACTGCCGGCGAGGGTCCCCCGGTCCTGCTCATCTGCGGCACCGGCCAGCCCGCCGACCTGTGGTTCGCCCAGGTGGCCGACCTGACCGCAGCCGGGCACACCGTCGTCACCTTCGACAACAGAGGCTGCGGGCGCTCCGAGGCACCGCCTGCTCCCTACCTGGTGGCCGACATGGCCGCCGACACCGCGGCCCTCATCGAGCACCTCAGGCTCGGGCTTTGCGACGTCATCGGTTACTCGCTGGGCGGCTACATCGCCCAGCAGCTCGCCGTCACCCGCCCCGGCCTGGTCCGCCGGCTCGTACTCCTGGCCGGGGCCGGTGCAGCGCCGGCCTACGCGCTGGCGCGTTCCCGGGCCGCTGTCGACCTCGCCCGCGCCCTTAACCCGCTCCCGCCCAGCTTCGACGTCGCCGACCTGCTGCTATCGCTGCACCCCATGGCCCAGCTCCAAAACGACGACGACGCGGTCAAGATCACCATCAGCCTGATCGAGGCAGCCGAGCCGTGGACCAACCCCGGACGGCTCGGCCAGTACCAGGCCGACCTTGCCTGGCTGGAGGACAGCAGCCACCTGGACCGGCTCGACCACATCAAATCCCCATGCCTGGCCATGGCATTCGAGCACGACTGCTGGTTCCCCCCGCGGGTCGTGCGGGAAGCAGCCCAACGCATTCCCCGATGCCAGTACGTCGAGCTGCCCGGCCTCGGTCACGGCGCCCCCCTGCCCCCTGCTGGCCTCCGACAAGGTCAACCCAATTCTCGCCGGCTTCCTTGACTAAAACCCACCTGAAACGTGGCGAACTTGCCCGAACCCCAACCGAGACGTAAGTATTCGGAAATCGTGTAAGCGGGCAGGCTGGCAGGCGGCGTGACCGCGTTCGCGGTGACGCCGCAGCCGTGGGATGCGGGGGGTTAGCCGGGCGGAGGTGGCTGTGCCCAGGCGCGCAGGTCGGCGGGTGCGGCGTTCCAGGGCAGGAATCGTTCAAGGTCCGGGCCGGCGGGAGGCTTGCCGCCGTTGCGGCCGCAGGCGTCGAGGCAGGCGGTGAGGTAGGTCAGCACGTTCAGCCCGGCCATCTCGGCGGTGGCGGTGACGGTCCAGATCCGGGCGGCGAGCCGGGCGGCGTCCTCGTTCCGGGAGCCGTAGGCGTTCTTCCTGGTGATGACGGGCCGCCGGATCGCGCGTTCGGCGGCGTTGTTGTCCAGGCTGATCATCGGGTAGTCGCGGTGCGCGGCCAGGCCGTCCCATTCCCGGTCCAGCGTGGCGAGTGCCTTCTTCGCCGGCTCGGCCAGGCCGGGGGCGGCCATCTGCTTCGTGCGGGCCTCATCGATCGCGCCGATCGCCTCGTCCCAGGCGGCGCGGGCCTGCTCCAGCCGGGCGGCGGCGCCCGCGGCTTCCCTCGGCGCGGCCGCGGCGTCCCAGGCGGCCATCAGCCGCTCGTGCGCTGCGTACAGGTCCTTGATGCGCTCCAGCCACGCCTGTGTCCAGTACGTCAGCTGGGCCGGGCCCGCCGCGTCCCCGGCCCGCACGAAGTACCGGCGGATATGCGCCCAGCAGAACAGGTTCACCAGGCCGTCGGCCTTGCGCCCGGCTGAGGTGTACACAGAGTAGAAGTCGCTGGAGATGACCAGCCGCCGCGGCCCGTCCCCGTCCCCGTCCAGCTGCCCGGTCTTCTCGTTGATGCCGGCGTGGCGGGCCAGCACGGCCCCGGCGCGGGTGGGTCCATGACGAAGCACGTGGTGTCCGGGCCGAGGAACACCCACAGCCACCACCGCGCCGGCCCGTCTCCCTCGCGGGGGGCGAACACGTGCCAGGACGTCTCGCCGGCGTGCAGGTGCCAGGAACACCGCGACCGGGCGGCGATCGCCTCCTCCAGCGGGGC
>WNFI01213054.1_pt1 | contig 13521 bp, 9 predicted proteins | sample 5400471 | NCBI WGS metagenome assembly WNFI01 (sample SAMN13153348, study PRJNA577476) | soil metagenome | isolation source: 100 cm saprolite on Douglas fir-dominated hillslope | place: USA:California | collected 2013-09-17 | reverse complement strand
TGCTGACCGTCGGTATGTTTTTTGAGCCTTTGGCGACCGACGGTAAAAATTTTCTTCCGCTGCGCAGCGTGACCAACCGACGGCATGATTAAGTTACCCGCAAGTCTCTCTGCCTTCATCGTAGCTGTCCTTGGCCTCGACTCTCGGTCGTCTCCAAGTCTGGTTTCGTGCGTCCCATCCAACTGTGGGCCCCGGATGTCACCAAGATACAAGCGGAAGATGCCTATTACAGCCAGTCCAAAGTCAACCTCGAGGACATCCAAGGCTACAAGAACCATAATAAACAAAGTAAGCCATTCTATAATACTTACACAGTCCGTTCTGAATGCAGACCTCGTCATCAAAGTAGTTTCATACGCTACGCAAGCAAGAGGTATGCGAAACTACCGTATGTATTCCTAGGGGTGATCATGAATAAATGGCCCATAGGCTTTGGCAATGGCGAAGAACGATCAGTCTGCTTTAAGTGATATAAAGAAGCAGATGGGACAGCTGGGTGGTCTTAAAGGTATTTCACATTACGAGTTATAAATATCGCTTGACTATCGATACGACTTACTGGCTTTTCCTTTATTTAGTATACCAGGAGATGGTCAGTGATTTAAGGTTCCTCCATTTAATCGTGCCCTAATATTCTGACCTATATAGTCCAGCATCGGTCAAGACAAAGACAGAGGCGGTGGAAGTGAAAAAATATTGATCGACTGGCTGCCACATTATCTTCCTCCCCATCTGGGAAAGGGAAAGGAGAAAGTCAAGTGAGTCATGCCTCAGTTGCTGCTGCAAGAAGATTTCTCATTTAAGAACCAAAACACACACACACATCAAGTCTACTAGAAGTTGGTTTGTAACCTCTACCATCAACTCGGCCAAACCAGGACTGACGTATCAAGCATGTTCGGATTGGTCCAGGAGCTTTGAAGCCTGACAATTACGAACTGTGCAGTTCTTGGATTTCAAACACAGCCATTGATCTCTGTTCTCGACATCCGAGGATACTAGAACAAGATTTCCTTCTCCTCGATTCTCTCGAGAATAGGGAGAAGTGGGACGTCATAAGCTTGAGCTTGGTCCTCAATTTTGTTCCGAGTGCGCATGATAGAGGCAAGCATATTCGATCATTCAACTACCAATTCTCTGAAATATGTTGTTGTGGCACGACAGGCAAGATGCTACGTTTGGCTCGTACTTTTCTCAAATCACGTACTGGCCTCATGTTCTTGGTACTACCGTCAGCCTGCGTGCAGAATTCCCGTTATATGGATCGCACACGATTGAAATTGCTTTTGCATGCGACCGGATTCTGGATAGTAACGGAAAAGTGCAAACCCAAAGGCAAGATAGTTTATTTTCTATGTCAGGCAGATGTGCCATACAAGCCAGACGGGAGGGCTCTACCCGACGAACTAACGACCAAACGAACGCTTCGGGAAGGTGATAGGAATAACTTTGCGATCCTTCTCTAGCTTTTGCTCAAGCTTGGAGGGCAATCGCACGGGGTAGGGTTAGGACTAGGTCATATTGTATTGTTATAGCTAATGCGATGCTGATGACATGAGCGTTGTGAACAGTGATGTATGAAGAAAATGCAAAGAATAAAGAATTCAGCAAGTAGTAATACCGTAGTAAGCATGATATCATGCGAAGCCGAAACCTTCCCCTCCTTCATTGATCGCAGTAAGAAGTTGGGTTCGTAACTTCTCATAACATGAATACTCTGGAAGATCGACTAGAGATTATTCTCAGGTTAGCACATATCAATACCAATAGCGAACAAAAATGAGCATACTTTGATTAAAGCCTGTGGAGAATCGTATTGGTAATCAGTTGGTGATAACGGGAGAGGCGAATATCTGCTTACAAGTATGTGCTTGTGGTAGCCGGTCAGGTTCGCCATATGCTCGGTGAATGGAGAACTTTTGGACGCCTTGTACTCCCTAAACGGGTTGAGACGCGTTCACAGGATTCATTGGCGTAACAGCTTACCTGAAGTTCACCGAAGCCGCCAAGAGGAACTCGAGAAGTGCCTATCGAAGAGAATCAGCCTCGGAAGCTCTCGAGATGCACGAGTGATAGCACCTGTCGCGAAGCTCAAGACTTTGGCTCGCTCGTCCCGGTTGAAAGACTTGAGAGCGCGCCACCACCATTGAATGACAGGGTCTGACTGCGTATAGCCATGATAGTCTGTGGCTGCTCGCCATTCGTCAATATCAATGTCCGGTGTTCCGGATATGAGGAGTTCTACTTCTTGCTCATTAAACTAAGACGACAATCGTAAACAAACCATAAATTGAAGTGCAAGCCTGTTTCTTACTATTGAAATGAGCTCCTTCGGGATGATTTCGTAGAAGCCGCTATGAAGGCTCTCGATTTGATCCTTGATCGAGAGATTCAACCGATATTGAGCAGAGAGCTGAACGAACTCGCGTTTATTCTCTTGAGTGACGGGAATGCCTGCGCCTCCCTCCTTGAGCTCGATCACTTTACGTACTCCGAACTGAGAGGATGTCGGATTGAGTTTTAGGGTACCGTAATAAACTTTGACTTACTTCCTCCGCTTCCACTGTGAAATTCATCTCTAGAGGAGTAGGATCATTCTCCAAGATCCAACAGAGACTGTTGTAGTACTCTGGATCGACCCACTCCACATCTCGGTAATCGACAGGCTTGCCCAGAATTTGACGATAGAGGGAACGAGCGAAATAGGCATCCAGAAGCCTTCCGTCATAAATGGCTTTTCCAATAATCCGACCAACAAACTTGAAGAACAGCAGATGTTCGGGATTAATGGCGGAAGCGCGGTTCGGCTGGTATGTTAACTTGTCTCCAGCACAAGGCTGGAACAGCGCATAATCGGGATTGAACATTTGCCGAGCGAGAATCTGGAACCACTCGCGTGTCACACCACCTGCATCCACGCCCTCCTCATTGTAGAAGCGAACGTTAAGCTTGCCGTACTTAATTTGATCGCCAGTCTTCCTATGCAGGTACTGGTAACTATCTTCAAAGACGTGCGGACGTCTAACATTGAGTTGTAGAGTGGTATGATGTTCCCTGGGGCCCGTTCTACGATGAAGCTGCTGATTGAAATAGTTGCGTTTGTTATCAAAGTCCAGGACTTTGGGGTTGTTCACCAGTAACGAGAAAGAGCCGCTCATGAGGGACGGATTGTTCCGTACCATGACGTTCAGAACCTTACGGTGCGCATCCGTGAACGAAACAAACAAATCTTCTGCCGAGTCTAGGGGAATCGAAACGTTCCGAGGAGACAAGGGACTTGCGGCGGGATTTGATGCCACGATTTTCGTCCCAACGTGCTTGCAGACAACCATAAGGGATTCGATGAGAGGTAGCAGCACTGTTGCTATGTGATCAAGATTGGGCTTGGTCTCCACCATTGAAAGAGCATCACCGAGTCTTGTCCATAACGGCGCAAAGTTGAAGCCCTCATAGATCTTGTAAGCCTCACGCTGTCTTCCGGCCTCTTCCTGAGCGTCGGAGAGGTCGGGCGGTGCGGAAGATGATGATCTCGGTGAAAACATGAAATCGATCGTTTTCAATACCCGTAGTAATTTTGCCTGATCTGCTGAGGCCGGTGAGAAACGAGAGAGTATCGAGCTTGGGACCTCCTCCGAGTCTGAAACTGGCTTGAGTGCTTGAACCAGCTGCTCCAGGTCGGATTGCAAATTCTTGCCCAGACCTTCTGCTCTAAGTTTCAGCTCATCGGCAATGACGCACCGGATATCTGGAAGGCACGAAAGGTGCTGCATCAACGATAGAGCAAGCTGGAACGTGCGTCCGGAACATTCTCCGGCTGTCAAGAAATTAGGAATGAGTCGTAGTGAGGATGAGGGAATCCGAGGAGGGTCTGATCGAAGCTTTTGGGAGAAATCATCAGTGTGTGATGACACTGGGGGTGGCTGTGTAGCAACTGCTGCAGTGACTTCACGAAATGCCGACTGATGGTTAATATCGCATTGTGATGACTTTGGTGGGTACTTACCTGCTGCCCCGCTCTCAGAGGGATTAGCTCCAACTGAGTTATTTAGCTCTTTCTCTCTCTTGCCTTCTGACGAGTTTTCAGGAGACGAAGCAGGTTCTTTCAGGACAGCCAAAGGCTTTGTGACACTCCCCAATAATAGAGCAACGGCACCCATCATCGGAGGGGACTGTAGGAGGGCCTTCCGATCGAGGAGGCTTAGAAGCAAGTTGAGCGGTAATTGGGCCTGGGGTATTTGCTTCTCTTTTCCCTTTCCTTTCTTTGAGCTGGATCGTCTGGCAGAAGGGAGTGTTTCTTGCTCGGACAGGAAATATTGCGTAGCGAACTCGTTTGTTGTGACTATGTATGTTAACGCCTCCAGGGAACGATGGGTGATAAGATTGGGGATATTTTCCGCAGGATACTGGGGTTGAATGTTGGTTGTTGTCAGCTCCACGCTCTTGGACTTCGTCGGAGTCTTGGAGGATGGCCCAACCTTGGTCGGCCTAAATGAAAGCTGCGCAAAGCTCTTATCCACGGCAACAACATCACTGGGATCATCCTGCAGTATGCCCAACAGTAGAGAGAAGATGTCAGTCCTTGTCTTGGAGTTCTCACATAGATTGACGAGAATTTTGTGCAGCGAATTCCTTCTCAGAACTTGGGGGAAGAAAAGAAGGCGTATAAGAGTAGCGACATCAGATTTGTCGAGTAGTTGAATGGCGTCACGTTGTACGACTGGTTTCTTCGGCGGATGGGGCGCATTCCCTGTTGGAGCCCCGGTTGTCCTTACACGCCAACTCGCTTGACGAGGGACACGCGCACCGTTGAGAAGAGCACTGGCTTCAGCGAGTAATGAAGACGGAAGGGTCTGAAGGAAAGTGTCATCCTGTTCCATTAAGACAGTGTCTCGCAGTTGAGGGTCCAAGGTCGCTAGGAAACTAGCAGAGTCAATATCGGATGGGCCCGCCGGCGCATCATTCGTTCCTTCCGCTCTCTCACGTTCTCGGCGCGCTCTGTCTATGCCTTCTTGTTCTTGCTGCAAAATCTCGGCGCGGATGTCTGGGGGGAGAGCATCTAAAAACTCGGGACTAATCTGTGATTCTGCGGGACGAACAACAGGCTGAGCCGCTCTACGTTCCCGAAGATGCTGGTTGATGACGTCTTCCCTCATGTCATCGGGTAATGCTTCAAGGAATGTTGGATCAATCCCAGTGTCAGTGATATCTACTGGATTGCCATTGACAAAGACAGTCACGCGATTGACAGAAGTAGATGCTTCGGCGTCGCCATCTCTTTGTTCTCCGTTATTAGGACTAGAAGCAGCGCCTGGCTGGTCTGGGGCATGGGTAGAGCCCTCAGTGGTGTCACTTTGTGCTGGTACATCGGAAGACGTAGCTGGGGGAGCAGCAGGGACGAGTTCGCCGATGTCATCCATCTCCACGTCTGGCGCCGGCACGGTGCCATCTGTATCCATATGAACAGATTCTGAGGAAGAATGCCGTTTTGAGCCCGAAAGTTCTTCGGGGGTGGAAGGCGAGCCTGAATCAGGTTCCTGCTGATGCGTAGTTTCTGCATCGCCCTGACCCCTTTCTGCTTCGATCTCTGTGTCGTTCGTAGCCGCAGCCACCCTTTGAATTTCCTCTTCCTCCTGCTTACGTGCAGTCTCCTTCTCACGAGCCTCGGCAAGAAGGGCAACCACCACGTAGTTTACTAACGCATTAAGCCGTTCGGTAGTGTTCCGCCCTTGTGTCATCTTGCCCTCATCAAGCCATCGTTGTGATGTCGGCACGGGCAAAAACTCCTGGGCTTGGCGCGCGGCTTCCAGAGCACGGCTGTCAGACGGACGCAAACCCGTTTGTGCGGTTGATCGAGTTGCTCCACGATGGTTGGTGAGGTGTGTGATGGAAATTGGTTGGCCATTCCCCGCCCGCAACTCAACGACGGTGTCTGTCGAGGGACCCCCACGAGCCATTATATGCTCAATCATTTGGTAACCGTCTTCGCCTATGAGATCATGAATCATATTTAGGAATCCGTGGGCGACTTCACTGGGGTCGCCTAACAAGTCCCGTGCGCGGAGAAGTCTCCGAGAGTGAGGAGCCCGGGGAGGGTGGGGCGCAGAAGATTGACCCGTTCCACGATTAGCAGCTTCAGCAAGCAATGGGTGTGTGGAAGGATCAGGGGCGGGGGCTCCACCATGGCGAACTCGAGAGGCTCTCTGCATATGCATGAACTGGTCTATATCTGCGAATTCATTAGGATGCCGCCGAGTGACAGAAGAAGTAGAGTACATACCGACTAGGCGGCTTCGTCGTGCATGTGGATTCGTGCCGTTTACAAGCATCCCGAGGGGAAGCTGAGGAGGCTCCAACGGCCCGTCAGCAAAATGCCAGATAGACCCTTCGTCTCCTGCAGGAGGTACACCCACGTCTAACGCAACAAGTTCTTGTCTGATTCGGAAGTCAATTTACACTGATAACCTTCAAATACAGAATACCTACCCGTCCTCGGGCTCCGCGTCTTCATCCTCTTCATCCTCATCTACCTCGTCCACACCTTGAACTGACAAAGTGCATGAAGCGCATAAGCACATTAAATACTATTAACTAATTAATAAAGGTACCTTGCATGAGTTCAGCAGCGTTTTCCAAATGATGATGACCTTCACCAAGAGGATCTTCCTCCATGTCATCAGGTTCATCCTGCTGAATGTCATCAGAGGAGACCATACCGGACCGCAAGATAATATTTACCTGCCATATCATTTCGTCAGCTTCCAATTCAGCGTCTTCGCCACCTTCGTCGTCCTGATCTTCTTCGGCTGATTCATCCTCTTCAGCCCATACTTCCCCATCTTCTTCATCTTCACTAACAACATCGATATCCTCTGGGGCGTCCTCCTCTTCACTGGTTTCAGAAGTATGATCAGTGCCTATGTCCTCATCACCATATTCCATATCGAGGTCATCGGCCGCTTCCTCGTCTTCATCCATTTCTTCATCATTATTTGGATATGACAGATCCTCCATCTCCTGTGTTATTAACGTAAGTTTCGCAGAAATAGGCAAACACTGGATACTTACACCACCGTACCTATGGATGGCGCCACGTTAGAACACAAAATCCACGGAGGAAAAACTAAGCACTTACATGCCAAGAGCTGAATTGCGATACAGATCAGGGGTTTCCTCACGATCGGAGCCCGCCTCTCCATCATCCTCGTCCACGGAGAAGTCTGAGGATGCACTCTCGTCTGGCTCTAGCAGAGAACTAGGGAGCTTGGATTTCTCTGTAGTACGGCCCATTTTGATCGCAGTTTTCGTACTAATGAATAAATCTTGCATGAGCGGAATGTAAGGACCAATACTTATGAGAACGTACAGATACTCAAGAGGGCGCAACATAGCTGCTACTAGACCGCGGACATTGGGATAGTTTAGATCAATCTCACCCAGTGTCGCCGTCAACAGAACGACAAAGTTCTTTTCCAACATCAGCTTTGAAATATGGAGAGCCGATTCACCCAGAGACTTTGTCGTCAGCGCAGATCCTGGTCTATGGTTGAGGAGCTTGCTTGTCAGTTCTGCCAGAGCACCGAGCCTGGAGTAGCGAGCCTCCAGCGACTCTCCTAGAGGGGTCTCCTTAAAACCCTTCGCAACGGCATCCAAGACCAGCCTTCGCGCTGCAACAACTTCTGGAGGGATATCTTTGATAGTCGTGGCTAGAGAGGGGTCTGTACAAAGAGCCACTACCGTTGCTATCGCGCAGTTGCTCAGCACAACCCTGCGTTTGTCTATATCGATTGACGAAGTCTCGGCGTCGGCAAAAAACAGAAGGTCTGAAAGTAGGAAATGAAGGATGGTACTCTTCTGTTTCGAGGCATCCTTGGCTAATGTACTCCGCTTCCTACTATAGGACACGAATGCACCTTTGCAGGCATTGTAAGACGACAGTAACTCAGTCAGACATTGAAGCAGGAAGCAGGTGTACACGAATTCCGACATTTCTGTGTCGACCTTGGTGGACTTCTCGTTATTTGATTGAACCGCAAGACTATCTGACGCAGAAGAATCGAGCTGTATTGATGCCATTACAGTTGCTCTTCCGACTCGCAACACCTCAGAGACCAATAATCTCAACAAGGTATCCAACGGCTCGGATTGTGGGGCTACAGTGCCTTCTTCCACCAGGTTCTCTGGGGGCTGCGGATCCCCCGTCATAGGCACTACGGGAGGATCAAAAGTTGAGTGCTCGCTAGGCTTCGGTTTTTTGCCCTCTTTCAGTGATATTTGAAATGTTGGGCCGGCGAGTGACGCGGATGACAAGGTACAAATCGACCGACACATTTCAACGAAGACGGTCATATCACGGAGCGCCAAGTGACTGTTGTTGCGAATAAAACTCCAGACATCGTGCGTGCGCGTGCGCGGATGAGTAAACCACCGGATGAGATCTTGCTTGATGATGGTTTCCAGAATCGTCCTATCTTCTATTATATGGCGTAAGAGAATAATGGCATGGACTTGACACCCTCTAGTGTCGTCGGTTGGGTTCCTGAACCGATCCAAAAGTTTGGAAAGTCCACCAGCGAAGAACTCGACTGCGAGTCGATGTTCGCGAGTCAAGAGCACCAGTAAACGAAGACAAGAAATCAGCCCATTCTTATCGGGGTTGGAAGCCGATAATAAGTGCAAACAGAAGTCGAATAAGATGTTGCGGGCCTCAATGTTAGAAGTCACAACCCTGAGCTGTGCGGAGGGTACCGCTTCTTCAGGTTTCGGTAACTCGATAGGCTGGATCTCGTCTCCCAATATCAAAAGATTCTCCATGACAAGTAAAAGAGGTGCAAGCCAAGTGGGACTTGGGGTTGTATCAGTCTTGTCCAGCGCCTGGAACTTCTTGACAAGGCACTGAGAAAGGAGGTCAATTTCATTGCTGCCGAGGATAAATCCAGAGGAACGACTCTCTCCAAGAACGAGAGCAATCAAACGAAGCCTAGCTGCCAAAGAGGTATCCGCGACATCCTCAGGACAGAACGATTTAGGATTAGTCAGGAGCTCTCGCGCCGCCTGAGCCTGATGCTTATCAACTGGCCCAATGAATGCTCGTTTCACGTCAAACACCAGGTCCGGATGTCTATCGATGATGGAAAGCGCTTTTGACGCAACACCAGGTGCAGCAGCTTCGCGTAAAAGTTGTAATTCAGAAGCATGGTCGCTTTCATGGGGAGGCGGGACGGAGGGTTCGACTTCCTGACCGCTTGAACTGGGAGTCCCAGCTGAATCTGCATCGCCGTCTCCACCCATAGAAATATCTGCTCCTGAAGAATCTGGTGGATCGGCGTCCTCGGGTGCATCTGCAGCGTCTTGATTATCCCCCCCATTCTGGGATCCATCTTCGGGCTGCTGATCGACAGAAACAGGAGCAGATCGTTCCGCCGCTGCAGCGGCCATAAGGGGGATGGGATGGGAGAGCAAATACTCTGTAGCAGCATTGATATTGTTGTGCGCGCGAATAAGAGCCCTTTCCACAGACGTTCGTGGGAAACCCATATCGCAAAGCTGCTGGACCCGGGCTGAATCAGGTGATACAGGAGCCGTGCGGCGAATTCCACCTGCAACAATCCCAGGGAACCCTAAGGACTCCGTGGCAGAGTTTGCGCTTGAGTCTTCATGATCCGCTCCCATGACCTCCAAGAAGTCTGCAACAACCGTCTTGATAACACCTAAAGGAGCCTGATCCAACCATACTGCATCCCAAACCACGAACAAGACTGGGAAGAACAAGTGACGGAGCCTCACGAGAAAATCGTGCGGTTCGAAGTATTCCGGATGACTCTTGGGCTTATCCCTGGTCAGGAGCATGGATGTTTGGCCAGAGTCCATCAATGGTCGCGAAGCCACGAGGGCCTGGAATAATCGAAGCACCACTTCTAGCCCCACGAAGGCGGCGGCAACCTCACTCGAATCTTGCGAACCCGGGTTGGAGGTGACTTGTTTCGCGGAGGAATTGAGAGTCGATATGTAGGTATTGCAAATTTCTACAATGACATTCAAAGCATCCACTTGCCACATCGTTAGCAGCATCAAGGTGTGTAGAGAATTCTGGGAGGTTCGCTCTATATGGGAAGAATTAACTCGACACGTGGCATACAAGCGAGAAGGTAACTTGCCGTCGAAGAGAAGGGTCGTGATGAGCCCCACTACTAAAGCCGTGTAGCTGAACTGGATGACTTTGTCATCTGAAATCAAAATGATTTCATTAACCTTATTTACCATTCCGGAAAGAACAAACGTACCTGATCCGCGCCACCTTAGGTGTTCAAGGAGAACATCCTTTACAATGAGTTTGGACAACGTATTGGCCTGCCTCCTTTGAACAAAGTCTGCGGTGCGACGGTTATAAAAGAAGAGCTTCGTGATAGCTATAAAGTCATGGCCTTGTTATGTACAATCCGTTAATGCCAATGTATAACATACCTTGGAAAAACGGTGTTGTTGACTTCGTCAATGTTTGAATCATTCCCTTGATCGCTTTGATATTTTGTTCACGAGCCTTACTTCCGACATGTTCGGATGCTCCAGTCACAGCCAAAGGAGTCCGATGAGAAGCGCCCTCTACTGGATCACTCGCCACATCTCCTGCCGGAGATGGGCTGACAAGTGCTATCTGACTCCCAGACATGGTGAGACGTTTATAAGGATCTGGTCCAATCAAGGTCAGTATCTCCCAAATAAAGGTACGATACATAATCCCAAGGTCGCGAATAAGTTTAGATCCTTCTTCGCCTGAGACGACTTGAGTAACGGCGCTGGGAGAACGACTGTGGGTGTAGCCCACACTCGAATAAGTTTGTGATAACAAATGAATACGCAAATTGAGGGTGAGAAGTTGACGAAACCGCGAGTTTGCATCAGGAAAGTGCTCTGCATAGTCACCATTATTACAGCATGCTCTGGAGTGAGATTGGACATAACTGTACTCACGTTTAGCTTGATCAGCCAAAGAGCCAAGAGTTGGTAAGCCTTGCTCTGAATTCCAAAGTTCCTTTGTCTCGTCCATGGATTGCCGTACTTGTTCGGACAGACGTTCCAAAGTTGGAACAGTCACGGCTTCGGCCATACTTCGCACTATCGATACCAACGAGCTAGCAGCATTGGACTCTGAGAAGTTGATGGGCAGGGCAGGCAATGAATACAATCTACAAATACGCTCGATCCCTTCGAAATTCGTAACGAATTCTCGGCAATGAGGAATATGCTGGAAAAGACCGTCTAGGAACTATGAAGACAGCAATCAGTGACAATTTTGGCGTACGACTATACGCAAACACACCCTTCCTACAATGTCCATATAAGTGACAACGAGATTGTTCTTCTCTGTATTAACCTCGACACTTTCAACATTGACAGGACTAACATCCTTCAAGGCATCGCCTTGACTAGCAGGGCCTGAAGCATCCCCTGCACCTGTCATATCGGTATCCTCACTGGGTTCAGGGACCAAACCATATGAAGCAACATCAGAAGAGGGAATGGTGTATGACCTTCCAATATCCTCAATCTTATCGAAGGTAGCAATGACAGCATCGAAGACCGGCTTCTTCAAAGATGGATGATGTCGCACGAGTTCATCAAAGCCCGCGCCAATATAGGTAGCATTGTCTTTCTCCTGGAGCGTGCGGATATGGCGCTCGGAAGTCAAAATGGAGAAAACTTGGGGAATGATATTTGGACGACTCGCGAGGCCGTCTAAGCCGGCCTGGTTCAAACACAACGCTCCAATAGCTCCGGGTACAGTAGTGATCACCTAGAAAACACTCAACACAAGTCCAAGGAGGAGGGACATAACGAATACCTCCGTCGATGACTCCAGACCGCTCTCGATGGCCCGGTAGAAGGCATCGGGCAGCCCCAACTCCTGGATAACTGTTAACGAGGTCGGCTCGTTATGAATGAAGGCCGCCATGATATTGATGGCTGCAGACAACTTAGTAAACCGAGACGTTCGTGACAATCAAACTAACCTATTGAGAAGATGGCGGGGCCAAATAAGCCTCGATTTTCCATTATTTTCTTCAGAGACCTCGTAAGAGACGAATCTATCAGTCCACGTAGATTTTCAGTGGTACCCGAGGCCTGCATCATCCTGTGCATTGTCCTCATAATATGTTTCAAGAGAACGGCTCGTGGATATGGTAAATGACCTAGATTGGCGTCAAGTTCGAAATACAAAACTACAAGCCACTTGAGCAACGCACCATAAAGGGACCATTCAGAGGAGTCATCAACCTCATTGTTCCTGAGGTCGATGTCCACTTCATGCTGAATTACTAATGTCAACATTTCCGAATCATATCTACAACACATCCTCACCTCTATCCTCGACACCAAGACGTCAACACCCCTGTTGTTGCAAAAACTATTAAAGCCATTCCCACCCAATGCACGCACTTGGAGTCGATTAGGTTCACGATTCTGTAGGATCTGAACAAGCAATGGAACGAGTCCAGCACCGACAATCATACTCCCTCCAGCTGGGTTCTGCGTAAGGAAGACCATGAAAGAGATCAAGGAATCCGCAAAGTCGTAAGTCGCATCCGCTTCAACCCACACAGTCAGTTGTCATCATCGTTTACACAATCGAGGACCTACACTGTGGATCGTTAAGATTGTGGACCAATCTTCTAACCGAAGTCATCAAAATCCCATGAGTGACTCCGGCGTTCGTGGCGCTCAAGACTTCGCCGGTCTTGGTACGATATCGGGAAAAGCCGTCCAAAGCAGCAATTGCAGCTGTCTGAACATTGACCGGGATAGAATTCTCAGGCTGGAGAAGAGCCGCAATCTCGGATATGATATCCGGCTCGTAAGTGAAGAACGTCGACTGAGCGTCGCTCTCCGGCATTGTATGTGCTACCAAAGAACGTAACGTCAATACCATGATTCAAAGATAAAAGGGCCGCCTTACCATAGATAGCCAACGCTAAAAGCCGAATTATAGCTGCATTTTCCCTCTCCTTACGCGTCTCGGGTCCAGAGCCAAGCGAAAGGGCGACTCGGATGCGGCAGAGGAGGTCAAATTTATCATCCTCGGAGATTTCGTGCTTGTCAAGCTGCTCTGCCAACACATCAACAGCTCTCTTGTTGGAGTCTGCGAGGCTAGAAGTATGAATGGTAACCATGCCATTGCTCGTAGGCATGATCTGAGAAGAACTAGCACCAGCGGCAGGCATCGTGGGAACCGACGTGGAAGGACCTTTGCCTTTAGAGGGTGTCTGAGAGGCGGAGGCTTCATTCTTGTCCACAGGGACGGGCTGAGACTTCGCATAGTACATGAAAGTAACTTGCGATGCGGCTTTAGGAAGGTCAACGGATTTTGTGGGGTTCAAGATATCCGTTACATTAACCCCATGTTCTTTGATGCTGGACCAGCGGATGGCAAGTGACGTAAGTCGCTTGGTGGAAACACTCTGGGTATGCGAGACCGAAGGCTGAGCCGAATACTGTTGTGATGGTCTCAACAACAATTGCAACGCG
>WNFI01046357.1_pt1 | contig 13525 bp, 6 predicted proteins | sample 5400471 | NCBI WGS metagenome assembly WNFI01 (sample SAMN13153348, study PRJNA577476) | soil metagenome | isolation source: 100 cm saprolite on Douglas fir-dominated hillslope | place: USA:California | collected 2013-09-17 | reverse complement strand
CTCGGGCCGGATGCAACGGTGCGAGCTGCAGGCCCCACAGGGTCTACTCCGCCCTCGGGCACCATCGCGAACTCTCCCACCCAAGAAGCGGGCTTCGCTTTTATGTGGCACTCGCACAATGAGCGCGAGATCACCACTAACAACATATTCCCTGGCGGCATGCTGATGATGATGCTGGTTGATCCCCAGTTTTTCGTCATCAATGAAGCGCTCTAAGACAGAGGAGAAAGAACAATGCGATCCAACTATCTCAAAGCAACCCTGAAGGCAGCCATACTCGCGGTAACTGTTCTCCTCCTGACTGCTTGTGCGTCCTTCGCCCAGACGGTCAGCCTCACTGCGGGGGCCACGAGCATAACCCTGCCCGACGGCCAAGTCGTTCCGATGTGGGGCTACACTTGCATCGGCTCAGGCGCTTCCATCATGTCAATCACCCCGGGTGCCCCTGGAAGCGGCTACTCGAATCCCGCGATCACTTTGACTGGTGGGGGCGGGACTGGAGCTACCGCTTCAGCCACAGCGGACCCGACAACAGGAGCGATCACCTCGATCACGCTCCTAACCGGCGGATCGAACTATACTTCGGCACCTATTGTTAACATCAATTCCACGACAGTGCCGACGGCTCTAGCCAGCGCCACAGTTGCACTTTCGAGCCCCGCTAGCTGTGCACCATTAAATGCAAATGCCGGTATTGGCTGGTCGCCGGTGGTGATTACCGTGCCCCCGGGCAACGTGACGATCAACTTGACCAATAATCTGCCGACTCCCCCAGGCGCAACGGCAGGCATACCAACGTCGCTGATGATCGTGGGTCAACTGGGAGTTGGTTTGGGAACGACGGCGACTACAACGCCAAGCCCTGTACATCCCACGCAGAACGCGACGTGGCCGATTGCTGGCGATTCCACCGGCCCGCAGTTTACTCCGCCTCCCCAGGGTCCCCGTGTCCAGTCGTTCGCAAATGAAGTGACAACCGGAGTTACAACTGCGCTGGTTTGGAACGGTCTCAAGCCCGGCACCTACCTGATCGAGTCGGGAACGCACCCCTCCATTCAGGGACCCATGGGTCTTTACGGAGCATTGGTGGTGACGACTGCGCCCGCAGGAACGGTCGCAGGCACAGCGTATCCGACGACCCCTCCCGTCACCTACAACGCTGATGTCCCGCTACTGCTCAGCGAAATTGATGCAGTGCAGAACAACGCGGTGAACCGCGCAGTGGGCACGTCGGGTTTCACCGAGACTGCAGTGTGGTCCGGCCAACCAGGGAAGTGCGGTAATCCACCCACGGCAACAGCACCGAATTCCACTTTCGGCACCTGCTATCCCCCGGCGGTGAACTACGATCCGCGCTACTATCTGGTTAACGGCGTGGCCTTTGACAGAACCGGAACAAACGCCAATCGTTCTTTGTTTGCCGCTACTCCCGCCAATGCCACCGGCACGGTTCTCGTACGCTTTGTCAACGCAGGCTTGCGCATGCACGTTCCTTCGATCGTGGGAGCGCAAACAGGGAGCCCCGCAGTCTCCGGTTTCTCGCTCATCGCGGAAGACGGCAACGTTCTGCCTGGAAAACCAAGAGTTCAGAGCGAAGTGTTCTTGGCCGCCGGCAAGACCTACGACGTGCTGATCAACGCGCCTGTGGCTGCGGCTCCCGCGACGGCGCCTTCAGCCCTGCCGGTGTTTGACCGCCAGTTGAGCCTGTCGAACAACAATCAGCGCGATGGGGGTATGCAGGCGTACATCGGCGTGAATGGTGCGACGCTAACCACATCCGGCGCGGGCTCCATCGGTCTGACTGCTGCCGCCAAACCTGACTCCTACTTCCTGGTTCCGGGCAACGCACTGACAGTGTCCGACCCGGCCAAGGGTGTGATCGCCAATGACATCGGCGTCTACGGTGTCCAACTTTTGAGTGGGCCAACGTCACCCTGTACTCCTTCATCCGCTCTTCCCTGTGTGACCCTAAATCCTGACGGAACCTTCGTTTATGTGCCAGCTGCAGGAGCGACGGCGGGCTCCTTCACCTATTGCGCTAACGGTACTGTAACCGGAAGTGTCTGCTCGACTGGGAGTACTCTAACCGCCACAGTCACGTTGGCCGCGTGTACTGCCGGTAGCGGTTGCCTCGGTGAGCCGCCGGTGGCGAACGCAGACAGTTATACGAGCAACATCGCATCACGGCTGCAGATCAGCCCGCCGGGTGTTTTGGCGAACGATACGGATCCTCAAGGGCACCCGTTGTGCTCTGCTCCGATAGCCGTGACCGGCTGTCCTACGACCGGGCAGACATTCACTGCAACGGGCGGTACGGAACGTCCAAGTCCACGTCTACGATGCGCCGAGTTTTACGGCGGCGACCGCGGCGGTCCCAATTACCGACTACCGTTGGATCATCGAGGAAGACCGCACGTTCCAAATTGATCCCAAATGCCAGGTGAACTCAACCCCGCGGCCAGCCGGTTGTCCGGCCCTGCCGGCTCCGAGCCTCGGGACCAATTTCCATACCAGCTACATGCCCGTGGTTGCTGCAGGCTGCGTCGGCACCGCCGCTTGCGAGTCGGGTCAAACGGTTTTCGACCCCAAGTCTATGGCACATCTTCCGGCCGTGTGCGACGTCGGCAACGGCGATTGCCGCACGAGCGCTACGCAGCAGGCCCCAGTCAATCCCAGTCAGGTACACCTCGACCCGACAAAGCATTACTACATCTCGATTTTGCCGGGCGATGCCGGGAACTCGTTTACTGCCGGTGCTGGTGCTCCGCAACCCAAGGATCCAGCCAACCCTACTGGACCCCAAAGACAATTCAGCATCGCTCTTGATTGCCCATCAGGTCCCGGCGGCGCGGATTTCGCTCCCGGAACGGGCGCTTGCGGCCACGGCATGGGTGGAGCTCCCATCGGGCCGGCGCAGACTGTCGTCAATGTACTTCTGCAAGAGACGCCACTAGCTACGGCCAAAATCGCTGTGTTCGTGTTCGAGGATGACAACCCGCTCAACGGTGAAAACGATTCCGTCGTGGGGCTCGACCCCTTGAATCCCATCGAGCCCGGTCTGGGAGGATTTGAGATCACCCTCTTCGACGCCGCCGGTGGCACAGGTGATTCGACCGGGCAGATGACCTACGACATGTTCAACATGCCGTTGTCCAATAGCCTGGCGGGAACGCCGGATCCGGCCCACCCCGGGAACGACGCATGCCCGATTACGAAAAGTCGGGACGGGCTGGTAGGCATGATTGTTACCTGCCCGCATTTTGAGGCGTACTTTCAGGAGTTCGGACCGGCGGGATTCCATGTCTCCATCGGCTTCGCGAACCCGAAAATCATCAGCAACCGCTTGGCAGGAGTCTGCAAGGGGCTGGTGACCCTCGCTAATCCAACGCCGTGCACCTTTTCGGTAACGGGCAGGATCACGGACATGCATCAAAGCCGCACGCCGGATCAGAGACTTTACGGCAGCGGTTCGCGTGACGCCCTGGGCTTTACCCAGTGCTTCGTGAGCCTGGGGAACGACGAAATAGATTTCGCGTTTGCCAAGTGCGATGGCGACGGGAGGTTTACAGTTACGGGGCTACCCCCTGGCGACTGGAGAATAACCATCTTCGATCAATGGAACGACCAAATCGTCGACGGACTTTCGACAGCAGTACATTTGCCTGGCACAACGAACGGCGATATCGGGGATATTCCCGTACAGCAATGGCACACGAATATTTACACATCCACCTTTTTTGACACCAATAAAGACGGCGTCCGGGCCGCAACTGAGAAGGGTCTCAGCTTGGTACCGACCAACATCCGGTTCCGGGATGGCAGCTATTCCAATTTCAACAACACCGATCTGAACGGTTTCGCCGGGTTTAACGAAATCTTCCCATTGTTTAGCTGGTACGTAATCGAAGCGGATACAACAAGGTACAAGCAGACGGGCGTACACGTTGTCTATGACGCCGGCGGGGCCGTGGACTGCACAACGCCTGCTGGTGCTACCGCTCCTCCATGCTCGACGATTGCAGGGAACTTTGCGAACACCGCAGAGACAGTTCCTCTCCCAACCAACCTCCGGGTACCCGGCGCAGTGTATTGCAGCAATGCGGACTGCAACGGCTTTTCGATATTGAATGGCCCGAGCAGCAGCGCCGCCAACCCATCGACAGGCCGAATTGATCCCCCCTGGGTTACGACCGAGGGCTTGCAGGGCTTTATAGGCTCGAGCGAGTTCATCGAATTCGGCAAAGCGCCCTTCGCAACGGGTGAAAACGGCGGCATCAAGGGTGAGGTAATCTACGCCTCGACCCGGCCGTTCGATGACCCCGCGTTGCTGATCCATACGAGTTGGACTCCGGATGTGCCAAACGTAACGATCAACCTGTATCAAGAAGGCACGGCGGCCGATGGAACACAAAGCCTCACGCTGGTTGACACCACCAAGACAAGCAGCTGGGATGATTGGGCCCAGGGCTTCCGCTCCAACGGCGTTCCCAACATGAATTGCCCGGGCCAGTTACCAGGCACAGGGACACCTTCTGACCTGTACTTCTTTACGTTGGCTGGAAGCACGCAGTTTCTCAATCCTGGCACTACGCTGCCCAACGACTCTCAGTTTAAGTGCTATGACGGGTTGCACAACTTCAACCAGGTACAGCCAGCGCCATACGACGGCATGTATAAATTCCCCAGCGTGACCAGCACCAGCCCGACAACCGGCCTGCCAACCGGCACGAACTGCAAGATCTGTGTGCCCAATCCGACAGGTGATGGCACGATGATGCTGCCGGCCGGCAAGTACGTGGTCGAGATGATCGTGCCGCCAGGCTACGAACTGGTGAAGGAAGAGGACAAGAACATCCTCATCGGCGACAATTACATCGCGCCGGTCACTCAGCAATTCGGCGGTTTGGGCAGCATTTTCATCCTGCCGGACCAGGCTGCAGTGAACAGCCAGTTCAACCCGAATAACCCCCTGAATCCAACGCAGAATTTGGGTAGCTCGCCAAGGCACGAGGGAGACACAGGGAGTGTCGAGAGCTTCTGGCCTTGCGTCGGCGCACTCCGCATCGTGCCCGATTACATCAGCCTGTTCCCTTACTCTGCCGAAGTGTCACCTTTCGCTGGGGCCTCCCGTCACCTCTGCGACCGCAAAGAAGTGACCCTCGAGGACCAGATGTCAGCTCTGGCCAAGTTCTGGGTGTTCAGCTCGACACACGTCGCTGCCCACTTCACCGGGTTCATTCTGGACGACATGTCTTCCGAGTTCGATCCATTCTCGCCGCAATTCGGTGAGAAGTTTGCCGTGCCCAACCTGCCCGTTTCCATCAAGGATTTCGGCGGCAACGAAATTCTGCGCACCTATAGCGACCAGTGGGGCCAGTACAACGGATTGAATTACTCGACTTGGGAAGTCAACCCGCCCAATCCGACGGGGTACGCGCCCACGATGATGGTTACCTGCATGAACGACCCGGGGCCGATTCCAGATCCCGCGCACCCTGGTCAGACGATGATCGATCCTTTATACAACCCGGCCTACAGCCAGTTCTGCTACGAGATTCCGTATATGCCGGGACAGACCCAGTACATGGACACGCCGGTGGTGCCGACTGCGGCCTTCGCGGAGGGCTATAACCCGGTGGATTGCGCCTACCCAGATGCTACTCCGGCTATCGCCAGCGTTATCGGCCACGACGCGACAAATGCGGTTGCCGGTTCGAGCGATACAGGGCCCTGGGTAAGCGGCCCGTCTACTGATGGCAGCAACAATCACACGATGACGATCACGGCGTTGGGCGACCAGCAAGTGCCTAACCCGGCCTACGCCGGTCCACAGGCGACCACTGCTCCATTCAATCAGAAATTCCTCGCGCGCCACTATGGTTTCGGCAATACGCGGGGGACCGGATCAGTGATGATCGGAGGCGTAAATGCCCCAGTTGTTTCTTGGAGCGACGCCCAAATCGTGGTCAGGGTGCCTAATCTGACGGCGGCGCAGTCGAGCTGCAACATCCAGCAAACCACGGCGACAACCGCTGCCCGATGCGGTGAGCTCGTCATCACCTCTGGCAACGGCAAGCAGTCCATCGACACTGTAACCGTCACGATCGGCGGCAAACCTCCAACATATATCAGTGGGGAGAATTCCGAGAGCAACGCCCTCCAGATCGCGATCGATAATGCCACCCCGGGCGATCTCATCATCGTTGGTCCGGGTACCTACAACGAAATGCTTCTTATGTGGAAGCCGGTCCGGCTGCAAGGCGTTGGCGCGGCCTCCGTAAAGGTCAACGCGAACACACACCCCTCGGGCAAAATGGATGTCTGGCGGCGGCAGGTCAACTGTCTCTTCGGCTTGGCATTAAACGGTGGCTTCATCGGTGCCCAGAACCCTTTCGATCCAAACGGCACTTTCACTTGTTCGCCGACGATGTATAACCATGTGGACCCGCTACCTCTAGAGGCCATTATCGGCTGGGACGCTACCCAGAACGGCAATTTAGCGGAACTCTTGCAGGAACCCACGCTCGTGGGAGCCTATGAAGGCGCGGGCATTACAGTTCTGGCGAAAGGGCTCAAGAATGTGACGTTTGGAGTGGAAGGGATTACGGGCGATCGCCTTACGAACATCGGTACCGATTGCACGAACTATCCCAGCAATTTCCTCTGCAACCCATCGCGCATCGATGGCCTGAGCTTCGCGAACAGTTCCCAGGGCGGCGGAGGCATCTTCCTCCACGTCTGGAACCATAACATGGAAGTGTCCAACAACCGGGTGTTCGCCAATGCGGGAACGCTCACGGGTGGTATCACCGTCGGCCAGTTGGAGAATCCAGTTGTGACCGTCGTTGGCACGCAGCAATCAGCGTACGGGTTCAACATCGACGTAAAGGTGCATAACAACTCGGTCACACAGAACGCTTCCATCGGCGGCGAATTGACCGCGACCTCGGCGTCAGGGGCTGGTGGCGTCACCTTTTGCACCGGGTCCGATTCCTACCGCTTTAACTACAACTGGGTTTGCGGCAATCTGGAAGGCGCCGGTCCCCACCTCGTGATCGACTCCAACCTGATCCAGGGCAACACCGCCGAGAACGGCAGCGGTGGCGGCCTGCGGCTGCAAAACATCAACGGCAGCGAAGTTGGCCTCAACCCCGGCAATTCGGGCCAGTGGTATGGCGTCACCATCACCAACAACATCATCGCGAATAACGTCGCCGGCTGGGATGGAGGCGGAGTCTCGCTCCAGGATGCTTTGTTGGTAAAATTCACCAACAATACAGTGATTGGCAACGATACGACGGCCTCGGCGGGAGGGCTCTCCAACGGGTCAAACGACACGCCCCGGCAAGTCGCAGGGCTGGTGACAACCAAGAACACCCCGAACCTGTTCAGCTCGACGGTGGCATGTCCGGCAGCTTATTATCCCAATGGGAACTGTGCGACTGTCTCGCTCCCATTGCTGGAAAACAACTTGTTCTGGCAGAACCGCTCGTTCAACATCAGCGTGGGCGGCCTCGGTACCGGACCCAAGAACCAACAGAACCTGGTCACACTGGTTCCGATGTTGAATCAAACTGCAACGGGCGCTTGCCCCAGCACGACGAATTATTGGGACATCGGCATCCGTGGCGATACCACTCCGACGCCGAACTCGGGCAGCGGCTTTGCGCTCAACCCGACCTATTCCATCTTGACTGACCCCACCTTTTATCCTAATGCACACAATCTGGGGTCCGACCCGGCCGTGGTGAGGCAGTACTGCAACGGATCGCGAGTACCGCCTGAAGCGCCGGGGCTTAGCGCGTTCGGCTATGAAGTGCCTCCGGGCATCACGGACGCCATCGTGCCCAATCCATTGTTCAACCTGACCGCGGCGGCGACCGTGGATGAAGGCAACAACTGGATCAACATGGCCTACGGCCCGCTGTCCCTCACCAATGAGGCGGCCATGCTCGGCACGCTGGGCTACAATCAGCTTCTGGGTAATTTCCGACTCACGTCAGCTTCGCCGGCCATCGGTCAAATTCCGAGCGGTACTACGAACTATGTTGATGCGCCGAATGTCGACTTCTTTGGTACGCCGAGGAAGACGAACCCAGACCCGCGAGTTGACATCGGAGCCGTAGAGTACTTAGCGGTTTCGGCCTTCGTTCTGGATCCGGCGTCTCTGACGTTCAGTTCCTCATTGAACGTTACGACCGGCCCACAAACGGTGACGGTGAACAACACGGGCGACGTTCCATTGACCCTCGCCATTATGATCACCGGCCTGAACAATGGGCAGTTCAGCCAGACCAGCACCGGCTGCGCCCCAGTGGCGTCGGGCGGGAGCTGCACCATTGACGTGAGATTCACGCCAACGGGGACGTCTATGAATCCTCGGACAGCGACGCTAAATGTTGCCGCAGGTGGTACGACTCTCACGGTCTCCCTGACCGGCAACATCTTCGTGCTCGTGCCGACTCTGCCCGTGCTCGACAACTTCAACCGCGCCAATGCCAGCACGTTGGGTGCGAATTGGAGTCAGATGACCACGGCCTCGAGCTTTGTATGCACGGTTCTTGGATTGGGAACAGCGCCTTGCGCCTTTATCCAGGTCAACACCAATCAGGCATCTGATCTCTCGATGTCTGGCTTCGCCTTCTGGAATGGCGCGGGCAACGTTTTCGGTGCCAAGCAGGGTGCGGCGTTCACCTTCGTCAACACGACCGTCAACGGATCGTGGCTGATGCTGAAGGCGAGCGGCGGCACTGCCGCATTTCCTGCGAACTACATTCGCGTACTCTACAACAACGGTGCGGTGGCCGTCTCGACGACCACTAACGGCAACAGCTTCTCGGCGTCCTACACGACGCGCGGCACGTTCCCGGTGGCCTTCACCTCAGGCGACGTTCTGACGGCACAGGCTGACGCGACAGGCACCGTGTCGGTGTGGAAGACGACGGGTGCCACGACGACGTTCGTCGGCCAGGTGGCAATCCCCACGAGTGGTACGGGCGCCTGGACGCAAGGCACGGGCGGCGGCCGAATGGGCCTACTGCTCCCAGTCGGCGGACGGGTCGACAACTTTGCCGGCGGCACTCTTGTGCCGTAAAACAAGGGAACCAAACCCGGGGGTTGGCGCAGTCAGCCTGCCCCCGGGAACCCATTTCTTCTGGTGAACCTGTGTTGATGAGCCTCAGAGTTATAAATGGGAGAAACAAAATCCATGGTGATGTTTAGCAACTTGACGCCGGGTATAGAGGCAAAGATGATGCTTCGCGTTGGGTTTCTCGCTGGCTGCATGCTCTTTATTTCGGGAGCTTCTGCTCGAGGCGGTCAAGCGCAGGCTGCTCCGGAAAAAGGAAAGCCGGCAGCCGTGCGAGCTCGGGTGCCTTCGCCGAGTACCGCTTCTGGGCACGCTCGTCCATTTGCCAGTGCGGAGTTAAACCCCAAGGCCAAACAGTTCTATCAGGCCGCCTGGGGCATCGACATTCTTGGGGTTAAGGTTGTGTCTTCTGGGTTGATGCTGCGGTTTAGCTACCGCGTGTTGGATGCGAATAAAGCCAAAGCGCTCAACGACAAGAAAGCCACGCCTCTCTTGATCGACCAGAAGACCGGGACCAAACTGGAAGTTCCGACCATGGAAAAAATTGGGCAATTACGCCAATCTGCGGCGCCCGAGAATGGCCGTGAATACTGGATGGTTTTTTCGAACAAAAGCGAATTGGTAAAGCCGGGAAGCCACGTAGACGTAGTGATTGGTAGCTTTCGCGCCAAAGGATTGATAGTGCAGTAGGAGTTGATGAGCCTGGCGATTGTTAGGAGAGGTCCAACGATGTTGATAAAAACTATTCTGTCTTGCCTTGCTCTCTCAGTTCTCGCGTCAATGGAGGTGGTGGCCGCAGATGCCCCTGCGGCCTCGGCGCAGCTGACCGCTGACCAAGTCGTCGCCAAGAACATCGCGGCGAAAGGGGGATTGCAGGCGTGGCGCGCGGTCCAGAGCATGTCCTTCTCCGGCAAAGTGGACGCGGGAGGAAAGCAAAACGTACAGCTCCCGTTTGTGATGGAGATGAAGCGGCCCCGAAAAACGCGGGTTGAGATCGAGTTTGCGAACGACAAGGCGATACAGACCTACGACGGTGCGAACGGCTGGAAGCTGCGGCCATTCCTCGGACGCAGAGACGTGGAACAGTTTTCGGCCGAAGAACTAAAATCGGCTTCGATGGAGTCGCAATTGGACGGTCCGCTGGTCGATTATGCTACCAAGGGCACCCAAGTGGAGCTTGCCGGTGTAGAGAAGGTGGAAGGGCACGATACCTATAAGCTGAAGCTCACCATGAACGGTGGCCAAGTGCGGCACCTCTGGGTCGATGCACAGACGTTTTTGGAGGTTAAGATCGAGGGCCAACCGCGACGCATGGATGGCAAGATGCGCCCCGTGGAGATCTACTACCGCGACTACAAGTCCGTGAATGGCCTGATGGTTCCCTATGTTCTCGAGACTTCTGTGCAAGGGATCAAGCCATCGCACAAGATAACCATAGAGAACGTAGCCGTGAACCCCAAACTGGAGGATTCTCTTTTCGCGGGGCCGAAGATTAAATAAGCATTTGGGTGGAGGTCAACGCGAAATATTCCAGCCAGTGCTTGGAGAACTATTATGGCCGAGACGAGACTGCAGAGTCCGTTGCTGGAAATGTACGAGCTATTTGCGGATCTTCCTAGTTCTGTCTGTACTGATATCCTATCCACGGCTCGCCCAAGAGACTACATGTGCTGCCAGGTGATGTTTTTTGTGGGCGATCCGATAACGGAAACACTCTTGTTGACTGACGGTTGTGCGAAGATAACGCAGCATGGTGAGAGCGGCACGGAAGTTATTCTTCGACTTATCGCTCCTGGTGATGTGATTGGCGAGCTTGGTTTGGCGGCTGGGAGTAGGCACTCCTCAACAGCACAAGCACTCCAGGATTGCAAAGTACTTGTCTGGGGCGCAGCGAGCTTCGAGGCGACTTTAGAACGCTTTCCTATCCTTCAACGCAATGCAGAGCGCATCCTAGTACGGCAACTAGACGAGCTAGAACGCCGCTTTTGTGAGATAGCCACTGAAATGGCCTCCCCGCGTCTGGCTCATGCACTGGTGCGTTTACTTCATCAAATTGGTCACAAAGTGAACAGCCATGTCGAAATCAACGTCTCGCAGGAGGCGCTGGCGCAGATGACAGCGATGACTTCGTCTACCGTGAGCCGGGTACTCACCAACTGGGAAAGTCAGGGCCTGTTGAGAGTTCGAAGGGAAGTCATTGAGATTCACAGCGTTCTGCATCTCTTGGGTTTATGTAAAGTTGCATAGTTTCCCGACTTCGAGCGAACCGGCGTAACTGCGGTCGCCAGCGTGTCACCTTCGGAATTCGGCGCCGATCGTTCTACTCGGCCCATTAAGCCGCAAGGAGAGGCTAAACACGTAGGCACGCGTGGTGTGATCCAGTCTCCGGGATCGAACTGGCAGATGGAGAGTACGGACTTCTCACCTAAATGCACAGAGTTTCGGGCGCAGAGGAAGTAGAACTACTCCAAGGAAAATTCAGGTTCGGTTAACGGGTTCGAAGTCGAGAACAACCAGAGAACAGAATCCCCCAATACCCCTAAAACCGTGATGTATGACGCAGCTAGAGGCCAGACGAATCAGCTACATGTTGGAGGTTCGAGTCCTCCCCGGTTCACCAAACTTCGCGTTTTTATTGTTTCTTTTCAACGAACAGCAGCTGACTCTTCACCTTGGCGCCGATGTGATTGCCTGGCTGCGGCGGCAAGGCAGGGGCATGCAGGAAACCCTGACGCCTCAGCTGGCCCGCCGCGTTTTAGCTATGCCGTTATGACGCGGATTGTTCGAGGGAGCGCTGGAATCCAGCCGCGGCGGCGGCCCAGTCCCAGTCGTAGTTAAATCGCACGGTCGCCAGAGACGCGTTAGCTTCGGCAAGGGTATTGTCCAGTTCCAGCGCTTTGAGTGCCACGGCTCTGGCCTTGGGGGCCACCTCTTGGGAGGGCACGCTTCCCACGATAGCCGACCCGATGATGCAGTAACAATCGGCCAAGCCGGCAAAAAGCAAGCGCATATTCAGGATCCTTTTGGGTGGCGCGTGTTACTGCGCGCTCTAACTCGTTTCTCATGAATGGGTACCCGCGTTATCGACAATTGTTTTCGATGTGATGCGTAGAGCATTGCGATGATTTGGGGTTTGATGCAGAGTCCACGCCACCATGGGTTTGTCCGTGCGGAAAACGACCGGAACAGACAAGTCAACTCAGGAGCTCGCTCAGCACGAATCCGAGGTTCTCTAGCCGCGGAGTGGCACATGTTCCTTTTGCTTGCGAATTCTTGCAAGAAGAGGGCGAAGGCCGACGGGGGTTGCCAACCCGTGTGAATCGGGTCGAGGTTGTACAAATCTGGGATTGCCGTCAAAGCGAACGCGAAAAGGCTTGAGAAGTATTGGGACCGCCACGGTGCAGGCACCGCTCAAGGCAAGAAGAACGAGGAGGGGGAAATGATGTTCCCAAAGGTGGGCAGGGGCGGGATAACGACGCAGCTCGAGACCGCAGCTTCTAAAATCATTGAGGCCACCAACGTCCGCTGGCATATCCTCGCGATCATCATGCTCCTGATGTTGGCGACCCTGGCATCCTTTGCGCGCGCGAAGGAGGTTGCGCCGCTGCGGCTTGTTGAAGTGCTGCCGCTGCCAGGATTCAGCGGAGATTTTGATCACTTCGCCGTGGACGAAAAAGGCGGACGTCTCTTTCTTGCCGGGGAAGATCACAAGACGGTCGAAGTATTTGACCTGAAAACCGGTCGCCGGTTGAAGAGCATCGCAGGTTTCGGCACTCCGCACAGCATCATCTACTTGCCGGAAAGCGACCACATCCTCGTGGCCGACGGCGACAAGGGCATGCTGCAGATTCTGCGCGGGTCGGACTACGCACTTATGGATCACGTCGATGGATTGGCGGGCGCCGACTCAATGAGGCTCGACGCCCCTTCGCAGATCCTGTATGTCGTGACGGGCGGCAAAGACGTGCCTCTTGATTATTCATTCCTCGTGGCTATCGACCTGAAGACAAACAAGAAAGTGAGCGAGTTGCGAATTGAGAGTAACCACGTCGAGGCTTTTGCGCTCGAATCCTCAAGTTCGCGGCTCTTCGTGAACATCACCGACAAGCATGAAGTTGCGGTCGTGGATCGCAAAGCCATGAAGGAAGTTACCCGCTGGCCGATTGGCTCGCAGGCTGACAATTCACCGATGGCGTACGACGAGCCGCATCACCGGTTGCTGATCGTGTGCCGCAAACCCGGCACTCTCGTGGTGTTGGATTCGGATACCGGAAAAGTGGTCGCGCAGCTTCCAGCGGTTGAGCGCTCCGATGACATCGCGTTTGATGCCGAAAAGGGACGCATCTACGTTCCGGGCGGCGAAGGATTTACGTCCGTGTTCCAACAGAAATCCGCGGACCAGTATGAGTTGCTGGCAAAGGTAAAAACCGAGCCCGG
>WNFI01311645.1_pt1 | contig 13526 bp, 12 predicted proteins | sample 5400471 | NCBI WGS metagenome assembly WNFI01 (sample SAMN13153348, study PRJNA577476) | soil metagenome | isolation source: 100 cm saprolite on Douglas fir-dominated hillslope | place: USA:California | collected 2013-09-17 | reverse complement strand
CGGAGCGACGACGACTGGGTACGAGTCTGACCCACGAGGTCCCGAACGGGCACTCCCGAGTAATACGGGTCGATCTCAGGTTGCGTCCTCTCAACACCGAGTGCTCTGAAGCTGAAGTGATCTTGAGCTCTAGAGACTTCCGGAGTACTCTGGAAGCGCTCCAGAGGCGCTGTACCATAACGGGCCTAAATGTCGAGGCGTAGGAAAGCCTTCCGACAGCCTGAAGCCCAAGAGCCATGCACCGCCATAAGCATATCCTAAACAACAATTCGATTGAGCTGAGGCAACGTAAAGCTTAAACGCTTGGTAGACGCAAGCGGTTACAAACTACAGCCCGCAGCCGAATAACAACGGCGCCCTAACCATTTCGGCCAGATGATGTGAGCTGAGTAACACTCAGCTCACAGTGAGTGTAGGGCTCTCCCATGTATGACAGATGGTATAGCCAGTTCAGGGCAAGCTGCTCTTGTCATCTTCGCATATGGACGACTTTCCCTGGGAAGGCTCCCCTTCCGTGCCTTTCTGCTTTCATTAGATCCGTTCTTGTTAATTTATCTGTGATTGGGCGGTCGCGAGTGGCCTCGTTTTTATCGCTATTGTTCCGGTTGTTGGCTTGGATTTTAGGGCGGCTAGCGTCATAGACCTAACAATTACTCGCATGGAACCTAGCGTGCTATTTCGTGCCGATTTTTAGCCGAAACCTAGCAAATTTCATCTCGATTTGGGCCTTCAGAACCTGTTTGAAGTTCAAGCTGGCGAATGTCACCCCAGTTTCAAGTTCGGGTAGGGCTCGGCCCACTACGGAATCGTGTACTCTCGTGGTGGTGGTACCCTGATGGTAGCGAGTTCTCGGCCTGATGCCGATGACGACAGCTTACAGCAAAATGACACGCTATTTGACTTCACCGACGTGACTCCGACTACGTCATGGATCCTGGTTCTGTGTCGGGTGCTGTCTTCTTACTGGCTAGGGCCCTGTGTCCTGGCGCTCCAGGCTCCAATCCAGTGTCTCTCAGGCCACCGAGGCCGAATATATTACGTCCATGGAAGCTGCCAAACAAGCGATCTGGCTCCGACAACTCATGCACGATCTCAAATAGGACGTGTCTTAACTGACCTCCCTTCTAATTGATAATCTCGGTGTGCAACCTACCCTGTCCATAATAGCAACACGAAACATATCGACGTGCACCATCACTTCATCAAGGAATGTGTCGCCAATGGCTCTATATATCAGGTCCATCTCCGCAGATAACATCACTGATATTTGATATTTGTATGAAAGCACTTGGAAAGGGTCAATATTTCCCCCCTGAGCTCGATGATGGGTATCGCGCTCTTGGTGACCACTGATGTTGGGGCGTCCTAAGCGAAGGGGGATGTTAGCGCTACAGTTATCGGCCTTCCGCTCATCCCGCCACCGCTGGTTCAGTAGCGACGCTTGGATTGTCAACTCATCAATTCTCAATGAATCAACTGGTGTCTTTTACATACTTTCCCGTTCATCACTTAATAGCCTGTATTCCTCACCTGCGACCTGGTATCCAACGGACTCGATACGACGTCTGATGCCCTACATCATGTACATAATCTTATAATGTATATCCAACGTACCCGATATCGCGTCCAGGAGTATCATTTCTTTGTATCTGATACAGATCCCTACTACCGGGGCACTATCTGGCAATTTTGTGTCCCGATCCAGGTGCAGAAGGCATTTCTCCAGATGATGGCGTGCTACATCTCGCTCAGAAGCAAAAAAGATTCTTGAGTAGCCTCAAGCGATTCCGTATGCCGATTCAAATACGAAAGTAGAATACCCAGATTATCGAGCTCACGAGCCAGATCTGGAGTATATGATGCGGGATTCTTGTCAACCAGTGATCGGTATAGGGAGACAGATTCCTGGACAACACCGAGCGATTCCGTATGTCGATTCAAATTCGAAAGCTGAACACCCAGGCTACCGAGTTCACGAGCCAGACCTGGAGTATATGATGCGGGATTCTTGTCAACCAGTGATCGGTATTGGGTGACAGATTCCTGGGCAGCACCAAGCGATTCCATGTGTTGATTCAAATTCGAAAGCCGAACACTCAGGCTACCGAGCCCACGAGCTAGCCCTGGGGTATATGAAGCGGGATTCTTCTCAACTAGTGATCGGTATAGGGTGACGGATTCTTCAGTGGCACCCAGCGATTCCTCGTGCCGATTCAAATTTGAAAGGTGAATACCCACATTACCGAGTTGAAGAGCCAGCTTCGGAGTATATGATGCAGGATTCGTCTCAACTAGTGATCGGTATAGGGTGATGGATTCTTCAGTGGTACCCAGCGATTCCTCGTACCGATTCAAATTCGAAAGTCGAATACCCAGATTACCGAGTTGACGAGCGAGATCGGGAGTATATGATGCGGGATTCTTCTCAACTAGTGATCGGTATAGGGTGATGGATTCTTCAGTGGCACCCAATGATTCCTCATGCCGATTCAAATTCGAAAGCCGAATACCCAGATAACCGAGTTGATGAGCCAGATCGGGAGTATATGATGCGGGATTCTTCTCAACTAGTGATTGGTATAGGATGATGGATTCTTCAGTGGCACGCAGCGATTCCTCATGCTGGTTCAAATCCGAAAGCCAAATACCCAGATGACCGAGTTGATAAGCCAAATGGGCCTGATCGGGAATGGAATCAGGGTCCTCGGCAACCAATGATCGCCTCAGCAAGACGGCATCAGAGGTACAATCTCTGGCCTCAACAAAGCGGCCAATGAAATCCAGATGAATGGCAATCAACCCAAGGCAGTTTGCAGTCTTCGTCTTCAAAGGAATTGTAAGCAACTTGCTGCTGTTGGCCTAGTGGTAGTAGGGTCTCAGTTAACCTGAAACTATGCATCCATTCCCATGACTTACGTCAATCCAATCAAAGAATGGGTGGATCGATATATATATTTCAGTGCGAACACATAGTTCCAGCCAATCAGTAATGCTCTCCTGCAAGAATTCCTCGATTTCTGTTTCTAAGGCTCCTGAGACATGCTGGACGTCCAATATGTGATCTAGCCCATAGTAACACGCGTACGCCAGATGTTCAGATATATTTGTCTGTGGAATCATAGGCATCACCTCCGATTCACCCAACTCCTCGATTATTCCAAGTCCTGCGACCTTTCGGATCTCAGCGTTGGTTACTTGGAAGCATCGGAGAGCAAGTCGCTCTTGGTTTGCGGCTGGCTCCAACTTAGTCCACACCTTGTCAACATCGCGTCGTTTGAGGTAGTCTCGGAGAGATTGGTGCAACAATTGGATCGGAGTAGAAGGTTGGTCCGTGCCGGAGAGAAGTGGACGCAGTTCAGAGATGATATTCTGAAGAGATGTTTTGAGAAGCGGCAAAAGCAAAGTAGCCCACGCAGTGATCGATAGTGGTGATTTGGCAGTGACTATTGCACTCATGACGATCGGATAATCATGCTCGAATGATTTGTCTTCCCAATTACACTTGCTGAGGATAGCAGTATACAAAGCATCCAGCTTTTTCTCCGCTGGCACTTTTTCTCGAGAAGCATCCAGATCCAGGAGATCCTCCAGCGCATTCACCGGATCTATGCTCTTCTTCAGGTATTGCATCATGATGCTAACCCAGACAAATAGGCCACCGGCGTGCACAACCAGCTTTTGTTCAAAATCCGGAAGCCAATTGCCCGTAGACACCCGGGGGAGTTCCTTCAGCTTTAAGACTTGTGACTGAATATACGTTTCGCAATCTTGGAGGTTCTTGGAATCTGCAAGTTCGATGCCCAAACGGTAAATAGAAGACGAACTATGAAAGTAGTCGTCGACCACCCTAACGCGCCGCGAGGAGACAAAGAATTTGATGCAGCGTGGGAGTCGTGGAACACTGTCCCTAAGAAGTTCTGACAGGGTCTGGGATGCTTCCTCATCACACTCGTCCAAGGCATCGATGACAATAATGAGAGGGCTGTCGGCTGGGGGTGGTCCGTGACGAAGAGGTTCGAGTATAAGTTTCCCGAACTGCTGGTCAAACGCAGCGGTTCTTTCCTTCTCTGAAGAAAAAGCTGGAGAGAAGGATACCGCGCTCGGCACAGGAATGCGCGATCGTATGCGCAACGGTAGACTTCCCGGCTCCAGCGACTGCAGTGAGAAGCGCCATCTGCGCATGGTCTACATTCCCACACCAGTCCATAATTTCGCCAATTAACTCCTTCCGCGTTCCATCTAAACAGACTTTTGATGAATGATACTCAGATTCATCGGCGAACTTGAGTTCCCTGAGAGTTGCATCGCGGTCTATACAATTTTTGTCGTCAGACAATACAATGTATACTCGTAGTGCCGACTACGCACCGATATCAAACAGCTTCGATAGGATCGTTCTATCATTCTTGACCACCCAGGCCAAAGTGTGTCCAATGGCGAGATTGGTTTTAAGCTTTACGTCTCCATCTCAGCGAACGTGTATTATAGTAAAAGGAATATGCGAACACACCGCGAACTTGCTCAGAATGGCATCTAGCTCCTTCTTCATCCCATCAATCTTCCCCGGATCTCGCATATATGACAGAGCATTTCGGGCTGATGATCGCTTTGCGCGCTTGGTCAGTTCCGCCTCCACTGAGTCCGATATTCCCTTTAGCAGTCTCAAGATTGAATGTCAGCATCATTCTACCGAAGGATGTGGAAGAGAGATATGCACCTGCCGAGCTCACCGATATTCTTCTTCCATGGTTCTAATGATTCTTCTGGACCAGAGTGGTTCATCGCGTCCCATCGCAATGCAGTTTCGGCAACCACATCCTTGACATAGTCTCCGAACTTGTCCCACTCTTTCTTGCTCTCCCGGAAGCCCTTATATGGACAGTCAGCAGAGACGTCGATTGATGCTTTGGATACACGCTGCTTACTTTGACGTTAGTCGCTATGAAAAATGCCCCCGTTGCTGCAAGTTGAAGGGGAGGAAAGGCGCCTGAGAAGTCCTTCACTAGCGAGAGTACAACCAATGCAATGTCCTCTCCAGCTTCGAGGATTTGGTCGATTTTCTCCTTCGTTATGATGGGCGCCATTTTGAGCAAGAGGCTAAGGCAAGTCTGATGCAGTATTGTAAAGTACCAGTACAAGGCGGAGCTACTGACCCGTAAGCCGCATGACTGCCTCGAGGCCAACTGCATTTGTTACCCAACTAGATATAACCGATATTCGTAGGGAACTCTGGCCATTCTTAGCAAAACGTACCATGTGAAATTAGACGGATTAGAGCATTTCTCTGATGCAGCGAAGTGGCCAAGTCGAAGATGCCTGGCTCTCGCTCAGTCTTCGCCAGACTGCCGTATGTGGGCATTTCAGTCCGGGTATCCACAGACACCGGTGTCCGTCCGCAGACGGTCCGGGTGGCGGCGTGTTCCGGGCCAGTCTGTTCGTTATTCGCCTATCCATGTTGCTTCACGCTGTGTGTTCACTTACACTAGCTCAGATCATTGGCGCTCAACAAGATACACGCTAAGGAAGACAACCGGGCGATGTGAAAGTTAATTGACTCCCGGTCCGCGAGAAGGAGAGTCCGCGCCACACCGACAACCAAAGAAAGAAAACACAGTTGCTATCGAAGAACATACTATGTGATGCAGTATGGTGTCGTGAAGATAGCGCTGAACGGTTTGGAACAAGGCCTCATCAGCGTGTTTGTGCCGTCACTGGTGAACTATTCGCATTGAACTTACCCTTACCATGAAACGTTCTCATTCGCCCCATTTCCTTTCCACAGCACCCTTATTCTCCAGCACGCGCTCACCCTTGACCCTTGAGCATCTCGGGAACGCGTCCTAGTATGTCCTTGACGCATCTCCTCTCTTACGAGTGTTCTCTGACCTTGTATCCATTTTTTCCATCCAGCTCGCTCGCCAAGTATGACGAATCAGTCTTCAGCGGATACTACCTTCCTGGGCTCGTGGTCATTTCGAGAAAATTGCCTCCCATGAAGCCATCCACGTCTCTGCTTTCACTCCCGCCCTTATAAATACTTGTAAGTACCATCTCCCTTTCCCGTCCAACTCTTCCTTCTCGCATCGTCCTCCACCACCTCGGGTTCCCATAAACCGATCCTGCCTCATTTGCGTCTCTCTCCTCCATCCTCGAGTCCGCAGGTGTATCCACCTACCTGTGCCGCCCAGTTCATCAAGGACAAATAGTGCCTCACGGTCATCGGATCTATCGTCACCACTGGGGCGTGCCATCAAGCTTGGGTCTCCTCTACTGTCAAGAAACAGTAACCATGGTCTAGTGCCTTTGACACCTTCAGCTTCAAGTACGTTCTCCTTTCACTTCCCTTAGATGTATGATACTGAAATGTAACCCTGGTCCTCTTCAGCCAAATTTACCCTCTCGCAGCACCGTCCATCACCTCAGACACTCGAAGACTGCCAAAGGCGCGCTGAGAATACTAGTGATCTGAGGTGAAACTCGTAGGAACCTGGAACCATGACGAATGACAGCTCATGCTTATGTGAGTAATAATCTACTATGATAATCGACGGATCGCTTCCCCTTCCATCACTTGCCGCCGCGCTTCCCGCTATTCCCGAAACTGTAAATAGGAAATAGCGTGGATAGACATCTTGCTTACATGACGTCCAGATACGTTATATCTGCGTCTAAGCTGGCAGCTGTCGTGAAAGACTTTAGTCTTTTCTGCATTGTGAGTCCACTCAGGTCTGTAAAGCTCTGGGAGCGATAGCACCCTGCCGGGCCGGGGGGGAAACCTTGATCCTGCAGGATCCTGCTCCAGTTCTCCTGATGTTCCAAAGCGACATACGTAAATTGAACGAGGTTTCGTCGAGTTCTAATCAGGAATCCATCCATGGAAGTGTTTATGTAACGCAAACTTGAGCCTTGGAGAGAACCTTTTCCAGAGTTTCAGGACTGTAGTGTGAGTGCAACTTTACGCAGATCGTGTAGGGCACCGGAGGCCGCTCACCACAAGATATGGCTAATAGGAGGGAAAGCAACACGCAGAACGTCGTCATCGGAGTAGGAGAACACGTTGATAATTCAACATTGCGAGTTTTTTTTGGCTCATCCAACTTCCGGGTCAGGTAAAGAAAAGACCATATTGGAAGATTGAAGATTTGGCTCCACGACAGGTAATAAATAGCAGAGGCCTAAAGAGATATAATATATTGCATACAGTAGATATTTTACGACCTTAATTATGAACCATCCCGCAGAGCCTATATCGGAATGACGGTCCTATTTCAAAGCTAGTACCCAGAGCGTTACATCCAATCTTGTCGGAAAAACTCACCCTTTTCCAGTCGTCACCTGCAGCTGCTCTGGAGGAACACTCAGCCCCCCATGTCGTATATCGCCCCTCTTCGTCTCGATAATGGATTTCGAGGCCGTTAGACTCTAAGAAATGGGGCAAGTGAGTTGAATGGATGGCGCAGTTGGCCATTCGAGACAAAGAGACGAGTACATACCTTTACTTCAATATCTCCATGAGTGGTGGTGAGTTCCAGCGTCTTGAAGGAGGTGCCGTCAATAGCATCCATGTTGATCTTGTACCAGTACGGAAGCTCAGGGAAAACCTGAACCTTAAGAGTACGATATTAGAGCATGGAAATACAGACAAGTTTGATCCATTTCGACACTCTGGGGGGTGATACCCTATCCGAGAGCTGAAGGAACAAATTTCAGAAGTCCGATCGGAGAACTGGAGACTGCGTAGGTGGATCATACTTTCATCACGATCGCACCCTTATCTCGGGCTTTAGAATCATCGTAAACAAACAGATCGGAGGTTTTAATGGTGGGAGATTCGACAAGGACTTCGAACTTGATCAGGTCCTCGCCCTTCTCAGCCGCAACGATTTCGAACGTCCCATTCGCCCATCCAGAAAGAGAGGTGAATGAGTAATAAGGAAGATCTGACGAAAGAAGCGTTGAATGTCTCTGCTGGACATAACGGGTAGGATTGGGGTGAAACTCTTGTGGCTGTCAACGGTTCATTAAGTATAGTCCGGGTTCCAGACAGAAAAAGCACAACCCACAATGTCACCTGGGTAGGCCGATTCAGAGTCAGGTTGCAATGCCCTATTTCTGTGCCTCGAGTAGAACCATAGGGATAGAAGGACGAGAACCCCAATAACTGTTAGGATTTGCATCCTGCCAACTCTCTTTCGGGTTCTGGCCGAGACGTAAACTGGTGGTTCGGGTTTGACGCCAAGGAAAGAAGCAATGCTACCCATCCGATCGTCCTCCGCCAGATGCTTGAGATAGGCCGAACGGTGTTGTCCCGAGGGGACTGAAGGATCTGCAGGTCTAGAACGACGCTCTGGATCGATACGGTTGAGATAATGAGGAGGCGGGTCATTATAACCAGAAGAAGGGGCTGTACTGGTGTGGTTCATCTCCCTCTCACAATGCACTGGGTGATCCTGGTAGATAGGCTAGTCTTATGAGGAAGGGATGGTCCTGTCAAGGATAATGGCTCTGGGTTTGCTGAGCTGATTATGTAAGGTGTTTCGCCTTGTTATTTTGGTGTATTAATAACGGCCCCTGAACGTCTAGGTTCAATGGGATCACCAGTGCCAGCCCAGAGCCCGGTACTAACTAACTATGATGGACCTATTGCCACCATCACTCTCAATCGACCGAACCACCTGAACGCGCTGAACTCGCAAGGCTTTGACGGATTCGCAGATGCCCTCGTCTCAATCAACCAACGGGATGATATCGTCATCACAGGTAAGAGATACGCCTTCGTAGTCTTTCCATTCGTATTATTTACACAAGGCTTTATGAAGTTTTGCAGGCTCATGGAAGATTCTTCAGCGCAGGCACACAGGTGGACGGGAGCAGTGAAAAGAAGGAGCGGGGGCATCAGGGCACGAAAAGCTATCGTCGTCAGCAGATAGCGCAAAACTCGCAAGTGACGGATGTTTCTCGTCTAGTATGTAACGGTCCAATAGGCTTTAGGCGCGAGGATGAGGTGCTGATTGTGTCCTTAGCTATACACGCACACGAAGATTCTTGTGGCCGTGCTTAACGGACCTGTCATGGGCGTTGTTGCTGGCGAGTGTTGCTTCCCTATTGTCGTCAAATCCGTTGAGACACATTCCTTTTGAGAGGCATATGCTGATTCTCCTGTTTGTTTGCATCGCTCCTTGCATGAACATTATAGGTCTTCTGGGGCATTTTGATTTCATTTATTCAGCTCCAGGCGCATGGATCGCCGTACCCTTCACCTGTATGTTGATTAAAAGCAATTTTGATTGGCAGGCGCTTATTTTCAATTTAATTGGTGTGTCTGCATCAATTCAGCCCTTGGGCTTGTACCGGAAGTAGGTACGAGCGTGACCTTTACCCGCCGAGTGGGCTTTCCAAAAGCAAGTGAAATGCTTTTGTGGGGTAAGAAGCATCATGTCGAAGACCTACTACCGAGTGGGTTCATCAAGTACGTCACTGCCTTTGTCCAATCCCATTACAGCGGATCTCACCGGAGTTTGCAGCAAGATTTTCCCGCCTTCTCCCAGGCTTCCTAAGTCAGCTACTTCGGCTGAAGTAACACAAGATCTACATCGGCAGGTTCGCGAATACCTTTTAGATCTTCTCGAGCCACTCGACCCACGAGGTGTTCTGGAGACAAAACAACTCATCAAAGATGCTGTCAACGAACAGAATAACCCCGATGCTACCAATCTGAGGGAGATTAGTAAGACGATTGAGTTGTTTGATGGAGGTGTTCCACAGAAGAAGTTTGGAGAGTTCGCAAGGAAGGAGAGAAAGCACCGCCTCTGACTTGTCACTGTTCGTATGCGACCCCTGAAGTTATTGCATGTGTAGTAGGATTATCGGACAGATCGACCTGAAAGGTACATGCGAGTGGTTCAGTTTAAGTCACGTTGGTAAGCAGGAGGGCCCAAATCTCATAATATATGGGTAAGAGTGATCTAGGTTAATATCAGGACTCATAAACAGCACCGTCTTTCGCCATCCATACCTAGTTCTTGTCATCACCTTTCCGGAAAAGACTGCCATATGGGATGGATTTCCCTATTACAGTAGCAACAGTGATGTCAGTCTCCATCTCCACACGTGATTCACGGGACTTCTCACGGTCTTGACGGTCTCCACAACACCCGATACCCTTCAAGCAAGCGGCTGGCTCGTAGACGGTTTCCCTCATCATTTTTACTCCAAAGTGAACTGGAGATAGTCCTTGAAGGGATCTGGGCCATACCACAGAACACTGGTACGACTTCTTCTGGAACCTTCTCCATCTATCTTCCTCAAGAGTTCGTAAGGGGCGCTATTCACCGTTCTTTTTGATGTCAACGAATGATCTGTCGGCCTCGTACGTTCCACGCTGGATCATATGAGCCTGGCTAAAAATATTTGCTACAGGAAGTCAGGAGAGCTACTTTTCCGACATTTGCGTGAAAGGACAGCTCGGAGTGGCAATTCAGTCAAGGAGTTAACCGACCAGCTTGATAGAGATGCGTAAGTCCTAATTGTCCTCATCAAATACCATTGCGTAGTTTATTCCTTCGACTCAGCGTTTCAGGAGAGGGTGAATGGGACGCTCGAAGTTACGCGTTAAACTCGGAACTGAAAGTCATTCGTGATGCATTATCAGCAATCGAAGCCGAGTTATCTGTAGTGATTTCCGGGAAGAATCGCGTCATTAACAAAAGGAATCCCAGCTGCCGATTACCCGAACACCTGCTTGGAAAGATATTCTGCCAGGCGTGCAAGTATTCAGACCAGGATGATTGGGCTGCTGAATTCAGCACCCTATCGTCTATCTCGGCCACATGCCATCATTGGAGAGTCGTTTGCCTGGATACGCCAGCCCTTTGGACACGCATCATTATCAAGCCGGATAAGTTTGACCCACTTATGCACGTCTACCTCGTACGCTCCAAGGACGCAGCAATAAGACTGACGATCAAAGTCTACAATCACTTCATGCAATGGAGCTCCCAGCGCATGCAATCATGGATGCGATCTCTTGCTCCCTACCTAAAGCGCTGCATCTCGCTTTATCTCGAGGTCCCTGATTACGAAGTGATAGGGTCAATTCTGCCATTGAGTCACCCCATGCCTCTTCTGAGAGAATTTGCATGGCTTGGAGGTTTGCCCCCTCTTTATGGTGAATCCGATGATCTCCCCCCAGACCAGGAGCCACTAGCCCTATACGATCCAACCAAATGCTCGCCGCATAGCATTCGGATATCGCTCATAGGTAGAGCCTTGCCCATACGGTGGGATGATGCCATCCTCTTAAACCTTCACACACTTGTTCTTGATAATATGGCCGCTCGCCCAACTCGTGACATAATTGGACTCATTGCTCGTTGTGAAAATCTCAAAGAGCTGAGATGGAAGCAGCGCGTTGCCGAGGACGAAGCTATCGTTGAGACCCTCCCACCGTTCAAATCATTAAGTGTTGAAGTGCTCGACATCGACGTTCCCGAAGTTAGCGACGAGCAGCGGAGTGTCCTCTGGCGTATGGATTTACCGAATCTGAGATATCTTTGCATTGCATCGAGAGCATCGGACATACGGTGGGCGGAACATTCGCTTGGCTCGACTTTACGCTTCCCCCATCTCATCTCCTTGTGGTTGTCTAAACGAGTTTTCTCAGCAGAAGCCATGTGCGCATGCCGAATTCCCATCGGAGTCCAACATCGGACCTTCCCCTGATTCCCCTGTTTTTAGGCCGTCATCACCTCCGCAGCTTCATACTGCAGCAGCCCACCCAAATCTTAGATTCCTCTACCTGCTCAATGCAGCTAAAATTCACGACCTCGGGCGACTAAGCGATGCATTCCGTTCCCTATTTCAGCGTATGGATCATCACAACGTTGTTAAAAGTCCTCTTCGTGAACCCTCTTGCTCCGATATCATTAGTACCACGTCCACGATCAAGGACGGCAGGGAGCCGCTCAGAGAGATGGTTATCCAGCTGAACGACGAATCATGGAACAGACATGGACCACATGGTGTGATACCAGCCTCATTTGCCGAACTTCAGAGAGAGTGGGGTACAACGAGGGTTATCCTCAGTTGTGAAGAAGATTCGGTGCCCTGGAGGTTTAGGCCAATAGGACGAGTCGCTCTATCGCCATAGAGACACTGGGTAGACATGTGGGATAATTGGCGCTAGAGATGGGGAACATGGGGGTGGAAGGTAAGGTGGAGCTGGATGCTGTCAGTACCAGCATCAGGGCGTTGCTTGCATAGAATACTGGTGACGTATGCGATTGGAAGGTCCTTTGCGAGTTGGGATCCTTGGCCTGGGACGTATCTTACTCCCGCCATTCGTTCTTTTGCACTCATTCCATCCCTACCAGTGTTCACTCCAGTTGCATACGGGTGATACTGGCCCGCTTCGCTCTATGGGTCCACATCATATTCGGGACAGGAAGTCAGAATATGTGTGGCATGCGCCATCCTAACGCGTTTTGGTTTGGTTGACCGGAGGTTCCAGGAGATGCCACGGAGAGACAATGGATGCATGCAATTAACTTGCTCAAAAATGTAGCTACTGTCACTGGCATCGCAGCACGAAGACAGTATTACTGTGGCTGAGAATTTGATTCGTGGTTTCCGTATTATCCAGTTCGTCCTTGGCGGCGCCTGGTGGTGGTGAATGGCGGAGATAAGTTCCACGAAGTTACGCGCAAGTGGACCGATAGAGTATGATCCCGTATAGAGGAATTGGATGGAGACGAATTCGGATGGTGTTAGCACTGTATCGTTTCCATCCCCGGGTGAGATGTAGCTTTGGGTCGTAGAGTTCCTCACCAGCGATGCGTCATCCAGCTAGTAGTTTAAGCTGATTCCACTCCGCAGGTGGGATAAGGAGACATATTCGTGATGTCCATGCAACAAGACATAACATGCGCCTTCTCCAAACTTTTAGAACCGGATGATTCTGTCATATTCAGGAGTGTCCACTTAGTCACCTTTCCAAATAGATGTATTCTAGACTCAGGTGAAATTCCATCTGCAACCTGTCGTCGCCGCCCAGTGACGCTCAGGTATTTGCTCGTACGATTGTTCGAAGTCGCATTCGATCGATCGAATCGACGTGTCGATTGTGACTACTCGTGTTTCATGTCACGAATGTTGATAAACATCTATTTCCTTTCTTGGAACATTTCAGAACGCCTATTCCTTTTCTTGAAGTTGTAGAAATATACAGGTTTGATTGTACATACGACTTTTTCCTTCTTATAAGACTGGAGGGTTTTTTCCCCGTCTTTTCCTTTCCCTCAGTTCCTTTACATAGAACTGAGGTGTGTTGTCAACGTACTAGTAGCATTTCTTGTTGGCTGATTGTACCTTAGCGTCTTTCGCTAGGTAGTTACATATGGTAAATCAATTCGTGCTGGTGAAGCTAGGAAGGCTGTAAGGAGTTGTGCCTCGTGTTGAGCGAGTGCACGGCCCTTTATTCACCTCGTCCGTCAACGATACACTTGTATGAAGCTATATATGCAACAGTT
>WNFI01154581.1_pt1 | contig 13527 bp, 13 predicted proteins | sample 5400471 | NCBI WGS metagenome assembly WNFI01 (sample SAMN13153348, study PRJNA577476) | soil metagenome | isolation source: 100 cm saprolite on Douglas fir-dominated hillslope | place: USA:California | collected 2013-09-17 | reverse complement strand
GCCCTTTTTTGCAGGTCGCGGATACTCATGGTTTTGCCTGCGCCCGGATCAGCCACGAGCAGATGCCAGGAACGATTGTCCCAGGCGTCTTGCAGCATCTTCTGGAACCGTTTCGCGAAGGCGGTTTCGACAAAAATGTCCTTTCTGAAGAGTGGGTGGGTCATGCATGTTACTCCTCTCGCATCATGCGGACGGGTAAGACGGGGACAGGACGATCAGGTTCAGCATCCGGGACAGCGTCGGCCAGCGTGACGACTTGCGTGATTTCGGCTTCGACGCTCGCTAATCGTTCAGAAACGAGGGCGGGATGAATGTCTCTTCGTTGGCGATCCCATTGACGGGCCTGTTCGACTTGACGAATCTCGGTGCTGCGGCGACGGCGTGCTGCCCGTGCTTCGTCCTGAATACGAGCACGAACGGGCAGCCCTTGTTCACGGGCGATTCTGGCCTGTTCCTCATCGTGTTGGCGCATGGCTCTGGCTTCCCACTCGGCTTTCGCGGCCCCCCATCAGTTGTGGGCAGTAGGCTTCCCCAACATACTCGCCTTCAACGAAGATGTAGAGGCCTCTCGGTGTGTTTTTGACGAAAAGAGTAGGGTAAGAGGCCGGGTCCTGGTTACCCAGGAACACCAACCCCTCCCCTCCGAACAGTGCTTGCACGTTTCCGCGCACACTGCTCTCCAAGAGCCGCTACAAACCTTGTTTAGCGTGGAAGATATGCCAGATGGGAGAGTTTGAGGCTATCATACTCTCCTCGGTGAATCCTCCGGTGACAATCCGAGCAGACGGGTACTTGTTTGCGGTTCATGGCTCGCAGGAGTCGATTGAAGCCGGTAGCCACCCGTTTATTGCTCAATTTCCGAATATGCCGTACATGGTGCATCTCAATCTGATTTCGTATTTCGCCACAGATGCAACAGGGCATCCCCAATTTCGAGCGCGTCCGTAGCCGGACGAGGGTTCGCACCACGTCCACGTTGTTCTGGTCTCCCACTTGGAAGGCCAGTTTGTTTTTTGTCCAGTCCTGGTTTTGGTAGAAGCTGACCTGGCGATCTGGCTTCCCTCCTCGACCTTTGATGAGAACGGAGAGTTCTTTTCCAAAGCGTTTGAAGACCTGGGGAACCGAGAGCTTGTATTTCTGTGCTAGCGTCTTTGCCAGTGAGAATTTCAGGATATACTGAATACGTGAGCATTGTTTCCAGTTATCTACGAAGCGGTAGTAGTTCTGAAGACCACGGTTCACGCTGCTGTAGAGTTGGATAATCTGATCCGCATCCAGGGTAGTCCAGAGTCCTTTGGCTATTGGTTCTCCTGTCCCTGTGCAAAAGCCTCGCTCTTTCAGCCGTTTAATCAGCTTGTCCATGGGGGCTTTCATGATGGTCGCCCATCCCGTGCTTCGTCGTTGAATGGTCTTTCCCTTGCTGGTCTTTTGCTGAACGACTTTTGCTTCCCCTCCGTTGCCGATTGTCAACACGGTTCCCAAGAATAAAGCCTCCTCGGTTCGTGCGTTGGTAATGCGCGTTTTCTCTTCGCTCAGAGTCAGCTTGAGGTGGTCTCGAAGGAAGGTTTTCACCTGCTCCTTGATCTCCTCTGCTGTCGCCTGACTTCCGCAGAAACCGATCAACCAATCATCGGCATATCTCAGGTATTTCAACCTGCCATACGCCGGATCATTGACCAGCTTAGAAGGGGTGGCTCGAAGCTGTTTCATGAGGGTTCTAAATGCTTTGGTTTTCGTGGCTCGCTTTTCCACCAGACGGTTCTTCTCGCGGATAAGTCGAACCCATTCAGGATTATCCCGTTTTCTGGTTCCCTTTTCGCAGCTTTCCCGCAGTTTTTCGACATATTCGTCGAGTTCGTGCAGATACACATTTGCCAGTATCGGGCTAGCCACGCCTCCTACAATGTGGCAAAAAAAGTGCTCGCATTCGTGTACCAAGTAGCGATCCCGCGTTCTCACCTTCGTGCCAGCTATGGAGACGGATTTCAAGGGGCTCCACTTCGCTGCAAGAACCGTCAGGAAGAAGGGTCATTCACGCGGGGTTCGGGAGTATGCGATGAGCAAGCCTTCTCGCAAGAAAACCAGGACAGTGGAGGTGCAGAGCATGTTTGAACCCAATCGCCTGGAACAGCACGCGCTGCACAAAGCCTACAGCTGCCTCGTGCCACTGCTGAAACGACGTCTCTTGCCTCAGACAACAGCGATCGAAGCATCCGCTCAAACGCTGGCACCCGTCAGAGAAAGGAAGCTGCCATGAATGAGACGCAAGTTGCCATCTATGCTCGTGTCTCCTCTGAGCAACAAAGTGAAGCCAAGACCATTGAAAGCCAACTGAGTGAACTGCGTGCTCACGTGAAGACACTCGGCCTGGTCCTTCCCCTTGAGCATGAGTTTATCGATAACGGCTACAGTGGATCAACACTCATCCGTCCCGCCCTGGAACAATTGCGCGACGTGGTGGCCGCAGGAGGGATTGACCGTCTGTATGTCCACTGCCCTGATCGCTTAGCACGCAATTACGCCCATCAGGTGCTGTTACTTGAAGAGTTTCTGCGGGCAGGAGTCGAGGTCAATTTTCTCAATCGGGAAGTGGGACAAACACCTGAAGATCAGCTGCTCCGGGCCGCGTCCAAGGCATGATCGCCGAGTATGAGCGGGCCAAAATCCTGGAGCGGAGTCGTCGTGGGAAACGGCATGCGGCTCAAATTGGTGCGGTGAGTGTCTTGAGTGGAGCACCCTATGGCTATCGCTATGTCAGCAAGCGTGATGGCGATGGGGAGGCACGCTTTGATGTGGTGCTAGAGGAAGCACGCGTCGTGCGCCAGGTGTTTAGCTGGGTGGGACACGACCGCTGGTCCATCGGTGAGGTCTGCCGTCGCTTGAATGAGGCCCGTGAGCAAACACGAACTGGCAAAACCGTGTGGGATCGGGCCACCGTCTGTGATATGCTCAAAAATCCTGCCTACAAGGGAAGCGCGGCCTTTGGAAAAACCCACGTGGAACCCCTTCGACCCCGGCTGCGTGGGCAACGCGGCCGTCCGATGCAACCCAAACGAGCGGTTTCAACCCAGGATGTGCCGCGCGAAAAATGGATGAGCATTCCAGTCCCTGCGCTGATTGACGAGGCCTTGTTTGAAGCGGTACAAGAGCAGTTGCAAGAAAACCAGCAACGCGCCCGCATTGGACAACGTGGGGCACGCTATCTGTTGCAGGGCTTGCTTGTCTGTGCGTGTTGCGGGTATGCTTTCTATGGGAAACCGATGAGCCCAAGTGCGCGCAAAGGAAATCCACGCAGCTACGCGTATTATCGTTGCATCGGCTCGGATGCCTACCGTTTCGGCGGCGTGCGCTTGTGTTGGAACAAGCAACTGCGAACCGATCTGGTTGACGAGGCCGTCTGGAACGAGGTCTGCAAGCTCCTGGAAGACCCTTCGCGACTGGAACAGGAATATCGCCAGCGCTTGCTTGCCAAAGGACATTCGACGGAACTCACTGAGCTTGAGGCCAGTCTCGGACGGCTTCGACAAGGGATTGCCCGCTTGATTGACAGTTATGCTGAAGGAATGATCGACAAAGCCGAGTTTGAGCCTCGCATCACACGCATGAGGGAACGCATCAAGCAAGTGGAAGAGCAAGTGCGACAGATCCAGGATGAGGCGGGCCTGGAACATGAACTTCGTCTCATCCTTGGCAAGTTAGAGACGTTTGCTTCCAAGGTGAAGGAAGGGCTTGCTGAAGCGGATTGGTTGACACGTCGGGAGCTTATTCGTACGCTGGTGAAGCGTGTCGAAGTGCATCAGGAGCACGTGAACGTGATTTTTCGCATCGGACCAACTACCCCATCCACCCCATCGGATCATCCTACCCAAAGTTTGCAACATTGTGGGAGGCGTGGCGATGCCGCCTTGAGGGGAACCGATGAGGCTGTCCTTCTTCATCCCGTGCAGGTCCATGTATCCAGCATTGAGAAGCTTCCAGATGAGGTTGAGAAAACGTTCATCTTGAATCTTCTTGTGCAGGAGCGAGACCAAGGTTCGATGATCTAACTCGTCGAAGCAGGCGCGTATATCCCCTTCGATGAGCCAGTTCACCCCGGTTCATTTCTCTCGGAATTCTCGTAAGGCTGTGTGACAACTGCGTTGTGGTCGAAACCCATGACTGCTGTCGCTGAAGTAGGGGCCGCGAGGGCTATCGTAAATGGCTTCGAGGATGAGACGGATCACCTCTTGCACGATTTTGTCCCTCACGCAAGGAATACCTAATTTCCTCATCTTGCCGTTGGGCTTCGGAATGAACTGTTGCCGGACCGGTTTGAAGCGAAATTGCTCGGTCTTCATCTCGCGGATCATCTCTCGAATGGCTTCCAGCGAAAATCCGTCGAGTGTTTCCTCGTCCGTGCCAGGGGTCATGTTTCCCGGTTTCGATTTAATCCGTTCGTAGGCCAGAATGTACAAGTCCTCCTTGTACATGAGGCGATACACATCGTGGTTCACCCACTGTCTGTTGCTATTCAACGTGCGTAGGCGTTCCAATCGCTCCAAGGTCCGATAACTCATCCGAGTCAACCTCCTTTGACTGGAACCTGCTCTGTCTAGGACCCTTCCCCGTGTCTCACCCGTTACGATGAGCATTTGAGTACTATGGTCCCTCCGTCGCCTTATCTCTTACGAGACGTAGGCGATCCCCAAGTTACGCGTCATCTTCGCTCCGTCTTTAGGTCCTCCGTACGTCGTTTCTCCCTCCCTGGGAGCTGGCTCTGATGCAGGCTGTAGAAGTGCCGTGAGCATTTCACTCCTACCATCAGACGTGGGCGATGATACCCTTCCCACCGGACGCATGTGTTCCGCCACGACTAGGGTTCAAGCAATCCAGCCTTGACCTTGGACGGCCTCGCTGCCCGTCATCTGGCTCCTGGTACTAGAGCTTCAACGGACGTATGCAACCATGCTACCCTTACGCCATGCTACTGTCCTCCTCCGCCTTTCGGCAAGAAGTCAGGCGCTGCTTTAGTCACCTTGCGACAGTGACACTCTTCCGAGTATGGACAATGGAGCCTCATCGGCGCACCAGCTTACGTAGCGCTACCCCACCGAGGAGAGAGGGGTAGAGCAGCTTGTTCTCCTGGACAGCACAATGACTCACGCTGATGGAGCGTTCCCATGCCCAGGCCGACATGCTGTTTCGCGGTTCGACCCCTTTGGGTGGTATACTTCTGCATGTTGGGGATTGGGGGTGACATACCCAACAGCAAAGGAAGGAAACGATGCCCAAACCATTGCGGCATGCGCTCATCTGGTCGCATGAGCACCAGCACTATACAGTCTATAGCCACGGCCAACCCGAGCAGGGTTTCCTTCCAGGAGACCAGTCGGCATTCGCTCGCTGGTTGGACGAACTCACTGCTTTTGTCTTTGAGGGGCAAGCGGGAAGGATCTCGGTCCTCAAAGAAGCGAGGCGTGGCGGCACCGGGTATTGGTATGCCTATCGCACGCAGCATCGCCACACCCGCAAGTGCTATCTGGGACGCACTGCCCAGGTAACGTTTGCTCGCTTAGAGGAGGTGGCACAGCTGCTCGCCAGCTCCCCATCTCCTGCTTCTCTTGCATCGGCGAAGACCTCGCTGCTCGCGAGCAAGCTCGCTCCTCCACAGCTTCCGATCTCCTTTGTGGAGCGCCCTCGCTTGCTCAGTGAACTGGATGCGGTCCACACGCATCCTTTCACGCTCGTCTCAGCCTCCGCCGGAAGTGGGAAGACGACCCTCCTCTCGGCCTGGACAGTCTCTTTTCGAGAGGCGCCCAGGAGCCGAGCAGCAGGACGTGAACCTGCTTTCGCCTGGCTCTCGCTTGAGGCGTCGGACAATGAGCCGATCCGCTTTTGGATCTCGGTTATTGCTGCGCTGCGTACCTGTCTACCCAGGGTCGGGAAGAGAACCCTCGCCCTGCTGCACTCGCCAGAGTCCCCTCTGCTCTCGACCAGCCTGACAAACCTGCTCAATGACCTCATACAGGGCTCTGGGGACATCATCCTCATCCTGGATGACTATCATGTGATCTCTGATCCGATCATCCACGATTCGTTGCTCTTCTTGATCGATCATCTGCCTCCCACCCTGCACCTGGTGCTCGCCACGCGTACTGATCCCGAGCTTCCCATCTCAAGGTTTCGTGTTCGTGGGCAGATGGTCGAGGTCCGCTCCAGTGATTTGCGCTTCACCCAGGAGGAGGCGACCAGCTTTCTGTTGCAACGGATGGGCCTGCCTCTCTCGGAAGAAGACGTGGCTACCTTGCACCAGCGGACGGAGGGCTGGATCGCTGGTCTGCAACTGGCAGCGCTCTCCCTGCGCAAGCGGCAGGATCTCTCCGCCTGGGTCTCGGACTTCGCTGGCAGCTCCCGCTATCTCCTTGACTATGTGCAGCAGGACATCCTCGCACAGTTGCCGGACCCGCTTCAGCACTTTCTGCTTCAGACATCGCTGGTGACCAGGATGAATGCCGCCTTATGCCAGGCCATCACCGCAGGACCTTCGCGAGAGAAGAGCCAGGAGATGCTGGAGGAGGTGGAGCGAGCCAATCTCTTTGTCGTGCCGCTCGATGAGCAGCGGCAGTGGTACCGGTATCATGATCTGTTTCGTGAGGCGCTGCGCGCTCGTTTGCATGCTGCTCAACCAGAACTGGTGTCGCTCTTGCATATCCGGGCAGCCCGCTGGTATGAGACCCAGGGCGAGTGGCGCGCGGCCATTGCACACGCGCTGGCCGCGCCTGACTATCCCCTGGCTGCCTCCTTGATGGAGCAGGCGGCCCCTCAGTTCTGGCTCAGTGGGGAAGCAAGCACCGTCCATTCCTGGGTGCTCACTCTGCCAGATCCCGTCCTATGTGCGCATACACGTCTTGCCCTGGACGCTGCTCTGCGCTTCCTCAATTCCGTCCATCTCAGCATCGAAACGGTGCATGCCAGCATGGCCGCCCAGGTGCAGCGGACCATCGCGCGCATAGAAGCGATACTGCGCAGAAAGCCTTCGTTTTTGCTAGGAGAGGCAGAGGAGGCGTTGATCGGGCGGCGTCTGTGCCTGCTGCGGGCCCTGATCGAGGTCAGAGCCTACTTCAGGCGTGGCGACAAAGAGCAACTGCGTACCTTGACTCACGAGCTAGAAGCGCTGCCTCCCGACGAGGAGGTGAGTTGGAAGATGATCCCGCTCACCTTCGCCTTCTGGCTGGCCCTGGCGCTGCAGCAAGACAGCGCTCTCCTGGTGGGAAGGCTACGTTCCGCAAAGCAGTGGATCAGTGAGGCAAGGGACCACTTGGTGACGTTCCGGGTGATGACCTGGCTGGCCAGAGCGTACATAGAGGCCGGACAGTTGCACCTGGCGCACCAGGAAGCGCTGTCAGCGCTCGCCCTGCTTGAGCAGATCGGTGGCAGCACCCCAGTTGCAGGCTATCTGCTGGCCTCCCTCTTTGACATCTCCTACGCCTGGAATCGGTTGGAAGAGGCGTCTGATTGGCTCCACCGTTTACAGCGTCTCGCGCAGGACTGGCAGCAGGTGGAACTGCTGGCCATGGGGGAGAGAGCGGTGGCCCGGCTCGCGCTGGCAAGGGGGGATCTGGATACGGCACAAGAGGCACTGCACAAGGCGGAGGCACTGCTTGCGCAGGAGGAATTTGCCAACAATGCTCGCTGGGTGGGGGAGACCCGCGTCCAGGTGTGGCTAGCCCAGGGCAATCTGGCGGAGGCAAGCACCTGGGCAGCGCAGAGCACGCTTTCCCCACAGGACTGGGACCCCTTGCGCAAGTGGAAGGTGCTGCTGCTCGTGCGTGTCTTGTTGGCACAGCAGCAGTACGCCCGCGCGGTCGAGACGCTCGAACGCTTCAGAGAACACCTTGACCAGCTAGCCGATATCGAGAAAACGCTCGAATGGATGGCCCTGTCTGTGGTCGCCCTGCACCATGCAGGCAAGCGCGCGCAAGCGGTGCCCGTCGCGGCTCGTCTGCTCGCGATGACCGATCCCGAGGGCTACCTCCGTCTGTATCTGGATATAGGGGAACCCATGCGACAGGCCCTCTCAGCGCTCCTGGAAGTGGTGGGCAAAGAGGACTCCGACGCGCCACAAGAGGAGGGAAGCAACATTGCGGCCACTTCCGTTTCCAGGTCCTACGTGTCGCGCTTGCTGGCGGCCTTTGAGCAGGAGGAACGGAAACGCGCTCACAGAGCCGACACACCCCTCACAGGAAAGCCCGAGATCCAGCCTGGGCCAGGAGCAGCCGAAGGGCGGAGGCAAGGGGTTGAGCCACTCTCTCGGCAGGAACTGAGGGTGCTGCGTCTGCTGGTCACCGGGCAGACGTATGCGGAGATGGCAGAGGCACTCATCGTCTCCCCCAATACGATTAAGACGCAGGTCAGCAGTATCTATCGCAAGCTAGGCGTGAGCCGGCGCGCCGAAGCCATCGCGGTGACGGGACAGTTACATCTCCTCTAGCCGATGGTCCGCAAGACGAGACGAACCCATGCCTGTTGTGGAAATCGGCATCCCTCGGATGTGAGAGCGTTGTTGCGAAATCACCCGTCCAATCACGAACACAGGTGATGACAGCTCCCCCGACTTCCAGTTACACTCTTCTCAAGCAGTGACAGCAGAGCTCATTCAGAACGAAGGGAGAATACAGATGCAGGTTTCGATTCGCATCAAAGGGCATCTGGACCCGGGCTGGCAAGAGTGGCTGGAGGGATTACAGATCGTGCATGAGCTAGATGGCACGTCTCGGCTTTCCGGAACACTTCCAGATCAGCCAGCGCTCTCTGGAGTGCTCATGAAAATCAGTCATCTGAGCTTGGCGCTGCTCTCGCTCGAAACCAGCGAACCGACGGAAAACGAGGGATGGTGAGATCCTTCTCAGAGAACCTCTCCTCGCAGTCGGAGAAGTTTTTTCCGATCGACGTTCAGGAAACTGTTTGGAGGCGGCAAAATGTCGTCTCCCGATGTATTCACGAGAGAAGGAGAACGACTATGGGCAAACTCCAAGTTGCAGAGTTTTTGACTCTGGATGGAGTCATGGAAGCGCCTGACACCTGGAACGGACCATTCATGAATGGAGAAATAGGGGCAGATATCGGCGGCAGCCTCTCTCAGTGTGACGCGCTGCTCTACGGGCGCGTGACCTATGAAGAAATGGCAGCCGCGTGGCCATCGAGAGAGGGGGAAATGGCTGACTTCTTTAACCGCATCCCCAAGTTCGTGGCTTCAACCACGCTTGCTGCGGCTTCGTGGAACAATTCCAGGCTGATCACGAGCAATATTGCCGAAGAAGTCTCCAGGCTCAAGCAGCAGTTTGGTCAGACCATCTTGATCCTGGGCAGTGGCGACCTTGTCCGCCAGCTCCAGCTTGCGCAACATGACCTCATCGATGAGTATGCGCTCGTCGTCTGTCCACTGGTCCTGGGCAAGGGCAAGCGGCTCTTTCAAGACGCAAGCCGAACAACGCTGCGGCTGGTCACTTCTAAGACCTACACGACCGGCGTCGTTTCTCTCACCTACCAACCGATCAAGGAATGATGGACACGTTCTGGCCTCGTCTCTCCAGAACGTGACAGGCACCACGTGTGGACCGACCCAACGCACTGGGCGCAGTGGTGAGGTCCCAATGGATAAAGAAGAATGGTATGAAAACAGTCATTTCGCAAGACGGCACTGCTATCGCCTACGACCAGGTCGGCCAGGGACCGGCAGTCATCTTAGTGGCTGGTGCTTTCAGCTACCGCAAGTATCCTGGTTCGGTGCAATTAGCAGATCTGCTGGCGAAGCACTTCACGGTCTTCAACTATGACCGGCGAGGTCGAGGCGACAGTGGCGATACGAAGGCTTACGCGGTCGAGCGCGAAATTGAGGATATCCAAGCGCTCATCGACGCGGCTGGCGGGTCGGCATACGTATGGGGCCTGTCCTCTGGGGCCATTCTTGCCCTCAAGGCAGCTGCCAGTAGTCTCGCTATCAAAAAACTGGCGTTGCACGAACCGCCGTTGTTCGTTAATGCGCATGATCGTCAACCGCCGAAGGATTTTATCGAACACGTCACCAACCTGATCACCTCGGATCGGCGAGATGAGGCGGTCAAGTACTTCATGACCGAAGGGATGGGTGCTCCTGGATTTGTCATTCCTTTGATGCACCTCATGCCGGGAGTATGGCCAAAGCTCAAGGCCGTTGCCCATACTCTTCCTTACGACGCCCAGCTCTTGGAAAGCAACCCAGCGGGGAAGCCATTGTCTGGTAAGGACTGGGGCTTGGTCACCATGCCGACGCTCGTGATGGCGGGTAGTGAGAGCCCGGCTTTCTTGCGTCATGGCGCACAAGCACTTGCCGAGGCACTGCTTCATGCGCGCTTGCTGACACAAAAAGGGCTGGGCCATACCAAGAAGTTATCACCGAAGCTGATCGCATCGGTACTGATAGAGTTCTTCGAAGGCGAATGAGGTATTCGCATAGGAACAGACAAGGAGAAGGGGATGAGAATAGTCGTCTCAGAATTTGTAACACTCGATGGTGTCATGGAAGCACCGGAAACGTGGGTCTTTCAGTTCGCAGAGAAAGAGATTGATACGTTTAAGCTCGATGAAGTGCTCTCTGCCGATGCGCTGCTGCTCGGAGCAGTCACCTACCAGATTTTTGCGGAAAGCTGGCCGTCTCGGAGCGACCCAGATGGTTTTGCCGACAAAATGAACAGCATGCCCAAGTATGTCGTTTCAACGACTTCTGAAAAGCTTGCATGGAAGAACTCACATCAGGTCAACGGTACCATTGCAGAAGAGATTGCCAAGCTGAAGCAACAGCCTGGTCAAACTATCCTGGTTGCTGGGAGTGGTGTTCTTGTGCAGGCGTTGGCACAACATGATCTCGTTGATGAATATCGCTTTTTGGTCTACCCAATTGTGCTGGGTCAAGGGAAGCGTCTTTTTAAAGACGCTGTCACAGCAAGGCTCAAGCTGATCGAAACCAAAGCGTTCGACACAGGCGTTGTTTTGCTGCGATATGAACCATTGTCCAAGAAGAGGAAACGGTAAAGCAGATTGTACATCAGAAGATTCCATGAGTGAAGGAGAAGAGTATGAAACAAGTCATTTCGCAAGATGGCACTGCTATCGCCTACGACCAGATAGGCCATGGACCAGCAGTCATCGTGGTGGGCGGTGTGTTAGGCGATCGATCCCAGCAAGCGCCACTGGCTGCGCTGCTTTCAGAGCACTTCAGCGTGTTCAACTACGACCGCCGAGGTCACGGCGAGAGTGGGGATACACCTCCCTATACTGTCGAGCGCGAGGTCGAAGATCTCGACGCCCTCCTCGACGAGGCTGGTGGTCAGGCAGCAGTCTACGGGACTTCCGTCTGTGCGATTCTTGCCCTCGAGGCCGCGGCTCGCGGCCTGGCCCCCAAGATCACGAAACTGGCGTTGTGGGAGCCGCCGTATATCGTTGACGACAGCGGTCCGAGAGTACCACATTATAGAGAACAACTCACCTCCCTGCTGCGAGAGGGTCGGCGAGGCGACATGGTCGAACTCTTCTTCACGAAGGCGATAGGCCTTCCTGTCGAAGTCGTTGCCCAGATGCGACGGTCGCCGTTTTGGCCGTCTCAAGAGGCGCTGGCGCACACGCTCATCTACGACGCCACCCTCAGGGGCGACTTCTCGTTACCGACCGAGATGGTGGCCACAGTCTCAGTCCCTACGCTGGTGATCGACGGTGGGGAGACCCCGTGGATGAGCCACGGCGCGCAAGCGGTTGCCGACACCTTGCCCCATGCACAGCGCCGCACCCTCACCGGTCAGCCCCACAACGTAGACCCGGAGGCTCTCGCTCCCGTGTTGGTGGAGTTCTTCAAAGGCTCATACGGCAAGAGGCGGTAACCGCCTCATTCGCTCTCAAGGAGATGTTATGCAACAAGTCATTTCAAAAGATGGCACGTCGGCCGGTCCGACCACGAAGCTGACAAGAGCGGTTCTGGCCTGCGGCGTTGTCGCTGGCCCTCTGTGGATCGTCGTGGTCTTGATCCAAATGCTCATCCGCCCAGGTTTCGACCTCAGATACGACGAGGCCAGCCTGCTCTCGAACGGAGACCTGGGCTGGATTCAGATCACCAACTTCGTGGTGACCGGCCTGCTGGTCATCGCGTGTGCGGTTGGGATGCGGCGGGTCCTGCGTGGAGGCCGGGGCGGAACCTGGGGACCGATACTTCTCGGCGTCTACGGGTTAGGTACGATCGGCGCCGGGATCTTCATCGCTGACCCGATGAACGGTTTTCCAGCTGGGACGCCGATGGGTGCCCCCCACGTCATAAGCTGGCACGGCAACCTGCACCTCATCAGCGGGATGCTGGGGTTCCTCGCGCTGATCGCGGTGTGTTTCGTGTTCGCTCGCCGTTTTGCCGCTCTCAAGCAAAGGGGATGGGCGGCGTACTCGGTGGCGACCGGCGTGATCTTCTTCGCCGCTGTCGCAGGAATTGCTGTGGGGTCCCAACAACAGGGGGCTATCCAGATCTTCGTCTACCTGGCCTTCTTTGTTGCGGTGGTGCTCGGCTGGGCATGGGTCTCGGCGATGGCGGCGAAGCTGTTGACCGAGTGACGATAGCCGCATCAGCCTGAAAGAAACAGCATCGGGCAGCGAACCTCGTCCTGCAAGCAAAGCGCAGCCTCGCCTGGGTGGGGTCCCCAGACGTGTGGGTCGAGCCGAGCACTGACGTTGCGTGTCGCACTTCGGGATCGTCACCTGGTCCCGTGCATGGGCCCAGGTGACGATGCAGTGCTTGAGCCTCTCTGCTCTGGCATTCTCAGGACCAGAAATCAGCGTGCCAGGTGCCCCTCGACCCGAAACCTATCCGTGTGTCATAAGAAACGTAGATTATCTGAAGTTCACGGTTTAATTGAACGTAACAGACGTTGAGTGTCGTTTGAATCAATTCGGCTCATCCCACGGGTTGCGTGTATGGCTTACCCACCTCGTCAGAGGGGCAGTTTCCCGGCATCGTGTGGAGGAGGCGATCAGTCTGAGCGAACTTTCCACCTCCCCAAACCAAGCAAACGCTGTTGAGTGGAGGCTTCGCGCTGCATGAGTGCTACATACTCCTGATAGGGGAGTGCTCGTTGATGCAAGCCCTTGAGCGGGAGCGAGCGGCGATACTCCTGAGGAGAGACCACCTCCAAACTCTGCTCTGTGGCCTGGATGGATAAAGTCACTTTCTGGCCCGCGAGTTTGCTTGAGATGGAGTAGGGGTACAAATCGACTGGCTCTTCCCATTGATACTGGTGGCGAAGTCGAAAAGGAGCACCTGGACCTCATCCAGTAGCATGGAAGTGATGAACGGTTTGTTGCTTACCGAGAAGGAGGTCATCCATGTCACTCAAATCTCTGCCGATACCACCAGTCTCAGAAGAAATAGCGCGAGTAGCTCACGCTGTGTTTCCCCGTGGCAATGTCTTCATGCAGGTGCGCGACACGCTGGGAACGATCTATACCGATGAAGCGTTTGCTGATCTGTTTCCAACT
>WNFI01457946.1_pt1 | contig 13528 bp, 10 predicted proteins | sample 5400471 | NCBI WGS metagenome assembly WNFI01 (sample SAMN13153348, study PRJNA577476) | soil metagenome | isolation source: 100 cm saprolite on Douglas fir-dominated hillslope | place: USA:California | collected 2013-09-17 | reverse complement strand
ACTCTTCCACCGCAGTATCGGACGAACCGACTTTCCTGGAGGAGACCATGCACAGATTGAACAATCAATCCGCAATAAATTGTACACGCTAGAAGATGATCTGGCCGTTTTTCCGGGTCACGGCGAGCCAACCACCATTGGTGAAGAAAAGCATGAAAATCCGTTTGTAACTGTGGAGGAGTAATATTGTGTCTGTTATCTGTGTAATTGGTACAGGCTATGTAGGTCTAGTAACGGGCACCTGCCTTGCCGATATGGGTAATACCGTCACTTGTATTGATATTGTTAAAGAGAAAATCGACCGCCTGAACCAGGGCATACTGCCGATTTATGAACCAGGCCTGGAGGAAATGGTAGAACGCAATGTCAGAGCCGAGCGTTTACACTTTACCACCAACTACCAGGAAGGTCTGGAAAACAGCGAATTTATATTTATTGCAGTTAATACGCCAACAGGGAATAATCAGGGTGGTGCTGATATGCGCTATGTGGAGAGTGCAGCACGCAGTATCGCCGAGCATCTCGACCACTACGCCATCATCATCAACAAGAGCACAGTCCCGGTCGGCAGTGGCGACGTGGTCTCCCGCGTGGCCCGTACCAACCTTAAGCGACTAGGCGTCACATTCTCTGTCGTCTCGAACCCAGAATTCCTGCGTGAAGGGGCCGCACTGCAGGACTTCCAGCATCCTGATCGCGTCGTCCTGGGCTCTTCTGAACCGGAAGCAGCCCACAAGGTCGCACAACTCTACCTTCCGTTGCGTGCACCCATCGTGATCACCGATTTGTACACGGCAGAGATGATCAAGTACGCCTCCAATGCGTTCCTGGCAACAAAAATCTCTTTCATCAACGAAATCGCTCAGATTTGTGAGCGTCTGGGAGCCGATGTAAAAGAGGTTGCGGCTGGTATGGGCTATGACAAGCGTATTGGACATGCATTTCTAGACGCAGGGCTCGGTTACGGCGGGAGCTGCTTCCCCAAAGACGTACGCGCATTAGCACATATGGCAGACGAAGCTGGACTACACCCTCAGTTACTTCATGCGGTGATGGAGATCAATCACGACCAGCGCCGCCTGATAGTGACCAAATTGACCAACATTCTTGGTTCTCTACGCAGTTGTACCATTGGCATCCTGGGTCTGGCCTTCAAACCGAATACCGACGATATGCGCGAAGCTCCATCAGTTGACATCATCCGCTGGGTAACTACACAGGGAGCAACCGTACGAGTCTATGATCCGGTCGCTACGGAGACTGGAAGAGAGGCCTTGCAACGTGAACATGTGCATATGGACTCTGTTACTTTCTGTGAGAACGCCTACGAGGTGGCAGACAAGGCCGATGCACTCGTGATCGTTACCGACTGGAACGAATTCAAATCGCTGAGTATGCTACGCATCCGCAACAGCATGCACCGTCCAGTCTTGGTCGATGGCCGCAACATTTACGAGTCAGCGGAGATGGAACGCCTCGGCTTCATCTATCGCGGGATGGGTCGAGGCGGCACACGAGCCCCTTCTGTCCTACCTCCAGCAGATACCAGCGACACCATCGAGCTGCAGCCCAAGACAATTACGGTAGGAAGATCGCTTCATGGACAATGACCAGCCCCTCCTCTTCACTCCATTAGTGCACAGGCCGGGAGAGCCTATTCCCGATTGGCTCTTCGGACCTGCAGGAGTGGCTGGTCTGCCAGCTGCACTTCATCTCCCCCAGGGGGTGAATGTCGCGGTAGGCATCGATATTATTGAGGTCGAGCGCGTACGAAAGGTCTACGAGAAACATGGTGAGCGCTTCCTCGCTCGTATCTTCACCGAGAACGAAGTCCAGCAATGTCGGGGCAAAGTTACCCGTCTGGCTGGACGCTTTGCTGCTAAGGAGGCCATCAGTAAGGCTCTCGGGACTGGCATGCGAGGCGTGAAATGGCGCGAGATGGAGATCGTGCAATTGCGCAGCGGTCGTCCCAGTGTGCGTCTCCACGGCATTGCCAAGCTGCGTGCCAAGCAACTCGGCCTGAGCGCATTTGATGTCAGTATCGCCGATCTGGCTCAACTCTCTATCGCCATCGCAGTCGCCATACAAACCCAGTCCTAAAATATCCCCAAGCTGTCCCTTTTTCCCCCTAGAAAAACCCTTTCCTACAAGATACTCTTAAGAGAGCAGATTATTAAGGGCTTTCAAGTCAGGAAATGCCCTCCTCTATAGTACTTCTTGTCTAGACTGAGAAAAGATTATGCATGTGCGTTTGTTAGGAACAGCAGCGGGGGGAGGCTTTCCGCAGTGGAATTGCAATTGTACTAATTGCCAGGGAGTTCGATCAGGGACACTGCAAGCTCGATCACGTACACAATCCTGTGTTGCTATTAGCGCAGATTATACACGCTGGTTTCTCTTGAATGCATCCCCTGACATATGTCAACAAATAGAAGCATTTCCACCTCTCACACCCTCACTAGACTCTCGGCGCGGCAGTAATATTGCCGCTATTCTTCTCAGCGACGCAGATATCGATCATACCCTGGGTTTACTCCTTCTGCGTGAAGGGCTACACCAAACAATCTACGCCACAGCAACAGTACGTCGTGCACTCACAGAAGGGCTGACAATCTCACCTGTTTTGAGTCATTACTGTACTATAGAGTGGCGAAAGGCATCGCCAACCTGGACTCAGCTCTGTTATGCAGATCGTTCACCGAGTGGACTGCTCTACTCGGCCTTTGCACTTCCCAATAAGCCACCCCCCTACATGCGAGGTCGTGAGACACCCAGCACAGGTGACCGAGTTGGGTATCGCTTCATTGATGAAAGAACGGGCGGGCGATTAACCTTTATGCCTGGAATCGGGACACTTAATGAGTCAATCATGACGTATATGCATGCCTGTGATGCCTTACTGATGGATGGGACCTTCTGGCGCGAAGACGAAATGCGGGTAATGGTTGGAAGCGAGGCAACTGCCGCAAGTATGGGCCATCTTCCAGTAGGGGGTCCAAATGGCAGCTTGGGAGTGATTGCTCCTTTGCCCATCACACATAAAATATATATCCATATCAACAACACCAACCCGATGCTGGTTGAAGATTCCCCCGAGCATACTCAAGTCAAGGCCGCAGGAGTCGAAATCGGCTGGGATGGCCTGGAATTGACATTGTAAGAGTGAAAGCCGCAATTCGAACAATCTGTCCCTGCTTTCAAGAGTACACTCTCGTCTCTGCTCTTTCGCACCAATCTAACAACGACTCATCAGGGATGACTCATGAGTACATCCCATTATGCCACAAGTACATCTATCATTGACACAGCAGTTATTTTCTGCTACTCTAGATAGGTATAAAAGAGTATCTAGACAATAGATTGAAAAATGGATAATAGGTAATAGAAAGGGGGAATTATTAATAGGGCAAAAAATATCTTTTGCTGACTCAAACAGCTCTGCTGGAAGTAGTTAACAGTTGTTATTTACCAGCAGAGAAGCTCAATTTGTATTTCGTGAATGTCAAAGGAGGATTTCTCATGGAACTCGTTGGATCTCAAGCATTTGATGATCTTACCCGTAAAATACGCTCCGGTCGCATAACACGACGCACATTCCTTGAGCAGACACTGGTTCTCGGTTTGACCAGTAGCGCTGCAAGTTCCCTACTTGCAGCTTGTGGCGGTTCCAGTAATAGCTCGGCTGGTAACGGTCCGGCCATTAACCTCGTCTGGGAAAACCACCACAATGACACTTATAAAGTGTACCAGCACCTGGTGGATGATTTTAATCGGACAAATGGGCATGGCATTCATGTGACCTACACCGATGGTCCCAATGGTAGCACCCAGATCCATCGTATTTTCTTAAATATGCTAACTGCACGCAGTAGTTCTATAGACATTATGTCCTTGGACATTGTTTGGCCTGCTGAATTTGCGCTCAACCAGTGGGTGGTGCCAATTAATGATAGGTGGTCAGTAAGTGAGCGTGCTAAGTATCTTGCGGGACCTATTCAGGGATGCACGTTTGGTGATCAAATCTGGGCTACTCCCTTTAATACGGATGCTGGCTTGCTTTACTACCGCCAAGACCTTATTGCTACGCCTCCAAGCTCCTGGGAAGCACTGACCGACACGGCAACGCGCCTTCAAGCAAATGGCTCTGTAAAGTCTGGCTATGTCTGGCAGGGTGCAAGTTATGAAGGATTGGTCTGCGATTTTGTCGAGGTTCTCTACAGCTATGGAGGCACGGTGCTTGATCCACACAACCCAAAATCGGTAACGGTCAATTCACCACAAGCAATCGATGCTTTAACAACCATGGCAAATTGGGTAGGTACCATCTCACCTGATATTGTGCTACAGGGCAAAGAAGAAAATATACGGGCCTATTGGGAGCAAGGGAATACAGCCTTTATGCGCAATTGGCCATATGCCTATGCATTGGATAATGCACCCACCTCAAAGGTGGCTGGTAAGTTCAATGTCTCCTCTATCCCCTATGGTGGCGCCAACAGGGTGAGTCATTCTGCAATTGGTGGCTGGCAGCTCGGCATCAATGCTTTTTCCAAACCCGATAAAATTGATGCCTCCTGGCAATTCATTCAATATATGATTAGCGAAAAAGCTCAGAGAAGGTTGGCCCTCGAAGCTTCTCTTGCCCCAACCTTAAAGAGTGTCTATCAGGATCGAGATGTTCTGGCCAAGTATCCTTTCTTTAAACATCTTGGATCTGTTCTGCAGACAGCTTTGCCTCGTCCTACATCGCCACGCTATACTGATCTTTCAAGTGCTATTCAGTCTCGTGTTCATAGCGCGTTAACGAAGCAGAGTTCCCCTGCTCAGGCACTGACAGGTCTTGAGGGTGATCTGAAGTTGATCGTGAACTCATAGACGTTCGTCTACATGAGCAGATGCTAAAGTTTCTCGTATATGGCACCAGTATGATACTCTTTATAGAGCGGCACATTACCTTAAGGGACTATGCGGAAATACTCTCTCGATCTGTGCTCCGTTGCTTTCCTCCAAACTTGTGGAAGGTATTTTCGCACAGTTCCTAATTTAAATGCAATAGAGAAGGTCATCGGTCATCGTACGATGGAGTAGACGATGAAACCACGGGGAGCAGCTATAGATAAATTCACTGATATTTTGCAAGTGCTTCAATTGCCTCGTAAGACGGGATCACTAGCGATTGAAGGATCAACTCATATGTCTCAACAGACCGATGCCCGCCCTAGCAAGATGCCACACTCTCTACCGATGTATATTTCACTCCTTCTCGCGATGACGGCTATTATTCCCCTTCTTGCCACCATAATGAGTCTTGAGTTCATTCTGCGACCAGCGTTGATTGGTCAGGTCAATGATGCACTGGAAAGAGATGCACAAACCAAGGTTCAGATGATCGAGACGTATCTTATTGAGCACTTGAATGAGGTTCAAGCTGTGAGCCAATCTACTCTCATCAGGCATTTCTTAGCAGGTGATCAATCTACAAGAGATGAGGCTTTTGATGCACTCGTCACTGCTCAACATCGTGATGTATCTCACTATGTGAGCTGGTCACTTCTTGATCCATCTGAGAATATTGTCCTATCCTATCCAACTGCTCCTGATGCTCATGGTAAGTACTTCATTCTTCCAGAGGCAAGCCAGCAGCTTCAGAAATCGGGGCAAGTACTGATTTCTGATGTATTCTATGATGCCATAAACAATCAAGAGTCTATCGACCTCTACGCCCATATAGTTGATGATAACTTTCGCTTGCTGGGTTTTGTACGTGCCTCACTTGATCTGCGAAATATCTGGGCAATTGTGGATAGTGAAATACAGGCAAACGGTCCTGGAAGCTACGGGGTTCTACTTGATGAGAATGAAGTACGCATTGCATATACGAATACCAATCCTACAAACGGTTTACGTCCCACCTTTCTGCTCAAGGCTATCTCTCCACTATCAGCAGATTTAAAGCGGCGCATTGCCAATGAGAATTTATATGGCAATAATCAGGTACAATTGACAGTTCTGGCTGATCCTAAGCTAACAGATATTCAAAGTCAGAAGCAGCCACCAGCTACATTTCAAATTAATCCTATCGAGCAAAATCAGGTCTTCGCTGCCGCTAGGTATAGCAGCACAATCGTTCCCTGGACATATTTTGTCATGAAGCCATTGAGTGCAGTTACCAGTCTTGCCGATGAGCAATTATTTAGTACATTCCTCATTGCCTTACTGTTCCTGCTCCTGGCCATTATTGTCGGTTCATGGACGGGGCGGCTCATCACATCACCAATCCTGCGTTCTATGGAGCAAGAACATCGTGCCCACATGCAACAACAACGTCTCAATCAAATGAAAGATCAAATTCTGCTGGATGTGAGTCACGAATTACGCACCCCACTGACAGAGGTCTACGGCTACCTTGAATTACTGGCTGGGTACAACGGTCAACTTGATGACACGACACAGATGACATTCCTCAAACGTGCAATTGACGGCTGCGAAGAACTACAACTGCTGATTAATGATGTGCTAGAAACCGTTCGCGCCGACAATCAGCCACAAGTACCGCACTTACAGGATATATCGGTAAATCAAGCTGTGAAAGATGTACTTGAACTTTTTGACCTGCATACCATGCAAAATTATGAGCTTCAAATTACCATCTCTGAAACTCTCATGGTCAGGGCTGATCCACAGTATTTGCGCCGGGTATTGCGCAATCTCCTCTCAAATGCCTTTAAATACACGCCGCCCCACACAGCATTGGTGATAGATGCTACTCTAACCAGCAAGACGCCGACAGGGATACCTTCTTCTCCATCGGTTTGCATTAGTGTGAAAGATAGTGGACCTGGTATTCCCCCTGATGACATTTCCCTACTTTTTCAGAAGTTTGGGCGTCTCAATCGTGATATTTCAGGCCCTATTCGCGGTGTAGGATTGGGGCTCTACATCAGCAAGCGGCTTGTAGAAGCAATGAATGGACAGATCTGGGTTGAAAGTTCGGGGATTGTGGGTCAAGGAAGTCGATTTTGCTTTACAGCTCCCTCTTGTGGTTAACTCAGCTTACGAGGAGACATTCCATACAGATGCGACCATGGGCGAGAAATCTTAATCACTAATTGCACGAATTTATGCTTTCTGCAATGTATGCTATAAATGGCATTACAGAATCTAATCAACCAGAGGAGAATATGAGAACATTATTACAGCGAGTAAGCCGAGCCAGTGTAACCGTTGATGACCAAGTCGTCGGTCAAATAGGTTGGGGACTTCTGGTACTTCTTGGAGTCGGGCAGGGTGATAGCGAGACTCAGGTCAAGACCCTGGCTGATAAAATTGTGCATTTGCGCATTTTTGGAGACGATGAAGGCAAGATGAACCGCTCCCTCCTCGATATCGGTGGAGAAGTTTTAGTCATTTCTCAGTTTACCCTCCATGCAGATGTACGACGGGGTCGTCGTCCCAGCTTTACAGATGCAGCACCACCATCAATTGCTGAGCCTCTTTATGAGCGTTTCAAAGAGGCAATTGCGAGCTATGGGCTTACTGTCGCCAGTGGCATTTTTGGTGCTTCTATGCAAATTGATCTCTGCAATGAAGGGCCGGTGACGATTTGGATGGATAGTGAGGATTTGTGAACTACGCTCTAGATACCTTCAATGCGTATCAACTCAAATGAAAATGTTACCGATTTTGGGCTACTTTTCCTCCTTCTTCAAAAAAAACCTACTAGTGGAAGGGGGTATGGGTGTATTAGGCAGCTGGGGCACGGGAACATTGGATAGCCTACCTGGCATGCTGTGCGGGGTTGAGCTGTTGGCTTTACTATTGGGCTTCTCCGATGTATCCAGTTGGAAGGAATCGATCGCATCACGCATCTCTTGCCCTAGGTCCCGTAACTGCCGAGCAAGGGTGACGATATCCGTGACAAATTGCTTTCCCTGCCGCGTCGGCCCAAGAGCCAGCTCCTCCGTTGAGCTTGATAGAGGACCGCTAGGAACCTTTGCCTTGAGCCGATTCAGATTATGTATGAAGCCCGTCAGATTCTTGTCTAGCTCGATAAAGGTCCACGAGGCGTTCTGCTGCATGCCCTGCAGCTCACTATTGAGCCGCTGAAACAGACTTCGTAGCATTCGGAAGTCCTTTGAGGATGCCTCCGATGAGTTGGCAAGATTACGCACGGCAGGTACCATCTCATTGATTAGAGCCAGCAGGTTGTTGATGCTCTGGGGAAACGTCTCGCTGGAGAGCGTATGCAGGCGCTCACGGCTACCTGTGGCTAGGGTGGTGAGTTCATCTGTTGCACGCTCCAACATGCCTTGGGCCCCTTGATGATTTCCTGTCTCGATCTGGTCCTTTGCCCCGATTATGCCGGAGGAGGACAGTCCCATGTAGACTGAATTCTGCGCGGAACTGAGAGCAGTTGCGAAGATCTCAGAGCGTTCGAGTTCCTGGCATGCAATCACATCAAACTGTTTAGTAGATGCCTGCATACGCAGCACGAAGCGCTGGAAGCGGCTGATTGTAAAGTTAAAGGCGTTCGCCAACAGACTGATGGGATCATCGACGGTAGAGGTGGTAACACGCAGATCTCTCGCACTGACGATACGCATATGTGAGAAGAGATGCTGGGCAGCATTGGTCAGTGCATCTCGCTGGTTGCGTGTCTCTTCAACCAGCCCGGTGATCGTCTCCAACATTGCATTCAACGCCGCAGCTACTTCTGTGATCTCATCACGTCCAGTAATCTTGGCACGTGCATCCAATTGTCCTAACTTAATGCTACTGGTCACCTGCTGGAGGTGGTGGAGCCGCTGTACAAGCGTACTGGAGATGAACCAGCCGACGAAAGCTATTGCCAGCGAGGCTAGAATGGCTCCGATGATCGTGCTGACAATTTGGTTTTGCTCCTCCAGACTCGCGGCTGCACGTACAGAGGAGGCGAGGAACTGGTTTTGCTGAATCAGTGAGGTCAGTGCACTAAGAGCATCAGCATTCGTAGGTTCGGCCTGAGAGCGCAGCAGAGGCTGCGCCTCGGAGACATTCCCACTCGCGACGTCCAGTACAATCTGGTTCTGGGTCGCGAGATACAAGCGCCAAGAACGCTGCGCGCCCGCAGCCAGGGTTTGCTGCTGATCCGCCTGTCCCGCCTGGCCAACCTCCGAAAGTAGCGCCACTTCGTCGGGATGCTTAACAAGCAGGTCTTGGTTAATAAAGTCACTTAAAGTTGTATCATAGCGCCCGGACAGATTCTGGATAGCTGCGCGGTCAAGACTCAGAGTCTCCTGCGATGGCTGAACAGCTGTCGCATCATCCAGCAGAGTGTGGGTCTCAGTATCCATCAACTGCAGGAAGTTCTCCCCAGTGGTCAATGAAGTATTGGTCAGGAGTAATTGCTGGTAGAAATCGGACTGTCGACTGAGCGACTGAGAGCGCTGGATGCCGATCAGCCCTGCGACCAGAGCTGCGATCAGTGCTGCTAGTAGAAAGCCCAGGGTCAGGCGGCTTCCAATGGGGAGGCTGAGCAGTAGATTACGGCTGCTTAGTACTTTCACGCCGATGCTCACTCTGGCCGGAGCAGCCTTCGCAGGCTGGACTGGTGTGTGGTTGACTGGTTGTTTGTTAAAAGACTGCACGTTGCACCTTACCTTCCTATAGAAAGACTCCATTCCAGAAGGCGTAGCGTCCCGCCACGATGTTCTCCTCTGTTGGCGTCTGGCCATCAATGGCGATCGTTTTCACCTGTGACGTCAGCACCGAGAGGGCCAGATATCCGATAGCGCCGGGTGTTTGCGCGACGGTATCACGCTCGTTGACAGAGGAGCTGGTCTGCAGGAGACTGCCAGTCTCGTCACGTCCCCCGAGGATATATTTGCGGAAGGTGTCACGTGTGCCAGAGGCGATATCTTGCACAACAAGCACAACGGGCAAGTCTGGCCCTCCTATCTGGCTCCAGTTGCGAATCTTGCCTGTGGAGAAGATATCGATGATCTGCTGTTGCGTGAGTGATTTGACAGTAACATCGGGATTGACGATCATCGCATTCGGAATGATGCAGACAATATGGTCGGTCAAGTCAGGGTTAGGATAGAGAGCCCGGTTGGCATAGATATCGGAGTCGCCAATATCCACCTGCTGGCTGGTGACTGCGTCGAGGCCAACGGTGCTATCGCCTCCACGCACCTCGATCTGCACCTGCGGATGCACCTTCTGAAACTGACCAGCGGCGGTACTGACTAGCGGTTGCAGGGCAGTCGACCCTACTGCGAGGATATGCCCTGTTAGCTCTGACGACCCCGCCATCGCGCCACCGCAGCCTGCCAGCAGTGCGGCTAGTAGCAGATTCATCAGTAGGAGCCGTGGGACACTTCTATAGGAGCCACTAGAATCTCTATTCTGTTGAATAGTATCCTGGTTGAAGATGCGGTGTTTCATAATAAATAGACAAACGAGATGCAACCGCTTTCTATGGGAACTCATTCGCGAAAATAAAGAGTATATTCTTCTCACAAGGCATTCCTCCTTTCAAGGTCAGAAAATCACTATTTCTTGCAATGATAGCAAAGCTCGACATGGTGATGTAACCAGAGATAGTCCCCACTTCAGGACAGACCAGTAGGGAGTACAGAAGGCCCATCCGTGCTCCTTACTCATCCATGCAGCCTTTGCAAGTGAGAGTGTCTTGAATGAAACTCATTCCTCACCATGCTGATTGGAGCTAACGGGACTGATGGTATCAGCTCCACCTGTGGGGCTACTAGCGTGTGCCTTGCTGCGTTAGAGCGATTACCTGCGCTACATTGGTCTGCGTCACAAAGCCTGGGCCAGTCATCAAGACGTCGTTTGCAATAGTGTTGAGGTTCGTCCTGTAGAGCGTCAGGAGCATAATGGGCAAGTAGCCCTGAAGGTACTGCTGCTGGTCGATGGCAAACAATATGTTGCCACTCTTGATCGCTTGCAGGACATCGGTTGATAGATCGAAGGTCGCGAGCTTGATCTTCCCCACTAAATTCAGACTCTGCAGTGCTTTCAAGGCTGGTATCGCAGCAGTAGGTCCCAGGGCCATAATACCATCAATGTTGGGATTGGCTGAGAGTGCTGTCTGAACACGCTGCTGCGACGCGTTTGGGTCGACGAGGTTGGTCGCCAACACATTGACTTTGGCACCAGCCTGTGTCATGGCATCGGTGAAGCCCTTGCAACGTGCATCAAGAGCAGTGTTGCCAACTTCCTGGTTGACACAGAGCGCATTTTTCACCCCAGATGCCGCCATCTTCTGACCACCGCTGAAGCCAGCTTCGTACTCGGTCTGCCCGACATGTACCAACACACCTAGCTGTTTGGCGACGTCACTGCCTGAGTTCGTCGAAATAACCGGGATGCCAGCGGCTACCGCCCTTTGGATCGAAGGACTAAGCGCGTTGGCGTCGGGAATAGTGACTACCAGGCCATCCGGCTTAGAGGCCACCGCAGCATCGATGAGATGGGCCATCGCTACCATATCGAATGTATCTGGAGCTTGATACTGAACTTGGACGCCCATATCTTTGGCTCCCTGGTCAACGCCCTTCTTGAACACCGACCAGAACGGGTCTGACGGCTGACCATGAGTGACAACGATAAAGTGAAGGTTGGAACGTGGCGAATTGCTTGAAGCAGACGAATTGCTTGAAGCAGACGAATTGCTTGAAGCACTAGAGCTGAATGTTTCTGTTCCTGTTGCCTTGCCCTCAAAAGAGGCCAGGAAAAGAGGGAATACGATGAAAGGTAGCATTACAAACAGAATGATGTATTCTTTGAATGATCGGTCCATGTTGCTCTCCTTGAGGAATTGCAATCGATACCAATTTGTGATCCGTCATAGAACTTTGAGCAGCGCTTTGAGGCCTTCCTGCCGCACAGAGAATGCTAGGAATGACCGAAGAAGAAGTTGCGATTTTCTCCAAGCTGTTAGAAACATCACAATGTCAAGTTAAATCTCGGTCATTCCTACTACGATACGCCAGTTGGCATGAGGTCCACCGCGTCAGACCTCTGCATAACTTGCTTCATTGTGATACAAGTCGTCCCTTTGCCACTGACGTACTAAATTACTTCCCGATAGCTTCCTTCTTTCCGGAGAACTGCGGCAATGACGCCTGACTAGAACGTGAGAGATTATCTCTTGGATCTAACTGAGGCTAGCTGAGAAAATATCGCTCCTGTGGTGTCTGCATGATCACGCACTCACTCAGTATGGGTGGCCTCTACCTAGAGTTGCATGCTGACTTGAGTTACTGGCCCATTCCCCAGTTTTCGTAGTAGAAGTACACTCACAATAGCGGCTGTGCCAAAATATCCATTGCCGAAGTACAATCGCTTGTCTGCCTTAGCCACACTGATGTTGATGAAGCGGACCCCAGAATGCTGAAAGGCAGTCGTTGAAGCGATGGTGAAACCACTGTACTAGGGGCTGATGTCGATCACTACGTCTCCTCTGTGGCTTGGCAGCAAGCTACCAATATTTCCCCTTTAAGTACTTAAGTACAGCTGATTAGACAATATGTTCTCGAGTTTGATATGATAAATAAAGTTACAATTAGGGATATCAACTCGGAACTTACTTATGCTAGCCTAGCCAGGACTTAGCTAAAATAAGCAGAATCACAAGTGCTATTATAGCACAGCTTTACGCAATGTAGCCAGAAATAAGTACTTAATTCCCCCAAACATATAGATTTGACGTTCCCTTGACAAGAGTGACGGTGACAGGACATCCTAGAGCCTCCAGTTATTTGGTCAATTGGTAGAGCAAGACACTCCCTTACGAAGCCAGACAGAAAGGCACTTGAGCCCCATTTTCAGTAGTAAGGTGTAACTGCCTAAAAGTACTATATTTATTTAAACATCTCTTTATTAATATGGGAAATGTATAGCCAAAAAGTAGTATTTTTCGAAGTATTACTTGTGAAATCTATCACAAATTAGGTATAACATTTATAGCTAGACATAGTCTATGTGCCTATTCAGGGGAAAGAGTGCACAGCACAGTTGCCGTGGACAATCTCATCTCAGACTTATTTTCTCTTACTGCCCCGAGAAGGGATAGAGCCATGAAGGAAACCTGAATAGTTACTTTACTTCAATGAAGAAGGAGGTATTCTCATATGCTGCTCAATCTCTGTTGGGCTTAGAATCTTCTCCTCCGCTGACTTTCCTTGTGTTGCTCAACTCTCTGACTCTTGCATTTTCGATCGTCCTGGTCATGACATCCATCTAAGCATACAAAGCGTATTTTTACTTTTGTGATCATCTCGATTATGCAGGTAGTTACTATGCTTGTATGCGTATTTGTATTTGAGAGGTTAGTATGTGTAAATTGTACCGTTTCCTGCCTATTTCGCAGCTGCTTCTCTGCAGCATTGTCACTACATTCCTCATCGGACTATTTCTCTCTCCGCCTTTGGCCATAGCAGCCGGGCCAACTGTTAATGTCTGGTTAACCACTAATGATGGCAGCAACCAGTTGACCCCGCAGGCGAATCTCACGTTCGGCTCC
>WNFI01002875.1_pt2 | contig 13529 bp, 10 predicted proteins | sample 5400471 | NCBI WGS metagenome assembly WNFI01 (sample SAMN13153348, study PRJNA577476) | soil metagenome | isolation source: 100 cm saprolite on Douglas fir-dominated hillslope | place: USA:California | collected 2013-09-17 | reverse complement strand
ACGGCCCGTTTCGGGAAGCGGCGGAATCCACGCCGCAGTTTGGCGACCGGCGCAGCTACCAGATGGACCCCGCCAATGGCCGAGAAGCCATGCGCGAAATCGAGCTGGACCTGGAAGAGGGCGCCGACATGATTATGATCAAGCCGGCCATGCCCTATCTCGACCTCATCTGGCAGGCGCGGCAGCGCTTCGACGTGCCGCTGGGAGCCTACCAGGTGAGTGGCGAGTTTTCAATGATCATGGCGGCGGCGCGCAATGGCTGGATCGACTGCGAGCGCGCCATGATGGAGAGCCTCACGTCCATCCGCCGCGCCGGCGCCGATTTCGTGCTGACTTACTTCGCCAAGCCCGCGGCACGGCTGTTGGGGTAGGCCCCGGCAACCTCCGCTCCGCCTCCTCCACGGCCCCCCGTGCTAAATTGAAGGCTTCCATGCCGCCAAAAAAGACCGTGCCTGAGATGCAGGCCATTGCGAAGAGAATGCGGCGCGAGATCATCGAAATGATCGGCGCGGCGAAATCCGGCCATCCGGGCGGATCACTCTCGGCTGTCGAATTGGTTGTCACACTGTATTTCGACGTGATGCGCCACGACCCGACCAATCCCAAGTGGGCCGACCGCGACCGATTTATTCTTTCGAAGGGCCACGCCGCGCCAGTGCTTTACGCCGCGATGGCCGAGTGCGGGTACACGCCGCTCGATAAGTTGAACACTTTGCGCAAAGATGCTGGGCGATGGGGAGATCCAGGAAGGGCAAGTCTGGGAGAGCGCAATGTTTGGCTCGTTCCACAAAGTCGACAACATCGTCGCGATCGTGGACTACAACGGCATCCAGCTGGACGGTTTCGTGAAGGACATCATGGACGTCGCTCCGCTGGCCGCCAAGTGGCGGGCGTTCGGCTGGCATACGGTCGAAATCGACGGCCACAACATTCCGGTGATCCAGGCGGCTTTCAAAGAAGCATCGGAAACGAAAGGCAAGCCCACCGCCATAATCGCCCACACCATCAAGGGCAAGGGCGTTTCCTTTATGGAGAATAATCCGAAGTTCCACGGGACGGCGCCAACGCCGGACGAAGTGAAGCTCGCGCTGCAGGAGCTGCAATGACCCCGACCAGACCGAAATTTGAATTGAAACTGGGCATGGCCACGCGCGAAGCGTTTGGCAAGGCTCTGGTGTTGGCCGGCCGCGAGAACAAAGACGTTGTGGTGGGCGATGCCGACCTCTCTAAATCCACCTACACATCGCTGTTCCATAACGAATTTCCCGAGCGCTTCTTTTCCTGCGGAATCGCCGAGGCCAATATGTGCGCCATCGCCGCGGGGTTCGCGTATGCGGGCAAGATTCCGGTTGTTGCCAGCTTTTCCTGCTTCGTAATGAACAAGGGTTTCGAGCAATTGCGCGTCACCGTGGCTTATCCCAAGCTGAACGTAAAAGTAGTTGGGACGCACAGCGGCATTTCGATCGGCGAAGACGGACCGTCGCAGATGAGCATAGAAGAAACGGCTCTGGCCTGTTCCCTGCCCGGTTTCGTGGTGATCTCGCCGGCCGATGAAGTCTCCGCCATGGCGTTGGTACTTGCCGCGATTCGGTACGTGGGACCGGTCTTCATTCGGACCGGCCGCATGAAGGCCCCGATCGTGTATCCCCCGGATCAGAAATTCGAGATCGGCAAGGCAATTGAGCTGGTTGAGGGCACGGATGTGACGGTGATCGCCACCGGGCTCTTAGTAGCCGAAGCAATTCGCGCGCAGGAAACGCTCGAAGCCGAGGGCATTTCGGTGCGCGTGATCGACGTCCATACCATCAAGCCGCTGGATCGCGAGGCCATTCAACGCGCCGCGGCCGAGACGGGCGCCATCGTGGTCGCCGAAGAGCATCTGATCGATGGCGGTTTGGGAGTGCGCGTGGCCCAGGTGGTCGGGGAGACGCATCCTTGCGTTATGGAGTTCGTCGGTATCCACGATACCTATGCCGAGTCAGGCACACCCGAGCAGTTGTTGGACAAGTACGGCTTGATCGCGCGCGATGTGATCGCCGCGGTGCGCCGGGCCCTGGCACGTAAAAAGCCGCGCGCATAAGGTGCCGCTGCGCCAATCTCAGTACAATATCCGGCATGAGTCTGATGTCGGAAATCCGGGCGTTTCCGGTTCCCAAGAAGTCCGTCGCTCTCTGGTGGCTGGGCCAGACCGGCTACATCTTCAAAACCCACGAGGGCACGCTGCTCACGACGGACTTGTACCTGACCAATAGCTGCGCCGCCGCTTACGGCCACTTGGGCGTGGATTTGAACCGGCGCGTACCCATCCTCATTCGCCCGGAAGATCTCGACGTAGACATCTTCACTTGCACGCACAACCACCAGGACCACACCGACCCCGAAACCATCCGCGGCCTGCGTCATAAAGACACAACACACTTTGTTGGACCGCACCCTAGCTGCAGCGTCTATCGCGCCGAAGGTATCGAGACCGGCCGTATCGTGCCCGCGTGGCCGGCGTGCGAGCTGGAGCTGCGCGACATCCACGTGCGCGGAGCATTCGCGCTGCCCACCGACGATACCGATCTCAACCATATGGGCTACATCTTCACGTTCGCCGGCGGACCCAAGATTTACGTCACCGGCGACACGGACTTCAGCGAACTGCTGTTTTCCGCCGGAAAATTCTCCCCGGACCTGGTGATCACCTGCATCAATGGCGGCTTCAACAATTTGTCGCACTACGAAGCCGCACAAGTCGTGGCTAAGATCAAACCGAAGGTGGCGATCCCGTGCCACTACGACATGTTCCCTGACAACGCCGTCGATCCGCGCCAGTTTCGCGCGTCACTAAAGTTGTTTGCGCCGGACACGTGCTATCAGGAACTCCAGCATGGCACGCCCTTCGTGTTTTCTTTGTGACGACCGGCCCTCCCGATCGTACCCGGCCACTGATCTACGCCTCCGTCGCCGTCGTCCTGGCATTCGCCTGGCAGGCTCTCGCGGTGCGCTACATCTATGGCGGTAGATGGACTGGACTGTTCTGCACCAGTGCGCTTGTGGCCCCGCCACCCGGCCTAGCCGCCGAAAACATTTATCTCTTCTCCGGTACGGATGGATACGACGGGCAGTTTTACCACTACGCGGCCCATGACCCGCTGCTTCTGCACGGTATGGCGCAATATATGGATTCGCCTCGCGTGCGCTATTGGCGCATATTGGTGCCTGGGTTGGCGGCCCTGTTGGCTGCTGGCCACTCGCGGTACGTAGACGCGGCTTACATTGGCGTAAATCTCCTGTTCTTGTTCGGGGGCATCTATTGGCTCGGCCGCTTCATCGGCATTCATGGCTTCCATCCGGCGTGGGCTGTCCTGTACCTCTTATCGCCGGCAACGGTGGTGTCGCTGGACCGTCTGACAGTGGACTTGGCTCTGGCCTCGCTCACGATCGGCTTCGCCCTGTACGTTACGGAAGACCGTCCACACGAGCTCTATATGATCCTGGCGCTGGCTCCGCTGGCTCGTGAAACCGGATTCTTTTTGACCGCGGCGTACTGCATGGCCGAGCTTCGTGAACACCGCTTTCAGAGAGCCTTTCTGTTCGCGACCTCGGCGGTTCCGGCGCTTGCCTGGTACGCTTTTCTGGCCGGCAGGACATCCGGCGCCAACGTCATGAGCTGGCTGACGGCTCTTCCACTCGCCAGTTTGATGAATCGCATGCTCCATCCCGTGCACTATGCGCATGCCGCGCCCGCAGTGGCATTCGCGGCCAACCTGCTGGACGAGTTGGCGCTTGCCGGCGCGCTTTTCTCAATCGTGCTCTCCTTCTGGCTACTGCGGAAGGAGTGGGCGTGGCCACTGCAGTTCGCGGTAATCCTGATTGCCCTGGGCAGCCTGAATTTCGGCCCACCGTTCTGGATCGAGGCATACGCTTTTGGCCGTATCCTTACGCCATTGCTTGTAATGCTCGCGCTCTTCGGCGTCCGATCGCGCTCGTGGATCACACTGTTGCCGCTGGTCATGATCGTTCCGCGCGTCATTTTCGAAATGGGCGGACAGTTCATCAAAGTCGCACGCGGGCTTTTCACGTGACATCTTTGCGTGACCCTGCCGCGCCGGATCGCCTAACATAGTAAATTGTCAACCTTCTCCGATCCAGCTCAAACGCCGGGCTTCCACTGGTCCCTGGTGTACCTTTGCGTGACCTTGACCACGCTGGCCACGCTGCTGCTCGAACTGTCGCTCACGCGCATTTTCTCGGTGGTCTTCTATTACCATTTCGCGTTTCTCGCCATCTCGATCGCGCTTTTCGGACTGGGCGCCGGTGGCGTGTTTTCCTATGTGGTGGCCGGTTGGAAGGGCAGCTTGTTTTCCAAGCTAGGGCGGCTTAGCGCGGTGAACAGCATCCTGGTGATCCTGGCTGTATTGGTAGTGCTGGCGCAGGGACAGAATCCTTCCGGCGGATACCTGGCGCTAATCTATTTCTTCTCTGCCCTGCCCTTTTTTGTTTCTGGGACGATCGTTGCACTGGCCGTTTCGGAGACCATCGAGCGCGTGAACCGGGTATATTTTTTTGATCTCGCCGGCGCCGCCGGCGGCTGTCTGCTGCTGGTACCGCTTCTGAATGCTTTCGGCGGGCCCAACACGACCATCGTGGCCGCCGTGTTGTTCGCCGCCGCCGCCGCGGTGTGGCACGGCATGGGCGGATCGGTGGGAGCGCGCGCCGCCAGCGTGGCCCTGGCACTCGGACTCTTCGGCCTGCTGCTGTTCAACGATTCGTACTCACTCATCAACGTGGTGTACGCCAAGGGCCAGAAGTTGGACCGCGAAACTTTCGTCAAATGGAACAGCTTTTCACGGATCGCCGTCGTGCCCGACAAAAGTTCGGGGGCGCAGACCATTGTCATCGACGCCGACGCGTCGACCTGGATTCCGAATTTCGACTTCGCGCACCTGTCCGACCACGACGTCCGCGATCTCCTCTATCAAGGTCCTGGCCTGCCCTACGCCATCCGTCCCAACGCTAAGACCCTGATCATCGGTCCAGGCGGGGGCTGGGATGTCGCGCGTGCACTCGCATCAGGAAGTCATGACATCACCGGCGTCGAGATCAACCCCATCATCGCCACCACCATCATGCGGGAAAAGTTTCCGCAATGGAGCCGCGACCTTTATCTGCGGCCCGATGTCCACATTTTCGTCGAAGACGGCCGGGCATTTGTGCGCCGCAGCGCCAATAAATATCAGATCTTGCAGGCCACTCTGGTCGACACCTGGGCCTCGACGGCCGCGGGCGCGTTCGCTCTTTCGGAAAACAATCTGTACACGACGGACGCCTTCCGCGACTATCTCACCCATCTCACTGACGACGGCATTTTGGCTATCACACGCTGGGGCTTCGATCCGCCGCGCGAATCATTGCGGCTGATTTCGCTGGCCATGGTGGCTTTGCGAGACCTTGGAGAAACCCATCCGGCGAGCCACGTCATAGTAGGCCGCGAATTCTCAGCCAACTTGGCCGGCTGGGGAGCGCGCGACACGGTGCTGATTGCGCGCCACCCGTTTCGCGCCGAAGATATCAGCCGCGCCCGCCAGGCGCTGGCGTTGTCCCATATGGAAGCCGTCTATCTTCCCGACGAGTTGATCCCCAATGCGTTCACAGAGCTTTTGCGGACACCCGACCCCGCGGGGTTCCAGCGCCGCTACCCGTTCGACATTTCGCCGGTTACCGACAACCGGCCGTTTTTCTTCTACACAGTGCAGCCGCGCGATCTTTGGGAGTTCATCACCAGGGCATCAACACGCAGCGCCGATTATAAAATTAACCGCGCGGTGCCATTGCTATTTGAACTGCTCGCCATCAGCGCCATCGCCACGATCATTATTCTGGCGCTGCCGCCGATGGTATTACGCACGTACCTGCCGCGCGAGAAGCCGGTGCTGGCGTTTCTCCTCTATTTTCTCGCCATAGGCGCCGGGTACATCCTGATCGAGGTCGCACTCATTCAAAAGTTCGTTCTGTTCCTGGGGCATCCGACGTACGCGCTGACGGTAGTGATCTTTTCGCTCCTGGTTTCGAGCGGCGCCGGCAGTTACGCGAGCCGCGCCGTTGTCGGGGCGTCGGCGGCGCGCTGGAGAGCGGTGCTCGCGGGCGTAGCAATCCTGGTTGGTTTACTGGCGCTCGATGTGGCCGTCCTGCTGCCCAAAGGCATCACTTTACCGCTGCCTTGGAAAATCGCGGTGACCGTAGCGATGGTTTTCCCGGCTGGATTTCTCATGGGGATGCCCTTCCCGGTCGGCTTGGCGCGCCTGGAAAAATGGCAAAGCGCGTCGGTGCGTTGGGCATGGTCGCTGAACGCCGCCGCCAGCGTGCTGGGCTCGGTCGCGGCGCTGGTGTGCGCCATCTACGTCGGGCTGGTGGAGACGCTGCTGATCGGAGGGGTGCTGTATCTGGTGGCGCTGGCGATTGTGGCGCGCGATCCGGCAAAACTGCGCCAAACTCCTCTACACTTGAGTTAGGACTCGCATGGCGACCACGCCAACCAGCACGGACCGCCAGAGCTCGGCGCGCTTCGATGGTCTCGAACCGGAGGCGCTGATCCGGGCCTTCCGGATCATGCACACCGCGCGCCGGCTGGACGATCGCGAGATCACGCTGAAGCGTCAGAACCTCATTTTCTTTCAGGCCAGCGGCGCGGGACACGAAGCCGTGCAGGCGGCTGCGGGCATGGTGCTGCGCCCCGGACAAGACTGGGTGTATCCGTACTATCGCGATCGCGCGCTATGTCTGGCGCTTGGCGTGACGCCGTACGAAATGCTGTTGCAAGCGGTCGGGGCGGCGTCCGATCCGGCTTCGGGCGGACGCCAGATGCCCTCGCACTGGGGAGCGCCGAAACTGAACATTGTCACGTCGTCCTCGCCGACGGGCACCCAGTTCGTGCAGGCCGTGGGGTGCGCCGAAGCGGGCCGCTTCCGCCAAGCGGATTCCGGCGAATTGACGCTAGTCACAGGCGGCGATGGCGCAACGAGCGAAGGTGAATTCTGGGAATCCATGAATGCGGCGTGTTTGAGTCGCCTCCCGGTGCTCTTCCTGATTGAGGATAACGGCTACGCCATCTCGGTGCCGGTCGAATGCCAGACGGTCGGTGGCAATATCAGCCCGCTGCTTTCTGGGTTTCCGGCGCTATTTCGCCAGGAGATCGACGGTACCGATTTTTTTGCTTCGCATCGGGCGCTGCGCGAGGCCGCCGCTTATTGCCGCTCCGGCCGCGGGCCCGCGCTGGTACATGCTCACGTCGTGCGCTTATATTCGCATTCGCTCTCCGATGACGAGCGCATGTACAAAACCGACGCCGAGCGTAAAGCCGAATCCGCGCGCGATCCGGTGCTTAATTTCCCGAAGCTCCTGGTTGATGAAGGCATCCTCGACCGCCAGGCGCTGCAGCGCATCGTCCACGAAATCGACGAAGAGATCCACGCGGCTACGGAGGAAGCGCTGCGCCAGGACCCGCCCGCGCGCGATTCAGTTTTCGTTCACCTCTATTCGGAGCAGGTGGATCCGACCGCGGACGCTTTCGAAGCGGCGCCGCATTTCACTGGCGATCCCAAGACCATGGTTGACATGATCAATGCCACGCTGGGCGAGGAGATGCGCCGCAATCCCGACGTCCTCGTGTTCGGCGAAGACATAGCCGATTGTTCGCGCGAAGAAATTCTCAAGGAAGTGAAAGGCAAAGGCGGTGTTTTTAAGGTCACCGCCGGTCTGCAAATCGAATTTGGCTCGCGCCGCGTGTTCAACACGCCCTTAGCCGAAGCTTCCATTGTCGGCCGGGCAATCGGAATGGCCACGCGCGGGCTGAAGCCTGTTGCGGAAGTCCAGTTCTTCGATTACCTCTGGCCGGCGATGATGCAGATCCGCGATGAGCTGGCCACGATACGCTGGCGCTCAAACGGCGGATTCTCGAGCCCAGTGGTATTGCGGGTGCCCATTGGCGGATATCTGAACGGCGGCGCCATCTATCACAGCCAGTGCGGCGAGGTGGAGTTCAACCGCTCGCCGCACCCTGGTCCCGAGTTCACCATTCCGTTTGGCCGCGCCAAGATCGTGAAGACCGGACAGAACCTCACCATCGTCACATACGGCGCCGTGGTCCAGAAAGCGCTGCAGGCGGCCATGCAGGTCGAGCGCAAAAACCCGGACGCCAGCATCGAGGTAATGGATCTGCGCAGTCTCGCCCCCTACGACTGGAACGCTATTCGCTCATCCGTCGAGAAAACCAGCCGCGTATTGGTCGCGCACGAAGACACTATCTCCTTCGGCTACGGTGCTGAAATCGCCGCGCGCATCGCCGACGAGCTTTTCGATCGCCTGGATGCCCCCGTGCGCCGCGTGGGCGCCCTCGATACCTGGGTGGGCTATCATCCGCAGCTGGAGAACACGATCCTGCCGCAAGTCGACGACCTGGCGCGCGAAGCCGAGCGGCTGCTGGCGTATTGAAGTCCGCGATTCGGGGCCGCCCACTGGAAGTTGTAAAACTTTGCGCCGTGCGTGCGCAGACCGCTGGCGTGGGATATCATCCCCAGTTGGAGAAACGCCGTTGTGCCGTGGGAATCACCGGCACGTGCGAACGTATCCTCACTTCTCATGAAACGTAGAACTTTTTTGCAGGCCAGCCTGCTGGGAGGCGGCGCAGTGCTCTCAAGTCCGGCCCAGTCGCCATCATTTCATCCGGTGCCGGTCCCGGTAAAGCCCTTCGAACTGGAAGAGGTTGCCACGGCCCAACTGCAGGCCGGAATGAAATCGGGCCAGTACACGGCGCGGTCGATTGTAGAGAAATATCTCGCGCGGATTGACGAGATCGACAAGCGCGGACCCGCGATCAACGCAGTGATCGAGATCAACCCGGATGCCCTCGCCATTGCCGATGCGCTCGACAAAGAACGTCGCGAAAAGGGACCGCGCGGCCCGCTCCACGGGATTCCCGTCTTGATCAAGGACAACATCGATACCGCCGACCGGATGATGACTACCGCCGGCTCGCTCGCTCTTGCCGGTTCCATCGCGCCGCGCGATTCGTTCGTCGCCCAGCGGTTGCGCGAAGCGGGCGCAGTGATTCTGGGCAAGACTAATCTGAGCGAGTGGGCCAACTTTCGGTCGAGCCATTCGACCAGCGGCTGGAGCGGGCGCGGCGGCCAGACGCTCAACCCTTACGCGCTCGACCGCAATCCGTGCGGCTCCAGTTCCGGATCGGGCGCGGCAGCCGCGGCGAATTTGTGCGCGATTGCCATCGGCACGGAGACCGATGGCTCAGTCACTTGCCCGTCTTCCATGAACGGGTTGGCTGGCATCAAGCCCACGCTCGGCCTCGTCAGCCGCGCGGGCATCATTCCCATCGCACACAGCCAGGACACCGCAGGCCCCATGACACGCACTGTGACCGACGCCGCGATATTGCTGGGTGTGATGGCCGGCATCGACGCCAACGACGCGATCACAAAAGAGAGCGCGGGCAAAGCACAGACGGACTATACAAAATTTCTCGATCCCAACGGACTCCGCGGCGCGCGCATTGGCGTGGTGCGAAAGTACTTCGGGTTCAGCGAGCCGGTGGACAGACTCATGGCGGCATCCATCGATACCATGAAGCACCTGGGCGCCGAGATCATTGATCCCGCCGACATTCCGACCACTGGAAAATTCGGCGATTCGGAAAACGAAGTGCTGCTTTACGAATTCAAAGCGGACCTCAATGCTTATCTGGAACGGCTAGGTCCGAAGGCGCCCGTGCACTCGCTCAAAGAGATCATCGACTTCAATGAGAAGAACGCGGCGAAAGAGATGCCCTTTTTCGGCCAGGACGTCATGATCAAAGCGCAGGCCAAAGGCCCGCTGACCACTCCCGCATATCTTAAGGCCTTGAAGCGCAACCACGAACTGGCGCGCACGCGCGGCATCGATGCCATCATGGCCAAGCACAAGCTCGATGCATTGATCGCGCCCACTGCCCCGCCCGCCTGGCCCATCGATCTGCCCAACGGCGATCACTTTCCCGGCGGCGATTTCACCGGCCCCGCCGCTGTGGCCGGCTACCCGCACATCACCGTGCCCGCAGGCTACGTGTTCGGGCTGCCGGTCGGGCTGTCCTTCGTCAGCAAAGCGTATAGCGAGCCGGTGCTCATCCGCCTGGCCTACGCGTTCGAGCAGGCCACGAAATTCCGCAAGCCGCCGCGCTTTTTGCCTAGCGTCGATCTGACGGCATAAGCCGATCTTACTCCCGCATCCTCGGCGCTAACGACAAAATTCAGCTTGGCGTGATTGGTTGCGGTGAGCGCGGCCGCCACGACATGGCGCAGTTCCAGGAAAGCCCCCAGGTGGACGTCACCGCCGTATGCGACGTCTATGGTGAGCAAATTGACAAGGCCCGCCAGAAGGCGCCGAACGCGCGCAATTTCACCGACCACCGCAAGCTGCTGGAGATGAAAGAAGTCGACGCGGTGCTCATCGCCACGCCCGATCACTGGCACGCAGCCATCGCCATCGATGCGCTCAACTCCGGCCGCGACGTCTACGTCGAAAAGCCGTTGACGCTCAAGATAGACGAAGGCCCTCCCATCGTCAAGGCCGCGCGCGTCAACGAGCGCATTTGCCAAGTCGGCATGCAGCAGCGCTCCGGCGTTCATTACCTGGCCGCCAAGCGCGAGTATTTCGATACTGGCCGCTTGGGTAAAATTACGCTGGCGCGCACCTGGTGGCATGGCAACACCTATCATCTGCGTCACGCTCCCGAATCACTGCGCGAGAAACCGTCGAACCTGGATTGGGCACGCTATCTGGGCCCGGTCAAGTGGCGCGATTATGATCCGCAGCAGTACTGGAATTTCCGCGCTTATCTCGATTTCGGCGGCGGCCAGGTCACCGATCTTTTCACCCATTGGATCGATGTGGTTCACATGTTCATGGGCCAGGAGATTCCGAAATCGGCCGTGGCGGCGGGCGGCGTTTACAACTACAAAGACGGCCGCACCGCGCCCGATACCATCAATGTGCTGCTCGAATATCCCACCGAATTCACCGCGACATTTGAGGCCACGCTCGCACCCGGCATTACGGGAGCAGCGGTCGAAATGTGCGGCACCGAAGGCCGGCTCTACATCGACCGCGGCCGCTATGAGTTTCGCCCGCTGGGAAGAAAAGTGGAGCCGGTGATCGTCAAGGCCGAGCCCCAGGACATGACGCTCGACCACGTCAACAACTTTCTGGACTGTGTCCGCTCGCGCAAGCTGCCCAATGCCGACGTGCTCATCGGTCATCGCTCGGCCCAAGCCTCGCACCTGGGCAACATCGCCTACGTGGAGAAGCGCCGCATTGATTTTGACCCGCTGCGTGAAGAGATTCTGCCGTTTTAGGGAGTCGTAACGTACGACCGGGTGATTTCGGCAATCGAGCGGACGCCGCATTGCCGCATGATCAGCTCCAGTTCGGCGCGCAGAAGTTCGATTACCTTCTCGACGCCCGCCTGTCCAAACGCCGCCAGTCCCCAGCAATAGGGGCGCCCGATGGAAACGCCGCGCGCCCCGAGCGCCAGAGCCTTGAATATGTCGGTGCCTCTGCGAAAACCGCCGTCGACCATCACCGTAACTTTGTCGCCCGCGCCGGCTACCACTTCGGGCAGGCACTCGATAGTGCTGCGCCCGGTCTCTTCCGCGCGCCCGCCGTGGTTCGAAACAATGATGCCGTCGATCCCGTGTTCGCGGCACAATTGCGCATCCTCACGCGTTTGAATGCCCTTGAGCACCAGCTTCATCCGCGTGATCTCTCGCAGCCGGCGGACAAAATCCCAGGTCACGGCTGCGTTGTAAACGCCGACGCCGGTCATATCGATGCCGTCGAACATCGGCTTCCTCTGAAAGCCCGCGCCAGGAGAATTGCCATGGCACGCTGTGCAATTTCTGGCGTCCGTGCGTTTCATTCTTTCGAGCGTGTCGGTGTGCCGCCCGACCGGCAGATCCACGGTCAGCACCAATACCGGACAACCCGCGGATTCGGCGCGACGCACGAACCTTTCGGTGATCTCCCAGCGCGAGGTCGGATAAAGCTGAAACCAGACCGGCCGCCCGGCGGCTTGATTGACTTGCTCCACGCTGCAGGTGGTGACGGTCGAGAGGATCTGCAAGGCGTGCATCGAACGCGCGCCTCGCGCTACCGCCAGTTCACCCTCCGGATGAAACGCTTTTTGGCTGCCGACTGGCGCAAGTGAAATGGGATGCTCCCAAACCGTACCGAAAATTTCGGTGCGCAGATCGGCGTGGCTGACATCCACCAGGCGCCGCGGCCGAAGCTGGAACCACTTGAATCCTTCCCGGTTCGCCGCGAGCGTGGCATCGTCATCTACTCCGGTGGCCAGGTAGCCGAAGTGCGCGGGCGGCAGTTTCTGACGCGCCGCCTCGAAGTCCATCACGTTCAACGCGTCCTTGAGGTCGGTGATCGCCCCACTGGCCGTCGCCGCCTGCCACCCGGCAACCGGCCGCGAAGCCAGAAGTGGGCTCCCCAGCAGAAATTGCAGAAATCGGCGACGGTTTCGCGCCTGATCACCAGAATCCTCTGCTGGGGCCGTGAACATGGCCGCCCATTCTATCGGACTTCTGATGCCGTTCGCCGTCCTCTGCGCGGAGGCTCTGTGCCGCAATGCTATAATAGCCCTTTAGTCCTGCTCGACTAATCTCACTCAATTTTGGAGCTTTGGTTTCATGATTTCTTCGACACAGATGCGCCCGGGTATGGTCATTAAGTTCAATAACGACCTGTTCTCTATCTTCAGCGTGAACCACCGGACGCCCGGAAACCTGCGCGGGTTCGTACAGGCCAAAATGCGAAACCTGCGCAGCGGGACCATGACCGAGCACCGCTTCTCCTCGGAAGATCGCGTGGAGCGCGCTATGCTTGACGAGCAGGAAATGGAGTACTTGTACGACGACGGCGAGTATTACTACTTCATGAACACCGAGAACTACGAGCAGATGCACCTGATGAAGGACATCTTGGGCGACGCCGTCAGTTACCTGATTCCACAGCTTAAGGTAAAGGTGGAGTTCTACGAAGGCAAGCCCATCAGCGTGGAACTGCCGCCCACCGTGGACATGACGGTGGTCGAGACCGAGCCGGGCATCAAAGGCGCCAGCGTCTCAAACGTCACCAAACCCGCAAAGGTGGAAACCGGCCTGGTGGTGCAAGTGCCGCCGTTCATCATCGAAGGCGAGAAGATTCGCGTCAGCACCGCCGAAGGCACTTATCAAGAGAGGGCCTGAAGCGCCCGGCCCAACTCCTCTTCTTCACTCTCGAATACCGTTCGCAAGTCCAGCACCAGCCGGTCATCCTCGATGCGCGCAATCACCGGCGGATCGTTGCGGCGCAGCTTTCGCTCCGCCGCGTTCACGTCCGGGCACTCGATCACGATAAGGAATGTTGGAATCGATTGCTCAGGCGTCGATCCCCCGCCGATCACCGATTCACCCGGCTCAATGCGCGCGTTCAGCGCGGGAAGTTTCGCGATG
>WNFI01708758.1_pt1 | contig 13530 bp, 12 predicted proteins | sample 5400471 | NCBI WGS metagenome assembly WNFI01 (sample SAMN13153348, study PRJNA577476) | soil metagenome | isolation source: 100 cm saprolite on Douglas fir-dominated hillslope | place: USA:California | collected 2013-09-17 | reverse complement strand
GCAAAAGTCGTCACCACCAAGCAGCGCTATCAGTGGGAGACGGGCACACGTTCACATGAGCCCACAGAAGCAGTGGGCGTGAAAGACCAGCCGCCCAGCAACCACGTGGTGGCATACGACTTCGGCATCAAGCAAAACATTCTGCGCATGCTGGTGGACCAGGGCTGCAGCGTGACCGTAGTCCCGGCAACCACCAGCGCGGAAGATGTGCTGGCGCTCCATCCTGATGGTGTGTTTCTATCGAACGGCCCGGGCGATCCCGAGCCGTGCACTTACGCCTACGAAAACATTCGCCGCCTGTTGGGCAAGACGCCGGTGTTCGGTATTTGTCTGGGACACCAGTTGGTGGGCCTCGCGCTGGGCGGCAAAACCTACAAGCTCCGTTTCGGGCACCACGGCGGAAACCATCCGGTGAAGCAGATGGAGACCGGCAAGATCGAGATCACGGCGCACAACCACAACTTTGCCGTGGACCCGGATTCGCTGAAGGAATCCGAAGTGATCAAGACCCACATTGACCTGAACGACAACACGCTCGAAGGCCTGCGCCACCGCAGCTTGCCACTCTTCAGCGTGCAGTATCACCCGGAAGCATCGCCCGGACCGCACGACTCGCATTATCTCTTCAAAGATTTTGTGAAGCTGATGCAGGAATGGAAGGGAAGATGAGCATAAGGCGGGAAATACCGCTCCTGTATGTGGCCGCCGGTTTCCTATTATTCATGGGACTTTCCTGGCGGGCGGATGCGTGCTGGGTTACGCTGGCTACCGTACACGTGTCTACGAACTTTCGCGTCATCGTTCAGCACGGCTCGACGCCGATTCCCGGAGTTCAGGTGGCGGTTTTTGACAACGCAGATTTGGAGAAATCCCACGGCGAAACTGAATGGAAGCCGATCCTCACGTTCGTAGCCGGACCGGCTGGCGCTGTTGACATCCTGAACATGAAGCCGGGCAGCTATTTGATCGAAACCAAAGGACCAGGTAGAGGGAGCGCCGTAAACGCGGAAGTGTCAGCTAAGCCCGTGAAAGGCAACAATCGGATATCTCTGGAATGGCCAGCTTCATGGACAGGAATTGTGAAGGCAAGAACATTGGCCGGGACGCTGGCCAGCAATAATCCATCGGTGCCGTTTCAAGATATTCACCTCGAGCTATGGACCGCGGGCGCACAATCGCCACTGGCAGTGGAAGATACGGGAGCTGCAGGCCACTTCAAATTCAGCGAACTAAAATCGGGAATTTATGTGCTGCACGTGCGCGGTCAACAACAAGGCGTTGGCCCCACTTGGCAAGTTGAGGGGGACATCCCTTTTGAATTGTCTCCCTCTTCCGCTGATCTGTCTGACGACGTCTCATTGAATCTGGCCATGACCAGTTGTGGCATTACCTACAGCAGGTGCGCAGTTCCCAGCGTTGTCACCATGGCATCAAGACGCATAAGAGTTCGCGACCCCCTCGGCGCGGTCATAGCGCGCGCGGAATACGCACTAGAGGACCAATCCCGCGCAGTAAAGGCGCATGGATACACGGATTCCAACGGGACCGCTGAACTCCCGCCTGACTTGCTGGGGAAAATGACTCTGGTGATTGCCAGTCCCGGGTTTTCACTCTTAAAGCAACCTCTGGATTTGCGCGCTCGGGATGCGAACGCGGGTGATCTCCTTGTTTCAATGGGCGTGACGTTCGGCGAGAAGAACCAGTGCAGCGCTGTGAGTTTGGAGAAGCATGCTCGGCGGAAATGACATTTTGAAGGTACGGACCATCGCCTCCGGGCCGAGGGCTGCAATCTTTGCCGCGGCAATCTTTTTTCTGTCTATCCCGTTACTCTTTGCCCAGACGGATCCGCAGCCAGCACCCGACTCCAAGACCGAAAAGAATGTCGACGACAAGTCGGAAAAAAAAGCTGACAACCCCAAAAAACAAAAGATCGAGGATCCCGAGCGGAAATTTGCCGGTCAGTGTGGTCTCGATTTCGATAAGGCCACGAAGCGAACATTCATTAATTCTGTTTCCAAAGGGTGGCGCGAATACACTGGCACCACGCGGGCGCCCGAGCTTGCTGAAGATGAAGAGATATTCACTGTCCGCGCAGATTCCGGTAAGCGTTATTCCCGAGCAGTCCATTTTAGCGACGACTTTGATACTTACAAAGACGACTGCTTTGCGGAATCCGGCAAGCTGAAGTTTTTTCACTACGAGTTCCGAACGATCTGGGGCTGGGGCTATGAAGAGGCCAGAATGTATGATTCGGCGGGAAAGCAATTGGAAAAGACCACCCGCTTTCTTGATACCCAGAGTGAAAACACCATCGAGGAACCTGTGCAAGCAAAGGATGTAGCAGACGAAATGAAACCCAAGGTCCACAAGACTTACGGTGCCATGCCTTTTATCCACTTTTTCGAAGAATAGGAAACATGCCGCGCCGCAACGACATTTCGAAGATCCTGATCATTGGCTCCGGGCCGATCGTTATCGGCCAGTCGGCCGAGTTTGATTACTCCGGCACTCAGGCCTGCAAGGCGCTCAAGGCCGAAGGCTATGAGGTGGTGTTGTGCAATTCCAATCCCGCCACCATCATGACCGACCCGGAGATGGCGGACCGCACGTACATCGAGCCGCTGACCCGTCTGTATCTGGAAGAAATTATCCGCCGCGAAGCTGAGATGCTGGCTGCATCCGACAATCCCGGCAAATTCGCCCTGCTTCCGACTGTAGGCGGACAGACTGCGCTCAACCTTGCCGTGGAACTCGCCGATTCCGGCGTCCTGGAAAAATACGGAGTGGAACTGATTGGCGCGCAGCTTCGCGCCATCAAAATGGCGGAAGACCGCCTGCTCTTCAAAGACGCCATGACCCGCATTGGCCTGGATGTTCCCCGGTCCGCGCTGGTCAACAATCTCAAAGATGGCCTGGACTTCGCCGCCAAGATCGGTTTCCCGGTCATCATTCGCCCGTCGTTCACTCTCGGCGGCACCGGCGGCGGCATTGCGTTCAACCGCGAAGAGCTGCTGGAAATTCTGGCGCGCGGCCTCGATCTCTCGCCCGTGCATGAAGTTCTGATTGAAGAATCGGTTCTGGGCTGGAAAGAGTACGAACTGGAAGTCATGCGCGACCTCGCCGACAACGTGATCATTGTTTGCTCGATTGAAAACTTCGATCCCATGGGCGTGCATACCGGCGATTCCATCACCGTCGCCCCGGCACAGACCCTTACTGATCGCGAGTACCAATACATGCGGGATGCCTCCATCAAAGTGATTCGCGAAATCGGTGTGGAAACAGGCGGATCAAATATCCAATTTGGCGTGAACCCCACTAACGGACGCATGGTAGTGATTGAGATGAACCCGCGCGTGTCGCGCTCGTCCGCGCTGGCTTCCAAGGCTACGGGATTTCCCATCGCTAAGATTGCCGCCAAACTCGCAGTCGGCTACACGCTCGACGAGATTCCCAACGACATCACTCTGAAAACGCCGGCGTGCTTTGAGCCGACCATCGATTACGTGGTAGTGAAGATTCCTAAGTGGCAGTTTGAGAAATTTCCCGGCACCGACGAAGGCCTGGGACCGCAGATGAAGTCCGTCGGCGAGGCCATGGCGATTGGCCGCACTTTCAAAGAAGCGCTGATGAAAGGCGTCCGGTCACTTGAGACCGGCAAGAAAGCAGGGACGGAAAAAATTGAGCCCCGCATTCTGACGCAGCGGCTGGTTACGCCGCATCCTGAGCGGCTTTCGTATCTTCGCTACGCGCTGGACCAGGGAATGACGGTGAAAGAGCTGAACAAAATGACCGGCATTGATCCCTGGTTTCTCTATCAGCTCAAGCAGATATCAGAAATGCAGACGGAACTGCTCAAGTGCACTGTAGAATCCCTGCCGCGCGAACTGTTGCGCGAAGCCAAGCGCATGGGGATGTCCGACGAGCGGCTTGCGCTGTGCTTGAAAACTTCCACCGAGAACGTGCGTCTGGCGCGCGAACGGCATGGCATCCAGCCGGTATACAAACTTGTGGACACATGCGCAGCGGAGTTTGAGAGCTATACGCCTTATCTTTATTCCACGTATGAAGAAGAAGACGAAGCGCCGCCCACCAGCACAAAGAAGATATTGATTCTAGGCAGCGGCCCGAACCGCATCGGGCAGGGAATTGAATTCGATTATTGCTGCTGCCACGCGGCTTTTGCTTTGCGGGAAGACGGCTACGAAGCCATCATGGTGAACTGCAATCCGGAAACGGTTTCGACCGATTACGACACCAGCAACCGGCTCTACTTTGAGCCGCTGACGCTGGAAGACGTGGATTGATCTGGCCGAAGACCGCAAGCGTTTTGGCAAACTGCTCGACGAGTTGAAGATCCCGCAGCCGCCGGGAGCGATTGCCACCAGCGTCGAAGAAGCGGTAGCCGGAGCACGGCGCGTGGAGTATCCCGTGCTGGTGCGGCCTTCGTACGTGCTGGGCGGACGCGCCATGGTGATTGCTTACGACGATGACAGCGTCGTCCGCTACATGAAAGAAGCGGTCGAGTATTCGCAGGAGCGCCCCGTTCTGATCGACCATTTCCTTGAAGGCGCGATCGAAGTCGACGTGGACGCGCTCTCCGACGGCGAAGACGTGGTGATTGGCGGCATCATGCAGCACATCGAAGAAGCCGGCATCCATTCCGGCGATTCCTCCTGCGTGCTGCCGGCGGTCAGTCTTCCGGACAACGTGCTGAACACCATGCGCGATTACACGTTCCGGCTGGCGCGTGCATTGAAAGTGATCGGACTGATGAACATTCAGTTCGCCATCCAGAATGAAAATGTCTTCGTGATCGAAGTCAACCCGCGAGCTTCACGCACGGTGCCGTATGTGTCCAAAGCCACAGGTGTTCCGCTTGCCAAAATTGCGGCGCGTTTGATGACTGGCCGCAAGCTCCGCGAATTTCTGCCTGACCACGTTGCCCAGGGCGATGACCTGGCGCCCGGCGCCGGATATTTTGTGAAATCCCCCGTGTTCCCGTGGAACAAATTTCCTGGCGTGGACACAGTGCTGGGGCCGGAAATGAAATCCACCGGAGAAGTCATGGGCTCGGCGGAAACTTTTGGCGAAGCTTTCGCCAAGGCGCAGCTTTCAGCTGGCCAGCCGCTTCCCGTCCGGGGAACCGTGTTTCTGAGCGTGACCGACCGCTACAAGAAAGAGTCCATTGAAGTGGCGCGAAGATTTATTGAACTGGGCTTCAGCATTGTCGCCACGCACGGGACCGCTGACCGTCTGGAGAAAGCGGGCCTGAGCGTGGATCGCGTGTACAAAGTAAAAGAAGGCCGCCCCAATGTCGTGGACCTGATCAAAGGTGATAAGGTGCAACTGGTGGTGAATACGCCGCACGGCCAGGAGCCATGGTTTGACGAACAGGCAATCCGCCGAGCGGCGGTAACGTATCGTATACCAACCATTACCACGCTGGCCGCTGCATGGGCTGCGGCCGAAGGAATTGCTGCTTTGCAGCGGAGCGAAGTCAACGTCCGCCCGCTGCAGGAATGGAATGAACGGAAAGCCAGCACCCAGCCCTCGAGAATCATTATTCAGTGAGAATCAGTGACCGAGAAACTTCTCAATAGAGTCAAGCGCAAGTTGGGCCATGGCGAGATGATGCCTGGCGCCCTCGGCGTCGCCTGCACGAATTGCCTGCTTAGCCTGGCTTAAGTGCAAGTTCATGCGGTTCTCGGCCTCAACAACGTCTCTGCGCAATCCCAGGCCCTGGCTGGCCATTTGATCTTTCAGGGAACCAAGGCTCGTCTGGGCCGCGTGGGCGCGCGCTGTCATTAGACCCTGCTCCTGTTGCAGCTTCTTGATTTCGGCAGCATGCGCGGCGTCGGGTGTGTTGCCGGCAGACTGGGAAGATTGCGTTGCCGACGAAGTTTGAGACTCTGTCGAACTCACCGGATTGCCGGGAGTAGCACTCTGCTCAGTCGTAGACTGTGATGCCTGGGCGGGTGGAGCGGGACTTTGCTGTTTCTTAATTTCGTTGGCGTGTGTCTGAAGAAACTTCGGCACTTCGATCACGGCAAAAGCCAGGACCGCGAGCGTTACAATCCGTGGAAGGCTGCGGAGTTCCTTGAGCCGCCATAGCGGTCACACCGGATGGCGGCACAGGGGCTGCCGCGGGAAGAGGCGAAGCAGGCGGCGTGGCCAGGACAGCGGTTATAGCCAACTGCGATGGTGTCCCGCAGAGGTCGTGCAATGCCGCGCGGAACTTCTGGGCCGACTGGGGCCGTTCCGCAGGGTCCTTGGCGATAGCCATCATAATGATGTCGCTAAGCGGCGCCGGCACCGAGGCGGCAACTTTGTTTGGGGCTGGCGGAGTTTCTTTTAAGTGCGCCGCAATCACCGCATAATTGCTGTCTCCTTGGAAAGGCCGTTTTCCGGTGACCATCTGGTAGAGGACCACGCCCAAAGAATAGAGATCGGTACGCGGGTCGGGTTCAGCGCCTTTGATCTGCTCGGGCGACATGTAATAAAGAGAGCCAACAGTGGTTCCTGGTTGGGTGAGCGCGCTCTCCGTATTCATGATTCGAGCCAGGCCCAAATCGAGCACCTTCATGGTCCCCGCAGGTGTCCGCATGATATTCGCCGGCTTAATGTCGCGGTGCACAACACCGCGGCCATGGGCATAAGCCAGGGCGTCAAGTACTTGACCGGCGTAGTCGATGGCCTCATTCACCGCAACGGGGCCGTGGCTGAGAATCTCTTCGAGCGACGTGCCCTCGATAAACTCCATCACCATCAGGAGCTGATTTGAGACATTCAACGCGTTATACAGCTTGGCAATGTTGGGGTGGTCCAGCGCTGCCTGCAACTTGATCTCACGAAGGAAGCGGTCTGCCAGCTCCTTGTCTCCATCAAGGCTGGGGAGCAGCACTTTCATCGCCTCAATGCGTTCGGAGAGCAGGTTCCTGATCTTGTAGACCTGGCCCATCCCGCCGCGCCCGAGCACCTCGACGATTTCGTAATCGCCTACACGGTCGCCGATATTCATGGGTTGGGCCCTCCTCGGCCGCTTTAATTGTTTACTTCTTGACTCGGTCCCCCACCTTCACGCCCGGTGGGCCGGCGTAGGTGCCTTCAGAAGATGTGTCATCCACCTGAGTGAGCGTCACCTCGCCCAGTTGCGTATCAACGCGGCGGAGAACTTTGCCTGTCGCCGGATCTTTAATTTCCTTGCCGGTACGGTTGACCTTTAGCCTGTCGCCAACCTGAAGGCCATTGTTGCGACCTACATTGAGGATCAGGACATTGCCATTGACATCGGCAACCATGCCATCTACGGCCATCACGACGGTCGGCATTTTGTCGTTGCTGGCTTCCAGCTTGGTTGCCAGGTCGGTGACGGAGTTGTTTGTGGCCTCTCCAATGAGCGTTGCGCCAAAGTTGGAGGCATGGGTATCAAACACCCCGCCGCCTCCGCCGCCCGAGCCTCCGCCCACGCCTGCCAGCGAGGTGCCCGAGCGTTTTGACGTGCCAATGGCCGTGGCTGAAGCAAGAATCTCACCGGTGTTCACGTCCACCAGGCGCGCGGTAATCTGGACGACCGCTTTGGCTTCTCTCTTGTTGACTCCGGCGCCGCCAAAACCGAAGTGACGGCCCACAACGCCCGCGCCGCCTCCGCCCACGGTGGTGCTCTTGTCGTCACGTCCGAATTGCGTGATGGAGCCGACAATAATGGCGTTCACGCCCAGCAGTTTGCCAATCCTCGCCGCACTTGTCGGATCGGCGCGGTCGCTGTTGGAAAAATTCTGCTCGGCCAGGATCTTGTCAAGCGCTTTGCGCTCAATCACGGAATAAGTGCCGTCATTCACCAGACGGTCCACCAGCATGTCGCAAATGCCCTTGCCCACGTCCTGGTCGGTGCCGAAGATGGCCGCCACGTCCGAGCGCACGGTCCCATATTCAAAGTCCATAATGGCGACGCGCTTTTTCTTTTGCGCGGACGCGAGAGAAGTCAGCAGTACAACGAAGACAAACGCTGAAATGATGTAACGACGCATGGAATTCCCCCTAAAACAGCAAATTTTATCACGGTTGCCACCGGCCAGGCGCAAGAGAAATGGGTTGCCAAAGCCGGGACTGCTGCCGGATGGTCCGCAACTGATCCAAAGGATCGTTGCACAAGCGTCTCGGTACTAAACCGGCACCGCGTACCTGGGAAGCAAACCGCCAATTATCTTGGATTCCCGTCGAAATCCGCTAGAATCGCCTTAGTGTTTACCTACACAGGCTTTGACCACGTTGCGCTGGTGACCAGAAACCTTGTCGCCATGCGGCGGTTCTACGCCGAGTGCCTCGGCCTCGCCGTGGAGAGCGAAGGCAAGGCTAAGGCCGGCTACAACGTCATCACTCTCCGTGCGGGCGATGCGCTGCTGGATTTGTTCGAAGCCACTCCTACCAATCCCGCGCCTTCCGCCAATCTGAGTGAAGAACATTTTTGTCTGCGCGCCCACGGCTCCAGTATTTACGACGTGATTGCCACGCTCAAGCGCAAAGGCCTGGAGCCAACGCAAGCGGAAGTCAACAACGGCGCGGCCGGCAAGGGGCTTTCTACATTTGTTCGCGATCCCGACGGCAATAAAATCGAAATCAAAGTGGATTAAAGCCGCTTTTTTTGCCCAGACATTCCACTGTCTCGATGATCTCCACGTAGAGACGCGGCACTGCCGCGTCTAACTCTCAGCTTCGCGAAAAAATCTTCTTCCCAAAGTACATGTCCCTGTTTGGGAGGCAGCATGAACGCTTGCTCGTACATGACCTTATGCGCTCTTGCCCCTGCTGTCGCCAGGGCATCTAATCAAACCGGAATATAAAGATAACGAAGCAGCAGCGACAGCGAAATTTCCTCCCCCAGAACGCCTCGCTTCGTGGAGAAACTACCATGCATGTTGGAGTCTATGGCTGCGGATATCTGGGTACAGTTGTGGCGGCGTGTCTCGCGGATTTTGGAGTAGCAGTCACTGCTTACGGCAACGATGCGGTGAATACCACTGTGCTGGCCAGCGGGGTCCTGCCGTTTCACGAAAAAAACCTGAGCGAGATTGTGCGCCGCAGTGTGCGTTCCGGAAGGCTCACGTACTCTACGCATCTTCAATCCATGGTGCAGCGCGCCGAGATCATCTATTTGGCGGAAGACAACAGCCGCTCCCTCGAAGAATCGGCCATGGAAATTGCCCGGGACTGCAACCATGAGCAGATCCTGGTGCTGATCACGCCCTCGCCCGTTGGCACGGCGCGGCGGATTGAAGACCGCATGAAAGCCGAAGGCCGCAGTGTGACGATCGTCTCGCATCCGGTTTTTCTGTCGGAGGGCTGCGCGGTCGAGGATTTCAACTGGCCGGACCGCATTGTGCTCGGCACGAGTTCCGCTACGGCCGTGCATGTCCTCAAGTCTCTTTATCGTCCCCTGGTCATGCGCGGAGTTCCGGTGATTGTGACCACGCATGAAACCGCCGAGCTCGTGCGCGAGGCCTCCACGGCATTTCTGGCAACTAAAGTTTCTTTCATCAACGAGCTTTCCACGTTGTGTGAACATATCAAAGCAGATGCCGTGGATCTGGCGCTCGCACTCGGTCTGGACAAACGAATCGCCCCCCGCTGTCTGCAGCCCGGCTCGCTGGGCGGCAGCTTTGCCGAGTTTGACATGGATTCTCTGGCCAACCTGGCGGCGGGTTCAGGAGTCTCGCTGAAGATCCTGACCGCCGCCCGTGAAGTGAACATGGATTTCTGCAACCGCATCATGCAGAAAATCTCCAACGTGCTGGCGACGGTTACCGGAAAGCAAGTGGGAGTCCTGGGGCTGTCTTTCAAACCCAACACCAACTCGGTGGCCAGTTCGGCTTCCATGCAATTGGTGCGGCAGTTGATGGGGTCCGGCGCCCATGTTCGGGCTTATGATCCCATCGCCATGCCGGACGCCCGGCAGGAACTGGGGAGCGACGTTTGTTATTGTGACTCCGCGTACTCGGTGGCCGAAGGCGCCGACGCGCTGGTGCTCAGCACCGGCTGGCCGGAGTTCCGGGCGCTCGACTTTGACCGCATCAAGCGCGTCATTCGCCGGCCCGTAGTCGTAGACACTAAAAATCTGCTGGATGGCGCCCGCATGCGAGCGCTAGGCTTTGAATATCTCGGAGTCGGTCGTACGTAGCAAGGCAGAACACCCCCACCACCCAGAAAGCCCCCGTTTAACCGAACGGGGGCTTTTTGCTGCGCTATGGTTCTGAGCATTTGGACTGGCTAGCCATTGAAACGTAATCACTGGCCGTCTAGTGCTGTTGGGCGGCGGCCGCCAAAGCTCTCTCGACTTCAGCGTGAATTTGCTGCGCCGTGTTTACAGCGTTCTTGATCCGTGCTCGCTGCGCGTCAACATCGGGTGAGTGGACCTGGTTCGCCAGGAGAATCGACGCGGAAAGAGTGATGAGGGATTCGAGATCTGCCATGGTAGAAGCCTCCGCTTGCCAAGGTTGATTCTAATCACAAAAGAGAAGTTCCGTAGCCCTCCCGGGCTTTCCGCGCTTATCTTCCGCGCTTATGCTCCGCTATAATCAATTTCGCCCATGAAAGCCTACGTTACTGTCATGCTGAAGACTACCGTCCTTGATCCTCAGGGCAAGACCATCCACGGCGCGTTGCGCAAAAGCGGTTACAAAGGAGTAGGCGACGTCCGCCAGGGAAAGTTTTTTGAACTCACGCTCGATGGTACGCTGGACAAAGCCGCTGCACAGGCCGAAGTCGAGCGGATTGCCCGGGAATTCCTGACCAATCCGGTCATAGAGGAATTCAGCTTCCGCCTTGAAGAGTAATAAAGAAGTAGTCAGATATACACCGTCAACTTTCCCCCGCTCAGAGTAAAATTGGTGCCAAGGCCATGAGCAACGAGGACCGTGAATCTGGGTTCTTTCATTCAACATCTAAGAAAGCCGGAGCAGACAGGTTGGGTCTATGTGCGGAATCGTAGGATATGTTGGCAAAAAGAGCGTAGTCCCGGTCATTATCGACGGGCTGCGGAGACTCGAATACCGCGGATATGATTCTGCCGGCATCGCTGTGGCCGGCAACGGCGATCACGGCGCTTTGCAGATACGCCGCGCCGAAGGCAAGCTGCGTAATCTGGAAGAAGTCATTCGTCTCAAGCCTCTCGACGGCACATTCGGCATTGGCCATACGCGCTGGGCCACGCATGGCCGGCCTTCGGAGGAGAACGCCCATCCGCACCGCGATTGCACCGGAAAAATCGTGGTGGTGCACAACGGGATCGTCGAAAACTACCTGCCGCTCAAGCGCAAGCTGATTGAAGAAGGCCACAAGTTTTCAACTGAGACCGACACGGAAATCATCGCCCACCTGATTGAAAAACATCTATTCCATAAATCCAACGGACACCAGCCGAACCTGGAAGAAGCGGTGCGCAAAACCGTGAATCTGCTCCACGGAGTATTTGCCCTGGTCGTCATCTCGGCGGAAGAACCCAATAAGATTGTGGCCGCGCGGTTGGGGCCTCCAGTGGTAATCGGGCTGGGCAATGACGAATATTTTGTCGCGTCGGATGTGCCAGCTATTTTGCATCACACGCGCGATCTTTTCTTTCTGCATGACGGCGACCTGGCAGTGGTCACGCCCGCAGGCGTACAGCTAATGGATTTCCACGGCAAGCCCGTTGTCCGCGAAGTGCAACACATTACCTGGGACCCCATCATGGCGGAAAAAGGCGGGTTCAAGCATTTCATGCTCAAGGAAATCTACGAGCAGCCGCACGCCGTCCGCGAGACAACGATGGGCCGCTTTTCGCAGGAGTCCGGCAAGGTCTTTCTGGATGAAATGACGATCACGGAAGACGAATTTCGCCAGCTGACGAAAATCAACATCGCGGCCTGCGGCACAAGCTGGCATGCGGCACTCGCCGGGAAATTCATGATCGAACGCCTGGCGCGCATTCCGGTGGAAGTGGACTACGCCAGCGAATGGCGCTATCGCGATCCTATTGTTTCATCCAAAGAGCTCACGATTCTCATCACGCAATCCGGCGAAACAGCGGACACCATTGCCGCGCAACGCGAAGCCAAGCAAAAAGGTTCCAAGACGCTGGCCATCTGCAACGTGGTCGGCGCCATGATCGCGCGCGAAGCCGCCGGCACCGTCTACACGCACGCCGGTCCGGAAATCGGAGTTGCGTCCACCAAGGCTTTTACCGCGCAGCTTACTGCGCTATTTCTGATTGCGCTGTATCTGGGAGAGCTTCGCGGCGTCACCACCAACGAGCAGGCCAAACACTATATTGACGAGCTCATCAAGCTTCCCGGCAAGCTGGAAAGCCTGCTGACTCGCGACGCGGAAGTCGAAGAACTGGCCAAACAATATTCCCGCTCCCAGGATTTCCTGTTTCTGGCCCGCGGCATTCACTATCCCATTGCGCTCGAAGGAGCGTTGAAGCTCAAGGAAATTTCCTATATCCACGCGGAAGGCTATCCCGCCGGAGAAATGAAACACGGCCCCAACGCTCTGATTGACGAAAATCTTCCCGTGGTTATCATCGCCACCAGAGATCCCAACGATCCCGGCTCAGTGACGCGGTATGAAAAGACCGTATCGAACATCAAAGAAGTAAAAGCACGATCGGGACAGGTCATTGCCATCGCTATCGATGGCGACGAAGACATCAAAGAATCCGTGGACCACGTGCTCTACGTGCCCCAAGCCCCGGAATTGCTGCTGCCGATATTGGAAGTTGTGCCGCTGCAACTGCTGGCGTATCACATCGCCGTCCGTCGTGGATGTGACGTTGATCAGCCTCGTAATCTGGCGAAATCCGTAACAGTGGAATAAGCTTCGAAAAACCTTACCGCTGATTACGCTGATGACGCTGATTTTTTGCGGTTGATCAAAATCAGCAAAAGTTTTACCACTGATTTCACTGATGACACAGATTTGAGCGGGTTTGCAGATCAGTAAAATCAGTGCGATCAGTGGTTAGAATTCCAGCTTTTCTCTGTGTTCCTCTGTGTTCTCTGTGGTTGAGCTTTTTGTTTGGGAGAAATGAACAATCAGCGTTATCAGCGTCATCAGCGGTAGGGTTTTTCCTTTGATTTTCCTGCAACTCTTCCCTTTCCACCCCCATCTAATAGTTGACAACAACTCACTCAGGTATCATAATGACGTTATACGCGTGACTCATTGTGTTGATTTATAAGCACTTATAAGAAAAAGGAGTACGGCAATGGGCAAAATCATAGGAATTGACCTCGGAACCACGAACTCTGTGGTCGCCGTTATGGAAGGCGGCGAACCCAAGGTTATCGAAAACGAAGAAGGTGGCCGGACTACGCCATCGGTCGTTGCATTCACCAAAAACGGAGAACGTCTGGTCGGCCAAGTGGCCAAGCGCCAGGCGATTACCAATCCGGAGAACACCGTTTATTCCATCAAGCGCTTCATGGGACGCCGCTACGACGAAGTGAACGAAGAAATGAAAATGGTGCCTTACAAAGTAACGCGTCAGGGCGA
>WNFI01237630.1_pt1 | contig 13530 bp, 14 predicted proteins | sample 5400471 | NCBI WGS metagenome assembly WNFI01 (sample SAMN13153348, study PRJNA577476) | soil metagenome | isolation source: 100 cm saprolite on Douglas fir-dominated hillslope | place: USA:California | collected 2013-09-17 | reverse complement strand
GGTCTTGCGGGTCGGAGAAATTTCGAAATACGCCGAACTCGTTGCAAACCAGCGGCACGCTGCGGCGCCTTGCCCAGTCGGCAGCCATTTTCATCTCGGCACCGATGCGTTCGGCGTCCCAGTGGTCGCGGCCGTAACGGATAACGCGCAGGCGGTCAACTTCGTCTGGCACGAGCGTTGCGACCTGCTCCGCCGACTCCGGCGTCGACGGGTAGTGCAGGCCCTTCAACCAATGCCAGTAGTACTCGCCCCAGGTGGCGCCCTGGTGGGTGAAGATGTGGGGCTCGTAGAAATGGAAGTTGTAGATGACGTTCGGATCAAGGAGTGCCTCTTGAAACAGTAGTTCGTCGTCGTCCGACCAGCGCGCTCCCGCTGCGATAATCGTGTGCCGTGGAGCACCCTCGCGAATGGCCGCCGCCAGCTTGGTTTGGACGCCCAGCCAGCGGTAGCGGTCGCTGAACTCGGGCTCGTTGAGGATTTCGAAGATGACGCGGTCCGGATCCCATGAAGAGTAGTGCTGGGCCACGGCCCGCCAGTAGTCGGTGAATTGTTCGACGAAGGAATCGTCTTTGGTCAGGCGCTGTTTGAAGTCGCTTTCCGGATGCATGTCGATGACGACCACCAGTCCGTGATCGAGAATCGTTTTCACCGCAGCATCAAGATAGCCGAGATACTCCGGAGGAAGTTTTTGCGGCTGGTTCATGGTGAACATGGGTTGCGGATTCACGCTTAGGCGCACGTGATCAAAGCCCATAGATTTGATCAGCGCGATGTCTTCGACCGTGTTCCAGGATTCGAAGTGTTCGCGGGTGTAGCCGCGCTTGTCCCATACCTGCGCGAACCATTCGCTGAGGTTGATGCCATGGCGCAAATGCCGGGCGCGGGCGAAGGCCGGTGAGGATCCGGATGACGAGGGCGATACGACGCTCTGGGCCGCAGCCGCGCGACCCGCAATGAGAAAGACAAGACAACAGACGCATGTCCACCGTAGTCTGCGATCGGTCATCGGAAGCGATCCTCCGTCGATTGATACACTGATAGCATCACAGACTAGACCATGCTTGCCTGCCAGCGCCATCTTTTCGATATTCCCGAGGACGTTGCCTACCTGAACTGCGCCTATATGTCGCCCCTGATGCGGGCAGCCGCGGAGGCTGGGAATGCCGGCCTCGCGCGCAAAGAACATCCGTGGGAGATCACGCCGGACAAATTCTTCAGCGGCGCGGAGGAATTTCGGTCGACGGCGGCCCTGATTCTCGATGCCACGCCGGACTGTGTGGCCATTGTTTCCTCGGCGAGCTACGGAATCGCGACCGCGGCGCTGAATCTGCCGCTGCGCGCGGGCCAGGAAATCCTCGTGCTGGATGAGCAGTTCCCGTCGAACTACTATCCGTGGCAGCGCTTGGTCGAAGAGCGCGGCGCCACGCTGAAAATTGTTGCCTGGCCAGAGGAAGGCGACTGGACTGCCGCCGTTCTGAACGCGCTGACTGAAAATGTGGCCATTGCCGCGCTTCCCAACGTGCAGTGGACGAGCGGCGGCCGGCTCGATCTGGTGCGCATCGGAGAGGCTTGCCGGAAGCTGGGGGCAGCGCTCGCGTTGGATCTCACGCAATCGCTCGGCGCCTTGCCGTTCAGTGTGCGCGATGTGCAGCCCGACTTCGCCGTGGCGGCGAACTACAAGTGGCTGATGGGTCCGTACACAACCGGAATTTTGTATGTTGCGCCGAAGTGGCACGGCGGACGTTCGCTGGAGGAAAACTGGATTGTACGGGCGAATGCGCGGGATTTCGCCAGCCTGATTCTCTACACCGCCGCGTACGATGAGGGCGCGCGACGCTTCGATATGGGTGAGCGGTCGAATTTCGCGTTGTTGCCCGCCGCTACGTGCGCGATGAAACAATTGCTGGAATGGGGCGTCGCGGAAATCTCAGAGACCGCGGGCGCTCTTAATCGGCAACTGGCGGCGGCCGCGGCCGAGTTGGGATTCTCCTCTCCACCGGAGAGGCTCCGTGCTCCGCACTATCTGTGCCTACGCAGGAAAGATGGCATTCCTGCGGGACTGTCTGAGACTCTGGCTAGCCAGAAAGTTTTCGTCAGCGTGCGCGGGAGCTCCGTGCGGGTGACGCCGCATGTGTACAACTCGGTTGCGGATGTGGGGCGGCTGGTTTCGCGCCTACGGCAGTTGGCGGGGCGGTAGATGATTGCGCGTAGCATGAAGCTACGGCTAGTTGCGGGGAAAAGCGTTTTCGCGAGCGGTTCGGGAAGGGCACGACTTCAGTGGTGCCGAAAGCCCTACACCAGGTTTCGGCTTTGAAGCCCCTGAGGGTTGCTTGAGACCGCTACGACGAGCGTACCAGGAGGTTCATGGAAACGTTGAGAAAGAAGCCGACACAAAAAAGGGCAAACCTCGGGCGCTGAAGCGCATATCCATAGACCAGTTGATGGCACGACTGAAGTCATGCCCTTCCCGAGTTTGAAATAGTCCCCCTACTTCAGCTTGGCGGCACGCTGTTGGGCCAGGGAGGCAGCTTCGGTGGCGGGGTTTTCTTTCTGGATCTGATCGTAGATGCGCTTGGCTTCGTCCGGCTTCTGGTGGTTTTCGTAGAAATTCGCCAACTCCAGTTGCGCGGTAATTTTGCTGACGGCGGTGGTCGGTTTGTCCATCACCTGTTTGTAGAGGTCGATGGCCTGCGCGTCCTTGTTCTCCCCGCGATAAACGGAAGCCAGGGCAAACTTTCCCAGCGAGGCCAGATCTTTGTTCGAAGACTTGGCCACTTCCTGCAGGCTGCCTTCGGCGGCGGTGTTTTCGCCGAGTTGCGATGATGTCAGCCCGACGAAATAGCGCGCCATGTCCGCGGTGCGCGTGTGCGGATACTTATCGACGATACCCTGAAACTGTTTGCGCGCTGCGGTGGCGCGTTCCTGCGACGAAGCGAAGCTGGGAAAGCCGGGCTGGGCAGGCACTCCGGCGGGACGGATCTGTTCCTCAAGCACGCGGGCGGCGCTGCCCAGTTCGATACTCGCCTTTTCGTCCTGTGAGTTCAGGTAGTACCAGCCGCCAAATCCGATCACCGCAGCCAGGGCCACGACAATGGCAGCGATCAGGAGTTTGGACTGGTGGTCTACCGTCCAGTGAACCGTCTGCTCGGCCGCATGAATCGTCGCCTTGCTGAAGCGGTCTTCTTTCATTTGATGCCGGGTTTCTGCGCGCACAAGCTTCCTTCTTCGGCTAAGAGTGGGGTGACAATCCTGTAGTTTAGCAGGGTGGTTTTGCCAGCGTCAAAAGCGCCTCGCAGTGGGACGCCCAGGAAGAAACCAAGGAAAAGGCGGCCCGCCACAGTCTGTTACGAAACGGGCGGCCTTTAATATTAAGAAGCGATGTTCGGGAGATCCGGACATCGTTTTTTTTGGCTTTGAGGTTCTGGTGGGAACGGATGCGGTGGTTAGGATACCAGTGCCGCTCGCAAGCGGGTTCCTCCCAGCACGTTCAGCATGCGTTTCAGGTTGCAGACCATCGCAGCCAGGCTGATTTCGGTCTGCGCTCCTTTTAATCCGTGCAGGAGGAAGCGCGGATGTCCGAAGATGCGGTACTTCAGGGAAGCAAAGGGATGCTCCACCGTCGATCGCCGCAACCGCATCATCTCCGGCGTCGCTCGTTGCTGCATGCGGCGGAATGCCTGTTCGTGCAGATGTCGCGAGACCAAACGATGGCTACCGTTCGTACAGCGCACCTTCAGCCCACAGGCGCCGCAAACGTCAGGCTGGGCGGCATAGTAGACAGCGCGATCTTTGCGGGAGAGCTGTTTGCGTATCAGGGTCTGGTTCGCCGGGCAGCAGAAAGTGTCGGTCTTCTCGTCGTAGTGAAACTCGCGGCGATCGAACAGCGTGCCGTCTCCCTGGTTATTGACCGCGCGCGTCACCGGCACGTGCGGCACGATGCCCTTGGCTTCACAAGCCTCGGCCTGCTCGCCGTTCGAGTAACCTGCGTCGGCCACCACGTGCAGCGATTCCGGATGGCCCCAGCGCCTCCTGGGCCGCCTCGGCCATGGGCAGCAGAAGACTATTATCGCCGGCGGTATCGGTGACTTTGTGCGCTACGATCAGCGCGTGTTCGACATCCACCGCCGTTTGCACGTTATAGGCCGGGCCCTGTCCGCGCATGAAGCGCGCTTCCGGCTCGGGATCGTTTTTCAGCTTCTCCAGCGCCGCTTGCACTGCGCTCGGATCGATGACCACCTCGTCTTGCTCGTCGGCTGCGTCCAGTTGCTCCAGGTAGCGCTTCACCGCATCGCGTTCGCGCACTCGCTTCGCGCTGGTGCGCTCTTGGCGCTGCTCACGGCACGGAATTTCGAACCGTCGACCGCCACCGTCTCGCCGCGCACCAGACCCACAGAGCGCGCAAACCGCACCAACTCGGCTCCCGCTTCCGTCACCGCCTGGCTGTGCATCCGCCGGAACTCGGCGATCGACTTGTAGTCAGGCTGCAAGCGTCCCAACCGCCACATTACTTCCACGTTGCGCTGGCCCTCGGCTTCCAACCGCCGCGACGACCGTATCTGCTGCAAGTAGCCGTACAAATATAGCTTCAGCAGATCGCGCGGATCATAGCCCGGACGCCCGGTCTCGGCTGGCTCCGCCCGCATAAAGCCGAGCTTGGTCATGTTCAGTCGGCCTACAAACGCCTCGATCACTCGACACATGTGATCGGATGGGATCAGTTCGTCCAACGTCACGGGAAACATCGTCGCCTGCTCCCGCGCCTCACCCCGGACGTACGCCATAAAAAATGCCCTCGCTCCCGCGAGGGCATCTTCTCATTACTTACCAGGGCCGCCTAGTGTTTCGTAACAGACTGCATGGGTCGCCTTTTCTTTGGGATCCATTCAGAACTCACGAAGCGGGCGCTCAAGCCGAGACGCGCAAGAACTATGCTTTTGGGTGGCGCAGCGGTTTACCGCTGCGGAAGACCTCGGTTTGACTGGGGGCTTCAGCCCCTGAGGGACCCGCAGCCGGCTCCCTCCGCAACCTGTTTGGCGACCTCCACGCACTTTGCCGCCAGTCTCCCACTACCCGCCGCAACCCGCCCCGGCACTCGCGATTTTCCCTCGCTCGCGCCATACTATTGACTCTTATGAATCTGTCTCTTAGCTCCAAAGTCGCCCTCATCACTGGAGGCTCTCGCGGCATAGGTGCTGCAGCCGTGCGCTTATTCGCCGCGGCTGGCGCTAAGGTCGTATTCAACTACCAGTCCGCCCAAGGGCAGGCGGAGGCGCTCGTCCAGGAATGCGGCGCCGCCAACTGCCTGGCCGTGCAATCCGACCTCTCCACTACCGCCGCGGCCCGGCAACTGGTCTCCTCGGCGATTACTGCTTTTGGACGCCTCGACATCCTCGTCGCCAACCATGGCATCTGGCCCCCCGAAGACGCCCCCATAGACCGCATGTCTGACGAGCAATGGCATCGCACCATCGCCGTGAACCTCGACAGCGTCTTTGCCCTGGTCAAACACTCTGTCGCTCAGATGAAAAAGCAAGGCGGCACCCCTGCTGGACACATCATCCTCGTCAGCTCGACCGCCGGACAACGCGGCGAAGCCTTCCACTGCGACTACGCCGCCAGCAAAGGCGCGCTCATCAGCATGGTGAAAGGCCTGTCGACCGAACTGGCGCGGGACCAGATCTACGTCAATTGTGTCGCGCCGGGATGGGTGGCTACGGACATGTCAGCGGGCGCGTTGAGCGATCCTCCCACGCGCGCGAAAGTCTTTGGCAGCATCCCTTTGGGCCGCGTAGGAACTCCAGAAGAAATCGCGGGGCCGATTTTATTTCTGTGTACGCCCTACGCGGGATTCGTCACTGGAGAAGTCTTCAACGTGAACGGCGGAGCGGTCCTGGTAGGGTAGCGCCGCAGGGCAGCCCGCTTTGTCGTAGCGCGTGCGATAAGCCCTTTGTTCTGGCGGGCTTACATTGTGCTGAAAAATTCGGAAATGTTGGTACTACCGTGGAAGAGCGGGCCCTTCAGGGCCGCGTAAGCAGGTGAAAATTAGTGCGGGCTTCAGCCCTGGTGGTCGTTTTCCTTCGTCTAGCCGAGTCTTTCAGCAACTGTTTCAGCCCCTGAGGTAGGCGCGGCCTAATTCTGCTTGTATCGCGTTTTGCACTGCGGACACTCCGCCACGTGCATCACCCCGCTGATTGGAATCACCGGAATTATGAAAAACAGAGTAATGAACCGCATTCCTTTTTTGCGGAGGAAATGCGCCGCATTTCCGCACGTGCCGCAGCGCATGAGCTCAGACGTAAACTCCGAACCCCAAAAAAAGACTTTTGTGCCGATGATCAGCAAAGTGGCTGACACCTTAGCAGGGAAGAGAGTTTACGGCAAGCATCACACGATGAAGTAGTGGGCAGTTTCGAGGCCCCTTCGAATTCAGCCCCTGGACAGCTAAAATGATCCCAGCCGCTTCTAAGTAATCAGCTCATGCGCATATTCTCCGCGATCCTGCTGTTGACCGCGTTGGCCGCTGCTCAGGCCGGCTCCGCGCCGCCGCCTCCGTCCACCATCACGACCGCGGCTTCGGCCAACCCAGCCGATTCCGAAAACTCCAGCAAAGCCCGCGCCCTGCTTGATCAGGCCATCGCTGCGCTCGGAGGGCAAGCCTATCTCAACTCCAAAAATCTCGCCGAGGAAGGCCGCTGGTACACGATTTACCACGGCACAAGTCGCGGCGCCGGCGTCCAATACCGGCAGTTCCAGCGCTTTCCGGCACAGGACCGCCTGGAGATCGCTGGCCGCGGCAACGTCTTAATTCCTCTTCCCTGGTTTGACTCAGTCGGCGTGATTACCGTGAGCAAGAAGCCGCCACTCCCTCGATCAGGTTCTGCGTTCCTGGATCAAGGATCCCGCCATGCAGTACTTCTACGACGGCACGACCATCGTCGAAGGCAAGCCGGTCGATCCCATAACCCTGCTCAACAATCAGAACGACGCCGTGATCGTCTACCTCGATCAGAACTCGCACCTGCCTCTGAAAACCAGTTTCACCTGGCGCGATCCGCAAGACAAACAAAAGAACGTTGAGGAAGAAGTCTTCGACAACTACCGCCTGGTGCAGGGGATCATGACGCCTTATTCCATTACCCGCACCTTCAACGGCGAGTCCACGCACCAGCGCTTCATTAACCTCGCCAAGTACAACCTGTCCCTGGACGATTCCCTCTTCCAGGCCGCCGTGGACTACGACCCCCTCGCACCTCCGAAAAAGAAGTAAGAGTCTCGCAAATCCACGGGTACTTTCGGGCTAGAACCCGGGAAGCTACCGGCAAACATCTGCCTTTCTCCTGAATGCTTTAGCCCGTTTCTGCCGAAATTGACCACGCACTGTGGCATTTTTGCCGCATGCTAGATTTTCTCCCTGGCAGTAAACTAGTCGCCATTCAAAGACTTAGATCGTTTTCCCATTGACGCACGAGCAGACAATCCGTGCTGCCGTAACCTGTGCAGGGATAGGTCTCCACAGCGGTGCTCCGGTGACGCTGCGCATTCTGCCCGCGCCCGCCGGCACCGGCATTGTCTTTCGCCGCACCGATCTTGACGGCTTTGAGATCGAAGCCAGCGGCCGCAACGTCGCCCGCGTCAGCTACGCCACCAGTCTGATGAAGAAGGGCGTGCTGATCTCCACCACCGAGCATTTGCTTTCGGCCTTTACCGGTGTGGGCATCGACAATGCCATCGTCGAGCTCGACAACCTCGAGTTGCCCATCCTCGACGGCAGCGCCCGTCCTTTCGTGGAGATGATTCAGAAAGCCGGCATCCGCCGCCAGCGTAAGTCCCGGACGTACCTCCGCATCGTGCGCGAGGTGGAATTGCGCGAAGGCGACAAGTTCATCGCCGTCTATCCCGCAAACACCTATTCCGTTTCCTACTCGATCAATTTTCCGCACCCCAAAATCGGCCGCCAGACTTTTTGCGTACAAATGACCAACGGCAGTTACCTGCGCGAGATCGCCCCCGCCCGCACCTTCGGATTCATGCACGAAGCCGAAGCCCTGCGGCAGCAGGGTCTTATCCGTGGCGCATCTACCGAGAATGCCATTGTGCTCAACCGCGAGGTCGTGCTCAATCCGCCTCTGCGCTACGCGGACGAATTTGTCCGCCACAAAGTCCTCGATTTAATTGGAGACCTCACGGAAGCCACTCTAAGCGTCTGATCAATCTCTGGTAGAGACGCGGCTTGCCGCGTCACGATGCAAAGGGCGTTCTCAATCCGCCGGCTGCGGCATGGTCCAGTCATACGGCATTCCGCGCTCCGCCAGCAGCCTCCGCAGCTCTGCTTCCGCTTCCACCCGGACGCGGTCCGCGTACGCGCTGGCGTTTTGCCGGTGCTCTGCTCCAAGCGCGGACAAACGGGCGCGCAGATAGGGCTGGTCGTCATGCAAGCGGCGCAATAGCCGCTCCGTCTTGGCGATTCTTTCAGCGAGGGTAATCATGAGGCCTCTTGGGAAAAGTTCTCCCAGAGTGCCACAGGAATCCCCGTGGGAAAAGTTTCAAACTGGATTCGGGGTGAAGACGGAAAAATGCGCTATTACGCCTTGAGATGGGCTTGCAGTTGCACCGGAAGTTCTTCCTGCAGACGCTCGGCCAGCCACTGTTCGAGCTGACGCTGGGTGGTGGCCGGCACTTCGAAGAACCGGATGCCAGCATTTCCCGACCCATCTGCCCATGCCGTATTTCCACTAACTTCAAGCGGGACTGCGGAACCGGGAAGCGTGAACCGCAAACGGGCCACCAGTTCCTTGGGAAGTTTGCCCGCCGCTCGGATCGCCATTCCGCCTTCGCTCAAATTCGTCGTGACGGCATTCTGCTCCGGTCTTTCCGGCAGACTGATGCGCACCGGTATTTCCACGGCATGCCGGAAGTAGCGCCGCCGCTCCCGCACCATAAAATTCAGTGCCGCGTTGAAGCAGCGCGTGGCAGTTGGTCAGCAGGTCGACGCCGCCCTGCATGTCGTCGCAATCCACGATGACCGCGTCAAATTTGCGTTTCCGGAGCATTTCGCCGCCGGTCTGCGCGCCCGAACACACCTCCACGCTCACCGCCAACTTCTCCAGCGTGGGACGCAAGACCCCGAGCAGGGAGGCATCCTTACTAATCAGCAGCGATTCGAGGGTCATGCAACCTCGATACTAGCGAACCCCCAGAGCGGAGTGAACGTCACTAAGGTACCAAGGCGCTTTCACCCCCTCGCATACCTTCGTGCCGCCGGATGTTGCCGGGACTGGACATACACGTTGGAGTTCAGATCCCGAACGTGTGGCAATGAGTCCGCTTGTTAGTTTGCGGAAAGACTCAGAAATGTCGTGCTAGGGTGGAAGAGCGGCCCTTTAGAGTCTGTGTGAGGAATAGAATTTCGGTGAAGCAGTGGAACCACGACGCCAGCCCCAGCCGCGAAGCGGCGCAGAATACAGCCCACGCCGCAAGCCGTGGGTAAAAAAGTGGAAATGATCGAGCCCCGAAGGGGTGGAAGAATTAGTTCTCACACAGACTCTTTAGGGCCGCGTAGGTCGTTAGAAATTGGTATGGGCTTCAGCCCTCGTGGTCTTTAGTCTCCGACCAATCGAGTTTTTCGGCAAACTGTTCAGCCCCTGAGTACGCGGCCGTCGAACTCCCTCCTCGCGTAAAATGAGCCACATCTTGAGTCTCTTGGGGCGTGATGTGGTTTATCTTTCGCTGGGATCAAACGTGGGCGACCGCCGCCGCATTCTGCAAACCGCCATCGAACGGTTGCGGGAGACGGGAACGCTGAAAGCAGTCTCCGGGTTCTACGAAGCCGAACCCGTCGAACTGCGCGACCAGCCCTGGTTCCTGAATTGTGTGGTCGCCCTGGAGACTCACCAGTCTCCCGGGCAATTGCTGAAGAACGTTCTCGACATCGAGCAGGAAATGGGCCGGCTGCGCTTGCGCGATAAGGGACCGCGTTCGATCGATATCGATATCGTTTTATTCGGCGGCGAAATTATCGAAGAACGAGGTTTGAAAATCCCCCATCCCGCCATGCACCAGAGACGATTCGTGCTCGCCCCGCTCGCCGAGATCGCTCCCGATATGGTTCATCCACAATTGGGAAAAACCGCCCGCGAGTTGCTCGACGCCCTGCCTGAAGGACAAGTCGTCCGCCGCCTCGATCCCGAAATCTGATCAGGGAACGATGATTCGGCTGCCCGCTTCCCCCGGCGCCGCGATCGCCGACGGATTCTCCGGAAGCTGCGCAAAAAGAAAATCGACAAACGCCCGCGACTTAGGACGCCCTGACGTACGCGCCAGTCCCAGGCGAACCAGGAAAACCAGCGCCTGCAGAATTTCCGAGTCCCGCAACCGGGTCACACCTAGATGCTTCTGCTCCGCCTCGCGAAACTCCTTCAGCATCTGTTCGATTTCCGAGGTGATCGCCTGGTGTTCCAGATTGGTAGTCCGCTGTTCGTAAATCAGGCTGGAATTCACCAGGGTCTCGTAACTCTTCGCCAGCGACACCACCGCCGCGATCAGATCCCGGTCGACCAGCGAGCGGTTCGTCCGAGCGCTCTTCGCCAAAGCAAACGTCAATCCGAACAGCAAATGCTCGCGCTCGTAGATGAATTGATCGCCAATCTCGACCTTCGGAAAGAACTCCGTCTGGTCGATTTCCCCGAGAGCGCGCCGCTTCTCATGCTCCCGCGCCTGTTGCAGATACGGACAATCGCTCGGGCAGTCCAGCGTAACTTCCCGCTGCTCGCCGCAACACTGGGCGCAAATGCGTCCGTGAACTGCGGGACAAAACCGCTTCTCTTTACGGAGATTGCAGATCGGGCATGCCACACACCGATTATTTCACGAGAGCGCCGGCAGGTTTGCACCAGGTCTGGAGCAGTCCCTTATGATGCATTCCGATAAATCGCTCTAATCCCCGGAATAAGCCATTTTTATTTGTGCCCCCGCCCCTGACGCGGTAGCCTAACGGGTTGTCATCCAGCCAGTGGAACCCACATCCGGGCTGCGCCCAAATCTAAGGAGAAGCATGTCAAGCGAACTGCGCAACTTCCTGTCGATCCCCTACGACGAACTCGAAGAGCTGAACCTGAAAGCCAAAAAGCAACGCCTCGATCGCGTCGCCCCGGACAAGATCCAGGAAGAGCGTCTCAAGTACCTGACCGACGAGAAGCGCATCAAGGCCCTGACCGTGTTGTTCAGCGATCTCGAAGGCCGGCTGCACATGCTCGACTACGACAAAAAATTCCTGCTCAAGAGCTACGACAATCTGACCTTCGATGGCTCGTCAATCCGCGGCTTCACCGCGCAGCGCGAAAGCGATCTGCGCCTCGGCATCGACTGGAGCGCCTTCTACTGGGGACCCGCCGACGTGTTTGGGCCCGGCAAAGTGCTCGTCTTCGGCGAAGTCATCGACAAAGGCGGCGAGCCTTACTCGGCCGACATCCGCAGCGTGCTCAAGAGTTTTGCGACCGGACTCCACAAGAAACACGGCTACACGCTGAACGCCGCTAATGAAATCGAAGGATTTCTCTTCAAGAATTCCGAAGCCGAACGCACCTACCACGAAACTTTGAAATTCGAATACGTGAACACCGGCGGCTACTATCATTCTCTTCCCGGCGACCCGTTGCGCAACTTCATCGACACCACTGCCGAAGTGCAGCGCGCCATGGGATTCCAGAACGAAAAGGATCACCCCGAAGTCGCGCCTTCGCAGTTTGAAATCAATTACAACTATGCCGAGGTCGTGGCCGCCGCCGACCACATCCAACTCTACAAACTGATCTGCCGCCAGGTCGCACGCAACATGGGATTCACCGCCAGCTTCCTGCCCAAGCCGGTAGTCGGCGTGAACGGCAGCGGCATGCACACCAACGTTTCCGTCAGCAAGAACGGCAAGAACCTCTTCTGGGATCCCAAAGGCGAAGAGAAACTCAGCAAGATGGGCTGGGAATTCGTCGACCGCACCCTTACCCACGGCAACGACATCTGCCTGCTGCTCAATTCCAGTGTCAACGCCTACCGCCGCCTCGATCCGCACTTCGAAGCGCCCAACCAAATCAAAGCCTCGCCCGTGGACCGCGGCTCCATGATCCGCATCCCCATCGGCAATGAGCGCAGCATGCGCGTAGAAGTCCGCTCCGTAGCTCCCGACGCAAATCCGTATCTCGTGATGCTTTCAATCTTTAAGACGGGACTGGAAGGCGAAACCGCGAAGATCAAGAATCTGCGCCAGGCGGAACGTTACCTGCCCGACAACATCTACACCGCGATAGAACACTTCCGCAAGGCGGACTGGACATCGCAACTGATGGGCGAAGACGTCAAAGGCCGCTACGCCGATCTGAAGCAAGCTTCCGCCGACCGCTGCCCCCGTCTGCTCGGAACCTTCGTAAAAGCGCCCGAAGTCCAGTACCACCACGACGTCTACAACCAGTTCCTGTGGAATTTGTTCTAGACCCAAATAAGAACAACGGTAGAGACGCGGCTTGCCGCGTCTCTCTTTTTTTTGCGGCGCAAGCGCCCACGACGACGTGCGGAAGTTTCGTTAAGAGAATCGTTTTGCACACCACCCCTCCCGCCTTCTAGACTGGAAACAGATGACCCGCATCTGGCTCATTTTTGCTTTGCTTCTCGCCGCGCTCCCCGCCAGCGCCGACTCCGCCTGGCTCTACGGACGCATCGAAGCCGTCAACAAGTCCGTCAACACCCGCACCAAAGCCTGGGTCGTGAACACGCCCATCACCGACGACGAAACCACCTACACCGTCTCCGTCCACGTGCAGGACAGAATCATCGTAGGAACCTACGAACTCACGCCCGAGGAATCCGCGCCCCCCGAAGAATGGACCACGAACTATCCGCTCAAGGTGCAAATCACCGGCGACCGCCTCTACCTGCGCGCCCCCACCGGAGATCTCACGCTACACATCGTCCGCCGCAAGACCGCGAAGCCCATGACCCCGCTCACCGCCGACGAAAAAAAGCGCCTCGAACAGTTGGAAGCGCCCGCCGGGTCGTTAGTAGGATTCTCCAGCGACAAAGCCACGTCCGGAACCGCCAAGGCCGCCGACACTCCTCCTTCGCCCGCGCCGGCCCCTCTGCCACCCACCATGGGCACGGTGAATGTCCGCTCCACGCCCTATCTCTCCGAAGTTTTCGTGGACGGCGATTCCATGGGCTACACCCCCGCCAAAGTAAGCCTGCCTCCCGGCAAACATTCCTTCCGCGTAGAAAAACCCGGCTACAAGCCCTGGACCAAAGAAATCACCCTAACCATCGGCTCGGAGTTGACCCTGGATGCCAGCTTGGAGAAGAAATAGGCTACACGTGCGATCTCGCTTTGGTGCGACGTTGCTTTGAGCGTGCCTTTCTTTTGCGCACGCGTTGCAACTGCACTGAACTTGTTTTGAAGGGGCGCGGCTTCAGCCGCGCCGTAAATGTCGCAAAATTGAAGCGGCTTTAGCCGCTGAGGTTTCGTTTGTTGTACACATGATGATATCGCCT
>WNFI01158120.1_pt1 | contig 13530 bp, 14 predicted proteins | sample 5400471 | NCBI WGS metagenome assembly WNFI01 (sample SAMN13153348, study PRJNA577476) | soil metagenome | isolation source: 100 cm saprolite on Douglas fir-dominated hillslope | place: USA:California | collected 2013-09-17 | reverse complement strand
TTTGGTCGCGGGGACCCCGGCCTCAGGCGTGTGGTGAGAGCAGTTCAGGCGCATGTTGGCGCTCGGGTACGAGTAGAAGTAGCTGCAGAACAGGTGGTAAGGGTTGCCCTTGGCGTCGAGTCTACGGTTGTCAGGGTTGACTCCCATGGGGGCTTCCTCGATCGTCACGATGCTCCGGTGCACACAACTCTCACAGATCTTCACGATTCGAGAATACGCTCATGCTAGACTGCCCCGCCATGCTCAAAAAGCCCGCCGTCGGGCTGGTTTTGGCCGGCGCCGTTGCCCTGGCAGCCTGCTCCACCGAGGACCTCCCCATCGTTGGCCGGCCGGCCGCCGCGTTCGACGGGGGGAACATCAAGATGGCGGACTATCAGCTCCGGCTCAAGGTCCTCCAGGAGAACTACCGCAAGCAGACCCAGTCCCAGGGCGAGCAGAAGTATCCGTCCCTGGACTCGCCCGCCGGAAGGCAGAACGAGACGGTACTGGAGACCGAGGCGGTGCAGGACCTGGTCGACGCGGTCCTGATCGAGCGCCAGGCGCAGCAGCGCGGGATCGGCGTGACCGAGGACGACATCAACAAGCAGGTCGACCCTTTCCGCGCCAACTACAACACCCTGGCGGCGCAGCAGACGCAGGCGGGAAAACCAACCCTCAGCTTCAACGACTATCTGAACAGCCTGGGCTACTCGCTGGACCAGCTGCGCCAGCAGGTTCGCAGCCGGGTTTTCGAGCAGCGGCTGGAGGACAGGATGGCGACGCAGCGGGAGGTGGCGGCGCTGGCGATGCTCAGGCAGGGCACCGACGTAGGCATCGTGGCCAAGAAGTACAGCGACGACACCAGCAGCGCATCGACGGGGGGGAATCTCACCCTCAAATCCAAGGACCTGGCCAACGTGCCGACGCTCAAGCCCACTCTGGACGCCCTCCAGCCGGGGCAGAGCTCAGCCGACTTCGTGCGCGTGGATGACGGCTTCTACTACTTCAAATTGGTCTCCCGCGACGCCGACAACACCAAGATGCAGTATGTCTACGTCTACGACCCCAAGCCCGCCCTCTACACCACCGCGAAACGTGAGAAGTGGTTCATCGACGCCATCACGACCTGGGAGCAGCAGGCCCACGTGAAGTACCACGTGGGCTCTCACGCCAGCTAGGTAACCGGTGCGCTGCTTCGTGGCGCTGGGGCTGGAGGATGGGCCGGCAGCGGCGCTGGCCGGCTGGCTGGAGCAGCTTCGCCACGACTTTGCGGAGCTCGCCGTCACGCCGACCGAGAACCTCCACCTGACGCTGGCGTTCCTGGGCAACCTCGACGAGGCCGCGGTGACCGACGCCGGGGTCGCGGTCCGGCTGGCGGCAGCCGCTACCGCCGACTTCGAGGTGCGGTGGACCGAAGGCGGTGTGTTCCCGTCGCGCTCGCGCCCGCGGGTGCTGTGGCTGGGCGTCGACAGGCGCGAGCCGCTGCTGCACGCGCATCGCGTGCTGGCCGAGGCGCTCTCCGATGCCGGACTGCCCGTCGAGGACCGCACCTTCCGCCCGCACCTGACTCTTGCGCGAGTTCGGCGAGGCGAGATCACCGCGCAACGCTATAGGGAGATCGTGGCCCACCTCGAGACGCTGCCGGAGGTGTGGCCGTCGAAGGCTGCGAGCGTGGTGCTGTACGAAAGCCGCCTGGGCGGCGGCCCTGCTGTCCATGTGCCGCTTGTGGTGGCAGGGTTCGCGCGCGCCGACCGCCGACAGCTCGGTCGCTTTAGGCGAGAACCCCTGTGAGTATGATTTCCGCGTGCGCCCGTAGCTCAGTGGATAGAGCGCTTCGCTACGGACGAAGAGGCCGCGCGTTCAAGTCGTGCCGGGCGCGCCATCAGTCCACAGCCAGCGGTCAAGCGCGATCATTAATCCGTTGTCACAATGGTCCCGATCTCGGCGGTGTCGGCGACCCGGAGCCAGGCCATCGCTCCGACGACACCGGCGCAGCCGACATAGATCGCCAGGCTCCACGCCGATCCGCTGTCGGTCCCGGTGGCGATGCCGTGGATGAGCGTCAGGGCGAAGATCGCGTACGTCAGGAAATGAATCGCCCGCCATATCCTGTAGCCGATCCACCGCCGCAGGTATGAGCTGATCCAGATCGCGAGCCCGAGCTCGGCCGCGGCGATTCCCAATCCCATCGACAGCGGGCGATAGCCGGACGCCAGGGGAACCAAAACGTCAGTCAAGCTGAAGTGGGTGAACGGATCCAGCCAGATGGTGACGACGTGGATGGTGAGGAATACAAGGAACACCATCGAGAGATACCGATGCAGGCCATCGGTTACAAACAGTGGCCATTTCGGCGAGCGGCCGCGTCGGCTGACGACGATGCCAAGGCTCACCGACGCCGTCAGAAGAAGCAGGGTGACAAAGCCCGACGCCCGCGCGAAATACCACAGCGGGCTTGTCGGGGCGACCAGCGCCAGCTTCAACTCAGCGGGCAGATGCCTGCGCCAAGCCGACCCGGGTGATGGTGCCGTCCAGTGCAACGAGGCGGCCTTGAAGGCCATTGCTGCCAAGCCACGCCGGCGCCTCTGCGCCCAGCAGCCACGCCGCCGTTGCCGCGGTGTCGGCGACCAGGCAATGGCTCGCCATCACCGTGACCACTCGCCAGCAGCTCTGCCCGGGGGCGCCGGTGCGGGGATCGATGATGTGATGCGCCTCGCCGTCGCCCATGGTCCAGCGCCGTCGGAGAGCGCCGCTGGTGGCGATGGCACCGGCGCGCAGTGCCACCCAGTCGTCGTCGGGAGTTCCCTGGCTGTCGAGCGCCTCCGCCAGCCGCACCGGCCAACCGCCCTGCGGCGCGGGCCCGGCCACCGCCATGTCGCCGCCCGCGCTGATGCAGAACCCTACGGAGGGCGCGTCCTGACCCAGCTCCAACCAGCACAGCTCAAGGGCGGTGTCGACGGCCCAGCCCTTGGCACTGCCGCCGAGATCGACACTGACGCGCTGGGGAATCGTGATCGTCGACGCGGCTCGATCTAAGAGGATCTCGTGCCAGCGGCCGCCACGGTCCGGCCCGCCGGCTCGCTCTTCCCGGACCTTTGGCAGGAGATCGAAGGACCGATCGTATCCGGCGTTGATGACCGCGCGACCGACGGTGGGGTCGCACAAACCGCCGGTGAGCCGGGCCATCGCGGAGGCGGCCTCGACGGCGTCGAGGAGCACCGGCGACACCCGCACCGCGCCGCCCGCGCCACGGTTGGCGCGGGCCAGGTCGCTGTCATCTCGGAAGCGGCTGCAGGCCGCGTCGACGGTCTCGACCCAGGAGCGCACCACGCACTCAACCCGCTCCTGTTGACGGGCGTCGGTGACCCAATACGAGAGGGTCGTGCCAAATGCGGGCAGCGACCGTCCCGCGATGCTGACCGGTAGCCTGGTCTCCGGGATCCGGGTAGCGGGGGTGGTGATCACGGCTGTCAGGACGGCGCCGAGACGATCCCAGGCGCGGGGTTGACGACCCCGGGGTCGGTGCTTCCAGCGCCCGGGTTGCTGTTGGGGTTGGCGTTGGAGCTGCCGGCATCCGGCGCACCGATTCCGGGCTGGCCGCTGTCCTGGGTTGGCGGCTGGCCGGTGGATTGCGCCGTCCCGGCGGATTTGGCCGACGTACTGGCGGCCGTTTGGCCGGCGATGCCCGCCGTCAGCACTCCAAATGCGAGCACGCCTGCGCCCAGGGTGCCCGCCTTTATCATCATCAGCCGACGGCGCGCTGAGTCCAGCGCCGCGGCATGGGCGGGTTCGGGCGTCGGGGCCTGTCGGATCTGCTCTGGCGACATATCCCAATCCTCGTCGGCGGATGTTGGAGTGTCCTGAAAGCCATCTGAGAGTTGCCTCAGAAGTCCAGATCCAGGAGCTGGCGATCGGCGGTTCGATACCCCAACTCGGGGATGCCAGCACCCCTCGCACTTGTCGGGCCTGCAGGCTCCCCGACTGAAGTCTTATATGTGACACTGCGCCGGTGCGTGAGCGTCCTTCGCTGGTATGGGCTCTTTTACTCCTGATCTGTCCTGCCCTGGTTGGGGGCTGCGGCCTACCAGGGGCTGCAAACGAGCATGAGCGTCAGGTCCTGATCGACTATCACTTCGACCAGTACGCGGCGGTCTTTCCGGCGTACTTCCCAAAGCACATCAGCGTGCACCCCGGCGACACCGTCGTCTTCAAGCAGAGCTGGAGCGGGGAGCCTCACACCGTCACCATGGGCAGCGCGGTGGACGAGGTCTTTGGCGTGATGTGGAAATACCTGAAGGATGCGCCGCCGTTCCCCGACGGGCCGCCCCCAGCCGACGTGATGCCCCTTCTTCAGAAGCTGGGCTCCTTGCCGCCGGCACAGTCTCAGACCAGCAACCAGTTCGCGCAGCAGGGCGCGCAACCCTGCTTCGTCGCCAGCGGCAAGCTGCCCGACCCCGGTCCTAAACCCTGCCCGAACCGCACCCTAAAGCCCTTCACTGGGCGCCAGACCTATTACAACAGCGGCATCATCCCCTACCAGGGAGACCAGGGCAACACCTTCCGCATGAGCATCGCCGCCGACGCCACGCCGGGCACCCACTACTACATGTGTTTGATCCACGGGCCATTCATGTCCGGCGCTGTCACGATCGCGCCCAAGGGCCAGGCCATCCCCTCCCAGGCGGACGTCAACGCCGACGCCCAGAAGCAGCTGAGCAAGCTGAGCGACCCGTTTGGCAAGGCGCTGAAAGACGCCCAGGGTCGAGGTGGGACGGGCAGCAACCTTGCGGGAGTGGCGGTCCCTCCGACCGTTGGGGGTTCGCTGACGGAGTTCGTGCCCCGCACCTTAAAGGTGAAGGCGCGTCAGAAGGTCACCTGGCGCATTGTTGGTGACTTCCACACCGTCAGCTTCAACGTGCCCAAGTACTTCCCGGAGATCAACTTCGCGAAGGACGGCTCGGTGACATATAGCAACGAGACGATAAACCCCGTCGCGGGTCCCGGTTTCCCGCCGCCGCCTCCGTTCGATCCAAGCAGCTCCAGTCCTCCGCCCCCGCCGCAACCCGTCCACGTTGATGCCGGGAATTACGATGGGGGCCATTTCCTGTCATCGGGCCTCGGCGGGCCGACGGATCCGAGCCAGGACTTCACCTACAGCGTCACATTCACCAAGCCTGGCACCTACAAGTACGCGTGCCTCGTCCATCCGCAGATGGTGGGAGAGGTGGACGTCCAGTAGATCGCGTCGCTCGACCGCCAAGATGCAATGACTGAGATCAACGCCCGTCACCCCGGCCGCTGGAGTCGCGGTGACCTGGCCTTCGCGGCCGTATTCCTTGCCTACCTGGGGGTAACGGTCGCCTTGCTGGCGGCTGGGATCATGGTCTACCTCGCCTCCATAAACCCGGACCTCCACAGCTGGCTGCATACGGTCGGCTTCGCCTCCGAGACCCCGATCGACCGGTTCGCCCTGGGCATCGCGGGGGCGTCTCACCTGCCCCAGTCATTGAGTGGGATAGCCCTGGACTACGGCTTCAGCCTGTTCAACATCGCCCTCGCCCTCCAGCTCCTCCGCCTCCGCCCCCACCACCGGACCGCGCGATTGCTGGCGGTCGGGATGATTGGTACCGCCGCCATCTTCAACCTGCAGGCGTACAGCGTCTACGAAGCGATGCCGGCAACCGGCCTGGAAGCCGGTCTCAACCTGGTGCTCCAGTTCAGCGCCACGCTGGCCTATTTCTTCGCCCTGCTGACCTTCCCTGACGGCGACCTCATCCCGCGCTGGCCGCGGACATACCTCCTGATCCTGTACGCCGCGGCCATCGCCGCGTCCGCGTGGGGGTCTTACCTGCTGCAGGACTCCCACCGCGCCTCGGTGATCATCTTCTTCGGGCTTCAAGCTCCCGTCACCGCGGTGCTGGCGCAGGCCTACCGGCTGCGGCGCTCGCAGTCCCAGGCTCGCCGGCAGCAGGCACGGCTGCTCTTCTGGGCCATGACCCCAGCCCTTCTCCTCGGCGTCGGCGTCACCGCGCTGGGGCTTGGCGATGTCGTCTTCCCGCAACTGCAGGGGCGGACGCTGCGGGAGCTGCCCGTGACCACCTTCCGGATCTTTCAGCCGGTCTTCACCATCATCCCTCTGGCACTGGTTGCGGGCATCATTCGCTACCGACTCTGGGACGTCGACAGGCTCATCAGCCGGACCCTGGCGTACGGAGCGCTGGCGGCCTCCGTCAGTCTCCTCTACATCGGCGTCGTCGTTGGTATTGGCAGTCTGATCGGCTCGCAGGGTCGGAACTTGGGCCTGTCGATCGCGGCAACCGGGATCGCGGCGCTGGCGTTCAATCCTTTACGCGACCGCTTCCAGCACGTCGCCAACCGCCTGGTTTACGGTCGCCGGGCCACCCCGTATGAGGTGCTCTCGGAACTATCCGATCGACTGGCCGAGGCCACGGAGACCGAAGAGCTCTTGCTGCGCATGGTCAAGGTCCTCGCGGAGGGCACCGGTGCGCGCGCCGCCGAGGTCTGGGTCCGGGTGGGAAGCGAGCTGCGCTGCAGCGCCGCCTGGCCCGCGGAGAATCCCCCCGACGATATCCTCATTCTTACGCCCGACGCCGAGGAGTTGCCGGCCTTCCCGGGGAACCGCGAGGCGGTGCCGGTGCGGCATCGGGGCGCTGTCCTGGGCGCGCTGAGTGTGTCCACGCCCCATGGCGAGACCCTGACCGCGAGCGAAGAGAAGCTGCTCCAGGACCTTGCCTCTCAGGCCGGATTGGTGCTCCGCAATGTTGGTCTCACCGCCGAGCTGGTGGCCCGGCTGGAGGACCTGCAGGCATCGCGGCAGCGCATCGTCGCGGCGGGCAACGAGGCCCGCAAGCGACTCGAGCGCAACATCCATGATGGCGCCCAGCAGCAGCTGGTGGCCCTGATGGTTCGGCTCAACCTGGCCGAACGGCTCGCCGCCACGGAGTCGCCCAGAGTCGCCCAGATGATGGCGCAGCTGAAGGCGGACACGCAGGATGCGCTGGAGACACTACGCGACCTTGCCCGTGGGATCTATCCGCCGATGCTGGCGAGCAACGGCCTGGTGGCCGCGCTCGAGGGCCACACCCGCAAGGTCCAGGTGCCCGCGGAAGTGGAGGCCGTGGGCGTCGGCCGCTACGACGAGGAGACCGAGGCCGCGGTGTACTTCTGCTGCCTGGAGGCGCTTCAGAACGTAGTCAAGTCGGCTGAGGCGTCGCGGGTGTCGGTGCGGTTGGTGGGCGGCGCCGGCGACCTCGTCTTCGAGGTCGAGGACGACGGGCGGGGCTTCGACATCAGCAGCGTGCAGCGGGGCGCCGGCCTGCAGAACATGATCGACCGGGTCGAGGCGCTGGGTGGGACGCTGGAGCTGGTCTCCGCTCCCGGGGAGGGGACCCGGGTCTGCGGCACTCTTCCTGCCAAGGCCCGGGTGGAGGCCACGCCGCCGCGCGCGGTGGAGGCGAAGGCGACAGACGCGGAGGCCACCCACGCCGCCACAGCCTAGTCGGGGCGAGCCCTTCTGGACCGGAGAAAGACCCGCGCTTGGCGGATCTCGAAGGAATTCGGCGCGTATTCGGATGGTTCAACCTGGTGCCGGCAGGAATACCATCAACAGCAGCCGGTGATGCCATTTGGGAGACAGGTTTTGGAAAAGGCGACATTTGCGGCGGGATGTTTCTGGGGCGTCGAGGCGGAGTTCCGCAACATCGACGGCGTGACGGCCACGGCCGTCGGCTACACCGGGGGCCACACTTCGGAACCCACGTATCGCGACGTGTGTGGCCACGGAACCGGCCATGCCGAGGCGGTCAGGATCGAGTTCGACCCGGCGCGAGTCTCCTACGAGCAGCTGCTGGCCGAGTTCTGGAAGCTCCACGACCCGACCCAGCTCAACCGCCAGGGCCCCGACGTGGGCGACCAGTACCGTTCGGCGATCTTCGTGCACAGCCCGGAGCAAGAGGAGGCCGCCACGCGCTCACGGGACGCCGCCCAGTCCGGCTTCAAGCGACCGATCGTGACCGAGATCACCCCGGCATCGCGGTTCTGGATGGCCGAGGAGTATCACCAGCGCTACTTCGAAAAGAACGGCGTCTCGAGCTGCCGCATCCCCAACATGGGCACCGCCACGGTGGCGGCGGAGGCGGAGGCCGCCAGCTAAAGGCCTCCCTAGCGGAGGCTGCGTGTTAGCGCGTGGTCGCGGGACGGCCACCCAAACGGCGATCGGCGGGCCGGCCACCCCGGACCACCCGCCGTCCGGCGGGTCGCGCCGGGCGGGCGGCCTTTGCAGGCTTCTCGCGGTCACTCCAGACCTGGTCCAGCCAGGCTGCGATCATCGGCGTCAGTCGCTCCGGCCGGGTGCGCAGCTCGAAAATCGACGACGCCTGCAGCAGGGTGGCGTTGGGGAGCTCGCGGCTGAGGCTGTCGGCGTCCGAGAACGGATGAAGGGGATCGCGCGGGTGCCCGATCACGAGCGCCGGAGCTGCGAAGGTCCGTCGCACCCTGGCCGGCGGCGCGGTGCGGCCGTAGACCAGGCCCTGAAGCACCGACGCGCTGGCGTTGTGGTCCTGGGCCAGCGCCTCAACCACGATCTGGCCGAACAGCGGCAGCCCTGGCCTTGGGACCCGGCGCCAGAATGCCGAGACCGCCCGGACCACAGGCTTGGCCAGCACCATGATCTCCAGCAGCGGCGCGAAGATCATGACCGCGGCCACCACCCCATGCTCGAGCACCGGCATCTCTATCACCAGCCCCTGGAGCCGCTCGGGCGCCAGCGCCGCGAACTCGAGCGCCACGTTGGCTCCCAGCGAGGTGCCGGCGACGACAGCCTTGTCGATCTCGAGGTGATCCAGCAACGCCAGCACCTGCTCGGCGTACTGCCCCATCGAGTACAGCGACATGTCGTCGGGCCGATCCGACTGTCCGTGCCCCAGCAGGTCGAGCGTGATCACGCGCTGGCCCTGTTCGGCCAGGCTCTTGGCGAGGGCCTGCTGCATCGTCTGCGACAGCAGCTGCCCGTGGAGCAGCACCATCGGACGATCGCCCTGGCCGTAGATTGTGTAGGCCAGCCGGTGGCGCTCGAAGTCGAATTGCGGCATCGGCAAAGGTTAAGCCATGGGTGAGGTTGGAAGCGATGCCTGAGATGCCGGAGCTGGAGGTGCTCCGCGGATACCTGGGACCGCGCCTTGCCGGCCAGGAGGTCCGCAAGGTAACGGTTTCGCCCAAGTTCGGCTTCCTGCTGCGCACCCCACCGGCGGACCTGGCTCGTGCTCTGGAGGGATCTCTGATAAAGCGCATCTGGCGGCGGGGCAAGTTCCTGGTTGTCGACGTCGACAGCAAGATGCTTGTCATCAACCCGATGCTCGGCGGCCGGCTCCACTGGTCGGGCTCTGGCGGCAAGCCGCCGCCGGCAACCATCATGTCGATGGACCTCTCCGGTGGCGAGACCCTCCGGCTGACGGATTTCGCCCGGATGGCTCGCGTCTACCTGGTGGACGAAGGCGAGCTGGACTCGGTCCCGGGATGGGCCGAGCTGGGCCCCGAGGCCGACTCGGTGACGCTGGAGGACTTCCGGGCGCGCATAAGACGCCACCCCGGCGAGCTGAAGAACCTGCTCCGCAACCAGGCCTTCGTTGCGGGTGTGGGCAACGCTTACTCCGACGAGATCCTCCACGAAGCCCAGATGCTGCCGCTGCGGAAGCGTTCGACACTGTTGCCCGAGGATGTCGACCGGCTCCACCAGGCCACCACGTCGGTTCTCGCGGACGCGGTCGCAAAGATCCGCGCGCAGCCTGACTACGAGCCGCACAAGCAGGACCGCAGCTTCATGAAGGTGCACCTGCGAGGGGGCGAGCCCTGCCCGCGCTGCGGCCACAGGATTGCCGAGATCAAGGCCCGCGGCGAGGTCTTCAACTACTGCCGTGGGTGCCAGAAATAGTGGCCTGCCCCTAAGTCCAGGTCGCCGGCTGCCGATAGCGAACATACGTTCTATACTGGCGAGGTGAGCCAGCCTCAGCTCTTCTCGCGCCCGCGAGCGTCAGCGGTCGAGCAGGCCCAGCTGTTCGAGCTCCGCCGCACCACCTTCGACACCCCCGAACTCCGCGGCCTCGAGTTCATCGAAGTGGACGCCAAGACGGTGCTGAACCACGTGCCCGGGAACCGGCTGCCGTTCCGGTGGACGATCAACCCGTACCGAGGCTGCTCCCACGCCTGCGTCTACTGCTTCGCCCGCGCCACGCACACCTTCCTGGGGATGAATCCCGGCCGCGATTTCGAAACGCGGATCGTGGTCAAGGTCAACGTCGCCGAGGTGCTGCAATCGCAGCTGGCGCGCAAGAGCTGGAGAGGGGAGCACGTCGCGATGGGAACCAACACCGACCCTTACCAGGCGGCCGAGGGCCGCTACCGGCTGATGCCCGGGATCCTCGGGGCGCTCAGAGATTTCCGCAACCCGTTCTCGATCCTCACCAAGGGCACCATGATCCTGCGCGATCTCCCGCTGTTGGTCGAGGCATCACAAGTCGCCGAGGTGCACACCTCGCTCTCCATCGGCACCATCGACGAGGCCGCCTGGCGGGCCACGGAGCCGGGGACGCCGGCGCCACGCAAACGGCTCGAGGCGGTGCGCCGGCTCAACGACGCCGGCATTCCCTGCGGAGTTCTGATGGCGCCGATCCTGCCGGGCATCACAGACGATTCCGAGCTGCTACGTCGAACCGCATCCGCCGCGGTGGAGGCCGGGGCGAGCCACGTCTACCCAATCCTCCTTCACCTGCGTCCGGGCGTGAAGGAGGAGTTCCTGGGCTGGCTGGATCGCGAGTATCCCGGGCTGGCGCCGCGCTACAAGTCGCTCTACCACGACCGGGCCTATGCCCCGCGCTTCGCCCAGGAGGAGCTGAGCAAAAAGATGGGGGCGATCCTGGCCGACCTCCCGGCGCCTCGGCCCACGGCGGACCGGTTCGCGCGTCGCTCGACGGAGCACCACACCGAGTCCGCGCCCGCGTCTTCGGAGCAGCTTTCCCTGGTCTAGGTCTACGATCACTGGATGCGATCGACTGCCGAACCCGACGCGTCCCGACCAGGCTCCAGAGCAGTCCTGGCATACCTGACCGCTGCCTCCCTTCTGGGCGCCGCCGACACCGTGGTCTTCATCGCCACCGACCCGCAGACCGCACTGAAGACCAGCGGTCGGGCGACTGGCTCGCTCGCGGGTCTAGCGGTCTGGCTGCTCCTGCTCGCGGTTTCCGGTCGACGGCTGGCCGGCGGCGACAGCCCCCGGCTCGCCACCGTCGGCCTGGGTTTGGCCGCGCTGGCGGCGCTTGATGGCGTCGGCCTCGCGGTCATCCACGTCGCCGCCGGGGTCGGAGGCCCGCGCATCATGGTTGGGGCGGGCGCCGGCATCGCGGTGCTGGCGTTGGCGGCGATGGCCCGGTCGGCTGGCGACTGATGGGCGCCTTTTCGGACTTCAACTCGCAGCGCCTGCTCAAGGTCTGGCCCGGAGTGGTGGCACGGCCGATCGTCGGCGAGCGGATGACGATGGCGCTGGTCGAGCTCGAGCCCGGCCGTGCGGTGGCCGAACACCACCACGAAAACGAGCAGCTCGGCTTCGTCGTCCAGGGCACGATGCAGATGAAGATTGGCGACGAGACGCGGGACCTGGTGGCCGGCGACACCTACACCATCCCCAGCGACCTGCCCCACTCGGTGGTGCGAACCGGGCCGCAGGGATGTGTGGTGATCGACGTCTTCGCCCCCGTTCGCGCCGACTGGGATGCCGTCGAGCGGGATGAGCCGAGCCCTGGGAGCTGGCCGCCGAAATAGAGGCATGAGGGGGTGAGCGAAAGCTTCTTTGAGCCCCTGTCGGCGACCGACGCCTGGTTCCTGTATGCGGAGCGCCCCGAGACGCCGCTCGACCTGGGAACCGTTTACATCTTCGAGCCGGGCTCGCGGGTGCCCGGCGGTCGCGGCGTGATGGGTATCCGCGAGACCGTGGCCGAGCGCCTCCACCTGGTGCCACGCTACCGCCAGCGGATACACCCGGTCCGCTTCCACATGGGCCACCCGGTCTGGGTTGACGACCCCGATTTCGATCTCGACTTCCACATCCGCCACGAGAGCCTGCCGGCCCCTGCCGACGGCGCCACCTTCCGGACCACGGTCGCCCGGATCCTGGCCCGGCCGCTGGACATGCGCCGTCCGCTGTGGGACATGACCGTCCTCAGCGGCCTGCCACAGGGCAAGATCGCCGTCATCAACCGGGCTCACCATGCCATGCTCGACGGCGCCTCGGCGGCCGACATCATCACGGTGCTGCTTGATCTGACGCCGGAGGGGAACCCGATCGGACCGCCCCAAAAGGCCTGGAAGCCTCGACCTGCGCCGGGACAGTGGGAGCTGATCAGACCCATGCTCTGGAACCCACCGAAGCGGCAGGGCAGCGGCGACGGCCGGGTGATCAGGCGGCGGATGGCGTTGTGGCGCCTGCCTGTGGGCGGCTTCGCGTCGCTGGCCCGGGCCCAGCTCAAGTCTCGACCCGACCTGTTCTTCAATCGCAAGCTGGGGCTGCAGCGCAGCGGCCGCGGGCTCAAGGTCCCGCTGGCGGACATCAAGGCGCTCAAAGATCAATACGGCTGCACCGTCAATGACGCAGTACTCGGTCTGATCGGCGAGGGCCTCCACCGGTGGTTCGTCGACCGCGGCACCGGGGTGCCCGACCACGTGCGCGTCTTCTGCCCGGTGAGCGTCCGGTCCGATTCCGAGCACGGTCAGCTCGGCAACAAGGTCAGCGGGATGGTGCTCGACATGCCGACAGCGGCGATGTCGATGGACGAGAGGCTGACCCGCATCCGCGAGCGCACCGCCCAGCTCAAACAAAGCCACCAGGCGGTGGCCGCGGAGAAGCTCACCGGGCTGGCCGGATGGGCGCCGCCGACGTTGCTGATCCTAGCCGGCCGGGTCATGCCCAACCAGCAGGGTGGCGCCAACATCAACGTCACCAACGTCCCCGGCCCGCAGTTCCCGCTCTACGCCGGCGGCGCTCAGATGCTGGAGGTCTGGCCATTCGCCCCGCTGTACCCATCTATGGGGCTCGGCATCGCGGTCGTCTCCTACAACGGCAACCTGTACCTCGGCTTCAGCGCCGACTCCACGCTGGTGCCCGATGTCGAGTCCTTCTGGACTCACATCCGGGCGGCGGCGGAAGAGTGCTCCGCGCTTGCCGGTAGCGCGTCCGGCGGCTGATCCGGGGCTTAACGCACCCGGCGGCTGACGGGGGCGTCAGCGCCAGAATTCGGTGAGTTGCTCGGCAAGCGCGTTGCCTTGGTCGTAACCGGCTCGAGCAGCGGGCGGACGCGTCGACCGATCCATCAGATTGGTGCCGAATGCGTCGCGGGACTTGCTATCCGGCAAGATGGTTTCGACCCTGCTGCCCCCGGCGCGTAATTCGTCGACCTGCGCTGCAAGATGCATGCCCCACTCCGCCGGCGCCAGTGATCTGCCGCCAAGCGGTGACAGCACCAGCACCCGCCCGTATCCAGCTGC
>WNFI01239140.1_pt1 | contig 13531 bp, 10 predicted proteins | sample 5400471 | NCBI WGS metagenome assembly WNFI01 (sample SAMN13153348, study PRJNA577476) | soil metagenome | isolation source: 100 cm saprolite on Douglas fir-dominated hillslope | place: USA:California | collected 2013-09-17 | reverse complement strand
TAGAAACTGTTCAGGAAGATTTTGATGATAATCAAGTTTTTGGAGTATCACTTCATGAGAAAGGATATGGGTACGCAAGAGGAAAGTTTAAAGATGGTTTTATCGTGCATGTTGGAATGCCAGAGAGCAAAAAGGTTGAGATAAGTTTTTGGGCGAGTGGAGGGAGTTGTGTACTTCGAAGATCAATTTTTATGGATTTAAAAGGTATGGATGATGAGTTACTTAGCCCTTATTATTGGGAAGATATTGATCTAAGTTATCGGGCGCAAAAAAGAGGATATAAAGTTTTGTGGGATCCGAGAGCCAATGTTATTCACGAACACGAATCGACAGTCAAAAAATTAGATCAAAAAATGGTCTCAAGAATTAGAGAACGTAATCAACTTCTTTTTATTTGGAAAAATTTAACTAGTAAGAATTTAATGAGGAAACATATAATTGCAGTTTTTAGAAAAATCTTAAGACATCCGGGTTACTTAAGAATTGTTTTAATGGCGCGAGAAAAACAAGCAAAAATGATTGAGCTTAGAAGAAAGGAAGTAAAAGAAACAAAAGTTAGTGATGAGGCAGTTTTTGGAAGGTTTAATTAATTATGATTGATTTAAGTATAATAATTGTAAACTTCAAAACAGATAAGTTAGTTAAAGATTGTGTTGATTCTATTAAAAAGTCCAAGCCAAGATTAAAGTACGAAGTAATAGTAATTGATAATAGTGTAGATAATCGTGGTTTTGCTAAAGCTAATAATATTGGTATAGAGGAAGCAAAGGGTAAATATATTCTTCTTCTAAATTCAGATACTATTGTTAAAAATGGGGTACTTGATAAACTAGTAGATTTTGCAGAAAAACATACAGGAGCTGGTGTCATAGTTCCAAGACTTTTAAACACAGATGGAACTGTTCAGCCTTCTGTATTTAGATTGCCAACTATTACAAATGCTTTTAAGCAATATTTTCTTGGTAGAAAAAGTTTACTTGATAAATATTATCCAAAAGAAGAGAACCCTGTTGTTGTAGAATCTGCGGTGATGGCTGCATATTTGATTACCCCTGAGGCTTTAAAAAGAGTTGGGAAACTAAATGAAAAGTACTTCATGTATTTTGAGGATCTTGATTATTCAAGAAGAGTTAACGAAGTCGGATTGAAAATTTATTATTTGTCAGACATAGAGGTAGTTCATATACACGGCGCGAGTGGTGGGAAAAATAAATACTTGGTTGAGTCAGCTAAAAAATATCATGGAATTGTGGGATACTATATATATACATTTATACTGTGGTTGGGACAGAAGTTGGAAAAATTATATAAATGAAACTTTTATTAACCTCTGGTGGATTAAAAAATAAAACTATCTCAGATGCACTTTTGGAATTGGTAGGCAAACCAGCTAGTGAGACTTCGATAGTTTTTATTCCAACTGCTGCGAATGTTGAAGAAGGAGATAAGGGTTGGTTAATTAATGATCTTCAAAATTTAAATAAACAAGGTTACAAAAGTGTGGATATCGTAGATATATCTGCCGTTGAACAAAATATATGGGAATCGAGATTGCAAGCAGCTGATGTACTATTTTTTGGAGGTGGAAATACGTTTCATTTAATGTACTGGATTGAAAAATCTGGTTTAGGGAAATTACTTCCAGAATTACTTAAAACGAGAGTGTATGCAGGAATTAGTGCAGGGAGTTGTGTTACGGGACCAACAATTTATAATTCAGTCCAGAATTTATTTGGTGAGACATATAAACTAAATATTAAAGAAGGCTTGAAACTTGTTGATTTTCAATTTATTCCTCATCTTAATTCTAAATATTTTAGTAAAATTAGAGAAAACTATATAAAAGAAGCGGCTAAAGATTTATCTGATCCAATATATGCAATGGATGATAATTCTGCGGTAAAGGTTATTGAAGGTAAAGTTGGCATAGTGAGCGAGGGAAAGTATTTGGAACTAAATATATGAAACTTTTTAAAAATACAAAAGTAATTTTAATTGGAATATTGTTAGTAGCTTTTATATTGAGGTTTTGGCAGATTGATAAAGTACCTGTTTCATTGTTTGGTGATGAGCTTGATCTTGGGTATCAGGCTTATTCGATATTACACACTGGAGCAGATTACTATGGTAATAAATGGCCGCTTCAGTTTCATTCTTTAGCTGAATATCGTACCCCGCTTTATTTATATTCTGCAGTTCCAACTGTAGCTTTATTTGGAATTAGTCCATATGGAGTAAGGCTTCCAGCGGTTATATTTGGAGTACTTGGGGTTTGGGCGATTTATTTACTGGTTAAAGAATTAACTGAAAGAGAAGACTTAGCTTTAGTTTCCGCAGCCGTACTTACTTTTTCTCCCTGGCACTTGCAATATTCAAGAGCAGGATTTGAAGTAACTGAACTTCTTTTCTTTTTAATAATAGGACTATATTTCTTTTTCAAAGGTCTGAAGAAAGGGGGGTGGTTATGGCTTTCTGTTATCTCTCTTATCTTGTGCCCTTGGATTTATAGTACTGCAAAGTTATTTGTTCCAATTTTGATGGTGTTTCTATTCTTAATGTGGAGAAAAGAAATTTTTAGGTTACCCAAAAAATATTTAATTTATACAATATTTGCAGGACTTGCTATCGGCCTTCCTCTTTCATACTCTGTTCTTAAAACTCCACAGAGATTTGATTATATAAGTGTTTTTAGTGATCCTACTATTGAACCTCAGATTGGAACTTTAAGATTGAGAGATGCCCAGATGAGAGGGGAAAAGGGAACCGGGCTTAACCCAACTGTAATTGATAAGTTTTTTGAGAATAAATTTACTTATGAAGGAAAAACAATTGTTGAACATTATTTCCAGGCTCTTTCTGCTAACTTTTTCTTTAGTCAGGGTGACCCTGATCCAAGACAATCTCCTACCGGAATGGGAGAATTTTATAAAGCTGAAGCAATTCCAATGATTGCTGGGGTTTCTCTCTTCTTTATTTTAAATAAAGATAGAAGGTTAAAACTTTTAGTTGTATTTTGGATTATTGTTGGACTATTACCTGCTGCTTTGACTCGCGATGGGGGCAATCATGCGACTCGCTTAATTTTAATTTTGCCTCCATTTGTATTTTTAATCTCGTACGGATTGGTAGAGGGATTTAAGCAGATTAAGAAGAATTACCGAAAATTTGCAATTTTGGGATATGTGGTAGCTTTTGCCTTTTGTTTAGTTATGTATTTACACAATTATTATGTCCATTATCCTTGGGATTCTGAGATTTGGTGGCATGGGGGATATCAGCAAGCTATTCAAACTGTGAAACAAATACAAGGAAATTATAAGAATGTGGTTATTTCTACTGCAAATGAACCACCTTGGATTTTCTTTGCAGCCTGGTATGAATATCCACCAGCGGAGTGGCAAAAGAATTTCCCAATTGGGAACGATGTCGTACTGCCTGGGTTTGGAAAGGTCTCGCATATTAGTAAGTTTTATTTTGGAAGTCCAAATATTGGAGGAGTTTATAATTTTGGAAAGTCTATTGATAAGAATACTTTGTATTTAGCTGATGCTAAGGAAGTTAATGTAAACCTCATTATGGAACCTGAGAGGACACCGAAGGATTTGGTTTTAATTAAGGCAATTGGATATCCATCTGGCGAACCAGCATTTTATATTTTTACAGGGAAATGAAAACTGAAAATAAAAGCAAATTTGTAAAAGGTAGTATTAAAGACAATTCTGTAAAAGGTTATTTTGTTGGTAGGTTTTTGGGTGAAAGAGGTTTTCCTAACCAGGAAACAGAAGAGGTAGAAATAGCTTGGAAAAAACTTGGACCTGATGATAGCTATTCGGAAGGGCATTTTCATAAAGGAGGAGTTGAAGTAAATATTGTTATTGATGGAAACTGCAGGATGGTTGTAAATGGAGAAAAGCTGGAACTTTCAAAGGGAGATTTTTTGATTGTGTATCCAGAGGCGGTTTTAAGTAATTTTGAGGTTCCAGAAATTGTTGAGATGATTGTTGTCAAAGCTCCTAGTGTGAGTGATGATAAGTTTAATGTGAAGCGAGTTTTGGATTAGTTTCTACAATTCTTAATGCCACTGTTCCATCAGGGTATTTGATTTCTTTTATGAGAGTCAGGTTGTGTTCTTTGATTTGTTGCAGCGAAATTGCCAGTTCGTCTCCAACTATATATCTTTTTTCATTTAGATCGTGTTCCCAATCAATTGGGTGTGTGGCAATTTTTCCAATATTTTTATCCTTATTTCTATCCATATTTGTATAGTATTCTTGCGGTGAAACTTCAAAATTTTCTTTCTGGAATTTTGTTGGATCATATTTTAGAAAGAAAGCTAGTTGAATATATGGCTCGTCTCGAGAATTATCTACAATAATACCTCCTATTTGTGGTTTAAGAGATTTTATTACATTTGTTGCTTCTTCCCATCCATAATTCCAATATTTGGCTCTATAAAATTCGTTCAGAATTATTACTGAACTATAAAGTTTTAGAAGCGAATATAAAATTAAAACTGCGAAGCAAAGCCAAAAAATTATTTTATATTTTTTTATTTTTTGATAAGTTTCTGTGATCGCAAGCGAGATGATAATTGTTAATGGGATTACCATTTGAAGTGATCTGATTGTTGAATATGGATCACGAGTTAATGCCGCAGGAATTGGGGCAATAAATAAAAATGCCAAGGTGAAAAACCTGAATTCTCCTAGCTCTTTCCTTTTTACAATTAAGTAAAGTCCATATATATAGAATGGGGATTGCCAAACAAAAAAAGTTGCCAGTTCTGGAAAAGAGCTTCTTGGGCCTGAATCACCCAGAAGAAACATATTTCTGGGTGAGAAATAGGAAGTATAGAGAGATCCAAACTCTTGGAATGAAAGGAAAATGTGGTTATTTACAATCCCTGATAATATTCCGTGGTAGTCAGATAAATATCCCGCTGATTCATGAGTTTTTGTTGAAAATATATTTAATCCGCTTGCGCGAGCTAAAAATCCTGGAGTCCATGCAACAGAAAGAGTGGGAAGACTGATCGTAAGGCCGAGGACTGCAGCGATAATGACAAATTTTATATGTGCTTTGTCCATTAATATTCGTCTATGACGAATGGATAGCGCTATTAGCATTAGAGGCGTTACAACGCGTTGGGCATGATAGGCAGGAATTGCAATTCCGAAAAATATTGCAGCGAAAATTAGAATCCACGGCTTTTTAAAAGATTTGTAAAAAAGTAAACAACCTGTAAGTAAAAAGAAAAGCGCGACGTTGCACTCAAAATTTGTTCTTCCAAAGAGAATGTGCCAAGGTGAAATAGATAAAAGTGTTACCGAAATAAGTGAAACCAACCAGACTTGTATTTTTTCCTTCTTTTCTAATTTCTCACCTAGTTCTTTTATAAGAAGGTATAGAACTGGAAATGTAAGAATACTAAAGAAGAAAGATGGAAACCTGACCGTAAATGCAGTCAATCCAAAAATTGGAATAAGTGGAACTATTAAGTAAACATAGACTGGAGTTTTAAAATCGGTAAATGATCTAAATACTATTGGAAAACTTTTCCCAAACTCATCTTTTCCTGTTTTTAAAATAGAATATGCTGAATATCCTTGGCCTGCTTCATCAAGATAAAGGCCAGCTGGAGCTTTGCCAAGCATGTAAAAGCGTGTAATAAATGCAATTAGCAAGGCGATTGTTAAGATTAAAATTGTTACTAATTTTTTGTTTGTCATTTCATCAGGAAAATTCTCAGTATTTCTATCGACGAAAAGATAATAAATACGATGTAGAAATATTTTGCATATTTAAACTGTTTATCAAAAATATTTAAACCATGAATAATTAGCAGTGATATTGGAAGCCATAGAATAAAATCATTCCTGTCAAAATTAGTAAGAAAAGAAAGGTTAATTATAGCAGCGATCAAAATTCCAAGTATTAGCTTCCAGTTTTTATCTTTGGTTAAATAATATAAACCAATTAATAGTAATGGCATTGAAAGGAATGGAAACTTTTTCAAGTTTTGGTTATCAACAGTGATTTGTCTTGGAGCAAATCCAAAAAAATAATTATTTGGATCAGTTAGTGCAAAGAAGTTGCTGCTTAGTTTTTCGAGAGGAATTCTTGCTTTGTTTTGGAAAAGACGTGCAAGGAAGATTGAAGGGTATAGCTTTTCTTTTTGTAAAACTTGTTGACTTGCTTCATAGTCATGAATAAAAATTGTTTGGCCAAGAAATGATTTAAATGGCAAAATGAGTACAATAATTGCAAATACTATTAGTAATGGCTTTTTAAATCTGAAATATATTAAGACAAATAGAAGAGGTAATACGGCGAATTTTGGATCTAAAGGCAATAAATAATGAAGAAAATCTTTTTGAGTATTATAAAGAAACAATGAAATTGGCCAGGTTATCAGAATAAAAACTGTCACGATTTTTCTCAACATAGATGCTACAATTGTAACAGGTTCATGTGGAAAAAATTAGCCATTTTACTCTTTTTCGCGTTCATATTAAGGATTTTTCTTATTAATATCGCGTTTCATGGAGATCTTTATAACAATCTATCGTGGGGAAATGCACTACTCAAGTATGGAGCAAATGGTTTTTTTGAACAGAAGGTATGGGAGCATTCGGCTCCTAATCAACCACCCTTGTATATTCTTCTTTTTGGTCTTACCAGTTTTTTGTTTAGAAATATAAATGGTTTAATTTTGTATTTGAATGATCATGTTGGAATTTTTCCATCTTCTCTTGTTTGGTTTTGGCAGGATAACGGAAATATAATTTTGCTTAAATTGCCTTCTATATTTGCTGATTTGGGAATTGGTTTAATTATCTACAAATTTTTTGAAAATAAAAGCAAGAATTTGGCTTTTAAACTTTCAGCTTTATGGCTTTTTAATCCTATCACTTTTTATAATTCTGCAATTTGGGGACAAACTGATCCGATCGTTAATCTCTTGGGACTAATATCAATTTATTTTTTGATAAACAAAAGGTTGATTCTAAGTTTATTGTTTTTAACATTAAGTATTTTGTTTAAAGGATCTCTTGCAATATTTGTTCCAGTTTTATTTTTTTATGCACTTTGGCAGAAATATGATATAAAACTTTGGGTAAAAGGAATATTAGTTTCAGGAATAGCAATAATTTTAATATCTATATGGTTTTATCCAAGTTTGGATTTGCCTATCTGGCTTATTAATCTTTATACAAAACAAATACTTCCTGGTGAAATAGGAGATTTGAGTGCGAATGCTTTTAATTTTTGGTATTTGGTTAACCCAGGAAAAGTATTAGACTCTATGAAATATTTTGATGTAGCTGCTCATACTTGGGGATACTTCTTCACTCTAATTGTCATGGCAATTACAGTGTTAAAACTAAAACAAAAGAAAAATGAAAAGATGCTTTTTTACTCTTTAGCTATTGTTGCAATAAGCAGCTTTCTTTTTATGACAAGAATACATGAGAGATATTTATATCCATTTTTTCCTGTTGCGACAATTTTAATTGGCTATATTCCTGAATTTATTATCCTTTATATTATTTTGTCGATTACTTTCCTTATTAATATGTATAACTTGTTTTGGGCACCAGGAGTTCTAATATTTGAGAATCTGTTAAAAACAAGTCAATTGTCAACCATTTTATCAGTGGTCAATTTGGCGGTATTTGTGGCTATTTTGACACTATTCTTCATTAAGAAAGATGATCACAAGTCCCATAGTGCTTGACAAACTTTTATAATGTGATATACTACTTTTACTCGCTTGAATTTCAAGCTTTTGAGTTAGTTAGATAAAGGTACCCCAATTTTTTATTTTGTATCTTTTCTTCAACTTAAGATACGTATTTTTTGAGCGAGTATATATATGTACTATAAAAGCAATAATAATAGATTTGATCCTCGTGGAGGAAGATCTTTTAATAAATTTCAAGGGAGACGTCAAAAAACTTTTGACCCTACTAACGTTATTAAAAATAGTTCAATTGTGAACGAAAATGTTAATAATGTTGAATCAACATATCAACCAAAAAATTCTTTTGGTGATTTTGCCGTTTCTGAAAAATTGAAGGCAAATATAATTAAAATTGGATATAAAACCCCAACTCCTATCCAGGATCAATCAATACCAGAACTATTAAAAGGAAGAGATTTAATTGGTATAGCTAGAACTGGTACCGGAAAAACAGCTGCATTTTTGATACCCCTTATTGATAAGGTTCTTAAGAACCCTGGGGAAAGAGTATTAATTTTAGCTCCTACACGCGAGCTGGCAGTACAAATTCGTGATGAATTTGAAAAATTTAGCCAAGGCCTTAATATATACTCTGCACTATGTATAGGCGGAGTAAGTATGCATGGGCAGATAAAAATTCTTTATAGAAATCCTCAGTTTGTAATTGGAACTCCAGGGCGTCTTAAAGATCTTGAAAGGCAAAGAAAACTAAATTTGACAACTTTTAGGAATATCGTTTTGGACGAGGTTGATCACATGCTTGATATGGGATTTATAGAGGACGTAAATTATATTGTTGGTAAACTTCCGTTTTCTCGTCAGTCACTCTTCTTTTCAGCAACAATTACACCGAAAATTCAGCCTGTTATGAGCAGATTTTTGAAAGATCCAGTTACAGTACAGATTGCGTCTAATGCTCCAACTGTAAACGTTGAGCAATCAATTGTTAATCTGAACGGAAAGCCAAAGATTGAAGCCTTACATGAAATGCTAATTCAGGATGATTTCAAAAAAGTTCTTATTTTTGGAAGAACAAAACATGGGATAGAAAAGTTATCTAAAGAGCTCATATATCGTGGATTTAAGGCGGCTTCAATTCATGGAAATAAAAGTCAAGGTCAGAGACAAAGAGCTTTGGCCGACTTTAAGAGCGATTATATTCAAATTTTATTGGCTACTGATATTGCTTCTCGAGGACTTGATATTCATGATGTGACTCATGTTATTAATTATGATTTGCCAGAATCCTATGAAGACTATATCCATAGAATTGGACGCACCGGTCGAGCTGATAAAAAAGGTAAAGCATTGACCTTTATTAATTAATCCTCAAAATTGAGGTATAAGCAAAGCTTGTGACACTTTCAGTGTTATAATTTAATAATGAAGAGATGGCTTCTTGTCGGAATTATTTTATTAGGATTCACTCTTCGAATTGTTGGATTGACTAATCACCCTTCCGGATTTACCCCAGATGAGGCTTCTTTTGGCTATGATGCTTATTCAATTTTGAAAACAGGGAAAGATCAGTGGGGACATACCCTACCTCTCGTTTTTAAGTCTTTTGGAGACGATAAGTTGCCAGTCTATACATATCTTGCTATCCCTTCAGTTGCAATTTTTGGTTTGAATGAATTTTCAGTTAGACTGCCCAGTGCAATTTTGGGTACTTTAGCTATTGTTGTTGTTTATTTTTTAGTAAAAGAGTTATTTAAAGAAGAAAAAGTGGCTATATTTGCTGCATTTCTTTTGGCAATTTCGCCGTGGCATACAATGCTCTCAAGAGGTGCTTTTGAAGCCAATTTGTCCACTTTCTTTCTTCCGCTTGCTATATTATTTTTTCTCAAAGGATTAAAAGATAAAAATTTTTTGGTTTTGTCTGCAATAATTTTTGGGATTAATTTGTTTACTTATCATACGGCTCGAATATTGACTCCGCTTATTGTATTGTTTTTAGTTTGGCAAAACTTTAAAGAGGTGAAAAAATATATTTTTATTTTTGGAATTATTTTCTCAGTGTTTTTACTTCCAGCAATCTACCTATATATTGTAAGTGGATCAAGAGTTGCGAGTTCTGGAATATTTGACATTAATTATTCTGATGACCGTTATCTTGCACAGGTAGTTCGTGAGTCAGCGATTCTTTCTAGATTTTTTTATAATAAACCTTTCTATATTGTAAAGCAGTTTATAACTAATTATCTTTCATATTTTTCTCCACAGTTTTTATTTACTAACGGACCAGCCGAAGGAACATATGGAATGGTACCTGGGATTGGAGTACTTTATTTTGCTGAACTTATTCTTTTGGTTGGATTTATTTGGAAAGCTGTAAAAGAGCGGTCTAGTGAAATTAATTTATTAGTTTTTTGGTTTTTAATATCACCACTTCCTGCCGCATTAACAAAAGGGCCAGGGTATGCTGCAAACAGGGTTGCTTTTGTCATTCCCGCATTAATAATCCTCCTAGCAATAGGAGGTGTGAGTATATTAAAAAGAAAATTGTGGTTTTATTGTTATCTTGTTATTTTGTTTATTAACTTTTTGTATGTGGGTGAGAAATATTTGGTTGGGCAAGTTGTTAATCAAGCTTCAGCCATGATATATGGAACGGATCAGGTTGTGGACAAATTAGTAGAGATTCAAAAGCCGAGCGAACAAATTGTGATTTCTAAAAATATTTCTGAGCCACAAATTTATCTTGCGTTTTATACAAAGATGGATCCAGTCGAATATCAAGCTTCGAGTAAAAATTGGACATTAGTTAATGGGTGGGTAGATCAGCAGGCAAATTATAGTCTTGGAAGATATAATTTTAAAACCATAAATTATTCAGGAGATTCTCAGCTTAAAAATACAGTTTTGGTTGGAACGCCAAACGATTTCCCGGCTGAAATTAAACCTAACTTTGCAGTAAACTATCCAAACTTGAAACAGGCTTACTATATAGTAGTTACGAAATAAATTATGAAAAAGAGTTGGCTTTTTGTTTTATTAATTATAGTTTTATCAATTCCAACGTTTTCTTTAATGCTTCGATATGGAATTTATTCCATGCAGGACTTTCATTATTTTAGACTGCTTGAGTTTACCAAATGTATACAGGATTTACAGATTCCGTGCAGATGGGCCGCTGATAGCGGGGCGGGGTTTGGTGAACCTTTGTTTAATTTTTACGGACAGTTTCCTTATTGGGCTGGGGAAGTTTTTCACTTACTAACTTTCAGCAAGATCGACTCTTTGAAAATACTATTTATATTGTCTTTTGTGCTTTCTGGTATTGGAATGTTTTTTCTTTCAAGAAAAATATGGAAAAATGATTTGTCTGCTTTAGTTTCTTCAATTATTTATTTGTATGCGCCGTACCGCGCTGTTGATGTTTGGGTGAGAGCCGCTTTGCCTGAGGCGATATCTTTTGTATTTTTTCCTCTTATTATTCTTGAAATAGAGAGATATTTAGAAAAAAGAAAAAAGAAAGATCTTTTGCTTTTTAGTTTACTTTTTGGACTATTAATAATAAATCACAATTTATCAATAGTTTTATTTGCACCATTTTTGATTGGCTGGTTAATTTTTAGATTTATAGATATAAAAAAAGTTGGACCTTTTCTTGAACTTTTTACTGCAGGAATTTTTTCTGCGTTACTTTCTGCATTTTACTTGCTTCCTGTTATTTTTGAATCCAAATTTGTAGATATTAATTCAACTACATTTGGGATCTATGACTGGAGGGCAAATTTTGTAAAGGTTTCCCAGCTTTTTGTTTCCAGATTCTGGGGTTATGGAGGATCAATAGATGGAAAATTAAGTTTATCTATTGGGCAAATACAATGGATAGTACCAGTGCTAGGGCTATTTCTGGTAATATTTAGTCTTTTGAAAAGCAAATTTTCAAAATCCAATTTACAATTTTCAGTGTTATTTTTGATTGGAGGGTTTTTTCTGTTCTTAACCCACAATAAATCAACCATTATTTGGAATTTTGTACCTTTTATGAAATATATTCAATTTCCATGGAGGTTTTTGGGAGGTGCTCTTTTTTCACTTGCTCTTGCCAGTGGTTTTATTATAGGCGAATTTGAAAAATTTAAATTACCTTTAACTATTTGTATAATTTTGGCTACTATTTTTCTAAACTTTAATTTCTTTAGACCTGATATCTGGTACACAATTGGTGATAAAGATCTTGAGAGCGGTTCAAGGTGGATTGAATCCACTTTCTCGTCTCTACCTGATTACTGGTCAGTTTATGGTCAACTACCTAACAAGTCGGCGTTTACAATTACTGACGACCTGGGTTTAATTACGATTGATTGGTATAAATCTAGAAAGGTCAAACAGTGATGTTGCAACAGCTTTTTTTAAAGATACTGAGGTTAGATCGATTGGTAATTGGATAAGTATAGCTTCGTTTGGCGTATGGGTTCTCCTTTTTGTTAAACTTAAAGATGCTAAAAATTCTTGAGAATTACAAGTGGTTAATTCTAATAGTACTTTTTGGTGCAGTACTGCGTTTTGGGGCGCTTTCTCAAATGCCACCTTCACTTAATTGGGATGAGATATCACATGGATATAATGCATATTCAATTTTAAAAACAGGCCATGATGAATGGGGGCAATTTCTTCCTATTGCGAACTTTAGGGCATATGGGGACTATCCGCTTCCATTAAACCTTTATTTAACAATTCCCTTTGAAGTAATTTTCGGACTTAACCCGTTGGCTATTCGTTTGCCGCATGCACTATTAGGTACTTTAACTATTATCCCAGTTTATTTTTTGACGCAAGGCCTTATAAAAAACAAAAAAATATCACTATTTGCTGCGTTATTGACAGCAATTGATCCTTGGTTTTTATTTCCCTCGCGAGCAGTTTTTCAATCAAATCTATCTGTATTTTTTTTGATTGCTGGTATGGCTGCATTTTTTTACTGCGAGAAGAAAAAATGGCTAATGCCCATTTCTTTTTTATTTTTGGGTCTTACGCTTTTTTCTTATCATTCGACAAGAATATTTTTGCCAATATTTTTATTTGCACTGGTTTTTGTTTTTAGAAAATATAAATATTTAGTTTTATCAGCTCTAGGAGTTGGTTTAATTCTACTTCCTAATGCTGCAGCTCGTGCGAATGTAGTTTTTATTCTTGATCAAGGAGCAGTTAATCAGATAGAAAACTTAAGAAATAATTCTAACTCACCATTCAAAAAACTTATATATAATAAAGTTACTTATCTAACTGTTAAATTTGGTCAAAACTATATTAATTATTTCTCTCCAAACTTTTTATTTTTAAAAGGTGGAACACAATATCAGTTTAGCGTTCCAGACAAAGGACTTTTGTATTTAGTTTCTTCCCCGTTTTTTTATATTGGAATTTTATTTGTTTTTTTAGAAGCGAGAAAGCGTGAGGATAGAAATTACAAACTAGTCTTAATTTGGTTGTTGTTGGCTCCAATTCCTGCTGCTATTACACAAGATCAGTCCGCTGTAATACGTGCTACAACCATGCTTCCAATTCCGGAAATACTGGTTTCTATTGGTTTATATGAAGTTTTTCGAAGAATACATAAATACGAAGCTATGCTTTCTGCGATATTTGTTTTCATCTCACTTCTTTCGCTTGAGAATTATTTAAATGTTTACGCTAAGGATTATCGAATAAATTATTCTTGGGCATGGCAATATGGATATGAACAAATTGTTAATTATTCTAAAATTAATTATTCAAAGTATGACAATATAATTGTTTCAAAGGCATATGGAGAGCCCCACGAGTATTTTCTTTTCT
>WNFI01212055.1_pt1 | contig 13531 bp, 13 predicted proteins | sample 5400471 | NCBI WGS metagenome assembly WNFI01 (sample SAMN13153348, study PRJNA577476) | soil metagenome | isolation source: 100 cm saprolite on Douglas fir-dominated hillslope | place: USA:California | collected 2013-09-17 | reverse complement strand
GCCCGGGCAACCCCCGCCCCCCGAGGACCTGGTGCGGGACCGGATCTGCAACACCTTCCTGCCCCGGAGCCGCGCGCTGCGGGCGGTGGTGGGCGGGCACGAGGAGCATTTCTGCTCGACCGCCTGCCGCGATCGGGCCCTCCTGGGCGTCTCCCAAGCCTCGTGAGCGAGGGGGCGCGCATCCGGGCCGAGATCGTGGAAGTGGGGCGGCGGCTCTACGCGCGGGGGCTGATCTCGGGGAACGAGGGGAACATCTCCGTCCGCGAGGGGGACCATCTCTTCATCACCCCCGCCGGCACCTGCAAGGGCTTCCTCACCCCGGAGGCCATCGTGCGGACCGACCTCGAGGGGCGGCCCGAGGGCCGAGGCCGCGCCTCCACCGAGGTCCTGATGCACACCGCCATCTACCGGCGCCGGACCGACGCGGGAGCGGTGGTCCACGCCCACCCCCCGACTGCCACCGGTTTCGCGGTCGCGGGGATCCCCCTCGACCGCCCCCTGATCGCGGAGGCGGTCGTGACCCTGGGCCCGGTGCGGGTGATCCCCTACGCCACCCCCTCCACCCCGGAGCTGGCCGACAACGTCGGCCGGGCGGCCTGCGAGGGCCACGGGCTGCTCCTCGCCAACCACGGGGCGCTCACGGTGGGGGAGCACGTGTTCCGGGCCTGGGAGCGGATGGAGACCCTGGAGCAGCTGGCGCGGGTGGCCCTGGTGGCGCGCACCCTCGGCCAGGACAACCTGCTGCCCCCCGCCGACGTGGAGCGGCTGCGGGACCTTCGGGCGGCGGCGGGCTACCCGCCGCCCTCCTGCGTGGACTGCCCGTCCTGCGGCCACTCCGTGCCGGTGGGCACGGGCGAGAGCGTGGTCCTGTCGCGGGAGGCCCTGGTGCGGCTGGTGGCGGAGGCGGTGGAACGGTTCGCGGGCGCTTGACTTTTGAGGTGGGGCGCGGGAAAGCTTAGGCCGTCCGAGGGGAGGCAGCATGGGTGAAGCGCTGGGGATGATCGAGACGCGGGGCTTGGTGGCCATGATCGAGGCCGCCGACGCCATGGTGAAAGCGGCCAAGGTCACCCTCGTGGGCTACGAGAAGATCGGATCGGCATACGTCACCGCCCTCGTGCGCGGGGACGTGGCCGCGGTGAAGGCCGCCACCGACGCGGGGGCGGCGGCCGCCCGGCGGGTGGGCGAGCTCGTCTCCGTGCACGTGATCCCCAGGCCCCACACCAACCTGGAAGACGTCCTCCCCATCGGCAAGGCCGCCAAGTAAGCCCGGAGGCCCGGCATGATTCTGGCCCGGGTCGTCGGCACCGTCGTCGCCACGCGGAAGGACGAGCGCCTCTTGGGGGCGAAGCTTCTGGTGGTGCGTGCCCAAGACCCGCACGGCAAGGACGAAGCATCGTACCTGGTGGCGGTGGACACCGTGGACGCGGGCTTTAGGGACCGGGTCCTGATCGTGACCGGCTCCTCCGCCCGCATGGCCTCCGGCCTCAAGGACTGCCCGGTGGACGCCGCCATCGTGGGGGTGGTGGACGCGGTCGAGGTCAAGGAGTAGCGCGCATGTTCCTGGCTCGGGTGGTGGGCACGGTGGTGGCTAGCCGCAAGGACGAGGGCCTCCTCGGCACCAAACTGCTCGTCATCCAGCCCCTACGCCCCGACCGCACCGTCTCGGGCCCGCCCCTGGTGGCGGTGGACTCCGTGGGGGCGGGGGTCAGCGAGGAGGTCTTCTACGTGCGCGGCCGCGAGGCCTCCTTCCCCTTCCTGCCCGCGGAGGTCCCTACCGACGCCGCCATCATCGGCATCGTGGACCATTGGAACGTGGGCTGACATGCTCATCGCCCGGGTGGTGGGGAACGTGGTCTCGACCCAGAAGAACGGCAAGCTCGAGGGGTCCAAGCTGCTGCTCGTGCAGCCGCTCGACCTCGCAGGCGAGCCCCGGGGGACCGCGGTGCTGGCCATCGATGGGGTGGACGCCGGGCCGGGGGATCGTGTTCTCCTCGTGCAGGAGGGCCGGGCCGCCCAGCTCGTGCTCGGCCAGGGCACGGCGCCGGTGGACGCGGCCGTGGTCGGGGTCGTGGACACGGTGGAGCACCTGGACTAGGCCATGGACGACGAACGCATCCGGCAACTCGCGGAAGAGGTGCTCCTCGAGGTCCGCGGCGCGGTGCCCGGGCCGGGAGATGCCCCCAGCCTGGAGGCCCGGGTGGCGGCGTTGGAGGCGGCGGTGCGCGAGGGGGGAGCCGGCCGCGCGGCGGTGGTCGTGGCCCGGGTTCACCCCAGCCACTCCCTCCTCGGCCTCTCCGCGGGCGGGGACCGGTGCCTCATGGAGCCGGACAAACCTTGCGTGCAGAGCGGCATGTGCCGGACCCTCGGCCACTAGAGAAGCCCCCCCGCACCATCCTCCACGTCGACATGGACGCGTTCTATGCCGCGGTGGAGCAGCGGGACCGCCCCGAGCTACGGGGGTTGCCAGTCATCGTGGGGGCCGATCCCATGGGAGGTCGCGGGCGCGGCGTCGTGTCCACCGCCTCCTACGAGGCGCGGCCCTTCGGGGTCGCGAGCGCCATGCCCATCTCCCAGGCCTACCGCCTCTGCCCCCGGGGCGTCTACCTTCCCGTGGACATGGAGAAGTACGCGCGCGTTTCCATGGAGATCATGGAGATCCTCCGCCGATTCACGGACTGCGTGGAGCCGATCTCCATCGACGAGGCCTTCCTGGATGTGAGCCAGAGCCGGCGCGCCCTGGGCCCGGGGGAGGAGATCGCGCGCAAGCTCAAGGACGCGGTGCGACGGGAGACGGAGCTGACCGCGTCGGTGGGGGTGGCCTGCTCCAAGCTCGTGGCCAAAATCGCCTCCGACATGAGGAAGCCGGACGGCCTGGTGGTCGTGCCCCCCGCCCGAGAGGCGGCGTTCCTGGCCCCCCTCCCCGTGCGCAAGCTCTGGGGGGTGGGCCCCAAGATGGAGGAGCAGCTGCAGAAGGTGGGAATCATCACCATCGGGGACCTCGCCGCCGCCGAAGCCCGCCTCGTGCAGCGGCGCCTGGGCACGCACGGCCACGACCTGCGGCTGCTGGCCCGGGGGATCGACGACCGCCCGGTGGTGGCTGACCCCGGCGAGGCCAAGAGTCTCGGCCAGGAGCACACCTTCGCCACCGACACCGCCGACCCTGAGATCCTGCGGCGGACTCTCCTGGACCTGGCCGACGGGGTGGCCCGTAGGCTGCGGGGCCAGGGGCTGCGCGGACGGACCCTCACCCTCAAGTACCGCGACGAGACCTTCCGGACCCTGACCCGGGCGGAGACGCTGGCCGAACCGACCGATTCGGGAAACGAGCTCTTCCGGGTGACCCGCCGGCTCTTCGAGGGTGTCCACGGCTCCCGCAAGGTGCGTCTGCTCGGAATCTACGCCTCCGGGTTCGGAGGCGCCGCCTCCCAGCTCGACCTCTTCGTGCCGCCCGTTCTCCCCTCCGCCGCCGACCAGATCCGCGACCGCGTGGCCAACCGCTTCGGGGAGGGGGCCCTCACCCGGGCCAGTCTGCTCCCGGGTCCGCCCCTGCCCAAGCCGCCCCGCGGGCGCTGATCAAGCCGAACTAGAGGGCAGGGCCCTGGACGTTTGTCCCCACCCCTGGCCAGAATCAGGCCGTCACCGTGGTTCCGTCGAACTTTGTGATTCTGAAGCCTGAGAACGTCTCGCCATAGACCTCCTTCTGATCCCTGAGGATGCTGAGGGCGATGGCCTCTCCAAGTTTCAGACCATCAGAGTAATCAGTGCGCCAGTGAACGCCCGCATGGTTCCGGGCAACTCCGATATTGGAGGCAAGTTTGTTGATCTCGCCGTTGACGTTGACCTCGTTCGCATCCGAACCGGTGTACGGAACCAAAGAGAGGCCATCCCCGCTGGCCGTCTGGACATTGCCCCCGGTGAGGGTATTGAATTGGACACTCCCGTCGATCGCCGCCTTCAGAATGGTGGCGCAGGCACCCGAAACAGAGCCATGGCCCTGCGCGTAAGAGGGATGCTGCGGGCATCCTTCCGGATAGGCTTGCGCATGAAAGTACGAGCCGAACGTGGCGAGGGTCCGAACAAGCGCGTTCGAGTTAAGCACGTCGGTGTGCAATGGATAGCTGGCCTGGCCGGTCTTGTGGAGGTGCACGAGCCCGCCGTAGTCTTCCGGCCTCAGAGTGCGGTGCACGAACCACTTCGCGTACCACACGGCCTTGAGCGCGCGGTTTGCGGCTTCGGCCAGCAGCGTCAAGAAATGGGGCCCGCCAAAGGTCGCAAAGGACGACTGCTTGGCAAGGCCCAGGTAAGGATTGCCCGGATTCGCGGGCGCCCCGTGGGTGAAGAGCCAGATTCCCGCGTTGTAGAACGCCTCGAAAACTTGGTCGGTATGAACGTAGGCACTCAGGTCACGCCCGGTCCGAATGTACCGGAGATGGGGATCGTTCTGGTTCTTGGCGAAGGGGCCCTGACCGTTGCGGGCCGCCAGCCACGCGGCCTGGTTGGTCAGGTAATCCACTCCGGGAAGATACGTCGTGATCTGCCCATTGATGGGGATTTGGCCATAGTTAAAAGGTTTCAGGAGGAATTGCGAGACGTATGGCCCTATCACGTCTTCCGCAGTAAAGCCGCGGAAGAGCGCTTGCGCGGCAACCGCACCGCCAGATCTCGGTCCCGCGAAGGCGGGGAGGGAAGACAGTTCGGCCGCCGCCGCTTGCGCGGTCGCATCGCTGCCGTAATCGGTGAAATTGACATCGCGGCAGAGGGCCATCCAGTAGAGCTCCACCATATCGTCGGCCCGGGTCCGGCTGGCCACTGCGGGCGGGGGTCCGATGGCTAGTTGGTGGGAGTCCGTCCCTTCCAGGTCGAAGGCCACACCGGCCATGGGGTTTGCTAGCTTGACCGTTCCCCCGAGCGGCACATTCTCAAAGGCAGTGGCCGTACCTTCCTCGACCGCATCGAGGAGTCTCTCGTAGGATTCCCTGTCCACCTCGCCGATCGAGTTGTGGGGCAATCCCTTGGAATAATTCCCTATGAAGTTGCGATGGCGTCTTTCGTCTCCGTTTGAAACCTGGGGCGGAATCGGAATCCCCCGCTCTTCCTCCGCCGCATGCTCCCGAACCTCAAAGGATTTTCGGGCGCGCTCATCCCCCTCACCGGTCCGCTCGTGGCCGCTGACTGGTCTCGTTAAAGGACCCAGCTCTACGGCGCTCGCGGCCAGGGTTGCGGCGGCGGCTCCCCGGATCTGGCCCAGAAACGCACGCCGGCTGGTACCCTCGCAAGACTCAACTATGGAGACTTGGCCTTGATTCTTCTCGGCGCCGTTTCGGACTCTAGGATTGCCGGCCTTGTCCATGGAAGCCGACTCCTTGAAAAAGTGGAGGACGATCCCGCCGAGAGTGATTCATCGCAGCCCTATCAGCGAGTGGGATGGCCCCGCCAGCAAACTCTGGACGACCTCGTTTTCTCGCAAGAGTGTGACCGCATCGCCCGCCCCCGTCGGTGGCGTGCGTCACGTTCGGGTCCGAGGGAAGTCCGATGAGGTGCCCGCCGTCCGGATGGGGTGCGGCGTGAGAAGGCGGATCCAGCCGTCTCGTTTCCGCACCGGCCGTTCGCCCGTATCGTGGGGAGCGCCAGCGAGTGATACCCTTAGCGCGCTCCATGAGGTGGCTGGCGCGCTACGACCCGGGCGTTCCCCGGTCGCTCGTCCCCTATCCGGAGACGACCCTCCTGGAGCTCTTGGCGGAGACCGCCCGGCGGCGGCCCGACCACCCGTTCATCCTCTTCAAGGGCGCCCGGCTGGGGGCCGGCGCGCTGGAGCGCCTCTCGGACGCGTTCGCGGCCGCCCTTCTCAGCCTGGGGATCCGCAAGGGCGATCGGTTTGCGGTCCTCCTCCCCAATTGTCCGCAGTTCCTGATCGCTGAGCTTGGGGCCTGGAAAGCGGGGGCGGTCGTTGTGCCCCTCAACCCCATCTACGGCGAGGAGGAGCTGGCGAGGCCGCTCCTGGCCACGGGCGCGGAAGTCCTGCTCACCCTCAACCCCTTCTACGCGCGCGTGAAGGCCGTCCAGGCCCGCACCGCCCTGAGGCGCGTGATCGCGACCAGCATCAAGGAGTACCTCCCCCCCACCCTGCGCGTTTTGTTCACCCTCTTCAAGGAGAAAAAGGAGGGGCACCGCGTCGCTCTCGCCCCCGGCGACCTCTGGCTCTCCTCCCTCCTCCGCGAGCACGCCCGGGCGGCGCCGCCGGCCGTGACCGCGGGGCCGGAGGATCCCGCCCTCATCCTCATGAGCGGCGGCACGACCGGCACCCCCAAAGGTGTGGTCTGCCCCCACCGCGCGCTGGTGATCACCGGCCTCCAGACCCGGGCCTGGTACGAGGGTCTCCTCAGGGAATGGGAGGACACCCTCCTCCTCCCCCTTCCCCTCTTCCACGCCTTCGGGAGCGTGGGCGCCCAGTCGTTCGCGATCGTGGCCCGGGCGCGGCTGGCTCTCATCCCCAACCCCCGCGACCTCAAGGACGTGATCGCCACCCTCCGTCGCGTGCGCCCCTCTTTCTTCGTGGGTGTGCCGACCCTCTTTGGAGCGCTTCTCGAGCACCCCCACCTGGCGGGGGCGGGGGCCGCCTTCCGCTCCCTGAAGGCCTGCATCAGCGGGGCCGCCCCCCTCCTCACCGAGACCAAGAAGCGGCTGGAGGCCCTGACCGGGGGCCGCGTGGTCGAGGGTTACTCGCTGACGGAGGCCCTCATCGCGAGCGCGCTCACCCCCGCAAAGGGCCCGAGCCCGGAGGGCTCCGTGGGCCTGCCGCTGCCCGATGTCGAGATGCGGATCGTGGACGCCGAGGAAGGAGTGCGCGAGCTGGCCCCGGGGGAGGTGGGGGAGGTCTTGATCCGGGCCCCCCAGCTCATGCCCGGCTATTGGCAGAACCCGGAGGAGACGGCCCGGGCCCTGCGGCGGCAGGGGGAAGGCGGGCCCTGGCTCTTCACCGGCGACCTCGGCCGCATGAACGAGGACGGCTTCCTGTTCATCGTGGACCGCAAGAAGGACCTGATCAAGGTCGGCGGGCTCCAGGTCTGGCCGCGCGAGATCGAAGAGGTCGTGGCCGCGCACCCCGCGGTGGCCGAGGTCGGCGTGGCAGGCGTCCCCGACGCGGTCAAGGGGGAAGTGGTGAAGGCCTGGGTCGTCCTGCGCGGCGGGATGTCCGCCACCGAAGAGGAGATCCGGGCCTTCTGCAAGGAGCGCCTGGCTCCCTTCAAAGCCCCCCATCGCGTCGAGTTCCGGAAGGAGCTCCCCAAGTCGATGGTGGGGAAGGTCCTGAGGCGGGTGCTCGTCCAGGAGGAGCGCGCCTCCCACTGAGGGAGGCCCGGAGAGTTGCCGGCCCCGGACAGGGGCGACGATATACTGCGCCGGTGAAAGGAGCCTTGGTCTTGAACCTCACGAACTGGACAGGCCGCGGGGGGGCGGCCCTGGCCCTGAGCGGCCTCGCCGCCCTCGCCCAGGCGCAAACCCAGAAAGCGGACCTCGTCCTCAAGAACGGCACCGTCTACACCTTGGACGCGCAGAGGCCCAAGGCCCGGGCGGTGGCGATCGCCGGCAACCTCATCCGCGCCGTGGGCACGGACAAGGAGATGGCGGCTCTGGTGGGCCCCACCACGCGGGTGATCGACCTCAAGGGCCAGACCGTGATCCCCGGCTTCAGCGACAGCCACGTCCATCTCCTCTCCGTGGGGGCCGCGCGCCTGGGCGTGGACCTCCAAGGGACACGGAATTATCGGGAGGTCGTGGAGCGGGTGGCGGCGGCGGTGAAGGGCAAGAAGGCGGGGGACTGGATCCGGGGCCGGGGCTGGCACGAGGGGAAGTGGACGGAGGCCAGTGTCCCCGCCGTCCGCGGCTTCCCCACCCACGACGCGCTCTCCGCCGTCTCCCCCGACAACCCGGTCGTGCTCACCCGCGCCGACGGCCACGCCCTGCTCGTGAACCGGAAGGTCCTGGAGCTGATGGGGATCACGCGGGACACCCCGGCCCCGAAAGGGGGGGAGATCATCAAGGACTCCGCCGGCCGGCCCACCGGCATCTTGGTGGACAAGGCGAAGGACCTGGTGCACGTCCCCAAGCCCACGCCGGAGGAGATGCGACGGGCCCTGCAGATTGCCCTCGAGGACTGCGTGCGGAAGGGGATCACCAGCCTGGCCGACGCCGGCGCCGACCTGGACACGGTCGCCCTCTACAAGGAAGCGGTGCAGGCGGGCAAGCTGCCGGTACGGATATACGTGATGTTGTCCGGGCTGGAGACCCTGCGCCACTTCACGAAGCCCGAGATCAACTTGGGGGAGGGGCTGCTCACGATCCGGGCCGTCAAGCTCTACGCGGATGGGGCCATGGGCTCGCGGGGAGCCGCCCTCCTCGCCCCCTACAGCGACGACCCCGGGAACTCCGGCTTCTTCACCACCCCCCCCGAGACCATCCTGGAGGCCTCGCGCTACGCCCTGGCCCACGGCTTCCAGGTCTGCACCCACGCCATCGGAGACCGGGCGAACCGGATGGTGCTCGACGTCTACGAGAAGGCCCTCAAGGAATTCCCGCAGGTCAAGGATCCGCGTTTCCGCATCGAGCACGCGCAGATCCTGGACGCGGCCGAGGTCCCGCGCTTCGCCCGTCTGGGCGTTATCGCCTCCATGCAGGGAATCCACTGCCCGTCGGACCGGCCCTGGGCGGAGAGCCGCCTGGGCCGGGCCCGGGTCCAGGAGGAGCTCTACGTCTGGCGGAAGCTCCTCAAGGCGGGGGCCCGCATCATCAACGGCACCGACGCCCCCGTGGAGGACCTGAGCGCGATCCAGAACTTCCACGCCTCCGTCACCCGCCAGGACTCGAGCGGGAACCCGCCCGGCGGGTTCGATCCGGAGCAGCGCATGACCCGCGAGGAGGCGCTCCGCTCCTACACCCTGGACGCGGCCTACGGCGCGTTCGCGGAGGAGACGCGGGGCTCCCTCCAGGCGGGGAAACACGCCGACCTCGTGGTGCTGTCGAAGGACATCATGACCGTCCCCGACGGGGAGATCATGCGGACCGAGGTCATCTACACGATCGTGGACGGGAAGGTCCGTCTCGAAAAGACCACCCCCGCCCGCTGAAGCCTAGCGAGCCCGCGGCCGGCTCACGAGGTTGGCCAGGATCCGGTAGGCCCCGGGCGTCCCCGCCGGGAGCTGGCGGAAGAGGCCGAGGCCCACGTAGGTCCAGGTCCCGCGCCCGACCCGGGCCTCTACCAGGATGCCCTTCTTCTCCCCCGGGTTCAGGGGAAAAGGATCGGTGGCGGCCAAGAGCTCGACATAGCGGGGATCGCGGGCCTCCAGGAACTGGATCCCGCGCTCCTGCACCCACCCCTCCCAGTCCCGCGCCCCGATGCGGTTGGGGGTGGTGAGGAGCGGGTGCTCGGGGACGAGGACCCTCATCGGTGCGGTCTCGTCCGTGATCCGATTGGACGTGACGCGTGCGGGGTAGGGGACATAGGGGCTGTCCGCCCCGCTCTGCCCCGGGGCAGGGGGCGCAGCGCCGGGAAGGGAGTTGAAGGAGGCCCGGTTGTACTGCACGACCAGGTGGCCTCCCCCCTCCACGTAGGCCATCAGCCGATGGTTGTAGGCCTTGAGGTCCTCTCGCACCTCGTAGGCCCGGATGCCGGTCACGATCGTGGAGTAGGTCGAGAGGTCGGCGTAGGCCAAGTCGTCGGGGCCGAGGAGGATCACCGGCACGCCGAGCTGGCGCAAGGCGTCGGCCCCGGCATCGCCGGGACCCAGCACGTAGCCCACGCTCGCGCCGGGCAGGGTGCGGACGTCGAGGCCCAGAACCCGGGCCGCCGCGGGCCGCACGAGGTGGCGCTCCTGGATGTGGTCATAGGCCACGACCTGGATGCCCTCCCGGAACTCCTGCCCCCCGCGGACCGCGACCGCCTTGAGCGCGACCTCGCCCTCCTTGAGGCCAGGGGGGGGACTCACGAAGAAGCGGGCCGCGATCTCCTCGCCCTCGTAGCGGAAGTCGAGCGGGGCCTCGGGAGGCTGGATGGCGTAGCCGGCGGGGCCCTCCAGCCGCACCTTGACCGCGGCCGCTCCCTTGTCGTTGTTCCGCACGGACACGCGGAACTCGCGGCGGGCCGTGGTCCCCACGGGAAGGATCGCGATCTCGGGGGAGAGCCGTACGGAGAGCGCGGGCACGACCTCGAGCACATGCTGCTTCTCGCCTCCCACGAACGGCCCCTCGTAGCGCCAGAGGGCCGCCGTCTCCACGCGGCCAGAGACGCCGGCGACCCCGTACCCGAGCGAGGCCATGACGTCGGGAGGGCCGAAGGGCAGCGTCTCGTCCGCGGGAACGTCCAGGTCCAGCCGATCCCCCTGCGGCCGGCGATGCCAATAGGGCTGGGAGTAGCGCGCCTTCTCCCCCACCGTGACCGCGAATGCCAGGCGGAGGCCCTCTCTTCCCGGCAAGACCGGGGGCGGATCCCCGGACGTGCGCCGGACCGTCCATCCCGCGGGCGCGCGAAGCTCGATCCCGGCCACGCTCACCGGCCTCGCTCCCTGGTTGAAGAGAGAGACGCTCACCCCGAAGGTCTGGCCGGGCACGACTTCCCCGTCATCCACCCGGGCCTCGAAGGCGAGACCCTGGGCCAAGGCCAGGGCGGCGAACAGTTCCTTCTCTTCCTGACCCAGGCGGTCGTCGAGCTCGAAGCGCGCCGCCTCCGTGAGATCCTTGGTCGCGTCCTTAAGGCCGTGCAGCGTTCTCAAGGCCTCGGCCAGGGGTGCGACTGCGTTCTCTGGGGAGCGGGCATCGAAGACCGCGTGCGCGGCTGCGATCTTCGCCTGGAGCGCGTCGAGGGCAGGAGCAAAGAACGCTGCCTTCCCTTCCGGGCCGGGCAGGAACCGGAGCAGGCTCTTGAGGGAGGTGTCGATGCCGTCAAGCACGTCGCTCTCCGGGCCCTGGACCCGGGGCTCGCTGTCCACGAGGTAGTAGACGCCCTCCGCGGGCCCGGGGTCGTTCTTGATCTGGGAGGCGCCCTGGCAGCGGTGGCTGGCGCGGGCGAGGCTCCCGAACTCCTGCCAGGACATGCCGAGCAGGGGGTCATAGATGCCGGTGGGGACGTGCACCGGCCTGCCCCCGATCTTCTCCGGGAAACCCCCCGTCCCTCCCTGGTAGATCTTGCGGGCCTGCCAGGCGTGGAGCCCCGCCCGGATCTGCTCCGGAAAACGGGCCGGATCCGCGGCGGCCCGGAAGGCGTCCCGGGCCAGGCGGGCCGAGGCTTGGGGGTGCAGGCCTCCGCCTCCCGCCTCCAGGGGTAGGGTGAGGATCACATCCGGACGGAACGCCCGCACGACGCGCACCACGTCCCCCAGGGTCTCCTCCCGCCCCCACTTCTCGAACGTCTCTTCCACGCTGAAGGAGTAGCCGAACTCGTAGGCCCTCGAGAAGTACTGCTCCACCGAGTCGTAGCGGTGCAGGGCCAGGAGCTCCTCCGTGCGCAGCACGCCCAGAGCCTCGAAGAGCTCGGGGCCAATGGCGTTCTGGCCGCCCTCGCCGCGGGTCAAGGTCAGAAGCCCGGTGCGGAGGCCAAGACCGCGCGAGAGCCGGACCAGCATTCCGTTGTGCTCGTCGTCGGGGTGGGCCGTTATGTAAAGCACGCGGCCGGTGACGGGCAGCCGCCGGAGGGCGAGGCCGAGGCCGTTCCCGCCCCGATCCGGGGGGAGGGGCACGAGCTGGGCCCGGACGGGGGCCGCCGAGGTCTGGAGGAAGACCAGGAGGAGGGCGGCGCGATAGAAGGCGCGGCGGAGAGCGAGCATGAGGGCTCCTTTCTTTACGAATTCTAACCGCGGGCGGTTGTGGTAGCATCCGCACGTGCCTGCACCCAAGGACGGTGAGCCGCCCAAGGCCGTGGCCGCCCTTCTGGCCCGGGTGGAGGAGGATGGGGGTCACGTGCTGGCCGTCTACCGCGAACCCTTGGGGGGACACTGGCAGGCCTTCTGCGCCCTTCCGTTGGAGAAAGTCGTGGCCACCCCGTACCAGCGGGACCTCTCCCCCACCCATGTGAAACGGCTGCAGGAGATGGTGCGGAAGGTGGGCCGCTTCATCGACCCGATCGTGGTCGTCTCCCCGCAACCCGGGGTCTACTGGACGCCCAACGGCCACCACCGCCGCACCGTCCTCGAGAAGCTGAAGGCGGAGTGGGTGCCCGCGATCCTCATCCCGGAGGCCGAGGTGGCGTATCAGATCTTGGCCCTGAACACGGAGAAGGGGGGGGGCCTTCGCCCCCATCCTCAAGCGGGTGGACAAGTTCCTGAAGGGCAAGCTCGTGGAGACCCTCGAGACGCGGGTCGAGCGGGCGGACAAGGTCCGGGCCGTGGACGAGGCCTTGGCCAAAGTCGTGGCGGCCCTGAAGAAACGTGGGATTAACCACCCCTTTGTTAAGAACTACGTGCTCGCCCGCACCACCCCCCTGACGCGCCAGCGCAAGACGCTGCCGTCCTTCGACCAGACGTTCACGAAACTGCTCGCCGCCCTCGAGGGCTTCGACCCGGGCAAGGTCCGCTACGAGGACGTGCAGCGCTCCTCGGTCTACGCGGCGCCCGCCGGAGACTAGTAAAGGCCGCCGCGGTCCTTCGGGGACTCCTTGCGAACCGCCAAACGCGGTGTCCGCGTTTTGGCACCTTGCCCCCTGCGAGCCCCGGGGCCTTGGGATGTTTGTTCAGCTCCCGTGTGGATCCCGTGCTCCTAAGTTATTGACCTGGATGGTTTTGTAAAGAAACTGCCGCTCTCGAAAGCGGCAAACTTGAAGGGCCACGGGCGAAATAAAGAACTCGGTGATACGTAAATCGGCTCGTGAACCAAGCTCTGTACCTAAAGCCCGGTGCGGCCCCGGACGCCCACTCGGTCCTGGAGAACCTCGCTGATCGGAGTCGGCGTCCTCAACCTGCCGTTCAGGCTTCCCCGCGGCGTCCGCCAAACGTCGGCGGGGGTCTCGACGCTCCACGCGGTTTACTTCCGGCCCTCCTGGCCGTAGCGCCCGTCATGTGGGCGAGTCAGGATGCGAGGGTACTATGAACGGACGCCGAGTCAGGAAGGAAAGCCTTGGGCAATCTCTGCTCGGTCGCAACCGACGGCGGGGGGTCGTATTCGGTCAAGCGCTCCAAGGGGCACTATCCGACCAGCTGATCAGCGACTGCCCCCTCACGGAAGGGGACATCCTGCACCTCACAGACTTCGAGTTCCGGCTGGGCAGGCAGGAGCCGGACCCGAGCGCCGACCCCGGTCTGGACGAGGGAGCCCGCACCGTGTCGCTGCGGGGATGCGAACTGCCCCGGCAATTCCCGCCGGGGGCCCGCGAACTGAGGGAACTGGTCGAACAGGGCACCGTGACCGTGGCCTTCCAGCCGATCTTCCGGTTCCCGGACGGCGCCATCGGGGCCTATGAGGCCCTGGGCCGGGGCCGGCACCCCCGCCTGCCCGAAAGCCCGGCCGAGCTGTTCCGCATTGCGGAGAGTCTCGGGGTAGAGGCGGAGTT
>WNFI01157898.1_pt1 | contig 13533 bp, 9 predicted proteins | sample 5400471 | NCBI WGS metagenome assembly WNFI01 (sample SAMN13153348, study PRJNA577476) | soil metagenome | isolation source: 100 cm saprolite on Douglas fir-dominated hillslope | place: USA:California | collected 2013-09-17 | reverse complement strand
AATCAATCAAGACCGACTCGCCAGCCGGTGTAACGATCAAGGTGGCGCCACCTCCCTCGACGTCCACCCAATAGATACGAAGGGCGTCACGCTCGGCTGCGACCGCGGGGAAAACCAATAAGAGATAAAGAAAAGCGAGCAGGGATTTTTTCATAGCAGACACGATCAGCTCTTAGCCGGAACGATGCAGAGGGTCCACGAATAAACAACGAATGACCGCGAATGAAATTGATTTTATAAACCATCAGTCTTGAGGCAGTACCAAGCGTTGAAAGGAGTTGTCTCAAAATTTTCTTTTCTGCTTCTCCGTCGTAGTCATGTCCCTTCGTGGCTCCCTCCTGCCTGATACCGGCTTCGGGCGCTTCGTGGTGAACCTCCGCATTTCGGTTTCGGGTCCGCTTCTACCCGACTTCCACGCGTCGCCCTTCTTCGGATGAAACATAGGCAGCATAGATGACCTTCACGCATTCGACCGCGAGATCGATGCCGGAACGCGGCTCACGGTCTTCGCGGATCGCGCCCACAAAATCCGCGATCTCCTGGGCAAAACCGCGAAACCAATCCTCGTCGCAACTCGGACGATTCCAGCCCGACTTCGTTTCTAGTTTTTCCGTGAAATATTCCTTCGCAAAAACTCCGGCTTCGGGCGCGAAGGTTTCAATTGCATCATTGCCGGTCATGTTCGCCTTAATCACACCGTCGGTCATGTAAGCACTCACTCGTGTATTCAGCCCACCGAGGCCGGTATCGTTCACCATGATGGTCGCACGTGTTCCGTCCTCGAACCGGATGACGAGATTAGCCCAGTTTTCCACATCGACCGGATTGGCGCTGATCCATTGATGTGCACCGGCCTTGCGGGCGAACTCGGATGCTTCAGTGTGGATCAAGTCAGCCGTATCGGCGACAACTGATACCGGCCGAATGCCCTTGCCCGAACGCGCCAGTCCTTCGCATTGCTTGAGATGAAGCACCGCGCCCACCGAGTGGACACCCATCCGCAGCAATGCACCGCCGCCGGTATTTTTCCAATCACGCGAAAACACCGAATTGGAACCGGAATGATTTTCCTCCGCCCGCAATTCGAGAATCGAACCTTTCGCCGCGGCGATCAGTTTGGTCATCTTTACGATCGGCGGTGCATAAACCCAGTTTTCGGCGTAGCAAAAGCGCACTCCGCTTTTTCGCACCGCTTCGCGAACGGCTTCCGCGTTGCGCAAGGCTCCCACCCGCATTTTCACTCGCGGCACCCGATGGCCGATCGGTTCCGGATCGCCCGGCTCGCCGAAGTAACCGGTCAGCGGCTTTTCCATGATAATGTGTTTGCCCGCTTGTGCCGCACGGATGGCAAACTCGTGATGCAACGCGGGTGGCGTGCAAATATCGATCACGTCAATGTCCGGCCGGGCCAGCAGCGCCGCGTAGTCATCGGTCACAAAAGGAATATGGGCGTCCTTCGCCAACGCCTCTGCGCTCTCCCGTGTGCGTGAACAAACTCCACGGACCTCGATGAGCCCTTTCGGTAGGCTCGCATAATTTGCGAGGTGCATCCGCGCTCCATACCGAGCGCCCGCGAAACCGATCCCGATGGTTTTCATAAGCGATTAGTCAACGGGATCACGGGCCATCGTCGCAAGACCAGGATAAAAGGAATCGCCGAAACCAAAGGATCCGGTCCTTCATTGCGGCATAAAAGGCAGTTTCAACTCTTATTTTGAATTTTAGATCTTCCTTCTTAAATCGCGTCGGCGAGAGCCGACGCCTCTCACTTTCTTTTCGCCAGCAGGGCCTCTTTGATCTTCAATATAAGACTGCGTGGGGTGAAAGGTTTCTCTAAAATCATCATCCCCTCTTCCAATTTTCCGTGACCGGACATGGCATCGGCATAACCCGATGTGAGAAGGACTCCAATCTGCGGATACAGCTTCTTCACCTGTCCTGCAAATTCCAGACCGTTAGTATCGGGGAGCATGAAATCCGTCAACACGAGGTCCACCTCTTCTCCTCGGGTCGAGAGGATTTTCATGGCCTCGGCACCATCCTTGGCCCCCAACACGTCGTAACCCTTCTCTCGCAAAATTTGCAGAGCCACCCTTTGCACCGCTTCATTATCCTCGAGCACCAAAATCGTCGTCTTGCCTTCGAACATTCCCTTCGAGGAGGGGGGTTCATCGGATATCTCTTTCTGCGAAGAATCGACACGCGGTAAATAGATCCAGAACGTCGTCCCAGCCCCAGGTTTGCTCTGGAATGAGATGTATCCGTTGTTTTGTTTTACAATACCGTACACGGTGGAAAGTCCAAGACCAGTGCCCTTGCCCGGTCCCTTGGTGCTAAAGAACGGCTCAAAAATATGGGTCTGCACATCGGGAGGCATGCCGCAGCCCGTATCGCTTACGGCGAACATAACATAGGTTCCTGATTCGATTCCGATGATTCCGCTCGCATGGGTTTCATCGAAATCGATATTGGCCGTTTTGATGGTGAGATGCCCTCCGTCTGCCATGGCGTCCCGCGAGTTGATCGCCAAATTCAAGAGGATTTGCTCCATCTGCCCGCGGTCAGCTTTGACGGTGCCCAAATTCGCCCCGAATTCCATGGATAATCTTACATTATCTCCGATCAACCGGCGGAGCATCCTCTCCATGTCCGAGGCTACATCGTTGAGGTTAAGAAGCGTCGGTTGAATGATTTGTTTGCGGCTGAACGCCAGGAGCTGGCCGGTCAACGCGGCTCCGCGTTTTCCTGAATTCCTGATTTCCGTCAGTGCTACGCGCGTCTCCACGCTGAGAGCAGCATCCTCCAAAACGAGTTCTGCGAAACTGACGATCACAGTTAGCAGGTTGTTAAAGTCATGTGCGACGCCGCCCGCCAACTGCCCGATCGCATCCATTTTCTGAACCTGACGAAGCTGGTCCTCCAGATTTTTTCGTTCCGTAGTATCCAAGACGTAGCCCGTCACTTCGATGGGTTCGTTTTGCGAATCGAAATTCGCAATCAAATTGGCAAACACATGGACCGCTGCTCCGCTGCGATGGCGCATCTTTTGTTCATTATAACGTATCCGGTGAGACGTTCGCAGACGTTCCGACAATGCGGTCCAAGAACTAGGTTCAAACCATAGAGACGCTAAGTCGAAGCCGGCCGCCTCAGTTGGATCTTTGAAGCCGAAAATACGGGCAAACGTGGAATTGCAAGCGATGATCCTTCCCTGCGACGTGGCCATAAAAGCACCCGCCAAATCTTCCTCGAAGAAGCGTCGGTACCGCTCCTCGCTCTCTCGCAAAGCGCCCTCTGCCCGTCGCCGCTCGGTGATATGACTCTGTAGCTCTTCATTGTGCGATTGAAGCGCGCTGGCACGCCTGCGAATTTCCCGTGTTCGCATTCTGAAAAATCCCATCACCGCCGCCCCAAGAGCGAAGCCGGACGCTCCCCAGAACCAATACGTCTCGTAGAAATGCGGTTTGACGGTGAAGGCCCACGAGGCACCCTGCTCGTTCCAAACACCCTCGTCGTTGCAAGCAATCACGCGGAAGGTGTAGTCGCCTGCCGGCAACACCGAATAGCTGACATCACGCCTCGTACCGACATTCACCCAACCCGTATCCAGTGGCGCAAGCTGAATTTTGAAACGCACCCGTTCGGGCGACAGCAGGCTGGTTGCGGTGAAATAAATCGCGATGTCACGCCCGCCTGGCGGCACCTGCGAGGCCGTGGAAACATCGACCTCGGCACCGCGCATGGTGGCGCGTTTGATGTGAACTTGCGGAGCCAGCGGATTGGCCACGACACTGGCTGGATCGATGATTGTGAGCGCGCGATAGGTCGGAAAGAGAAGCCGCCCCGTGTGGGTTTTAAAAGCATTGGGGAAGCCCGGCTCGCTGCAGTCGGAATCAGGCATGCCTCCCTTTCGGGCATAGGTTCGCGACGGAAGTGTCTGAATGCGCCCGGCATCCAAGTCATCGAATGCTTGGCGAGCCACACTCATGACGCCGTGAGATGTGCCGATCCACAAAACCCCGTGATTATCCTCCACCACACTCGCAACGAAATTGTCGAGCAATCCCTGATCGGTCCGATAAGATCTCCAACGTCCGTCTTTGAAACGGCTCAATCCCGCGCCGACCGTGGTCACCCAGACCACGCCACTCGGATCTTCATACAAGGTACGAGCCAAGTCGCCGACCAAGTCAGGGGAATTGTCGAACAAAGTCCATTTGCCTTCGTGAAGGCGTGCAATGAAGTTTTTCTGACGAGCGGTTCCGGCAAAAAAATCGGGCGGAGTCGTAACCCAAATATCACCGTCATGCGTGCGCAAGACCGACCGAATAAAATTACCTGGAAGACCATTCTCCGTGGTCGCTGGATCCAGGCGGCCTTGATGAAAATGATAAAGCGCTCCACGCGCAGCGATCCAAAGACCGGAAGCGCCATCGGAGATGATGCAGTTTACGCGGGTACGGCCGATTTTAGTCAAGACTTCACCCGGTTGTTTCCGTTCTACGGACTCCCCGTCCACCGCGAACTCCGTAATTTTTCCTTCAATATAACGGAACAGCCCGAGGTTGGTGCCGATCCAGATCACGCCTTTCTCATCTTCGTACAGGGAGAAAATCTCACCGAGCTTGGGAAACCTTCCCTTCAATCGGGTCACGGTTTTTGTCTCGGGATCGTAATGAAAAAGCCCGCCGCCTAAGGTCCCGAACCACCAAGTCCCGTCGTGGGCCTCGCAAACGGTAGTAATGCCAACTTGATCGACACCTTCCTTGGGGCCGACGGCACTGACGGGGGAGTCGGTCAACCGGAACAAGCCAATATCGCTCGACACCCAAAGCGCTCCTTCGCGGTCCTCACAAATCTGCGTTACAGGACTGATGCCGATTTCATCGGGATAAGAGCAAAATTGAATGCGGTCATCACGCATACGGTAGAGACCACCATTCGTGCCGATCCAAAGATTTTCATTTCGATCGAATCGGATACAGCGCACTTGAGAATTTGCCAATCCGGCAGCGGCACCGAAACCGATCGTAGAGCCGTCCGGACGAAGGCAAAAGAGTCCCGCCTCCGACCCCAGCCAAACACGACCATCCGGTGTTTCCAGAATACAAGTATAAGCAACTTCAGGAAGTGCATGGGTGTTTGAAAGTTTTTCGATCTGTTCGCCGCGGATTCGCCAAAGCCCGCTCTCCGATGCGACGAGCCGGCTGCCGTCTGCACAATCATGGAATGCTCTAATGACGCCTTTAATCTCCCGCCAAATACCGACAGGCGTAGTGATACGTCCGCCGCTGATAAATGAAATGCCCTTATCCGTGCCCACCACAAGAGAGCTGTCGCGCGCTACCGCAACACAGTGCACATAGTTGCTAGCAAGCCCTTCCGCCGCACCAAGTCCTTCGAAACGCTTGCCCGTCCAGTGGAAAAGACCTGCGGCTGAACCAAACCAGAGCGTTTCATCAGGGGTTTCCACCGCATCGTAGAAATTGGCAGCACTGGCGTTAGTCCGAACGCTGGTATCGAAAGTGTCGAACCGCACGCCATCGAACCGGGCGACGCCCTGCACCGTTGCGAGCCAAAGATAACCATCGTGGCTCTGCAGAACCGCGCGAACCTTGTTGGAAGGAAGTCCGTTCTCCGCCTGAAGGACCTGGACGTTATATCCATTTGCTGGTGACAAAGGGTTCAGCGCAAAGAGCGACGCCGTGAAACTCAAGCCCACGCCCAAACCGGCAAAAGCATGAAACCATCGCCGCGGCCACAAGCGAGCTGAACGACGGGGAAAAAACATATTAAATGAAAATCAGCGTTACCGACCGACGCGCTTCCAATAAATCGATTCGAAAACACAGTGGCGAGCCGCTATTGTGGACCATCCTGCGAAGGGTAGTTTTTCAGCAAGGATTTTTTGAACACGGAAGGCCTGGCAGAGAGAGGAGATAGAGGCGGTCAGAAACTCCGATAAAATTTTTCTGGGTCTCTTTTTATTTTAGTGTTCTCCGCATTCCGCGCGAGACTTCGCGTCGGATTGATCGAAAAGAAACCATCAGGACTCGAAAAATTGTCATCCAATGAACGTTACGCTCGTGTGACGCCTGAGGCTCAGATCATACCGTCGACCGAAACCCGGGATGGATCTTACCAAAATAGCCTCTTCTTATTAATCATATCCCTTCAACCTTGTTCATATGAACACGACCAGCTCGTTTGTATCGATCATTCAGTTGGCGATCTCTCCGGTTATTCTCGTTGCAGGCATTGCGACGTTCTTGGTCATGCTGACCAACCGCCTCGGACGCATCATCGATATCACCCGCAAATTCGCCGACCAGATCCCGACGGCTACGAGAGATGATCGTGAACACCTCGCTCAACAGCTCACGATCCTCTGGTCACGCGCCCAGCGCATGCGGCTCACCATCACGTTCGCTGGACTAAGTGCATTTCTGCAATGCCTTCTTGTTATCGTAATCTTTCTCGATGCGTGGATCCGCCGCGAATTTGCAGTCGAGATGGTGACCTTGTTTATCCTCAGCGTCGTCTGCTTGCTCACCGCACTGGCCGGTTTTATCCAAGACATTTGGGTCTCGTTGCAGGCCCTGGAGCATCATGTCGAACGAGCACTCAGTGAAGGAAAAGAGTTGTAGGACAATTTCGAATAGCATTCATCAGACTGCATTCGAGCTAGAACAAGATTGGGTTTTCACTGAAGATTCCTCCGCTGCTTTCGCCGCCCCTAAAAGCCATTTCAGGTCCCCATTATATTTACCGTTATAATCAGCTTTTTAAGCTTATTTATCGATTATAATGTTCAAAATTAGCGGCTGGTCGAACTGAGGTAAGAAGGCTCGCTCGATCACTAAACCTAAGTTGACTCATTCCTCACCCGGGACTAAGATACACGGTATCGCCTGCGGCACGGGCGCGATCGCAGCAGTTCCGGGCACTTAGTATTTATCCTCAATAAAAATAGCGCCTGTCGGTTAGTCGGCGAAAAACGTGATCGTAGGATATTCCCTTCTCAACCGTCGATCGTCACCGTCCACGGCGGACGTTTTTATATCTGGCTAAAATCTCAAATAGGAGGCACCCCATGAATAAGTTCGATAATCTAGTCGCGTGGGCGGAAGCGCGCCGCGACCTTTGGCTTGATTGCATCCGCATTTACCTCGGCTTAGGTCTTTTCGTTCGAGGCCTTGTCCTGGCTTTTCACATCCATAATGAGGTCTTCGTCAATCTGCTTGCGCGTTCTGGTCAAGATTGGCTGCTTTCGGGCGCCGTGATCCACTACGTGACCATCGCGCATTTCGCCGGAGGCCTGATGCTCGCGCTGGGCCTTCTGACGCGTATCGCCGCGCTTGTTCAAATTCCCGTGCTCGCGGTCGCCGTCTTCGTCGTGCACCGGCAGGATGGTTTGTTCGCGATGGGGCAATCGCTGGAATTCTCAGCGCTGGTCCTCATGTTGCTCGTTGTCACGGTGATCGCGGGCGCTGGCCGGTTCTCGCTGGATCATGTGATTTTTGGTGAGCACGCCCATATCAATCAGCACCCCGAAGTACATGCACCTGCAACCTGATGTTGCATACAACAGCCCGCCGTTGCAGTTAGGGTGATAGAACAGTTGGATTCTACGTCAGCAGATTGCGTCTACCGAAGACCGGTCTGCATCTTCCGCACGACGGCGGGCTCAGCCTGCTTTGCTAAAGCTTCGCAGGCGGTCCCGCCCGACCTTAAAAACCTTCCGGCTTTGCGTCTTGGCGCCTTTGCGTGAGTTATTTCAAAAACACGCCCTGGTCGAAATCAGGCTCAGTGTTTAAGTTGACCCTACCGCAGCCGCGGGCCAGCACACTCTTCACGTTTTCTTCGTCTCAGTCTTCCCCGATTCAACGTCTTGAAAAGACCTGCGGATTTCTTCGAGATGCTGCCGGTATTTCTCAGCATCGCCGAAATCGACGAAATTTTTGTACCGACTGTGGGGGCATTTCACGCACCGCTCGTGCTTGACGGGACAAAAATGCTGCTCGGTCCGGGCAGCAATCTCAGTGAAGTAAGCGAGAATTCCGTTCGCGTAGGCGCAATATTCGCAATTCAACTTCTCAACGAAATTGAGATAGGTCAGGCGGTGGCGATCGAACGAGAGATAGTCGCGCCGATGAACCTTTGGTATGCCATAGATCGGAAAACAAACCGCTTGATAGATGGTACCGACTATGTCCGCGAGAACGATGGGAATCAGACACATCCAAATCATCGGCGCCGTGAGAAGGACGAGAAAGCGTGAATTCAGCAGATAGCGGCGTAAGCTCTGACCCGGTTTAGCAGGTCGAGACAGAGTGGCTCGATCTTTGATGTTCATAAGCTGAAGAGCAAAACATACGCTCCCTTTGCCTCCCCCGCTATGGGGCATTGACCTACTTTTTCTTATTGAGTCTGTATTCACGCGTTGCGTCGCCGAAAAAAAAGGACGCTTCGCGAACACCGCTAGTAAAGATCCGCCGAGCAAGCCCAGCGGCATTAAAGAAGGTGGGGGCGATTGTCCTTAATCGCCCTTATTGGAGCTGCGGACGCGCAATGTGGGCCGTTAAGGACAAACGCCCCTACCCCAATTCCCGATCAAGCCGAAACAAGCTTCGGGGAATAGGCCCATAGAGATTCAACGCGTCACCACACTCTCAGGCAACGCCTGCGCCCGATCTTGAATCTTCCTTCTTAAATCTTAAATCGGAGCCCTGCCCGCGCGGGACTCCCTTTACCCGACGTCCTCAATGATCAGGGAATGCCAACCGGTGCGGTAGGTCTCGAAGCCCGGAGATTGCGCATGGGCGATCAATCGGGATGAACCCTGGAGAGAAATGATTTCGCAGGATCTCTTTTTTGAAAAAAAAGCCTTTCGCCCACCCCATTCGATTTTTTCCTGCAAGATGCGATTCGCGGTATCGGCCAGCACGAGACCCTCTTCGTCAACGATGCAGATCCGGGTGGATGGCTTTCGATCGGGCGTTTCATTCATGATTTTCTGAGCGAGACCGTCCCAGTTAAAAACAATGCCGAGCACGCCGATCGGTTCAGCCTGGGCATCGCCACCGTGACAAACCTTGCTCGAATAAACCAGCACCCTCTGGTCGTCGACCAGGGTTGATGAGTGGACACCATGGAAACCAAACTCATTTCCATTGGCAGTCGCGAGGGCGGATGTAAACCACAGGGCGTCGCGATGGCACGTGCCGATCGAATTACTGCGATCTGATGTACCGTTGGCGATAATGACGCCGTCGAGATCCGCTAGCACAATATCGAAATAGACCGTGTAAGCCTTGAGAATGACGCTCAATCGGTGCGACGCAAAGGCTGCTGTTTCTGAGATTCGATTCTCGAGAGCGGCAACCAAGGAGGCGTCCGTGGCCCACCAGCGTACATCACACGACCGCTCGTAAAGGTTGCGATCGATAAAGTCTATATTCATGGCCGCAAGATCGCAAAGGCGCGTACCGCGAACATCCCGTAACTGGCTTGCCAACTCACGGCTGATCGAGGCCAGCTTTTGTATCCGCCCCTGGGCCTCCTCCTCGATCGTTCGGGCAGCAGCTGAGGTTCGAACAGAAAATTGCGCCATTTCCTTACTGACCACGGCAAATCCGCGCCCGGCTTCACCGGCCCGCGCCGCCTCCAGTTCTGCATTGAACGAAAGAATGCGCGCCTGCAGATTTATTTCACCGATTTCATTAATCGAGTCTTGGATGCGCGCGAGCACGGTGCCCGCGAGTTCGCTAATATGTTCAGGAGTGACGCTGCCCGATTCAGGATTCATAATGCGGTCTAGACGGTCTATGTACGATAGGGATGGGGCGTCCTCGTATTGATTATTCGTGGGTTATTTTGGGTTGTTGAATGTAATTAAGATTTATCAACAACGCCCGGATCGTGACCGAAATGCAGCCGCTTCAAACGAAGTGAGGAGACTCGGATGGGTTCAGAGCGTTATCGTGTATTACCGCAAATAATACAGATTCCATAGCGGTACCCGTATTCGTTTCTTAAATGAATAAAATTGTTCGCATATCTCGGTTAAACCCCACTTTCAGCAGATAATCGGAGCCTCATCTTATTTGAGTAGAATGGATATCTACTAACAGCGGTCCTCCGTTGGTAGGGTATCTAAACTTCATCTACGATCCATCGTGAAAAATTTACTCCGTACTATTCTCGCTGCCGCGTGCCTTCCGGCCGTCGCATGTTTCTCATCCGGCTATGCCCAGACTTCTTCATCAAGCCCTTACAAGGTTTTGGACGTTGCAAAGGTGGGTGGACCAGGAGGCTTCGATTATGTCTATGCGGATTCGGACAACCGACATCTGTACGTTCCCCGGGAAAACCGCATCGCGGTGTACGATTTGGATTCTCTTAAACAGGTGGGCGAAATCCCCAATACACCCGCGGTGCACACAGCCACAGTCGATCCCAAATCACACCATGGTTTCAGCAGCAGCAAACCGGTGGTGATGTGGGATTCGAAAACGCTCGCGACGATCAAGACGATCGAAGTCGACGGCGCACCGGACGGCATTTTCTTCGATAAATTCAGCAGTAAAATCCTCATTCTGAATCATAAGGGTCCGGACGTCACCGTTATTGATTCCAAGGAGGGAAAGGTCGTTGGGACCATCGCCCTCGGCGGCATGCCTGAACAGACTGCAAGCGACGACCGGGGACATGTGTACATCGCCCTTAAGGATAGGGACAAGGTTGCCGTGGTGGACCTCAGCACGCTGAAGATGACGACGACGTATGACCTCGCAGGCAAAGGCGGCACGCCCTGTGGACTCGTGATCGACGCAAAAAATCACCTTCTTTTCGTTACCTGTCGCGCACCGCAGACGGTGGTCATCATGAACTCGGATGATGGAAAAATCATCACCGCCCTGCCGATCGGCGCAGGAGTCGATGGAGCCGCATTTAATCCGAAAACGAAGGAAGTTTTCAGTTCACAACGCGATGGGACCCTGACCGTGATCAAAGAAAATAGTCCAACCGATTTCGTCGTGGAGCAAACCGTGCAGACCAAACTCGGCGCGCGAACTTGTACGCTGGACAAAAAGACTGGAAAGATATTTTTGATCACCTCGGACATGAGTCCATCTTCCCCCACCGCCGCCGGCACACCTCCCGCGCCTCCCCAGATGGTCCCGGATTCTTTCACGATTCTCACGGTAGGCAAGTAACCTCGCGAGTCGTTCAGTCGGTACTGTGAGCCGTTGGCAGGACTTTTTTTGAACCACAGAGGCACGGAGACACTGAGTTCGGATCGGAAGAGGACGGATGACAGGGATTTATTCTGACTGCTGTTTTATGTGTAATCCCGTGTGTTCCGCGACTCCTTAATTCGTTGCTCCGCGTCTCAGTGGTGAAAATGAATTTCGAAAACCGCGCGAAAGCATAAAGCGCGAATGCTGAGGCCCAAGCACAAATCATACATCATAAATAATTTCACGCTTTCAGCAGTCGCTTGAGCTTGGCGCAAATCGCTTTGTTGCCTGCGAAGTAATGGATCCGGCCCATGTTTAGGTCGAAGGTTTTAAGAGGAAAAAGCTCGCCGTTCATAAAGTGAACTTCGCCGCCCGCTGCGCGGCAGATCGGGTACGCGCCCGCGATGTCCCATACTTTGACGTTCTGATCCAACACGGCATCCATCATACCGGCAGCGACGTAAGCCAAATGCAGTGCGCTGCTTCCGAGACCGCGCGTTTTGAAATGGGAGAAAATCGGAAGCACCGTCGGAGCAAGGTGTTTTTGATATGGGCTGTGGTACGCGACGGTACAGTGATCATCAGGCTTTTGCCTGCGCACACGCACGCGTCGCTTGCCGTCCCAAGCTCCATAGCTCGGTCCTCCCTGAAGCAAGACCCGCCGGGCTAGATCGTAAATGAAACCGTAAATGGGCGTCCCATTTTCCATCAGCGCAAGTGAGATTGCGCAGTTCGGCATCCCAAGCGCGTAGTTGTTCGTCCCGTCGACCGGATCGAGTATCCACGCAAATCGCTGCTTTAAATCCACCGGTCCGGTTGGCTGGTACAATTCCTCACTGAAAAACTCGTCCTCCGGAAACGTCTTGCGCAGGTCTCGAAAAATCGCGTGCGAGATCGCCAAATCCACGGCCGTGACGCGTGTGCCATCGGACTTCCAATGGCTCTTCGCTTTGCCCAAACCACGGATCAGTCGACCGGTTTGAGCGAGGACGGCTTTTCTGCCGGCTTTAATACGAAGAGCGATGAGATCTGCACGTTTCGGCATAACGGTCCAATCAATGGAGGCGGGCATCGTTTATCGAGCCGGAAATGAGTTTACAGAAATGCAGACGAGAACCCTTCGCCTCTATTCGGTTCTCGTCACAGCGGTTAAGCCGCAACCAAAGTGATATAGTCGGATTTTAACCACGAAAGATCACATTGAACATAGGGATTTCTTCTTTGAGGTCCTTGTGATCTTTTGTGTTTTGTGGCCGATCGATCCGCTGAATCCAGAAACGAGCAGCCGAAACACACGAAAACAGAAGTAGGTGAAAAAAATCGGCCCTGAGTGAAAAACCACTAATCAGTGAACCTCACTGGCTCTAGAAGGCATCCTTTTCGTGTATTTTGTGTGTTTCGTGGTATCTTTGGTCTGCTATTCTCAAGCTTGCCGCGAAAACAGAGAGGCTTAATTTCTTACCGCTATGCCAATTTACGAGTACTACTCTCCGAAGACGAATAAGATCTACTCGTTTTACGCGAAGACCCTTGCGCAGGGGAAAACGATTCCCAAGTGCCCCGACGATCCGGCGTATAAAATGGTAAAGGTGATGTCCACCTTTGCGATCTCGACTGGCGGTCCTAAGACGGAAGAGTCCCCTGCTACTCCTGATAGTCCGGACGCGGGTGATCCACCGGTCGACGACGCACGGATGGACGCTGCCATGGGCCAACTCGAAAAAGAGAAGGGCTCAATCGATGAGAATGACCCGAAAGCGATGGGTCGTTTGATGCGCCGGATGTCCGAATTGACCGGTGAAAAATTAGACGGCGAGGCCGAGGAGGTTGTGCGTAAGCTGGAAGAAGGCACCGATCCCGAGGAACTCGAGGCCCAATTGGGCGAAATGGGAGGCCCTGAAGATGAAATGGGTGGAGGCGGAGGATTTCCTGGCGGGCGTTCGCCCATGCGCGATCCGACGCTCTACGATTATTGATCCTGGATTCAACAAACCGACTAGTCGCAAAAAAGCGCAAGAGGTTCAGACATTAGCCGCAAAAGATCACAAGGATCTCAAAGAGAAATCCCTGTGATCTATGTGATCTTTCGCGGTTAAAAATCCGACCTATCGCTTTGGTTGAGCCTTTCATCGTCCTCTCGGCTCTTCAGTTGCCAGCCGCGCACGACCGCTTTGTCCCCTCGCGCGGATTTGAGCTGATCCATCACGCGTGCCAGTTTTTCCTTTTTCTCGTCAGACTGCACAAACATTTCGAGCTGGGCCGGCTCGTCTTCGACGCCAGAGAGTCGAAC
>WNFI01049139.1_pt1 | contig 13535 bp, 11 predicted proteins | sample 5400471 | NCBI WGS metagenome assembly WNFI01 (sample SAMN13153348, study PRJNA577476) | soil metagenome | isolation source: 100 cm saprolite on Douglas fir-dominated hillslope | place: USA:California | collected 2013-09-17 | reverse complement strand
AAGCTCGATAATGATTTTTCTTGGGTGTCCGGTCTCTATTTCGAGCGGCACGACATTCATTTTGTTCAAAGTGAGGCGCCACCGGGGCTCGATGCGCTAACCACCAGTTTCGGATTGCCGCCCGCCGCTGCCTTCGGGGCCGCGCCCAACAGCTTGTTCGAAGGCAACGAACTGGATCGACAAACGCAATATGCGGCTTTCGGTGAGTTGACCGTGCCGCTCGCGCAGCGCTGGGACTTCCTGGCCGGGGTGCGTGCTTTCCATTACAAACAAAACTCGACGCTCAAATATGCCGGTCTGGCGAACGATGGGGTGACCAGCAAGAACTCGGACCTGAGCGAAAGCGGTAATACACCCAAGGCTCAGCTGACCTTCCGCCCCACCGAAGATGCGACGGTATACCTGCAGGCGGCCAAGGGATTTCGGCTGGGTGGCATCACCGAACCCATTCCCTTGGCGGGCGTGTTTGGCACGAATTGCGGCAAGGATTTGTCGGCGGTGGGCCTCACCTCGATCCCGGATAAGTTCCAGTCGGATCACCTGTGGAGCTTCGAGTTGGGTGGCAAAACGAGATGGTTGGACCATCGGCTGACCGTCAACGCGGCGTTGTTCGATATCGAATGGAGCAATATTCAAACCAACGTATTTCTGCCGTGCGGTTTCATCACCGTCGTCAACGCCGGCAAAGCGCGCAGTCGCGGCGGAGAGGTGGAAGTCTCCTGGGAGGCCACGCGGTCCGTGACTCTTGGGATCAGCGCGTCCTATACGGACGCCATCCTGGTGGGCAAGACGTTGCAATTCACGGCGCAGGATGGCGACCGCGTTCCCAACGTACCCAAGGTCTCGGGCAGCGCATCGGCCGAGTTCCGACGGCCGCTCGGCTTGTCGATCCAAAATTGGGAGATCTCGTTGTTCGGCAAGAATTTGACCAACCGCTTCATCGTCACGGGAGTCGACACGGATCGGAACATACCAACGACCTACAGCATCGCGCCACCCCGCACCGTGGGTGTCGATGCGCGGTTGAGATTCTGACTCTGACTCCATGTCGGAGCGGGGCTGCTCACGATGCGGTGGTCGAACTCAGCCTGTTTGGGTATCGTTGCAGCCGGGATCAATTCTTAGGATGACTCTTGGCCGTTACATCCAATGTCGTTTCTTCACGTCTCCGTATCTCGGGGAAGACCAAGTCGCCCGTGGGCCGGGAGGGATGGCTCAAGGTCGCGCGCGCCGCGCTGATTCGCGAGGGGATTGCGGGTGTGAAGATCGGCACATTGGCGCGCCGCCTCAACCTGACTCGGGGCGGCTTTTACTGGTTTTTTGTCAGCCGCGAGGAACTCCTCGACGATCTGCTCGACGATTGGGAGCGCACCAATTCCGACGCGATACGATCGATCCTGGCGGGTAGCCGCCACGACGGAATGGCCGAGCTACATGCGGTAGTGGACATGATGCTCACCGAGGATCGGTACAGCCCCGCGTGGGATGCTGCGATGCGCGACTGGGGCCGTCGTTCCACCAAAGTGGCCAACGCGGTGCGCCGCGTCGATGCGGAACGCATCGCGGTATTCAAGCAGATCTTCATCAATATGGGATGCACCGACGACGAGGCGTTGGTGCGCGCGCGTATATCGTATCTGCATCAGGTGGGTTACGACACGCTGGGCATCCGTGAGCCACGCGAGGAGCGATTGCGTTTGTTGCCGCTCTATATTCAATATTTAACGGGTCGATAGCGGATTTATTGCAGGTCGCCGCCGGGAGGGGGTTGACAGCGTGGCCGCTTGCCGCGAATCTCTGCACGGCAGTATCCATACACTGTTGTATGGATGAGAGCCGCGAGCCGCAATGGTGCAGTAATGGTTGCGAAAGCACGAAATTGGTGCGATCAACCGAGCCAGTTGAAAGGGAAGGGACATGGGTAGACAGGATGAACGGCTGGGACTCTACCGGCAGGCGCTCATTGGCGCCCATCCAGCGAAAACCGTCAAAAATCTTTTCTCGGACGTTCGGCGCGTCAGCCACGGTGAATTCGTCGGTGAAGATGTGCAGCGCCACTTGCAAGGTGCCCGTGTCCCCATAGACCGCGCGGAAGGTCACGGCGCGTACGACTTTTATCGTCTCGACCATGATTTTTATATGGTCGTGGCTGACAGCGTCTATGACTCGCCACGCGTCGAAGCGGTTCCAGGCGAAGGGCTGGTGGAGTTTCACCTGCGATTGTCCGGTGTCTTGGAGATGACGTTGCCGGGTCGCTTCGAGCCTCTGATCGTGACCGGCCCCCGTCTTCTCGTCGTCTATCAACCCGAGGGCGTGGACGCATCCGAACGCCTGCGACCCAAGACCCGCGATCTGGCCCTCTCTCTTTTCTGTAGGCCCGCTTATCTGGCCGAACTGTTGCGCCGTAATTCGATCGCTGGGTGGCCCATGCTCGACGAGATCGAGGCGCATCAAGGAAGCAAGACGGTTTGGTACCGAAGCTTGCCGCTGGCGCCCGGTTTGCTCCAAGTGGCAATGAGTTTATTGCAAAGCCGCTACCGCGACGGTATCCGACTCCTATATGGCGAGGCGAAGGCACTCGAGCTTCTTTGCGAGATCCTGAGCACGCCGGACACGGGCATCACCGACGATGCCCCGTTGCTCTCGGAAGCCGAAATCCGGCAGCTCGAATCGGTGCGACAACTGCTGGTCAAGAATTTATCGACGCCGGCGACGATTGCAGATATTGCGCGCGCCGTCGGTATGAGCCAGTCACGGTTGAAGCGGAGCTTCAAGGCACGGTACGGAGCGTCGATCTTTTCATTCAGCCTCGATTGCCGGATGCGGCACGCGCTGCATTTGCTGCGGGCCCGGCGGATGTTGGTGAATCAGGTGGCTTACGAGGTTGGCTATCGCCACCAAACGAGTTTTTCGGCTGCATTTCGTGAGCACTTCGGATTTTTGCCCCGGGCGGCACGGAAAGAGATGCAATGACGGAGCGTGCGGGTCAGTCCTGGGAGAGCCAGTCCGCCAGGTACCCGGCGGTGGACCGGTCGACCAAGAGTCGCCATTGGTGCGCATTGGGCAACCGATGAATGATGATGCCCACCTGGGCGATGGTGGTACGGGCGGATCTGCCGTATGCCATGGAAGCGGACTCTAGGTCGAGGGTGCAGTCGCGCGCGAGAACATCAAGGGCGCGGGTACCTCCCAGTTCAATCACCACGCTGCCGGAAGAGACATCGGTGATGATCAATTCGCGGTAGCGAGATTCACGAAATGTGGCGCCGAGCTGAAAACTGGTTATCGCTTGTGCATACACGAGCCAATCGTTGGGCGCCAGCCAAAGTGCGTAGGGATCGCCACTGAGCAGTTGGTTTGGCACCATGGGCAGTTCGATGGTGCTGTCGACCAGCCCACCCCAATCCTTGAAAGCCTGAAGTCTCAGGATCGCAGGGTTGGGCAAGACGCGTAGTTGAAAATCAGGCCGGTCAATCACGCAGCCGTGCTCCATTGACGTCGTAGTGGCACGGCGCAACGACTTCGGCGGTCGTCATGGACTTGCCATTGACGACCCGCACGATTTCTCCCTTTCGGGTAAAACCACTTTTGAGCATACCCAAGCCCAAGTGGGTGCCCAGCGAGGGGCTGTAACACGCCGAGGTGAGGTAGCCCGCGGTCAACACGGGAGGGGCTTCGAATGCCTGGTCCACGAAATGGGCGCCGGCAACGAAGGCGTCGCTCGAGCCGATACAACGCAACCCGACCAGTTGCAGTCGATCGGGCCGGGTGTTCTCCGTCAGGCGTAGTGAACGGCGACCGACGAAGTCGCCGGATTTCTTTTGCAGCGCCGCGGCGAAGCCGATGTCGGCCGGCACGGTCGTACCGTCGGTTTCTGCGCCAACGTGAATGTACCCCTTCTCGATGCGCAGCACGTTGAGCGCCTCGATTCCGTAGGGCTCCAGGCCGAATCGTTCGCCGGCCGACAGCAATCGCGTCCACAGTTCTACGCCGAAATCGGCCTGGATGCTTATTTCAAAACTGAGTTCACCACTGAAGCTCACGCGCGCGACGCGGCATGGCATCCCATACAGGCTGCCCGACCGAACGCGCATGTGTGGAAATGCGGTCGCACTGAAGTCGATGTCGAACGGCAGTTCGGCGAGCACGTCGCGTGCCCGGGGGCCGGTCAAGGTCAGCGTGGCAAAGCAATTGGTGACGTCGGTGATGAGAACCCGGAAGTCCGGGCGGTCGCATTGCAGATATTGATCGAATGCGGCCATGATTCGAGCGGTGCCCCCCGTGCTCGTATTCACCAAGAATTCATCCGGCGACAGGCATGCGCACACGCCATCATCGATGATGACCCCTTGCTCGTTGAGCATGATGCCGTAGCGTACGTATCCCGCCCGCAATGTGCGTTGCGTGTTGGCATACATGATATCGAGGAACTCGGCAGCGTCCGGCCCGCGCACGAGAATCTTTCCCAGCGGCGATGCCTCGAAGAGTCCGGCGCCGTTGCGAACGCGATCGACCTCCCGGGAGATACACGCGGCAAACGTCTCTGCGGCTTTTGGATAGTAGGCAGGCCGTCGCCATGGTCCGAAATCTTCGAAATGCGCACCTCGTTCGACATGTGCCTGATGCGCCGGCATGAGCCGCGTGGGCCGGAAAAAGCGGCCCCTGCGGCCACCCGCGATCGCACCCAAAGTAACCGGCACGAACGGTGGCCGAAATCGCGTGGTCCCCACGTCGGCGGTCGGCCGGTCGGTCAGTTGAGCGAGTATCGCCAAACCATTCAAGTTCGATGTCTTTCCCTGATCGACCGCCATGCCGAGAGTCGTGTATCTTTTCACATGCTCGACCGATACGAGGTTTTCGCTCACCGACAAATCGATATCGGCGGCGGTCACATCGTGCTGGAAGTCTATCCACACGCGGTCGCGGCGGCCGGGGTGGGGGTAACCCAAGGCGCCAGTTGACGTCGCATCGCCGGCCATCTCGTCGGGAATGGGGAGCGCCCACTCCGGAATCGGCGAGGCAGGTGACAATTCGGCATGCAAATGTTCCACGGCCTCTTTTGGGTGAAACAGCGCGGCAGCACTTCCGAAGATCGACATGTCGGTGACCGCAGTGATCGGTACCAGACAGTTCAGTCGATCATCGAAGCGGACCTGGCCGCCAGCCTGGCTGAAAAGATGAGTCGTGGGATTAAATCCACCCGACATGGCGAGCGCGTCGCAACGCACCCGTTGCGCCCTGGCCGAGCCCGGCACCGTGTAATCTACCGAGCTGACCCGGCGATCCCCGCGGGTGCCGATGATCCGGGCGCCGGCGTGAACCGGAATGCCCGCCGCTGACATGGCAGCAACGAGCGTTGCAGAGAGGGCGGCCCGGGTGTCGAGCAGGCAGAGGCACTGGACACCCGCCTCCTGCATATCCCGGGCTGCTTGGTAGGCCGAGTCATTGTTGGTGGCGATGACGACGCGGCGCCCTGCGGCCACGGCGTAGCGATTCACATAGGCGCGCATGGCGCCTGCCAGCATGATTCCCGGTCGGTCGTTGAATGGGAATGCCAACGGCTGTTCCAACGCGCCGGTGGCGATGATGATTTTCTGCGCCCGGATGCGCCACCAGCGTTGCCGGCACTCGGCGGGCTCGCCTGCCCGGCCTTCGGATGGCTCGGCAGTTTCGACCGCCGTTACCATGCCATGGTCGTAGACGCCCACCGCCGTCGTGCGCAGCAGCTGGCGTACATTGGGCAGGCGAGCCAATTCAGCTGACGCATGCGCGGCGCGTGCGAGCGGCGCTGTGTCGCCGTCGGCGCGCGAATGATTCCACTCCCCACCGATGACCCGATCGGTCTCGAGCAGGATAACCCGCGCGCCCGCATGACCGGCGAGCGCGCTGGCCAGCAGTCCCGCGCAGCCGGCACCCACGATCAAGACATCGCAGTGTGCATTACGCCATTCGTACCGGTCAGGATCTGGTTCATCCGAAGGGATTCCCAACCCCGCCATGCGCCGGATGGCGGGCTCGTAAAAGTGCCAACTCGGCCACATGAAGGTTTTGTTGTAGAAGCCTGCGGGCAGTAATCGATGTGCGAAGTCATTGATCCGCCCGCAATCCCATGTGAGGCTCGGCCAGCAGTTCTGCGAAAAGCATTGCAGTCCGGTCACCAATGGCTCAGTGGTCGCACGCACGCTGGGCGTTCGCCGTCCGCCGGTGCCCACCGTCAGCAGCGCATTGGGTTCGGCCAAACCGGCCGTCAGCACTCCACGCGGTCTATGGAATTTGAAGCTGCGGCCCACCACGCTCACGCCCCCTGCCAGGAGCGCCGACGCAACGGTGTCGCCGGCGAATCCGTGGTAGGCGCAATGATCGAACTCGAACGCGATCTCCCGGGTTCGATCGATCTGACCGCCGGCCTTGAGACGGAAGGGACCGCTGCTCATGACTGCTCCTCGCCGACGGAGAAGAGAGCCACATCGGATAGGCGGTAGCTCGCAAGAACCTCGTGCGAAACCGTGTCGCGCACCGCGTAGAACCATTGAGCGCAGCCGCGCGCGTGGTGCCAGCGCTCGGTGTGCAGGCCTTTGCGATTGTCACGAAAGTAAAGATAGGTGGTCCACTCCGCATCGCTCGCGTCCGAGCCCGGCTGCACGGCCTGGGCCTCCCCGCCGAATGCGAATTCGGTTTCGTCGCGCAGTCCGCAATAAGGACAGTCGAGGCGCATCAATGGGCGACACCGGCGGCAGCGCCTTCGTCGATCAGCGCACCGCGGGCAAACCGATCGAGAGAAAAGTCCTCGATGAGCGGATGGGCAACTCCACGGGCGATGGTGTAAGCGAGAGTATCGCCCCCCGCCGGAATGGCCTTATAGCCGCCTGTGCCCCAGCCGCAACTAATGAACAAGTTGTCCAAGGGCGATTTTCCGATGATGGGGCTGGTATCGGGACTGACGTCAACGATGCCCGCCCACTGACGCATCAACCGCAACCGGCTGAAACTCGGAAATAGCTCGAGCAGTGCCGTGAGCACCGCCTCGGTGTTCGCCAAGCTGCCGCGCTGCGAATAGGAGTTGTAAACATCGGCGCTCCCGCCGATGACCAACTCAAGGCCATGCTCGTGATCGGCAGCCTAAAGCCCGCCAGTCGCGCGAGTTCGGACGAATGTCCGGCCACGGCCATCGCAAATCGCTCCGCGCCGATTGACCCGCGGGTGGTCGATACACCGACGACGCGATTGCCGTTCATCTCGAACGCCTTGACCTCGCAATTTTGAATGATGTCGACGCCGAGAGCGCTCGCTGCACGCGCGAATCCCCAATTCACCGCATCGTGCCGGGAGATTCCGCCGCGCTTTTGGATGAATCCGCCGATGATGGGGAGTCGTCCCTGAAAATTCAGACGCGGCATGAGGCGTTTGATCTCTGCGACGGACAGCATCTGGGCATCCACGCCATTCAAATAGATCGCGTTCGCCCAGCGGCGCGTCAGTTCCAATTCATGTGGATTCGAGACCAAGGACACCACGCCGCGTTGGCTGAGCATGACGTTGAAATTCAGGTCCCGACCGAGTGTCTCGTACAAGCGCAGGGAGTAATCGTAAAAGCGGGTACTGGTGGGATAGAAATAGTTGGATCGAGTGGCTTGGGTATTGCGCCCGGAATTGCCGCCGCCGAGCCAGCCCTTCTCCAGGACGGCCACGTTGCGCAGTCCGTACTTGCTCGCCAGAAAGTACGCGGTGGCAAGACCGTGCCCGCCGCCGCCGATGATGACGACATCATAGGAGGGCTTGGGCTCTGGATTGCGCCACAGCGGAGGCCATTTCCGATGATGGCTGAGCGCGTGACGCAGGATGGAAGAAGCGCTGTACTTCTGCATAAGCCGGCAGTGTATAGGCTCGGGGTGGGACTGGCCCATCCCGAGCGCTCCCGGGGCTCAATTGCCTACGAAATGTGGCGCATTGCCGAAAGTGCGGGCGAACGGCAGACCGTACACTGGGCCCATGCAAACAACTAGCGCACCCGCATCTGTTGCCGCACAGGGTCCGGCATCTGCCCAGATGGAATCGTCCGACGCGGGTGCAACCACGGATCGAATCATGTCCGGCGGTGATGCGCTCGTTTCCGGTCTGCTCGATCACGGCATCCAGACCGTATTCGGGCTGCCCGGGGTGCAAACCTATGGTCTATTCGATGCGTTTCATAGAGCCGGCACCCAAGTCAATGTGATCGGTGCGCGGCATGAGCAAACCTGCGGCTACATGGCCTTCGGGTATGCCCGTTCCACGGGTCGTCCGTCCGCTTTCTCCGTCGTGCCGGGACCCGGTGTGCTCAACGCGGGCGCCGCATTGCTGACTGCATTCAGCGGCAACGAGCCGGTCCTATTGCTCACCGGGCAGGTGCCCACGCCGTTCCTCGATCGCGGTCGCGGTCACTTGCACGAGATGCCGGATCAACTCGGCACTCTCCGCACGGTCGTCAAGTGGGCCGGTCGCTGTGACTCCGGTGCCACGGCGCGCGCTCAGGTGGCACAGGCATTTCAGCAGATGTTGTCCGGGCGCCGCGGACCCGCTGCCTTGGAAATGCCGTGGGATGCGTTTACCGCACGATCGCTGGTGGCGGGCGGGGGCCGGTTGCCGATCCTGCCGGCGGCGCCCGTCGATGTCGATCAGGTCGCACGCGCTGCGAAACTCGTGGCGATGGCCCGTCGACCCATGATCTTCGTCGGTAGCGGAGCGATCGAAGCCGCGCCGGCGGTCAGAGCGCTCGCCGAGATGCTCGATGCACCGGTGGTGGCATTCCGTAGCGGTCGTGGAATCGTGAGCAACGAGCATCCGCTGGGATTGACCATCGCGGAAGCCTTCAGTCTTTGGGAAACCACCGACATGGCCATCGGCATCGGCACCCGAATGGAGGTTCCTGCGTGGCGGTGGCGGTCCTCGCCGCCGGGACAAAAGGTGATACGAATCGACATCGATCCCGTCGAGATGCGCCGGGCTCCCCCGGACCTCGGTATCGTGGCCGATGCACGGCTGGCGGTGGAAGCGTTGATAAGCGCCATCGGTCGTACGAATTTCTCGCGTACGCCCGGGCGACTCGCAGAGATTACCGCGGCCGGCGCCCGTGTCGCCCACACGGTGGAAGAGCAGATTCAACCGCAAATGTCTTACCTCAAGGTATTGCGTGAAGTCTTGCCGCGCAACGGCATCGTGACGGATGAAATGTGCCAGGTGGGTTATGCATCGTGGTACGGCTACCCCGTCTACGAGCCGCGCACCTTCATCAGCTCCGGTTATCAAGGGAACCTGGGCTCGGGATTTCCGACTGCGTTGGGCGTCAAGGCCGCGCATCCCGGCCGGCCGGTCGTCGCGATTACGGGGGACGGAGGCTTCCTATTCGCCGCACCGGAACTCGCGACCGCCGTTCAATACCGACTCGCGGTGGTAGTCGTGGTGTTCAACAACAATGCATTCGGCAATGTTCTGCGCGATCAGACGGAGCAGTTCGCGGGCCGCGACATCGGTTCCCGCTTGACCAACCCCAACTTCGTCCGATTCGCGGAATCCTTCGGCCTCGGCGCCGAGCGTGTGGAGACGCCCCGAGAGTTCAAGTTCGCGTTGGAGCGTGCCTTGGCGGACGGGGGGCCGCGCCTCATCGAGGTGAGCGTGCACGCGCCCGAAGCGAGCGCTTGGCGCTTCATTCATCCAAATGGGTTGTAGTCCGGTGTTCTCGCACCTTCCCACTTATGCCGGCGACCCCATTTTTGAACTCGTCGCACGTTACGCACGAGATGGACGGCCTGACAAGGTGAATCTCAGTGTCGGCATTTACTATGACGATCGTGGTGAAGTTCCCCTCTTGGAGTGCATCAAACAGGCGGAGCGGCGCTACCTGTCGTTGCGTTCACCGATTGGCTATTTGCCCATCGAGGGTGATGCCCGCTATCGGCAGGCCGTTCGCAGACTCGTGTTCGGCGAAGATTCCGACGGTTCCGATCGAGTGACGGTGGTGCAAACGGTCGGTGGGTCTGGGGCGCTCAAGGTCGGCGCAGATTTTCTCAAGCGCGTAAATGCTGACAGTCGCGTGTGGTTGTCGAATCCGACATGGGACAACCATGTCGGCGTCTTCACCGGCGCAGGTTTCAACGTGTCGCGCTATGCATACTACGACGCCGACACCCAAGGTCTGGATTTCGGCGGCATGGTACGGGATTTGCGCTCGTGTCGCCGGGGTGACATCGTCTTACTGGCGCCATGCTGCCACAATCCCACCGGCGTCGATCCCACCCGGGAGCAATGGAAGATCATTCTCGACGTGATCGAAGAATGGGGAAGCGTGCCCTTCATCGATATGGCCTATCAGGGATTTGCCGATGGCCTGGACGCGGATGCGTGGCTGGTTCGCGAACTCGTGAAACGGAAGATGAATTGCCTGGTCAGCACTTCGTTTTCCAAGAATTTCTCCTTGTACGGTGAGCGTTGCGGCTCCTTGAGCGTTTATAGTGCCGACCCGGGTACTTCCGCCGATGTGCTCGGGCAGTTGCAACTCTGCATCCGTCAAAATTACTCCAGCCCGCCGACACATGGGATGGCGCTGGTGTCGGTCGTATTGGACGACGCCGAGTTACGGCAATTATGGGTGACGGAGCTTGCCGGCATGCGCGAAAGAATCAGGGCAATACGCGCGCAATTTCAGTTGACGTTGCAAATTCTGGTCCCGCACATCGATAGTTCGTTTTTATTGCGGCAAACCGGCATGTTTGCGTATACCGGGTTGCGCGAGGATCAGATCAACCGCCTGCGGGAGCAGCATGCCGTCTACGCCCTCGCTTCCGGCCGAATCTGCATCGCAGGCTTGAATTCATCCAATGTGGATCATGCGGCCCACGCTTTTCAAGACGTCATGCAATGATACGACGGACACTATCCATTCGATTTTCCCGAGAGGTGTTTTGAATAATGCGCCCTATTGCCGACGACTACCGACAGGACCTCGAAGCGCTCATCGACAAGGGGCAGGGCTTGCCGGGTCGTTATTTCACCGACGAGGCGTTCTTCGCAGTCGAGCGCCGGCGCGTGTTCGAGGCTTCGTGGACCTGCATCGGATTGTCGGCCGACGTCGGCTTCAAAGGTGACATGTGCGCGGTCACGCTGTTGGGTTACCCCCTCTTGATGGTGCGAGACGGCGAGACATTACGCGTCTTCCATAATGTCTGCAGCCATCGCGGGGCAGTCTTGTTGCCGGATGGGGCCCGCAGCGGGCCGCGCATCGTCTGTCCTTATCACACGTGGGCGTACAAGTTGAACGGCGACTTGGTGTCCACACCCCATGTCGGCGGCGCGGGAGTCCACACGTGCGAAGGATTCGAGCCCGGTCGATTGGGGCTGCGCAGCATTCGGTGCGCCGAATGGGCCGGGCATGTCTTCGTGAATCTTTCCGGCACCGCGCCCGAGTTCGCCGACTGGATACGGCCGGCCGACCAGCGTTTCGGCGCGGTTGCATGGCAGGACTTACGGCGCGACGTTGCTCTCGCGCGGAAGGTCGACGTCGCGGCCAATTGGAAGATCATTTGCGAGAATTTCGTGGAAAGTTATCATCTGCCGCCGGTGCATCGGGTTTTACACAGTGTGAATCCCATGGAAAAACACTACCAGATCCTCGGCGGCCATTCCTACCTGGGCCAGGGAGGCACTGCGTACGACGGCGACGCCATTGCCGGCAGCATTCTGCCGCAACTGAAGGGTATGGCGTCCACGCGGTACGATTCGCTCAACGTGTTTCCGAACCTCATCATCGCACCGCTGGCCGATGTCACGTTTTCGATCATCGTTCTGCCGCAATCCGCCGAGCGGACCCGGGAAAGGGTCGAATTCTTCTTCGCGGGCGACGAGGCATTGCATGATCGTTTTGCCGGGGCCCGACACACCGCGGCAGAATTCGTCTCCTCCGTGAATGCCGAGGACATCAGCATCGTCGAGTCCGTGCAGCGCGGGCGCCGCTCGCCCGCATTCACGGGCGGTCAGTTCGCGCCGGCACAGGAGACCACCTCGCTCCAATTTCAGAAGATTCTGGCATCGCATTTACTGGCATCGGAAGGGCAACTACCGCAGGACGTCGTCACCCTGGAGTTCCGCGATATATCGCATGCCCGAAGCGCCCCCGACCCGGTCATGGGTCATTGAGCTTGTCCGGCGGCGTCGACATTCGCTCCGAACCGCACCCGCTGAAGGGTCTTGAACAGCTGCTGTTCCTCATTGCCGTCTGTACGGGTTGTGCGCTATCGCACATGGGCACGAGCACCATGCCGTTCCAGATCGGGGCCTTGGTGGACGGCAGCCATCGATCGGCCGGTGAGGCTGGGCTGTTCGCCTTCTTGGAGATCGGTGCCGTCTCTGCAGGAATGATGTTGATATCGCCCTGGGTGGGGCGGTTTTCAGCGCGAATCATCGCCATGGTGGGTTGTGCGTTGACCGCGGTGGCCAATGTCGGGCTCTATGGGTCCGGCAGCTTCCCGGTCGAGCTCACATTGGCCATCGGTGCCGGACTGGGATACGGCTTCATTTTTGCGGCTACCGTATCGGCCGCGGCCGTGGCGCCGGATCCGGATCGGGCTTATGCGATCGGTTGCGGCGGCGGGCTGCTCATCGTCGTCGGCCTGATGATGGTGTTAGCGATGCTCGGCGCCCGATGGGGTCCTCTCGGGCTGTTCGCCGCATTGGCGATCATGTCGCTGCTCAGTGTGCTGTGCTTCTTCGGATTCGAGGCTGGCAAAAATCTCGCCGAGCCCACACTGACTGCGTGGCGCATACCAGGATGCCTGGGGCTGCTCTTCTCCTGGACGGCGGCTTCGATCGGGACCAGCGCTGTCTACGCCTTCTCGGAGCGGGTCGGCCATGCCATTCAGTTGCCGCCCTCGCAGATCGCCACGGTGCTGTCCTTGGGTGTGTTCATTGGATTGCTCGGCACCGTCATCGCCGCAGTGCTGGGCAAGCGAGTCAATCGTACCGCCGCGTTACTGATGGGCATGCTGGGGAGCGGCGGTGCGTGCTTGCTATTGGCGTGCGCGACCACTCTCAGCATGTACGTCGCCGGTGTGTTCCTGTATTGGATCTTTTACATGTTCCTCTATGCATATTTTCTCGGCACTGCGGCGCTTCTTGATCCGGCAGGACGAGTGGGAACGCTGGCCGGTGGTTTGGAACGAATGGGGTATGCCGTCGGCGCCGGTGTGGGCGGTTATCTGACGGACCATGCGAGCTACGCGTCCATCGGGTTCTTGGCCATCGGCAGCTGCGTGCTGGGGGCGGCGGTCGGGTTTCCGTCGCTATTTCGCGAGGTTACCCGGCGCAAATTGCTAATTACTGGCCTCAAGGTAAGTTTCGCCGATTTTTAGGACTTTCGCTGGATTATGTTAAGTGATAGCGGTATTTGGGGCCCCAATCCTTGAATCCTAGCGCTCACAGCTCCCTATGCCGCCGGCATCAGGGCGGAGCGCGTGCCCGGCGGAAGCTCCCGGTATGGCGGCATCGACTCGGTCTGAATGCTGACC
>WNFI01696852.1_pt1 | contig 13536 bp, 13 predicted proteins | sample 5400471 | NCBI WGS metagenome assembly WNFI01 (sample SAMN13153348, study PRJNA577476) | soil metagenome | isolation source: 100 cm saprolite on Douglas fir-dominated hillslope | place: USA:California | collected 2013-09-17 | reverse complement strand
GTGATGCCATTCAAGGCATCGCTATAGTGAGAAACATCGGAGTCTGATGAACTGGTCGCAACTCTCGTTGTGATCCTTGCGGCATCAAAGTCCCAATCCGGGATTTGGACGTTGCTCAGAGCCGAATTTGTATTTGCATCATCAAGAACGCTTTGAACGGTGGGAGTTGTTATTACTTTGTTTCCTTGTCCATCATCGCGGGGACCACTCGGATTTGCGGCGACAAAATTAGTAAGAAGACTATCGGCAAGATGATTGGTTACATTGGCCGGATCGGACGCAAGGGCCGCTACCCCATTATTCGGGGACACCTGCGCAGATGCCGGAGCAAATGCGTTGGTTTGGATCGGGGAGTTCCCGAAACTCGTTGCGGTAAACGCTTTTTGCGAAGCAGTTGCGCTTGGTGAATTATTTATGATGCCAGAGAGGAAGATCGCCGAAGAGCTCGCGAGTGCGGCCAAAATCAGGAATGCCACCACAAACTTCTTGACATCTATCATTTATCTCAATTATAGCGCACTCACACTGTCAAGCCATTAAGTTATCCCCAAAGAACATCGCCGCAATCGCCGTGATATCAAGGACTCTGAGGTTTTGAGGTCGCGATTCTGGCTTTATACCTAACCCATTTAATCCTTTGACGAGTTTTTCTTTGTCTTCATGTTCTTTTTGAGCTGCGCGGAGATTGTTTAGTATTGTTTTTCGAGGCTGAGCGAAGAGTGCGCGGACCGCGGCATAGTACTGATCGGTGGGAACGGCCGCCTTGTCCGATCTGCTATCAAGAACGAGGATTGCCGAATCGATCTTGGGTTGCGGTGCGAAATTTTGCTTCGTGACGATGCTCGCGATCTTGGGAATTGCCCAAAATTGGATACTCGCGGCGAGACGGTTCATCCTTGGGGGTTCGGCGACGGCCCGTTCGGCAACTTCTTTTTGCACCATAAAGACGGCCCGTTCCGGCCGCGCGGAAAGCTCGCTTACGATCCGCAAAAGATGGCCGGTAAGATAATACGGAATATTACCCACGATTTTGTATTTTCTTCCATGGATAGCGGGAAGTGTTGGCAGGATCGTGAGCACATCCCCGTGCACGATCTCCACGTTTTCCCATCGCTTTTCTTTTTTGAGTTGCTCCGCGAGCGCGGCATCTTTTTCTATTGCTAAAATTTTACCGCCCACTTTTTGGCACTCTTCTGCAAGTAGCGAAGTAAGTTCACCGTTCCCCGGGCCGACCTCTAAAATAAAATCATCCGCCGTTGGCGCCAGGGCGCGAATAATATTTTTCGCGACGGACGGATTTTTGAGAAAATGCTGTCCAAGAAGTTTATTGGGCATCATAGATTTATAACGTTTTCTTCAAAATCCATTTTACTGTTGTCCTCGTCCGTGACGCTAATGAGCTTTAGACATCCTTCAGGAATCTCCGCAATGAAGCGCGACGGCATGCCGTAAAAACTTAAATGCAATTTCTCTCGGGCGCGCGTCATCGCGACGTACATCAGGCGGCGCTCTTCTTCTATTGAATTTTCATTATCAATTGAGCGGATATGCGGCAGGAGTCCTTCGGCGGCGCCGGCGATAAAAACATTTTTGAACTCAAGGCCTTTTGCCATATGGATCGTCATCAAAGCAATTTTTTTCATGGATGATTCATCGCCGGCGCCGCCTTTAAGGACATCGTCGGTAGCTTGTAACAAGCTTATACGCTCCATCAGTTCCGCTAGGTCTTCAAATGTGGAAACAAAGTTGATGAGTTCCCCGATGTTTTCCTCGCGCTCGCTCGCGTTCGTAAAATTATCCTCCAGATAGTCGAAATAGCCGAATGACTCAAGGAAAACCTTGATAATATCGATCGGCTTGAGGTCCTCCACGGCAGCGATTTTCTCTTTAAATACAACAAATTTTCGCTTAGAAAGATTTTTTTCAAGTCGCTCACGCGCCACTTCGTCTTGTTTGTTTGACACCCACCGAAGCGCTGCAACCGCATCCTTTACCTCGCGCCGTTCGTAGAATTTTAATCCACCGAAGATCTCGTAAGGAATATTGCGGCGGATGAGCGCTTGCTCGATCGGCCGCGATTGCGCGTTCGTTCTATAAATGACCGCGACTTCCGCTTCGACATCGCGCGATTTCATTTTCTCAATTTCTTCCCCGATCCATTCCGCTTCGTCATTTTCGCCCCACGCTTCAAAGAGCGAGATAGCTTCCCCTTCCGGATTGCCGGTCCATAATTTTTTTGGCGTTCGCCACCTGTTTTGTTCCGCGACGGCCGAAGCGGCGCGAATGATATTCCCCGTGGAGCGATAGTTCTCTTCCAAAAAATGGACCTTCGCGCCGGGCCAATGCTTTTCAAAATCAAGAAATGTTTTTATGTCGGCGTAGCGCCAGCTATAGATCGTCTGCTCGTCATCCCCTACCACACTCAAATTCTTGTGTACGTCGGCGAGAAGCTTCACGAGCTCGTATTGTTTTGGATTAATATCCTGGTATTCATCCACGAGAAGCGCGTCAAACTTCATTTGATACTTTTTGAGAATGGCAGGATATTTTTTAAATAGCGCGACCGGTTTGCCGATAAGATCATCAAAATCAAATGCATTGTTGCGGAGCAGTGCCTCTTCGTATTTGTTGAAGACCGAAAGGATCCGATCCTTCTCTTCCGGCGAACCCTTAAAAGTTTCAAGCGCCCCATCCACATTTTTCATCTCCGAGATCCGCTCCCTAAAAAACGCAGGACTTTCTTTTTTGATGGTCTTCTCGCCTTTCGCTTTTGGGAAAGAATTTTTGACGATCTTCCTCAAAAGGTCAAAGGAGTCGTGATCGTCAAAGATGCCAAAGTTTGGGGTGCGGCTAAGCGTCCGGCACTCGGCTCGTAATATCCTCGCCCCGAGCGAATGGAAGGTGCCAATGGACGCTCCTTGACTCGGAAGGCGGTCCCGCATCTCCCCCGCTGCCTTGTTAGTGAAGGTTATAGCGCATATCCTGGCAGCCGGCATGCCCGTCAATATAAGGTGGATGATGCGGTTGGTAAGCGTCCGGGTTTTCCCAGTTCCTGCTCCCGCTACTATAAGGAGTGGAGAGATAGGTGCTTCGGCAGCCGCTTTCTGGGCGGAATTGAGCAAAAAACCCTTATTTTCCTCACTTTTTTGACTTTTCATCTGGCGTTCATTAATCGCATATGTTAGGGTGGTTAGTATTAGTAAGATAGTAAACCAATTATATAGGAGAAATACACCATTAACAGTGGCTGTTTTTTTGGTGATAGGGTGCCTCACGGCAAGTGCCTGGTTTCTCCATAAGACAGGCCTCATAGAAGAGAGGGGTGTTTTGGGAGGGCCTTCGCCCTCACTCTTTTCAAGCGCTCAAGGGGCGGAAATCCACGGTCCGGCAGTCCTTGATGCGGCAAGTTATGGGGGTGCTCTTGCCGGCGCAGGCGATACGCTGGGTGGCAGTGCCACGCCGATGATGGTTGCAGTGGCTGTCTCGGACGCGGCTACGGTCAAGGATCCGGGAGAGCCGGTCGGTTCCGCGTTTGACCGGTCAGGCACGATCGCCTACACCGTCCAACAGGGAGACAATCTTGGAAAGATCGCTTCCTATTTTGGCATTTCGGTTGATACTATCGCGACCGCGAACCCTGGAGTAAAAAAGAACCTATTGAAAGTGGGACAGCATCTCACCATACTACCGACCTCGGGGGTAGTGTATCACGCGCGGAGCAGCGACACGCTTCAATCTATTGCGGACAACTTCGGTGTTTCTCAGGATAAAATTTTACAGTTCAATCATTCCGTTAAGTTCGCTTCGCTTGATCCTGGAACAGCAGTCATCATTCCTGGTGGGAAAAATACCGCTTTCCTTGCCACCGGCGGTGCTGTGCTTCCGAATTTCAATAATCAGTTCGTTATGCCGGCCAATGGATACAACTGGGGCATTTTGCATCACTACAATGCAATTGACATTGCAAATTCCTGCGGAACGCCGGTCGTCGCCGCAGCGGAAGGGCTTGTTGTTCCGGATGAGGGCACGCCGGATGTTATTGACGGGTGGAATGGCGGCTATGGCAACTTCGTTCTTATAGAACATCCTTTCGGTGACGCAGTGAAAACGCGCTACGCTCACCTTCAAAAACTTTCGGTGCAGATCGGCGATTACGTAAAACAAGGCCAAGTGATAGGACTTATGGGCGCGACGGGAGAGGCAAGCGGCTGTCACGTACATTTTGAAGTTTACGGCGCACAGAATCCTTTTGCGAAGAGCTAGACCGTTTTTGCGTCACTCTATTATAGCAAGTCGGTAACTGAATGCTTCGGCAAGATGTTCCGCGGAAATGTTCAATTCTCCGCTAAGATCGGCAATTGTACGCGCCACTTTGAGTAAGCGATAATAAGCACGCGGTGAGAGCCGACTCTTGTCCAGTGTCTCTAGAAATTTTTCCGCCTGCGGGTCCATGCGTGCCATTGTCTGAATCTCACGCGAACTCATTTCTGCGTTGGTGGTCGCCTTGGCACCTTTAAGACGCGCCACTTGGATTTCTCTCGCTCGTTCAACTTTTTGTTTTATGGAAGGGCCAAGCGATTCCCGCTGCTCCCCTTTCCTCAATTCACCGATCTTCACGCGGCCCACTTTTATTTGAAGGTCAATACGATCCAGGAGCGGTCCCGAGATTTTTTTCTGATATTTGATTACTTCATATGCGGAACACGAGCATTCTTTTTCTGCATCGCCGTAGTAGCCACAGGGACAGGGATTCATCGCGGCAGCGAGCGTGAATTGTGCCGGGAAAACCAAGCTTTGTTTTGCGCGGGCAACATACATTGTCCCCGACTCCATTGGTTCGCGAAGTGCCTCAAGCGCCGCTCTCGGAAATTCGGGCAACTCGTCCAAAAATAATACGCCGCGGTGTGCAAGGCTTATCTCGCCGGGCCGCGGATCTTGGCCCCCGCCAACCAGCGCTATCACCGACGCGGTTTGATGTGGTGCGCGGAATGGCCGGTGGCGCATGAGCTTCCCGGGACTCACTCCCGCGGCGCTCCAGATCTTCGTGACCTCTATCGCTTCATGACGGAGAAGGTTGGGAAGAATCCCCACCAGGGCTCGTGACAGCATACTTTTCCCCACCCCCGGTGGACCAATCATCAGAATATTATGCCCGCCCGCAGCCGCGATCATAAGAGCGCGTTTTGCATTTTCTTGGCTCACAATTTCCGAGAGATCTGGAAATATTTCTCGCGTCTCCGGAAATAAAATATCCTCCGCCTCATCAATACCTTTTCTTCCTTCAAGGAATGCAATGGCATCGTAGAGATTTTTGAGCGGGATCACTTTTATCTCTCGTATCGCAGCAGCCTCGTGCGCGTTTCGTTCGGGAAGAAAAAGATATTCAAATCCCAGTTGGCTTGCCATCTGCGCAATATTTAAAGCACCGTTCACGGGACGCAACCTTCCATCAAGTGCGAGCTCTCCTACGAATATTTTATTGCCCGCATCAAACAAACTGATTTGCTTGCTCGCGAGAAGGTAGCCGAGTGCGATCGCGAGGTCGTAATGCGTTCCGGTTTTCCGCACATCAGCAGGAGCGAGATTGATCGTGATCCGGCGGTTATCCCGGTTTGGTGGCTTCGCGCCGGAATTTTTAAGCGCCGAGTTCACGCGTTCTCTCGCTTCGTTGAGTGCTTTATCGGGCAGCCCCACAATATTAAATGAGTGGAGGCCGACATTCATATCCACTTCTACTTCAATCAGCTTTGCATTGATCCCCTCCAGTTCGGCGGAGTAGACCTTCGCAAGATTTTTGATGGTCACCCCTCATTGATATCATAGAGAGGATTAAAAGATCCTAAAAAAATTTTTGCCTTTATTGTGCCAATTTGCAATTCTTGCAGAGGCGGGATTCAGGATCAATATCCAGAATTTCTTTTTCAATCGGTTTTCCACAGTTCTCGCAGATCCCGTATTTCCCCGAATGGATTTTACTGAGCGCTATGTCAATATCGTCCAACCGCTTCTTGAGATCCTGGGCGACCGCGAGCTGGTTCCCTACCTCTTCGGATTCATCGGTCTCCTCATCTTCAAGACGACCAATGCTGTCTCCGAACGTTGTGGGTTTTTCATTCTGCTTTATCTCCGTAAGAAGCAAAAGTCGCTCCTTCTCAAGTTTTGTCTTGTATCCGTCCAATTGGTTTTGATCCATCAAGGAATTGTAGCAGATTATCCGTGGAGAGGTTGTTAACCGGTAATCAACCGGCAGTCCCCAATTTTTGAACAGTAATCCGGCAAATCTTAACAGGTTTTCAACATTAAATCTTCATTAAAAGTCCGGCAATGATTCTAGAAGGTTGCCGGAATAATTCGGCAAAAACATTAGCAATATTTTGCCGGATTGCAGGAATTCACTAGTTTTTTTGCCGATTGCCGGAATAATTCGTGTAATCCGGCAAAACCCGATAAGCCCATATTTCCTACTGAAAAACAAAATTGTTTTACAGAATGTTTTACGTAAAACATTCAATAAATCATTTTTGATTAAAATTGATAAAAAATGGCATTAAATTAGTGAAATCTTCTCTGAAAAACATTATTTAGATGTTTTACGTAAAACATCTAATAAATCATTTAATATTCGTTTAATGAATAATAACTCAAAAATCGGCAAAATTGGTGAGGGGATAGCCTGTGAGTACCTTGTTAAAAACCAGTGGAAAATCCTTTGCCGGAATTATAAACAAGGCTGGGATGAGATTGATGTTGTCGCAATTGCCGGAGATGAAACCCTCGTTTTTTGTGAAGTCAAAACGCTGGTAAAAAAGACGACATTGGGAGATTGGGGATTTTTACCGGAAGACAATCTGACAAGCGCCAAATTCCGAAAGATAAGCAGGGCTTGCCAGTTTTTTGCCGGAAGAAATCCAAAATTTATTGATCCCGAGAAGGGTTGGCGTATTGATCTTATTGCAGTGGATCTTGGGATTGATGGCAAAGCGCTAGATCTGCGCCATTACGAAAACATCTCTTGACAATCGTCAATAAAAAAAATATACTGGAGCGGTAGTTTTGGGTCCGCCAGCGTGCGGACTTTTTTAAACAAAATGTTAAACATCAAAGAACTGACAAAGGCGCTGAAGCAAGTTGCGGAAGAAAAAGGACTTGAACCGGAAAAGGTTCTTGAGGTGATCGAGTCGTCCATCGCAGCCGCATACAAAAGAGAGTATGGCCAGCGCGGTGAAGTAATAAAGAGCAAACTTGACCAGACAACGGGGGAGTTGAATTTCTGGCAAGTGAAAACGGTTGTTGACGATACGACCGTGCGTTTTGTTTCCGACGAAGAAGAGTTGGCGGAAAGAGAGAACGCTCCTCAAGGAGCTACCACGGAAGATGACGAGCAGAAACTTCCGCGATTCAATGCCGAGCGACATATCACGCTTGAGGATGCAAAAAAAGTGAAAAAGGATGCGAAGGTGGGTGACGAGATCTCGTTCCCGCTTGAAATGCACGATGATTTCGGCCGCATCGCCGCGCAAACGGCGAAGCAAGTGATCCTGCAAAAGTTGCGCGAGTCCGAGCGCGATTCCATTTTGAATGAGTGGCGCGACAAGGAAGGTCAGATCGTGAGCGGCGTATCGTACCGGCGAGCGGTTGCGTTTTCTCGTACTTGCCGTGCAAGAAGACACGCGGCTCCCGGGAATTATTCTTTCGCGTTCACATCCAAAATTTGTTGTTGAACTTTTTCGCATGGAAGTACCCGAACTGGCTGAGAACTCAATTGAGATAAAATCCATCGCACGCGAACCGGGAAATCGAACGAAAGTAGCAGTCGCATCTAAGGCTGATGGAATCGATCCTGTTGGCGCACTCGTTGGTCAGCGAGGTACGCGCGTGATGGCAGTGAACAACGAATTGGGAAATGAAAAAATAGATATCGCAGAGTGGGCAGATGATCCGGCGCAGTTTATCGCGAACGCGCTCTCGCCTGCGAAAGTTGAGAAGGTAGAGATTCTTCCGCGTCGCGAAGCACGCGCGTATGTGCCGGAGAACCAACTGAGTCTTGCAATCGGTAAAGGCGGACAGAACGTGCGTCTTGCAGCAAAACTTACCGGATGGAAGATAGACGTGCGTTCGCAGACACGCCCTGAAGAGGCGCAGGAGGGCGGTACTGCGGGGACTTCGGAATCGGACCAGATCCCGCCACAACCCGAAGATGATGAAAAGGAAGATATCATCACATAAAAAATTAAATTAAAATAAAATTATGTCGCCAATAAATTTTGCACTCGGAAGCAGCGTGGTCGCGATTGTATTCGCTTTTATACTGATCTGGAAAATTTCTAAAGCGGCACCGGGCGACAGCAAGATGCAGGAGATCGCGCAAGCGATCCAGATCGGCGCCAAAGCATATCTTAACCGGCAATATAAAACGGTTGCGGTCGTTGCGATCGTTGTTGCGGCGCTCATCGGTTTTTTCTTGAACGTAACAACGATGGTCGGATTTATTATTGGTGCGTTCGCTTCGGCGCTCGCGGGATACATCGGCATGAACATGTCGGTACGCGCGAACGTGAAGACCGCGGAAGCGGCAAAGTCCGGTCTTGCACCGGCGCTCGCGCTCGCATTTGAAGGGGGAGCGGTCACGGGACTATTAGTAGTGGGACTCGCGCTACTTTCCGTTGCCGGATTCTACGCACTCACGCACGACGTGAAGGCGCTCATCGGTTTGGGGTTCGGTGGAAGTTTGATCTCGGTATTCGCGCGGTTGGGAGGCGGCATTTTTACGAAAGGCGCTGATGTTGGCGCGGACCTCGTGGGAAAAGTTGAAGCAGGAATTCCGGAAGATGATCCAAGAAACCCTGCCGTCATCGCGGATAACGTAGGCGATAACGTGGGCGACTGTGCCGGCATGGCAGCGGATCTCTTTGAAACATACGCAGTTACGGCCATTGCCGCGATGATCCTTGCAACGCTTACATTCCCGGGAGGAGAGAGTATGGTACTTCTGCCGTTGGCGATCGGCGGTGTCTCTATTATCTCTTCCATTCTCGGCATTTTCTTTGTGCGCCTCGGCAAGAAACAATCAATTATGGGTGCACTATATAAAGGACTCATCGCCTCAAGTGTGCTCTCACTCGTCGGTTTCTGGTTTGTGGCTCAGCAATTTGCAGGAGCGAGCCCGAACTTCAATCAAATTTTCTATCCGATGCTCATAGGAATTTTGGTAACGGGTCTCATTGTTCTCATAACCGAATACTACACTTCAAAGAGTTTCCGGCCGGTGCAATCGATTGCGAATGCGTCTGAGACCGGACACGGCACGAACATCATCACGGGACTTTCGGTTGGAATGGAATCGACCGCACTTCCTGTGGTTGTAATTATCGGAGGAATTCTTACGGCTTACATGGTGAGCGGTATCTACGGTATCGCGCTCGCCACGATGAGCATGCTTTCGATGGCGGGAATCGTGATTGCGATTGACGCGTTCGGTCCGATCACGGATAACGCGGGCGGCATCGCCGAGATGGCGAAGCTTCCGGATTCCGTGCGCAAGGTAACCGATGCGCTTGATGCGGTAGGAAACACCACGAAAGCGATCACGAAAGGATATGCGATCGGCTCTGCGGGACTCGCGGCCGTCGTTCTCTTTTCATCGTATGTTCAGGATCTGCAGAATAAGCTTGGCGGTGCAGCGATAAGATTCGATCTCGCGGATCCGAAGATCATCGTCGGACTTCTCCTTGGTGGAATGATCCCATATCTTTTCGCATCCATTTCTATGCGAGCGGTAAGCAAGGCGGCCAGTGCCGTAGTTATAGAAGTGCGACGCCAGTTCAAGGAAATTCCGGGCATCATGGCTGGAACGGCGAAACCGGACTACGCGAAATGCGTGGACATCGTGACGTCGGCCGCCATCAAAGAAATGGTAGTGCCCGCACTTCTTCCCGTGGTGGTCCCGATCGCTGTTGCGTTTCTGCTCGGGCCTCTCGCACTTGGAGGACTTCTCGTAGGATCGATCGTTACCGGTATCTTCGTTGCGATATCCATGACATCCGGTGGTGCCGCATGGGACAACGCAAAGAAATATATTGAAGAGGGAAATCTGGGAGGCAAAGGATCGAATGCTCATAAAGCAGCAGTAACGGGCGATACCGTGGGCGATCCTTACAAAGACACCGCTGGCCCGGCGATCAATCCGGTCATCAAGATCATCAACATCATCGCTTTACTTCTTGTACCGTTCCTATAAACTTATAAACGAAAAATTAAATGCAAATGGAATCAGAAGGACAATATCTTATCCCAACCGTCATAGAAAAATCGCAGTATGGCGAGCGCGCTTATGATATTTATTCACGCCTCCTCAAAGAGCGCATCATTTTTCTTGGCGGTCCGATCAATGACGCGGTTGCAAACACCGTGATCGCGCAACTTCTTTTTTTGGATCACGAAGATCAGAAGAAAGATATCCGTCTCTATATCAATAGTCCGGGCGGTTCGGTCACGGCCGGCATGGCGATCTACGACACGATGCAGTACGTGAAGTCCGATGTTTCTACGATGTGCGTTGGTATCGCGGCTTCCATGGGCGCGTTTTTACTCGCTTCCGGAAAAAAAGGAAAGCGGTTTGTTTTGCCGAACTCCCAAGTTTTACTTCACCAAGTGATGGGCGGCGCGGAGGGGCAGGCGATTGAGATTGAGATTGCCGCGAAGCAGATCATAAAAACAAAGCAGCAGCTCAATCAGATTCTCGCAAAGCACACCGGCCAGTCACTCACAAAAATAGAAAAGGATACCGATCGTGATTTCTGGCTCACTGCTGAGGAAGCGAAAGCATACGGCGTGATCGACGAGATTATTAAGAAATCATAAAAAGGCGGCCGAAACGGCCGAAAAGAAGAGGCCCCGGCGCGCAACGCGCCGGGGCTTTTTGTTTGAGATCAGGAAGGTCTTCGCCGAACCATGCTTTTCTCTGCAAGTGTGGGAAAGGACGGAAGCGGGCATTCCCTGGAGTTTAGGATGATGAACTCACCCGAGCAATCATCAGACCCACATATGATGGATGTGAGTCCGGCCATTTGCTTTTGGCTAATATAGCCCATTGTTCCGCACAGAGGGCAGGTAAGGACGGCCAGGTAAGGGTTGCTTGGCTCATCAGGCGACACCTTTGGGGTTTCAAAAATAAAGATGCTACCCGGGGTTATATCGTCCATGAGCATCCACGTTTCAATGACGTTGAGTTTCACGTCGGTTTCCACTATGCCCTCCTCCGCTTATGGGATATTCAGACTTTCTACTTTTAGCGTATCACTTTCACTACTCCTGCGTCTATGCTTACTCTGTGCGGGGACGCCGTGGTAATATACATAAATAATGGCAGAGAATGAGAACGAAATTGGCCGGTTGCTTTCGCGCAACGTTGAGGAAGCAATTGAAAAGGACCATCTTCATACGGTGCTTTCGTCTGGAAAAAAACTGCGCGTAAAGTTGGGAATTGATCCGACGTCACCCGATCTGCATTTGGGGCATGCGGTTTTGTTGCGTAAGCTACGCGAATTTCAGGAACTTGGACATCAGGTGGTTCTTATCGTAGGTGATTTTACCGGACGTATCGGGGATCCGAGCGGTCGCGCCGAAGCGCGTCAGCCACTTACCGCGGACGAAATCAAAAAGAATATGAAAAGCTATCTCGCCCAGGCGGGAAAGATTTTGAATATAAGAAAGACAGAGGTGGTGCACAACAGCGATTGGTTTGATAAGGAGGGAATCAACGAATTTGTGCGGCTCGCCTCGGCCGGCACGTTTGAGCAGGTTCTTCGCCGAGCCGATTTCCAAAAACGTATTGAAGCGGGACAAGGCATCACCTTTTTGGAACTTCTCTATCCGCTGTTTCAGGGATATGATTCCGTGAAAGTAAAAGCGGACGTGGAACTCGGAGGTACCGATCAAAAATTCAATCTTCTTACCGGGCGGCACGTACAGCGCCATTTCGATATGCCCGAGCAGGACGTGATGACGGTCCCGTTACTTGAAGGTTTGGATGGCGTCAAAAAGATGAGCAAGAGCTTGGGTAATTACATAGGCCTTACCGATGCTCCGAACGACATGTTCGGAAAGACCATGTCCGTGCCGGACACACTCGTCAAAAAATATTTTATGCTCTGCACCGACATCTCCGAAGACGACGTGAACAAGCTTACGAAAGAACTCGGGCCAAAAGAATTAAAAGAACGACTCGGCTACGAGATCGTTATGTTGTATCACGGCGAAAAAGAAGCGAAGGGTGCCCAGGAGAACTTCAATAAACTTTTTTCAAAAAAAGAAATTCCGGATGATATTCCGGAACTTAAAATAAAAGGCACGATGTCAGCGCTTGATATAGTAATCGCATCGGGCACCGCAACGAGCAAGAGCGAAGCGCGCCGCCTTGTTGAACAGGGCGGATTAGATGTAGATCAGAAAGTCCAAAAAGATCCAAAAACACAAATAGTATTGCGTGGCGGAGAAATCATAAAGATCGGAAAACGTAGGTTTTTCAAGGTTAAAAAGGGGTAAAAAAGTTGTCCACAGAACTCTCTTGCGCGAGCTGGCCGGAACGGTATACTGATATTAGTCATTTAACAGTACTACTTTTATCTTAGCGGCTATCGAAGCCGCCACTCGTAGCTTCGGCTACACCATTTGTTTTTACAGTTCTTTTTCTAAGTTTTAACAGCGTTGCCCCGGTAACGCTGTTTTCTTTTTGCCCGCGTCACCTCCTTTGACAATTACTCAGTCACGGATGTAGCATGTGAACAGTTCACAAAAGCTTGACAGGAGAATGATATGAAGAAAGCAGCTACGCTGTTTGTGTGTCTTGCACTCGTCCTGCCGCTCGCTGCGCAAAGCAATGAATCCAAAGCCCCGACAGCTACCGAGGTCACGAAGTACGTCCTAAGTCACGGGATAAGGGATGGTAGGTTGGGCAAATGGAAGATCTCATTCAATGTGGCCAATGACAACAATGGACCACCCAACACCAGCTCGTATGCGATTTTGGCAGCTCGTCAAACGGGAAAGAAGTCGGGTCTTGTGGCAAGCTATGCGATGGTCGTATCAACCGAGAGATTCGTCAAGGGCACTAAGATGACCATACTGATCAATGATCCAGCGAGGGCGGAACTTGACTATTCTGACGATAAATAGAATCAATAGCAGTCTTTTTCAAAAAGCCTCGCGCTCAAACGGTGTGAGGCTTTTTCTTTATCTCCAAAATTTCTCCACCGCATAGCCCCTGATTTTGGAGCGGGTAAGGGAGCCGCCCGCGGCTCTCATGCTCGCCGTCGCTCGCACGAGGCCTGGGCACCGCCTCACAGAATTTTTCTACTGAAAAATTCTGCTCCGGCGTTCGACTCCTCTTTAACCGGCCAAACAAAAACACCCATCTTGCGATGGGCATTTTTGTTTGGCTGAGCGGGTAAGGGGAGTCGAACCCCTGTCAGCAGGTTGGAAACCTGCGGTAATGCCGTTATACGATACCCGCGAAGGTAGTAATAATGTAGCATTCTG
>WNFI01012159.1_pt1 | contig 13537 bp, 13 predicted proteins | sample 5400471 | NCBI WGS metagenome assembly WNFI01 (sample SAMN13153348, study PRJNA577476) | soil metagenome | isolation source: 100 cm saprolite on Douglas fir-dominated hillslope | place: USA:California | collected 2013-09-17 | reverse complement strand
GCGTCGCCGCCGCGCTCGTCGCGCTCCCCTGGAACTGGTTCCGGCTCGGGTACTTCGCGCTCGATCCCATGCTGCTCATCGCGCTTCTCGGCGTGCGTGCCGTGTCCGGCGGTCTCGCCGGCGCGGCCGCGAAGCTCCTCGGTGACGCGATCGCCGCCACCGGCTCGCTGAACGCGTACGCCCTCGGACGGGAGCGCGTTCGCGAGGTGTGACCAGCGCATTCGCGGAGATCGCGGGGCTCACCCTCCGTCATATCGGGCGGAGGGTCCCCGCGATCCGCGACCTCTCGTTCCGCTGGGAGCGTGGCGAGCGGTTGCTGCTCCTGGGGCCGAGCGGTAGCGGTAAGAGCACCATCGCGCTCTGCCTGGATGGTGTCATCCCGCACGCCGTCGAGGCGCATTGGGAGACCGGCAGCGTCCGCGTCGATGGCGTCGAGACGCGCGACCTCGGGCTGGCCGCCCTCTCGTCGACCGTGGGCGTCGTCTTCCAGGATCCCGAGACCCAGCTCGTGATGCTCGAGATCGACGACGAGATCGCGTTCGGTCTCGAGAATCACGCCGTCCCCCGCGAAGAAATGGCCCGGCGCATCGGGGCAGCGCGTGCGGAGACCGGTCTCGCGGGCCTGCAGGCTCCGATCGCGACGCTGTCCGGTGGGACCAAGCAGCGCATCGCGCTCGCCTCGATCCTCGCGCTCCAGCCGCGCGCCCTCGTGCTCGACGAGCCGACCGCGAACCTCGACCCGGCCGGCGCGCACGAGGTGCTGCTCGCGGTGGCGCGCCTCGTCGCGGACCGCGAGCGATCGGTGCTGCTCATCGAGCATCGTCTCGACGACATCCTCTCGCTGATCGACCGCGTCGTCGTGCTCGACGCCGACGGCCGGCTCGCGCTCAGCGGCACACCGCGGGCGGTCTTCGTCGACGCGATGGACCGCCTCGAGTCGCTCGGCGTCTGGGTCCCGCAGCTGCGGCGGCTCGCGGCGCTCCTCGGCAGCGACTCCCTGCCGCTGGATGCGGCGGAGGCCGCTGCCGTGATCGTCGAGCGGTGGCCCGCGACGAGCCGAGTCCCCGCGGATCCCGCGCCGGCGGGAGCAGTGGTCGTTCGCGCGGCAGGCGTCGCATACCGGTACCCGGGATCGAAGGTCGCGGCGCTCGACGGGGCGTCGCTCGCGGTAGGTCGTGGCGAGCTGCTCGCGATCGTCGGCGCGAACGGAGCCGGCAAGAGCACCCTCGGCCTCGTGCTGGCCGGTGCGCTCGATCCGGGCCGAGGCTGGGTCGAGCGTCTGGGTCGCTGCGCGTACGTCTTCCAGTACCCGGAGCATCAGTTCGTCGCGCGCACCGCCGTGGACGAGCTCCGGGCGACCTTTCGCGCGCGCGGCCTCAGCGCCGCGGAGATCGACCGTCGCGCGGCCGGGCTCCTCGAGCGTGCCGATCTCGCCGCGCTCGCGGAGGCGAATCCGTTCACGTTGAGCCATGGCCAGAAGCGACGGCTATCCATCGCGACGGCACTCGCGGCCGAGCCGGACGCGCTCATCCTGGACGAGCCGACGTTCGGCCAGGATGAGCGCAACACCGGGCTGCTGCTCGAGACGCTGGATGCCCTCTGCGCGGAGGGACGGGCGGTCGTCGCTATCACGCACGATCTCGCGCTCGTCGCGGATCACGCGACCCGCGTCGTCGCGCTCGAGGGCGGGCGCATCGTGTTCGACGGACGGGCGGCAGACTTGCTGGCCGACGATGCGCTCATCGCGCGGTGTGCGCTGCGCCGCCCGCCGGTCGCCGAGGCCTTCCGGATCGCATCGGCGCGACGGTCCGACGTCCCGGCGCTCATCGGCATCCGAGGGGTCATGGAGGCGCTGCGATGAGCGGCGTCGTCGCGCGCCGCGATCCCGCGATGAAGCTCGGCGTGGCGCTCGCCCTGTCTCTGCTCCTCGTGGCGATCATCGACCCGATCACGCCGCTGCTCTTCCTCGGAGCCGCGTGGATCGCGGCCGTCGCGCTCGGCGGCGTTCCCGCGGCCACGTTCCTTCGCACGCTCGCGCCGCTCGTCGTCGTCGCGCTGGGCTTCGTGTGGACGAACGCTCTCTTCGCGATACCCGCACCCGACGACGCGCTCTGGCGGGTCGGGCCGTTCGTCGCGAGCGCCTCGGGTCTCCGTTTCGGACTCGGGATCGGTCTCCGCGGCCTCGCGATCGGGGCGATCTCGCTCGCGGCGATCCGCACGAGCGATCCGACCCGGCTCGTGGTGACCCTCATCCGGAATGCGCGGCTCCCGTATCGGGTGGGGTACGCGATGCTCGCCGCGTATCGCTTCTTCCCCCTGATCGGCGACGAGTTCAACCGGATCCGGCTCGCACAGCGAGTCCGCGGCGTCCGGCCACATTCGCTCGCGGGACGGGCTCGCGCAGCGGTCGATGGCATCGTGCCGCTGTTCGCCGACGCGACCCGTCGCGCCACGCGCATCGCGATCGCCATGGATGCCCGCGGCTTCGCGTCCGCGCGCGAGCGGACGTACTGGCGGGTCACCCCGGTCACGTGGAGCGATTGGCTGTTCGTCCTTGGTTGCCTGGTAGTGGCTGCCGCGATCCTCGGTGTGGGCGCGCTCGGGGGCTGGATCCGCCTCTGGAATGGCCGATTCTCGGCCTGACGGCGAGACCCCGGACCAGCCGCGCTGAACCGTGGCGGATACCGTTTCTTGGGCATGGGGAAGTTGCCTAACAGCCCGCCGGGCGACGCCGTTAATTCCGCTGAGCGGGAAGAGGACGCTCAGCTGGCTCGGCGTGCCGGCAACGGCGAGGCCGAGGCGTTCGGCGTCCTCTACGACCGCTACGTGGATGCGGTCTACCGGTACGTGTTCTACCGGGTGCGAAATGAAGCAGAGGCGGAAGACGTGACGAGCGACGTGTTCATGCGGGCCCTTCGGGCGATCCCGAAGTACGAGCCGCGTCAGGCGTTCCTGGCCTGGCTCTACCGCATCGCCCGCAACGCCGTCATCGACCGCAGCCGCCGCCGCGCGGCGCGCCAGCAGGTCACCTTCGAGGACGCGCTCGCGCACCCGCATGGCGACAACGTGGTGAATCCCGACGAGGGTCTGCTCGCGGGCTCCGACGCGTCGGCCGTGCGCGCGGCGATGCGCGAGCTCACGCCGCTGCAGCAGGAGGTCCTCGTGCTGCGCTACGTGGAGGGCCTCGACACCAAGTCCATCTCCAAGATCACCGGGAAGCGCGACGGCACGATCCGCGGGATCGAGTTCCGCGCGCTCAGCGCGCTCCGGACGATGATCCCCTCGCGGGAGCACCTCTAGATGAGCGACATGCTTCCGCGCCCCGAGCCGCGCGACGCCTTCAAGCGCGCCCTCCGCTCCCAGCTCATGGCGCAGGCGCCCGGCGTGCTCGCGAGGCGCGAGACCACGTGGTCGCGCCTGCAGGGCGTCCTGCTCCGGCCGGCGCTCGCCGCCGCGGTGGTGCTGCTCGTCCTTGCCGCCGGCGCGGGGAAGGCCGCGGCCGACAGCCTCGCGGGTGACGCCGTCTTCGCGGTCAAGCGCGCGGCCGAGGACCTTCAGCTCGCGCTCGCGCTCGACGACACGACGCGACTGCGCGTCCTCGCCGAGCAGGCCGATCACCGGCTCGCCGAGCTCGCGGAGTCGGTCACGGCTCACCCCGAGAAGGCGAAGCTCGCCCAGACCGAGTACGCGAGCGCGGTGAAGAAGCTCACGACGGCCGTTGACGCCGTCCGCTCGCAGCCGAACGTGAGCGAGGACAAGAAGACCGCCGCCGAGGACGTCGTCGACGCCGCGCACCGGAAGCACGTCGAGGTCCTCGCGGAGCTGAAGAAGAAGGTCGGGTCGTCCACGGAGAACGCCGACGTCGAGAACGAGATCGACAACGCCACCGACGAGTCGGAGAAGCTGCACGCATCCGACCGCCCCGCTCGCAGCCCGGAGCCGTCGAGCCGCCCGGACCGGTCGCGCTCGCCGCAGCCGACCCGGACCGCGCCGCCGTCCCGCACGCCGAGCAAAGAGGGGGAGCGGAGCATCGTCCCGACGGTCGCCCCGTCCATTCGGCGCTGAGCCGGAAGAAGCGCATCGTCGTCATCGAGGACGATGACGACACCCGGACGACGATGGCCGCCGCGCTCGAGGCCGACGGCTACGAGGTGATCGCCTCCGCCGACGCCTTCGGCGACATCAAGCACGCCAAGGCCGACCTCGTCATCCTCGACCTGTTCCTGCACGGCGAGACCGCCGGCTGGCAGCAGCTCGACATCCTCACCCTCGACCCGGTCACCCGCGGCGTCCCGGTGATCATCTGCTCCGCCGCGCTCGCCTCGCTCAGGCTCGCGCGCGAGAAGCTCGCCGTGCTGGACGTCACCGTCCTCGAGAAGCCATTCGATCTCGAACGGCTCGACGCGGCGATCACCGCCGCGCTCGCGGCGGCCCCGCGCCGCCCGGAGATCGGCTTCCGCGACTAACCCGCGCTCCGCTCCTGCGGCTGCGCGCGCGCGAGCTGCGGCCACCGGCGCCGCACGGCCGCGGCGATCCCCTCGGCATCGAGGCCGAAGTGCTTGCGCCACAGCTTCTGCGCGCCGTGATCCACCCACTCGTCCGGCACGGCGAGGATCTCGAGCTCGACCTTCGCGCCGCGCTCGACGAAGAGCTCGCCAACGGCCGAACCGAAGCCGCCGGCCGCGACGTGCTCCTCGACCGTGAGGACGCGGCCGATGCGCGCCGCGAGCGCCAGGTAGCGCTCGGCGTCGAGTGGCTTCGCGAACCGCGCGTTCACGACGGTCGCCTCGATGCCCGCGGCGCTCAGGGCGTCGGCGGCGATCAGCGCACTGTGCGTGAGGGTGCCGTAACAGAGGATCGCGACGTCGTCGCCCTCGCGAAGCGTCTCCGAGATCCCGATCGGCAGCACCTCGAGCGGCCCGTCGAGCGCGGCGCCGACGCCGGTCCCGCGCGGATAGCGGAACGCGATCGGGCCGCCGCCGGTCTGCGCGTACTTCACCGCGGTCCACACCATCAGGCGGAGCTCGGCCTCGTCCTTCGGGGCCATGAGCACGATGCCGGGCAGCGGCCGGAGGTAGGCGATGTCGAAGAGGCCCTGATGGGTGCGGCCGTCGTCGCCGACGATCCCGCCACGGTCCATCGCGAACACGACCGGCAGCTCCTGGATCGCGACGTCGTGGACGACCTGGTCGAAGCCGCGCTGCAGGAACGTCGAATAGATCGCGACGATCGGGACGATGCCCTGCGTCGCCATACCCGCGGCGAACGTCACCGCGTGCTGCTCGCAGATGCCGACGTCGAAGAGCCGCGCCGGGAACTCCTTGAACAGCGGCATGAGGCCCGTCCCCGCGGGCATCGCCGCCGTGATCGCGACCGTGTTCGTCTCGGCCCGCATGGTCTCGGCGACGGCGTCGGCGAACACCTTCGTGTACTGCGGCGCGGCGGCGGCCGCGGTACCGGTCGCCGACACCCCGTGCCACTTCTGGTTGTCCTCTTCGGCCGGCCCGAAGCCATGGCCCTTCTGGGTGTGCACGTGCACGAAGACCGGGCCCTCATCGAAGTCGCGAGCCTTCTTCAGCACCCCCTCGACGGCGTCGAGATCGTGGCCGTTGACCGGACCGAAGTAGGTGAAGCCGAACTGCTCGAAGAGGATGTTCGGGATGAAGATCGCCTTGAGCGAGGTGAAGAGGCGCCGTCTCGCCTCCTCGGCGAGATCGCCGGCGGGCATGTGCTCGAGGATCGAACGGGCGACATGCTTCAGCTCGCGGTAGGGCGACGCGGTCCGTACCGTCTCGAGCATCCGGGAGACCGCGCCGACGTTCGGCGCGATGCTCATGCCGTTGTCGTTGAGCACGACGATCATCCGCGTGCGCCGCGCGCCGATGTCGTTCAGCGCCTCCCAGGCCATGCCCGCGGTGAGCGCCCCGTCGCCGATGATCGCGACGACGTGCTCGTGGCCGCCCTTGAGATCCCGCGCGACGGCCATGCCCTGCGCCGCGGAGATGGACGTCCCCGCATGACCCGCGCCGAACTGGTCGTGCTCCGATTCGCTGCGCGCGAGGAAGCCGGAGATCCCGCCGAACTGGCGCAGCGTGGCGAAGCGCTCGCGCCGGCCGGTGAGGAGCTTGTGGACGTAGCCCTGGTGGCCGGTGTCCCACACGAGCTTGTCGTTGGGCGAATCGAAGACCCGGTGCAGCGCCACGGTGAGCTCGGTCGCTCCGAGGCTCGAGCTGATGTGGCCCCCGGTCTTCTGCACCGCGTCGACCGTGTAGTCGCGGATCTCGCGGCACAGCTGGGCCAGCTCTTCGCGATCGAGCGAGCGCAGGTCGGCCGGGCTTTCGATCCGTTCGAGGAGGGCCATCCATGGCTAGTCTAGGCCGCGAATGCTCGAGTTCGAGCGGCGCAGCGTCATCGTGACGGGGGCCACCGGCAACCTCGGCAACGCCGTGGTCCGCGCGTATCTCCTGTCCGGGGCGCACGTCGCCGCGCCGGTGCGCGACCCCGCGAAGGGCAGCGCGTTGCGCGCGGCCGTCGCCGACCTTGCGAACGGCGAGGACGACCGGCTCCTCGTGATCGACGCCGATCTCGCCGATCGCGCCTCGATGGACGCGTTCGTCGAGCAGATCCTTCGGACCTGGGGTCGCCTCGACGTGCTGGCCAATCTCGCGGGCGGATTCAGCACCGGCCCCGCCGACGACCTGGACCGCATCCGCGCGCTCTGGGACCAGAACGTCGCCACGGTCGTGGTGCCGACCAGCGCGTGCCTGGTCCCGATGCGCGCGCGAGGCTATGGGCGCATCGTGTCGGTCGCCGCGGGGTCCGCCCTCAAGGCGGGAAAGAACACCGCGGGCTACGCGATGGCGAAGGGCGCGCTCGTGCGGTGGACGGAAGCGCTCGCCGCCGAGACGAAGGACCAGGGGATCACGGTGAACGCCATCCTGCCCGGGACGATCGATCATCCGGCGAACCGGGCCGCGATGCCGAAGGCGGATCCGAAGACCTGGGTCCAGCCCGCCGAGGCCGCCACGCTGATCCTGTTCCTGACCAGCGCCGCCGCATCCGGCGTCACCGGCGCGGCGATCCCGATCACCGGGCGGGCCTAGCCGAGCAGGAGCGAATCGCGGTCGCGCTCCGCGTGCTCGGCATCGCGCAGCGCGGACCTGAGTCCCCCGGTGAAGCTCCAGATCTTGACGTAGCCCGGCTCGCCCGCCGCGGCACGCTCGCGGACGAATTCGTACCCATGGCGCATGCGCGCCGGCAGAAGGTCGACGACAGCCGCGACGTCGGGGAAGCCGTACGCGGCGCAGAAGCGGCGGATCCGCTCGCCCTGGGTCCCGCGCACCTCACCGCTCGGCGTGGCGGTCACCGGGGCCCATCGCCACACGGCGATCGCGAGGTCCCAGGCCCGAGAGCCCGGCGCGACCTGATCCCAGTCGATCATCGCGACCGCCCGCTCGCCACGGAACACCGTGTTGAACGGGCCGACGTCGTTGTGGCAGATGAGCTCATGCGGCGGCGGTCCTGCCGGCTGCCGCCACGCCGCATCCGCAGGCGGGACGAAGTCCGCGATCGCATCGTGGTAGCGGCGCAGCAGGCGCGCGGCGGACTCCAGCGTGGCGGCCGTCCACACCCACGCGGGATATGGATCGGGCCATCCCGTCGGCGCGTCTCCGTCGATGTACCCGAGGATCTCACGGCCTCGGTCATCGATGCCGCGGACGCGGCACGCGCCGTCGAAACCCCGGGCTTCGAGGTGGCGCAGCACCGCGTGGACCGCGGGTGTCCACGGACCGGTGACGCGGCGCACGGTGTCGTTGACGCGAGTGGCGTTGGAGAGGTTCCCGCCGACGAACGGGACCTCGGTCACAGCTGCTGTGCGATCGCGGACGCCCACTCCGCATGTGCCTCGGGATTCGGGTGCAGCTCGTCCGGCGCCAGCATCTCGGCCGCGGCCTGCCGATGCATGAGCGGGTAGAGATCGACGAACCGCGATCCCACGCGCTCGGCCTCGTCCATCGCGATCGTGTTGAAGTGCGCGATCCGCGTGAGGAGCGCCTCGGTGGTGCCGTACGGCGATGCGGCCGGCGAGCGCGACCATTCCGGCATCGGCAACACGACGACCGCCGCAGCCGGCACGCCGTCGTCGCGCAGCTTGTTGTGGATGCGACGGAGCTGGGCGCGATAGCGCTGGTCGTCGCTGCCGCCGCGCACGATGTCGTTCGCGCCGATGAGCAGCGTGACGAGCGTCGGCTTGAAGACCGCGACGTGCGGGAGCTGCTTCACGATGAGGTCGTCGGTCGTGTGGCCGTTCACCGCGGGGTTCAGCAGCTCGACGGTGCGCCCGGCTTCGCGCCACTTTCCGGCGAGCACGGCAGGGAACGCCTTGTCGGGCGTGGTGCCCGTCCCGATGGTGAAGGAGTCGCCAAGGGCCAGGTAGCGAATAGAAGTGACGTCCATAGCTGTTCTAGTGTCGTCCATCATGGCTGACTACGATCTGATCATCATCGGCGGCGGTCCGGCGGGCCTCACCGCCGGTCTCTACGCGGCGCGGGCCAATATGCACGTGGTCCTCCTCGAGGCGAAAGACATCGGCGGCGAGCTGCTGAATACGGACCTCATCGAGGATTATCCGGGCTACGACTCGATCACCGGCCGCGAGCTGGCCGAGAAGATGGCCGCCCACGCGACCAAGTTCGGTCTCACGATCCAGCCGTACTCGCCGGTGAAGAAGATCCGCAGCGACGGCGACTGGAAGGTCGTCGTCATGGACGACGGCACGACCCACCGGGCCCACGCGGTCATCGTCACCGTCGGCGGCGAGCCCATCAAGCTCGGCGTCCCCGGCGAGGCGGAGTTCCATGGCAAGGGCGTCTCGTACTGCGCGGTCTGCGACGGTGCCTTCTTCAAGGGCGAGGATCTGGCCGTCATCGGCGGGGGTGACTCGGCGTTCCAAGAGGGCCTCTTCCTCACGCGCTTCGCCAACAAGCTCAACCTCGTTCACCGGCGCAACGACTTCCGCGCCCAGGGCGTCCTCCAGGATCGCCTGCTCGGGATGGACAAGGTCACGGCCATCACTCCAGCGACCGTGAAGGAGATCGGCGGCGACACCCAGGTGCGGTGGATGGACCTCGAGCGCAATGGCGCGATCGAGCGCGTGCCGGTCGGCGGCGTGTTCGTGTTCATCGGCTTCAAGCCGGTCGGCCGCTACCTCTTCGACGAGCACATCGACCACGATGAGAACGGCTACCTGCTGACCGATCAGTACATGCGCACGAACATCCCCGGCGTGTACGCGTGCGGGGACACCCGCGCGCAGCTCGCGAAGCAGGTCACCACCGCGGTCGGCGACGCGACGACCGCGGTGCTCCACGCCGAGCGCTACATCGAGGAGCTGAAGCACATGCGCCGCAGCTTCCCCGAGGCGCCGAGCGAGGTCGTCGAGCGTGAGGTCGAGCGGATGACGGTCCGCCGGTTCCTGCCGGGCCAGGCGATCATCCGCGAAGGCGATCCCGCCGATTCGTTCCTCATCCTCACGAAGGGCTCGGCGACCGTCTGGCAGCGCACGCCGAACGGCGAGCGGCAGGTCTCGACCATCAAGCCGGGCGAGTTCTTCGGCGAGATCGGTCTGTTGAGCGGAACGCCGCGCAACGCGACCGTCCGCGCCGACGCGCCGAGCGAGGTCCTCGAGCTCGACGCCGAGGGCTTCCGGGACCTGATCGAGAGCTCGCAGCAGACGAAGGACCGCATCGAGGCCGACATGGAAGCGCGGCTCGCGAACGCCGCGGAGAAGCGCTAGGTCGCCGAACGCCTCGGGTGCCCGTTCAGCGGGGGCACCAGCCGCTTCACGAACCGGACCACTTCCTCGATGTCGAACGGCTTCTTCACGTAGGTCGCGATCCCGCGCTCGCGGAGCTCGTCGATGTGCTCGCGGACGTTGGCGGTCTCGAACACGACCGGGAGCGAGCGGAAGCGCGGGTCGGCCTTGACCAGGTCGTAGAGCTCGAGCCCGGACATGCCGGGGAGCCGGATGTCGAGGACCATCAGGTCCGGGTCGACGCGCGCGAGGGTCTCGAGCGCCGCGTCGGCCGTCGGAGCGCAGACGGCCCGATAGCCGCGCTCATCGTTGATCGCGGTCTCCAGGACGTCGCAGGTCGGCTTGTCGTCCTCGACGATGAGCACGAGCCTGGCTCGCGCACCGGTGGTCATGGCCATGGTCTCCACGTCGCAGCGAGGATGCCACGGTGCGTTCCGTGACACATTCGTCACACAAGCCTCATCATCGCGGCGTGCTGCGTCACGTCGTCCTGTGGGCGTTCAAGGGATCGGTGCCGCCGAGCGAGCGCGCCGCGATCCTCGACGCGCTCCGCGCGCTCGCGACGAAGATCCCCTCGCTGCGGTCGCTCGAGGTCGGGGAGAACATCAGCCCCGCGCGGGCGCAGGGCTACACCCACGTCCTCGTGGAGACGTTCGACGACCGCGACGGCCTCGCGGCGTATGCGAGCCATCCCGAGCACCTTCCGGTGCTCGCGCGGATCCGCGAGGCGGCCGCGCAGGTGATCGCGGTGGACCTCGAGGTCTAGCTGGCCGCCGCCGCCGGCGGCCGATGGCGCCCGCGTCCACCGCGCCGACCGCGGCGGCGTTTCTTCGGCGCCTCGGCGGCCGCCGCCGCATCGGACGGCGTAGCCGCGTCTTCCTCGCCCTCGACCGCGGCCTCGTCTTCCGCGGCGGGCACCTCGCGGATCGAGATCGGCTCGCCCGCCGGCACCTCGCCGTTGAGCCGGCTGAACTCGCCGAGCATGACGCGCGCATCGGGGTGATCCCGGTCCATGACGTAGCCGGCCTTGCGGCCATGCTCCTCGGGACGCATGAGCGCGCTCTCGACCGCGCGGCGGATGTTGGATTCGAGCGCGTCGCCCTCCACGCGGGAGAGCAGCTCGCTGAAGAGCGCGGAGTTCACCCAGTCCAGCTTGTCGTCCTTCGCCCGGGTGCTGCCCACGAAGTTGAAGAGGTGCACGACGCCGGCGCTGGGCTGTCGCGCGTAGCGGACCAGCGGATGGCCCTCGGTGAGCCAGCACATCGTGACGTTGCGCCCATCGCGCGAGACCTGCTCGGTCGCGATCGCGCCGCGCTCCTCGGCGATGTTGAACAGCGTTTCGAGCAGGATGCGCCGCTGGGCCTTGCCCTTCGCGAGGCCGCCGGGCTGGTCCGCGCGCGAGAGTGGATCGAGGACGGCCTCGATCGCCGGAATGCGGCGGGTGTCCTTGCTCGTGACCGAGTCGATGCGCCGGAGCACGCGCACCAGGTGGAACAGCGTCTCGGCGACGAGCGCGTCGCCGAACTCGAGGGACAGGAGCTGCTTGTCCTTCAGGCGCGTGCGCGCGGGCTGCTCGGCCTTGATGTGGTGCTGGGCGATGCCGAAGTCGATGCGCTGGTCGAGCACGCTCGACGCTTCCTTCTGCGAGAGCGGGAGCACGCTGCGGACGAAGTCGCCGCGCGGCATCGCCTCCGCTCGCAGCGCGGCGAGCTGGTCGAGCAGCAGCACCGCGAGCCGGCGCTGCTCCTTCTCCGATTCGGGCGAGCCCGTCGGCACGACCGCGGGGATGCTCGCCGGAGCGGCCACCCGAACGGGAGCGCCGCCCCGGCCACGGCCGCCGCGCGTGCCGCGGAGCCGCGTGCGCGGCGCCTCGTCCTTGCCGGCCTGGGTGTCGTCGGTGCGCAGGATGCCGGTGCGCGTCCAACGCGCTTCCGGGATGAGGTCCTCGAGGAGGAAGACGCCATCGCGAAGGTACGGCGAATCGCGCAGCTCGTTGGCGAGGGCCTTGTCGCCGGCGATCAGGTAGACCGCCTTGTCCTCGTCCTTGAGCGCCTTGCAGAGCGCGTTCAGGTCGCGGTCACCCGAGACGATGAACCAGACATCGATGTCCGGCCGGTCCTTGTAGAGGAGCTTCATCGTGCGGGTGATGAGGACGGCGTCGGACCGGCCCTTGAGGAGCCGGCCGCTCATGCGCTGGGCGACGGCCACCGGCTCCATGCCGGTGAACTCGAGCGCCATGAGGAGGGTCTCGTCCTGCGAGACGACCTCGGATCCGAAGATCGCCTGCTTCACGCGGACCGGACCGAACTCGGCCGCCTTCTGCAGGATGGCCTGGAGGATGGAAAGCGATGATGGCAGCGGGCCTTCGGTGTGCTGCCGCAGGGTGTAGTAGACGTTCTCCCAGTCAATGAGGAGGGCGACGTCGGGCAATGGGTTTCTCCGATATGTAGGCGCTTCGCGTGCCACCCGACTCGTCTGAAGATCCGCTCGATGTGCTCCCCGACCACCGGATCCATCAAAGGACACGATGTCCGCGAGCAGTTCGTTCGGACGCTCCGACCGGAACGCGCGCCGTTTCGCCCAAGTCTAGCCTGAGTCGGTGCTGGAAGATAGCCGCCTCGCCGTGGCGGTCGAGCAGGCTGCATCCGCCGGCGCGAGCTACGCCGACGCGCGGTTCGTCGAGCGCGAGAGCGAGACGGTCACCGTGAAGGACGGGCAGGTCGAGGGCGTCGACCGCGACGCCGACCGCGGCGTCGGCGTCCGCGTCGTCGTCGATGGAAGCTGGGGCTTCGCCGCGTCCGATCGCGCCACGACTCCGGCTGCGCTGGACGCGCTCTTCGGCGAGGCGCGCCGGCGCGCCGCGGCCGCGTCGTCGGTCCAGCGGCGCACCGTCGTGCTCGCGCCGCTGGCGCCCCAGCGGGGCGACTACCGCACGCCGCTGAAGCGCGATCCATTCACCGTGCCGCTGCAGGAGCGCATCGAGCTGCTGCGCGCGGCGGATGCGATCTTGGCCACGCCGAACGCGAAGAGCCGGCGCACGTCCGTCGTCGCGTACCGGAATCGCAAGCGCCTCGTGACGAGCGAGGGCACCGACGTGCGCCAGGAGACCGTCGAGTCCGGAGCCGGTCTCACCGTCACGGCGGTCATGGCCGGCGCGAAGCCGGCGACGCGCGGCGACATGCGCAGCGTCCGCCAGGCCGGCTGGGAGTTCATCGAGGAGTTCGACGTCCTCGGGCACGCGCGCACGTTCGCGCGCGACGTCGAGGCGATGCTCGCGGCGAAGCCGGCGGTGGAGAGGCCGACGACGCTGCTCATCGATCAGGCATTCCTCGCGCTGCTCGTACACGAATCGTGTGGGCACCCCACGGAGTCCGATCGTGTGCTCGAGCACGAGGTCGCGTTCGCGGGCACGACGTTCATGTGGCCCACGGACCGCGGGACCCTGCGGTACGGATCGGAGCACGTGACCATGACCGCGGACGCGACGGTCCCCGGCGGCATGGGCACGTTCGGCTGGGACGACGACGGCGTTCCGGCGACGCGCACGCCGCTCGTCGAGCGGGGGATCTTCACCGGCTACCTGACCTCGCGCGAGACCGCCGGCGCGCTCGGCCTCGCGCGGAGCGGCGGCTGCGCGCGCGCGGAGAGCTGGCAGCACTTCCCGATCGTGCGGATGGTGAACGTGAGCCTCGAGCCGGGGGCCGCGACCTACGAGGATCTCCT
>WNFI01157676.1_pt1 | contig 13538 bp, 13 predicted proteins | sample 5400471 | NCBI WGS metagenome assembly WNFI01 (sample SAMN13153348, study PRJNA577476) | soil metagenome | isolation source: 100 cm saprolite on Douglas fir-dominated hillslope | place: USA:California | collected 2013-09-17 | reverse complement strand
GTCTCGCGCGCCGTCGATCGCGCCGGGCTCATTCTTTGTCGCCCAATCTTGGGCGGACTGCATCACCAATATGGCCGGATTTAATTTACGACAGGCACAACCGTCTTTTCTGGTGGAGACCTGGCAGAAGAAGTTTCCCGATAAGCAACTTAAGGCGCACTTGCTCCGCGTCCGATTACTTAAGAGGCCGACGCCGGCTCATTCAGGGAGACCCAACAGTCCGAGAGTGGTCGCGCGGTGCTTCGCGTCAGCCGCCGTGAGATGCTGGCAGGTGCGGGCGGTCGCGTCGATCCACAGAAACAGATCGACTTTCCGCGCCGCTTCGCACACCTGGCCTTGCATCTTCTTTCCCAGCATGAAGAGCGCTTTCCCGGCGGGCAAGGGAAGGCCCGCGATCGTGGCCCTCAGATCCTTCCGCTCGATCTCCGGCGTGTGACTCACGAACACCATGACGTTCGGCTTGTCGTGCGCCGGATTCTCGGCATCGAGTTGCTGGGACGCGCCGCGGATGTGCTGACCCAGCTTCCGATAGAACGGCACGTTTCTCCGGACGGCCATGCCGCCTTCGGGCGGATCTTCGAGGGCTTCGAAGTCAAAGAGCGACTGAGCTCGCAATAGCCGATCAACTCTCCATCTTTCATCAGCTTGAAGTCGGGTGTCTTGCCCCGATTGAGGGTAGCCGAGTCGTATGGCTCCAGCACGATGCCGTTCGCGTCGAAGACCAGGTTGCGCAACAGTTGGATGTCCGCCGCCTCGTCCGGAGCCGCTGCGCCGGCGAAGGCCCTCGGCGCCGCGGGATCGTGGGTTATTCGGACGAGATGGCGAACCTTGCCGATCATTCCCCGTGTCGCCGGCGTGTCGGGCACCCAAGATACCCGGCCGATCTTGTTCAGCTTGAGCCCGACCAATGTTTTCCGTTGATCCCCCGGCGGCGGATCGGGCTGCCGATCTGCTCGATTTCTATGTATCGCATCCGGACCGCTCCTTATTGTCGCTGGAAACCCAGCCTGAGCGTCTCATGCATCTCGGCTTCCGCGTTTTCCGTCGAAGTCGGATAGGAGGCCCGACCGAAATCGAAGTCATGGCGTCGGGCTTTCGTTCGTCGTCAGGATCTTCAGATTCCGCAGCACGATAGCCGCGCTTTCGTCGGGCGACAGACCTCTCGTCTTTCCTAGGAGCTTCACGGCTTGTCCGACGTCGCGCGGTCGCGCCGGATCGCCGCCCTCCGAAGTGAACGGGCCATCGGTCTCCGTCAGCAGCCGGTCCTCGGGAAGGGACGAAACCAGCGTTCGACCCCGATCGGATTGCAACATTTGACCGTTGATGGAGAAGTAGCAACCGAGGCTCGCCGCCCGCTTTGCTTCCGCGCGTGATCCGGAAAACCAGTGGAATACAAACTTCGCCCGACCCGGCGGGACCTGTTCTTCGATCAGGTCGAGGACTTTCGTCGCTGATCGCACGCTATGGATCGACAATATCTTGTTTCCGGCTTCGGCGCAGCAGTGCAGGATCCGCCGAAAGACCTCCTCCTGACGAGCCATGGAGGAAAAGTACCGAGGACCGGCATCGAGTCCGACCTCGCCGACGTATCTGGTCTCGCCGAGTAGCTTCTCCCAGAGATCGATCTCCCGCCAATGTTCGGCCACCAACTGCGGATGCAGCCCCAAGGCCGCTCTCACGTATTTGGTATTCGATGCGAGAATTCGGTTGCGCGCCCACGCCTTGGGCGTGGTCGTCACCGCCAGCGTGAATATTTCCAGCCGGTCACATTCTCTGACGAGAGCTTCAAAATCGGGATAGAGATCGAGGTGGCAATGGAAATCGACGAGCCTCATGCCGTTATCTCGGCTTCGGCGGCTGGAGAGAACGTCTCGACGTCGCGCAGCAGTTCGCCGACCTCCTTGATGCCACGCAGGTAAACACCCGCCAGGCCGTCGAGTTGATCGATATCCTCTAGCAGCGGTCCAGGCTTATGGACGAAGATGCGAGCCAGATCAGGGCGGCCTCCGAGACGCGCCACGGCATATTGGAACGCCCGAACCTGCTTGCCTTCCGCTGTCTGGGTGCTCAGCCGGTTTCGGTGGATGGCGAGACGGTAGCCCGTAGGATCAGAACCTCGGCCCCATGCTCGTTCGAACGCGGCCTGGCGGATGATGCACGGGACGCAATGACCACAGTGGGAGTGACGGCCCGCTGCCGACTTGTCCCAACGTCCTGCCGAGGGATGCGCGCACGAGAGGGACTCGCCGGCGAACTCGCGCAGAAGATCGGGATTGAGGCAGCCGTCCATCATTTCGCCTTTGGTCTTGTCCCAGTATTTGTTGACGATCGTTCCCTCGATTCCGACCTGCGACAGCAGTTCGTTCCACCGGCGGAGATAGTAGGGGTGGGTCGTCCGGGTGCTCAACGATCCGAGCCGGATTGTATCCAGGGGGACGTTCAAGGCGATCAGTCCATTTTCCGGCACCTCCAGCGAAAAGTGCAGCCCCAGCCCTGAACCAGCCATGGCGGCCAGCGCGATGAAGAGGAACGATCGACCGCGGGTGGTTTCTTCCCGACCGACGCCGGGGGCAACCTCGTCGGTGAAGGTCATTCCGAGGCGCAGACGCCTCGGCTCGCGATTGCCTTCCCGAAACGCGGCAGCCACGTCGAGGAACAAATCCTTCTGGGGTTTGCTTACCGCTCCTTCGCCTCCATGGCTCACGAACAAGGGAAAGGAGCCTTCCTCGAGGCGATCGATCGCGCCGATCAGGCTGTCCAGTCCGCCCGAGAAGAGGGCCACTCCGTCGAATCCGTGCTCCCGCAAACCTTCCACTGGCCGCCGGACGAAATCGGCCAGTCCTTCGGGGCGCGGTCTGAACGCGACCGTCCAGTGGTCGCCCGTCAAAAATCTTAGCATCTTCTCGACAAGTGCACGCTGAGCGATCCAAAGTCCGGGATCTGAGACCGGCACGCAGATGCCGAGCTCCCGCGTCCACGCGTCCTGCGACGTCTGGACCCGATTGATCCGCGTGTCGGCGGCATGCACCATCGCTGCGAGGACAAGGACGTCGATGCCCACTTCGCTCGGATAGACGCCTAACCTGCCGAGGGCACGGATGGCTCCGCCCATGCCATATCTGAGCGTCCGATTGCCGCCCAGGAGATCGAGGCGGTACTGGACATGCCATGGACCCTCGAGATCCGCAGCCAGGTCGCCCGGCCCCATGTTACCTATCAAAGCGTAGCCCGGCATCACGCGATCTCCTCTTGTGCTTCGAAGCCAGCGACGTCGTCGTCCGCGCTGGCTTCCCGATCCTGCACGTCCTGCAACAGGTCGAGAGAGCGGTCGTAGATATCGTCAATCGTCGACACGATTAGGTCGATGGGAAAGTCCTCACCGGCCTCCGACATCGCATCGTTCACCTTGCCTCGGATGTAGTCGTTGATCTGCTGCTCGACGTTCTGGACCGATGCAACGTCGATCGGCACCGAGACCACCTTGTTTCCGATTGCATTGAGGAGACGGTTTTCGATCGCGTTAGTGATGAAGGAGGCCAGGAAAGATGCGGTCGTCTCGGGAGTGGGACGTTCGAGATCCGCTTGCGTCCCGCTGATTTCGGTCAGGGCCTTGATGTAGGCCTCTCTCGCGAACGACTCGTCCAATTCGCCGCCAGGCTCGCAGATGACATCGACCAGCGCGGCATAGATGTCGGGAACCGGCAGCGCTGCCAGCTGCGCGAAGCCGAGTCGCCGGACAGTTTCCTGGATACCAGCGGTGCCTGCATCTGACAGGATTCGGCCCAGGCTGGCCGTCGCGCTACGCTCCGCGGCCATGCGCTGCGCCGCCCGATGTGCGCCACCGCTCGCCTTGCCGACGAACGATCCGATCGCACGGCGCATGTTGCGGTTGGACCTGCCGCGACCGTTGCCACCTCCGCCACCGGTCCCGCCGCTATCACCGCCGGCTTTCGCGAACTTGAAGAAATTCGTGCGAGCGCTCTGGAAGCGGTTCGGCGCCGGCGGATCCCCGCCGTCTCGTCCTTCTGGGTTGTCGCCGTCGGGACCTCCACCGTCGGGCGCGCCCGGCGGGGCGGGGGGACCGTCTCCGCCTCCGCCGACCCAGTCGGGTATCAGGGGGTTGCGGTTGTTGCCGCCGCCGAAGGGATTAGACGTCCCCATGCTTGCGGCTCCCCTTGGAAGATTTTGCTGGCTCCAGCGCCGTCCTCAGCAACGGGTTTTTGCTCGCCTTCTTCCATTTCTCAGTCAGGGCACCCAAGCGCGCTTTCGGACCCGCTTCTGTCACGAAGCCATGTCCGGAGGCGACCCAGAGACCCACGCGGTCGGCCGGCATGGCCTCCAGGATGTCGACGTATCTGCCTTGCAGGGAGGAATGGGCTTCCACGATCGCCGCGGCTCCGGACATCGCCGGTGGACGCGTGTCGAAGTTCGGCACGTCGAGCGCCTTGCGGCGGAGGCTCTCGAAGAGTTGGACGACTTCTGCAAGATTGATGGTCTTGAGGTCGGCGACAGCGCCTTTCGCCGACATGTCGCCACCCAGGAGCCGCTCAAGCAGAGCCATCAACTTTGGTGACAGGGGAGCGGCTGCGCTGAGATAGTTCTTCCGGTCCTTAATCACGAAGAGATAAGGCTTGAGCGAAACGGCGCCGAGGTCCGGCTTGACCTTGGCCCATCGCAAGACGTCAGGACGTGTCTTCCAATCGTCGATCACCGGGTTGGAGGGCTCGGTGTCCACGCCTCCACTCTCGCCGTGTAGAGGTCTTCCGGCGGCGATCTTCTCGATCGTCGCGATTTCCGGACAGATGCCGTCCTCCGAATTAGCCGCCATCGTGGCGATGTGGTCGAACACGCTTTGGTGGAGAAACATCTCTGCCAGCATGATCTTGGCGAGGTGCGATTGCTCGATGGCGTCACCGAATCCCCGCTCATGTGCGACGGCAAGGCGAAGGGCAAGGGCGTTCAGGAAACGCTTGATCTGACGGGGGTTGCCCTTCGTGCCGGCCGCCAGAACCGGACTCACGCGATCGGCCAGGTTCATGGCGTCCACGACGTCGTCGAATCGGTTTCCGACCGCGGCCTTGATCGCGTCGTGACCTATGCCTTTACCTTCCCACGGCCTGCCGAGCGCGGACCTGCCGAGGGCCAACAGCTTCGCGAACTCGGGAGAGTTCTCGCCAAGAGCTCGCCCGAGCAGCAGAAGCGTCACGTAGATGCTGGTCTCCGTCTCGCCCAGCGCCGGGATGCGGAAGGGCACCTGAAGCAGCTTTTCCAGATACGACCGGGTGTAGTTCTGCGTGGTCTCTCGCGCGCTCGCGGTGACGTCGATCTCGGGAAAATTCTTGAAATGGTCGCGGACGGCGACTTCGATCATTCCTTCGTCCGCGCCGACGACGAACGCGGTCTTGTCCCACAGGACGAACAACCGGATCGCTTCCAACGTCTCGATCGCGGTCTGAGGCAGGCAGCGGTCGAGATCGTCGATGAGGACGACCAATCTCTTGATGCCCGCCTTCTTGATGAGCTCCTTGTACGACTCCCTGAACTCTCTGATCTCGGTCGGCACGTTGCGGCCGGCGGACTCGTCGGCCTTCTCCTTCTTCAGGTCCTCGAGCTGCTTGAGGACCGCTTCCCGGGAGTCCTTGTCGGTCACGGTGTTTTTGATGAACTCCACCGCGCTGCCGAAAATCTCATCGAGACCAAAAACCGGGATGCCCGTAAAGGCGGTCACCGCCAGACTGCCGCCTTTCTTGGCGACCTTTAGCCAGTCCACGCTTTTCAGGATCCGTTTGACCTCGTCGGCCGCTTTGGTCGCCAGAGAGCGCTTTTCGATGAGACCGGTCACGACGCCTTCGATCAGTGCGATCTTGGCGTCTTCGAAGCCTTGAAACTGCCATCCGCTGAACTTGAGACAGAGGACGTCGCCTCCTTCGGGAAAGGCGGCCTCGACCATCTCCAGCACGCTGGATTTTCCCGCGCCCCAGTCGCCGTGCACGCCGATCGTGACCGCGGAGTCGACCGTTTCGTCGATCAATCGAACGATGGTTCGCGCGATCGCCTCGTTGTTCAGGAGATCAACCTTAGTCTCTTGATCGCTCAGATAGCCGAGCGGTGCGATTTTTCCGGTCGTCACGAAGCCTCCCTTTTGCAGTGCGGCGAGGCGTCGTCGATAACCTTTGGTTGTAGCGTGCCCCTGATGTTTATTTAGGTTTTCCGGCGACAGTCCGCAAGTTGACGATAGGAAAGACGCGGTCGGGTGACGCCTACTGCACTGCCATCGATACCTCGGACACGATCGTCGGCGTCGAGATCCCGCAGAACGATGCTCGTTACGTCAAGCCGGGTCAGCAGGTCGAAGGCGATGCACACAAAGTAGAACGACCGCCGGAGGATGCGCGGCGTTTCCGGCGGGGTTCAGCGAGGCCCGATCCCGAACGCGAAAACCCCGCCATTTTCAGGCGGGGTTTGCTTTTTCAGTGCTCACGTCAGCAATTTTTCAGGCGTCGGATCGGGACAAACTATGCCCAAATCGGAGACAAACTATGACCGACGCCAGATGCGTTATCGTTTCCACGAAAGAATTGCTGCGATCGATTTTTTTGACCCCACAAATCCTGGGGGATTTTGATTCTCTGCCACCAGAGAAGGTCCGCGATTTTCACGAAAGTGCTGCCGCGATGAGTCGCGCTGCACCTCATCGCGGCCCGACGACCTAGGGCGGCCGGTGCGGCGCGGCCCACGCTGGCACTTTGATAATTGCAGGATTCTTGCGGATCGACGTGGTTGACGCCACGTCAACTGTCCGGTTCGACCGGAGAGGGCGTAATTCGAGGCGGGCCGATTGCATGGGCTCGCGATGTCGATCCGGTTGTCGTAGAGTGCTGCGGGGGCGACGTTGCCGAACGGGACGCACCCGCTCCCCGATTTGGTGAATGTCCGATGGACGAGCTTGAACGAGAGATCGAGATTTTCCGGAAGGAGGAAGAGGAAGCCCAGCAGTCCTTCTTCGCCTATCTTGGAGTCCGGAGCCTGCTGGCCCAGCGGTCCGACCTGCTGGCCGAGGTCAACCGTAATGCGATGTACTGGATCACCTCGCAGCATGCGCTGCTGGTGAATTCCTTCATCGCGCTGGGCCGCATCTTCGACCAGGGCTCCGCCCACAACATCGATCGGCTTCTGAAGCTAGTCGAGACCAATCTAGCGCTGCTCGATCAAGATGCTCTCAGGCAACGAAAGGAACAGGTTATCTCCGCTGAGCAGGCCGCGGCGTACGTTGTCGACAAGCACGTGACGACGATCGACGACGTCCGGACCATGCGGTCGGAGGTCAGGAAGTGGCGCGCCGTGTACGAAGACGGCTACCGGCCGGTCAGGCACGATTTCGCGCACAAGAGGACGGCGGACGTCGCGGAGATAAACGCTCTGCTGGCCAAGACGAACATCGACCAGATGAAGGAAATGTTCGGATTCCTACATTCGCTGCACGAAGGTCTGCGCGAACTGCAGCTCAACGGCCGCAATCCGCTGCCTTTGCCGGTCGTCGATTTCGTTTTGCCGCCGGCGCCGAAACCGCAGCGCCAAGACCATCCCGGCGAAAAGGCCTATCGGGAAGCCCAGGCGGTCTTGCTTTCCATGATGCCGCAAACGCGAAAGGAAACGGCCGACTGACGGCGAACCCGCGGACGGGCATCGGGGTCGTCGGTTCACGGGCGGCCATGACCGATTTTGCGATGCCGAGCGCCTAAGAGGCTGTTCGGAACGCTCTCACGACGGCGTTTTTTTCCTTCGACGATCCCGCAATCTCTCGAGGAGCGTCTGCGGACGGTCGCTCGAGATCAGCTTGTCGACGAATTCCCGCTCCGAGTCGTCGACCCCGTAGACATACTTCACTGCCTGTTGGACGACCTGGGAGTTGACCTCGTGAGCCAATTCCTTGGGCGGCCGGTCCTTGAACCTTCGCTCGATTTCTTGGGTGTTGGCCGCCACGAACAGTCGATGGGGCCCGATGGGTAGAGTCAGATAGCACTCCGGTTCGCTAAACGTCTTCGACATGAAGAGGGGCCGGTCGGACGAGAGAAACGGCGCCGCATCGTCCGGCGTGGTCACCACGGTCCAGCGCATTCCGTTCAGCGACTGCCGATGCCTTCGTGATCCGTCAGTTCTGGCAGGATGTTCATGACCCATCTTGCCATGTGATCGGGATCTTTCTTCTCTATGAACTCCTCGATCGTCTCGGGATCGTCCGGCTTGCGGTTTGTGGCATATTTCTCCTTGAGGAGCGGAAGATCTCGCTTCCAGTCGTCTTCCAATATCTGTGTGAGGACGGCAACGTCCTCGGGCATCCGCGTCATGAGCGTCATAAGGAAAAGTGACCACGCCGATCTATGTTCGGCATCGTTCTTGACCTTCTTGACATCGGTCTCGATCAGGCTCAAGGCGTTCGCCGCGAAGTTGTCGACGGACGTCATGAAGACGTCCTCGACCTGCTGGGCGATCGATCTGGGAACGCCTTTCTTTTCGTATAGCCGATCCAGAAACCCAGTCTGCTTGGGGTAGACGCGCTGGCTGTGGATTTTCTTGTGGGGACGGCTGAACTCGCAGATCCTGTCGTCATCCCCTGACCAGCGCTTCGAATAGAACACCGGAATATAATGATGACGGATCGATTGCTGGGCACCGTCGGCGGCCTGGCGCTTCGCGATCATGTTCGGACAGGCGGCCTCCGTCTCCGCGGTGCACGGCCGGATGTACGGATGCCCGCAGAAATCGCACACGACGGCGCGCGGGCGCGGCGCCGAGTTCTCTCTTTTCCGTTCCATGGTTACGACCTCGCGCGACGCCGTTCATGCGAAACCCATCGTCTTGCGCCGACGGATCCGGGCGCGACGAAGACCTGCCTTGAATAAGCGTTCTTTTATAGATAGCGGCGTCAGCGCATACCGCTCTAGATAATCGGTTGCGAATTCGTCCTTCAATATGACTTGACCGGCGACATGCCCGGCAAAAGGCGGGCAGGTTTTCGTCCCCGGACCGACCAGTTCGACTCTACGGTCGCCGCTGAATTCAAGCCATTCGCGCAGAATCTGATTGATGTGAGTATCGCCACACCCGTAGCCAATACAGACCAAGTGCGAAACCCGATTCAAGCAGGTGCGGAACTGATTGAGGATCGACGGTGGCAGCACTTGAGTCGAGCGCCGGTCGAATTTGTAGGCTCCGGATAGGATGGTCTTTCGTAGGAATTGCATCTCGCCGGTTTCGTCGGCGTACGTGATCTCGTTGAGAGCCTTAACCTTTCCGCCGGGATAGCCGGGCACGACGTATACAAGCTTTTCGTTCGCCGCGCGGAGCGACTCCAACACCCCGCCGACGCCATCGCCAACGGGCGCCAGCTTTATGAGGTCGCGGCTGTCGTTCGCGGTGAATACGTCGAGCGCACCATGAATCTTGATCAGGTTTATGCCGAGCTCGTTCAGGTTCCTGAAGTCGAAGCCCGACTTCTCGAGGCGATCGACTGCAAGCGTGTTGACCGGCAATTCGGCGACCTTGATCCCGGCCGCGTCACGAAGGGGAAGGCGGCCCGTGCCGGAGAAACCGCAATCGAGCCGCACGCCATAGTGGGCGGCGAGACATTCGATGATCGAGTCGTGATTGAGCGAAAAAATCCATAGCGGCGCGTTTTGCCCCGCCAAGCCTGCGATCCCCTCGAGGTATCGCAGCGACTGCGCGATAAATGACTCATTCTGAACATGGCGGAACCAAAGGAGATGGTAGACCAGTTCGACGAGCCACGAATAGAGCCCGTGGTAGGCTTGACGCAGATGCCCCGTCCTCGCAGTGGAAGGCCGGTTGAACTGCACTTCCAGATTGCCCAATATGTTTTCGTAGTGCATCGAGCCGTCGAGCAACGATGCAACGAGCGCGTCGATGACTTCGTCTGGATTACCGCTTCCTTGGGCGCGCCAGCCTTGGTTCAGTTTACGTAGCTTGTCGGGCGTGAGCCACGCCCTGATTTCCGCGCTCAGATCCCATACCAGTGGCATGCCGGATTCGAACGATGCGCCTGCGCCGAGGAAGAGACCCATGCCGGTCATGCGAGACATTCGGAAGCCATTCGAATTCCTTGGAAAGCTACTACCGTGGGAACCGCGAAATGCTATCCCGGGCGGCTTAGATAACCGCTCTACGCATTTGCGCAAATGCTAGTACGCTCGCGGACATCAGGAAACTTGAGCACGACCTCGCGGATAATCGGAGGTAGCAGGTTTTCGACCTGCGGCGATACCGATCAGATGGGAAGGCCGAGTTGCGGCTCCTCCTCGTTCTCCCCCCTCAGCGACGAGAGCGACACTCCCAGAAGACGGACCGGCTTGGAGAAAGGCATCTCGCTCCGAAGCAGGGCGATCGCGAATTTCTCGAGGTCGCCGCGGCCTCGATACTGCGACGGGTACCGACCTGCTGCGCGTGATGATTTCGAAGTCGTTGAACTTCACTTTCAGGGTTACCGTGCGGCCCCGGGAGCCCTTGTCGTCGCAGTGCCGCCAAACCTTGTCAATTAACGGCTGCAGTTCGGCGATCATCGCGTCGAATTCGGTTAGATCGCTCGAGAACGTATTCTCGGCGCCGACCGACTTCCGGATCCGGTTCGCGCGGACCTCGCGGTCGTCGACCCCTCTCGATATCCAATAGTAGTAAGCGCCTGCCTTGCCGAAGTTGGCTTGCATGAACTCCAGCGTCTGATTGCGCATGTCGAGGCCGGTGTGGAGGGCCGAGCGAATTCATCCTCGCGCTGGTCGCCGGCCCGATGCCGTGGAATTTGCCGACGGGCAGGGCTTCGACGAACGCCGATCCCATCTCGGGCGTGATGACAAACTGGCCGTTCGGCTTGCGGTGGTCGGAGGCGAGCTTCGCCAGAAACTTGTTGTAGGAGATGCCGGCGGAGGCGTTGAGCCCGGTCACCTCCTTGATCTTGGCTCGGATGGCAAGCGCGACGTCCCGTGCCAGCGGGATGTTCTGCAGATTTTCGGTCACGTCGAGGTAGGCCTCGTCGAGTGACAGGGGCTCTATGATCGGCGTGTGTTCGGCGAAGATCTCGCGGATCTGCTGAGAGACCGCCTTGTAGACTTCGAAGCGTGGCTTCACGAAAATCAGGTCCGGGCACTGCCTCTTGGCCGTCACCGATGGCATGGCGGATCGGACGCCGAACTTTCGTGCTTCGTAGCTCGCCGCCGCGACGACGCCCCTCTCGCGAGATCCGCCAACTGCGACCGGCTTGCCGCGGAGATCCGGATTGTCTCGCTGCTCCACCGACGCGTAGAAGGCGTCCATGTCGACATGGATGATCTTTCTTTGCCGCGCCGAGTCCTGCATGACCTATCTGTTCCGCAGCGATTTACTTTATGAATACCGAATCGATCTCGCGTAACAGGCGTCCGGCGTTCGCGTGTTCGAGCTTGTCCCTAATCGTGAAGGCGAACCCGCGGCTCAATCGTACGACAAGGATGTCGCCCCCCTTTCCCAAGCGATGTTTGATCGCGTCGTGCAGATCGATTGACGTCTGGTCGGTCCGAACGATGCAGCATTGCCACATGATTTTGAAATAGTTGCTGCCTCCGACGGCACGCTTTATCGCAATCTCCGCCTTTGCGTAGTCGTTCTCGCGGCCGCGCGAAGGACTGATATCGAACGTCACGCAGTAGTAGCGGAGGAGGGAAACTCTTCTCATGGCGTTCGTGTCTCCACTTTCGGCTACACCGCTTCCAAATCGGCTGGTTTGAAATCCCAGTATCTGTGCTGGGTGTATTCGTCGGGAAAGCTGACTCCGTCGCGGATCAAACACCACGCCGTCCACTCCGAGTTGATGGTGGTGTCGACCAGCCAGAGTTCGTCGGGCTGGTCGGTCCTGCCGGTCAGCGCGGCCTCGGCAGCCTCCAGGATGACGACGTGATTGGAGAGCGAGATGTCGCCGTTCTCCAGCACCAGCACCGATCGAGCGCCGCCATCCTTCCAGACCTTTAGCTTGGGCAATTTCTTGGCCACCGCCTTTTCTATCCGTTCAGTTCGAAGTTTTTCGTAGTCCTTCGGCGCGAATCTGGAGATGAACAGGCGGCCGTGTGCGATTTCCGGTTCGGCCCAGTGCGTCTCCCGCTGCAGCGTCAAGTCGATGCCGGCTATCGTGGCCTTGCGCTCGTTGCGGAATCCTCCCGGCTTCCGGCTTCTCGACGGCTGTTCGGGGAATTCGTCGTGTAGTTCGGCGGCCTTTTCATTGACCCAGGCTATGATGGCTTGCTGCGCGGCAGAGATCTCGCGCGGCTTCATGCCCTTGCTGGGGTTGATTGCGAACAGGAGATTGAACCTTCCCGGTGGCGGCATGCGGTGATCGAGCGCGGCGGCGATCGGTTCGATGAAGGAACTGAAATCCACGTCAGTGTGTATCTGTCCGGCGAAGGCTTCGACGATCGTGTGCTCGATCGCGTACAGCACCCCGCCAAGATCGAAGACGTACTCGACGGGGGCCGGGGCCCCGCGATCCTCGGGAGAGTACGCATTCGCCCGGAACGTGCCGCAAAGACGCTCGAGGGCGCGCGCGACCGCGTCGCAGGCTTTTCGTTCATTGTCTATCGGCCTTCCCGGCATTCAGCGCCCCTCCGGCGATGGCGGGTCTTCCTTCTCGCCGCGGGCCACGATCTGGAGCGAACCGTCCGGGAGGGGCCGCTGCAGCCGCAGGGCCTCGTCCGGAGGCGCCGTCATCCAAGTCTCGACCTCATCGGGCGTCGTCAGGATCACCGGCATCGCCTTGGGGTGGATGACGCCGACCTCGGCGTTCGGCTCCGTCGTCAGGAACGCGTACAGATCGTTGGTCGTCTCGCCTTCCTTGACCTTCCGGACCGACGTCCAGTTGGTCCAGATGCCGGCGAAGCAGGCGAGGGGACGGGTCTCGTCGAGCGCGAACCAGATGTCGCCACCCTCGGCCTTGTTGAACTCGCTGAAACTGTTGAACGGCACGACGCAGCGGTTCTCAACGCCGAGCCACCGCGTCCAGTGTTTGCTCTTCACGTTGCGGATGTTGGTCGTACCAGAATCCGGCTCCATCCGGAGCAATTCTTTGAAATCGACCGGCTTGCCCTTGGCTTCGAGCTTCGCGGCGCGCTTCTTGGTCGCCTCCATTAGCGCGTGCTGCGACGACGGCATGCCCCAGCGTGCGGTGGCAAACTCGCGACCGTCGACGCCGGCGCGCACGATAGGCGCCGCATAGTCGGGAAACACGCCCGGCATCGGCGCCAGGTTGCCGACGTACCGGTTGACGACCCGGAACAGCGCGATGATGGCGGCCTGGTTGGTGGTGATCGAATAGAGATTGCACATCGTCAGGGTTCGGTTCGAGGGTGGCGCGGTTGCCGTGTCAGTTGTAGCAGGGTCGCCGGCGGGCGTCGGCCCGCCTTGGCGCATTTGCGGCAGCGCAGCCGGCTGGCGAGATCGTGCACGAAGGTCGTGGGCGGATGCTTCATAGCCGCAAGGTCGACGTCGCTCTCAGTCTTGCA
>WNFI01070506.1_pt1 | contig 13538 bp, 11 predicted proteins | sample 5400471 | NCBI WGS metagenome assembly WNFI01 (sample SAMN13153348, study PRJNA577476) | soil metagenome | isolation source: 100 cm saprolite on Douglas fir-dominated hillslope | place: USA:California | collected 2013-09-17 | reverse complement strand
TACAGGGGTCGGCAAAGTGGTCGGTGCATCCGATGCTCACAGAGAAATTGGCAGCCACCGATCTGGCGGAGTACCAGACCATACTTGGCGCGGAGTCCATCAGTGAACAGATCCTGACGGCCGACGAAGAGCCTGACGACCAAGGGCGACGGGTCGCTTACTTCCGCGGCGCAACGTCATACGGGGCCCTGTTCATCGATCCGGACATGGGCATCAGAGCAAACTGCGAGCGGCGGCGCAGGCAGCATTTTCTGTTCCCGGACGAGCTGGTGTGGCTCGCCGGCGAACGTCCGCAACACCTGACCGTGGTCTTTGACCTGGGCGACGGGCGGGGCAACGAAGAGTCGCATCTGAAACCCAAGCTGCGTTATCTTCTGCGACGCGGTGTTTCAGTGTTCGCATATTGCGGGCATCCGTCGTTCATCATTGCCGGCGCGAATGAGAGCATGGTCGATACAGCGCGCAGCCGCCTGCGCCAGGGTTTGGCCTTACCGTCTCATCGGTTGGTTTCCAAACGCGATCTGTAGGAAAAGGGCAAAGCTTGCAGTTGTTTGCATGGCGGGGGAAGAACATGTCTGGAGACCTGTTCTACTCGTGCTCCCAGGCGCTGGTCAGCCAGCGATTCATCGCGGGTCAAAGGAATGCCGGAGGCGGCCAGCTAATTATAGGACGCTCGCTCCGCTGTGTTATATACTGTCCAATACGTCGCGATATGTCCAGCCAAAAACAAATTCTTGATGAAGACCTCCCGGAGATATATCAAAAAGCGGATGCCGACGCCGTCAGATCGCAGAGTGTGTTCTTAGGTTGGAACGCGATCAACCTTGCTGTCCTCACTCTTGGGGCTCTCGTTTCGACACTCAAAGATTGGTTAGGGAAAGCGGGACCGATCGCCGGAGCGGTTCTGGTCGCGTCGGGCGCGGCGATGACCTTCTGGCTCCGAAAGAACCGCTACGAGCGGAAATGGTACCGGTCGCAGGCTGAAGCTCAGGCGGCCAGCCAGTTCGACCAGGTCATCCATGATATTGCCAAGCAGGAAGATGTGCCGGTACCAAAGCCGCACGAGATTACGAAGGTGATGAAAGAAGTGCGCGCGAAGACGCCTGCCGAACGCGCCAGCCTGTACCTGGACGAACGAATCGAAGGCCAGCGCGGGTGGTATGCAAAGAACAGCAAGAAGAACGAAACGCGCAGCAGACGGGCGCTGTATATAGCCGTGGCTACTCAGGTGATCGCCTTGATATTTGCGCTCCTGCTGATCTCGAACAAGATTCCCGACCTGGTGGGCGTGTTCGCCACGGTCTCGGCGAGCGTCCTCGCTTGGATGCAGATGAAAAGGTATGAAGACCTGGCCCAAGCACACTCGACTGCTGCCAAGGAGGTGAGCAAAATCGGCACCGGCGCTAGCGCAACGCGGCAGGAGTAGAGGCTAGTTACCTGCATACTTGTATCCGAGCTTCGTGATGTCCAGCACATCCCGTACGGTCAATCCAAACGGAGCCAGGATTTTGTCGAGGTAGCCGGCAGTGATGTTGTTTACCCCATGCCGCAGTTGCCAGAGGTACCAGAGGCGGTCGACGAAGCACGCATGGGCCCAAAGCAACGGATCAAAGGCCCCTGTCTTTATGATTCCCATGTCCCCACCTATCCAGCCATGGACGCCATTGGAGATGTTCTCCACTTGGTTTGAAAAATCCCCGAACGAACTGAGCGTCATCAAGAACTCGACGTCTTCCGGAGTTGGGAGGCTGGCAGGATCCTCCGGCGATCGGACGGTGAACCGCGCGGGGTCCTTTTGCATGGCGGGCATTGGACCATGGAACAGGGGATTATCACGTCCTGCGATCTTGGGTTGTGCGAAAGAATTCGGAATGCCGATCTTATGAGACATGGGAGTGGTGCAGTCCCACCAAGGAATAGCGGAAGCGGCGTTCCAATCGCGCATGGTGTGTTCAAAGGAAAGTAGGTAGGCGCGATGCCATGGTAGAAATAGATCATAAGGGAACTGTTTGTCCCCGACTCTGCCATGGTTCCAGCTCAAGTATCGCGGATACCCGTGAATCCCCGCCCAATAAATCCAGCACGGTGGAACGACGACCGCCACGTATGCGGGTGGCAGATCCACTTCATGCTTATAGTCCACTTTCACCCGGTAAGCCGACACGACTGCAAAGATCGTCAGCGCGACTGCAACAGACACAATCTTCCAACGCCCCCGCAAAAAGTCTCGCCATGCGCGCCGGGGCACAGCGTGAAATTTTTGCGTTATCGGCTGCGCTTGCCACTGCTCCCGCAACCTTCGCAGGAGGGCGTCTCGATTCAGGTCCACGGCCGGCAGGGCCCGCATCGCCAGATCCAGGTCTGCTCGCGCCGTCGCATCTTCCGGATCGAGGCAATGGCGCTGCGCGGCAATCTGGACATCCTGCCAGTCCCGCGCGTAGCTTCCCGCCGGAGCGCGATTCTCACTCAAGGTTTTGAGAAGAAACTCGCGGACGTTTCGCTCCACCTTGGGATCGAGCTGCTTGACGAGCCATACACGCCAAGACCCGGGAATCCAACCTTGCCGGAACCAGGCGAGACGGATCAATTGCAGCATCTGGGGTTCACGGTATACCGACCCGTTCAGGTCGACCACGCGGCCCAACTCAACGGTCAGCTCCCATTGCAACTCCGGATACACAGCCAATGCGCAAAGCCACTCGAATACCTTCGGGTCAAGGTACAAACGTAAAGTGGATCCCGCGTTCTCTTCAGTATCCTCCGCCAATAATTGGGAGTATACAACAGTGGACACCCTGGCAGACTACGAATCCAAACAATTCGTGCCATGGCCATCTGGATGCCAGCGCGTTCGCATCCTGCTCCCTGCAGATCTTAAATCGAGCGCTGTTTCACTCCCACTTCCGACTCCGGTCTAGCGCCATGGTCCGCGGCTTTGGCATATAATCTCTAGAACAGCTTTCAAATGCCTCGTGCTTTCTTGAGTTCGACGCTCACCGAAATGGACGCTTACCGCGCGGAAGCCAGGAAGGCTATCGAGAAGTGCGGCTGTGAATTCGTAGGCATGGAGGAGTTCGCCGCCGCGGATTCTACCGTGGAACAGTACTGCTGCAAGAAGGTGCGCGAGTGCGAAATATTCGTCCTTGTGCTGGGGTCCTTGTACGGTTCGAGCCCGGACAAGGACGGCGCCCGCATATCCTACACCGAGCGCGAATTCGATGTCGCCTCGGAGAATCCTCCTGCGGCGCGTTTCGTCTTTGTACCGGACTTGAAAGCGCAGTTGAACACGACGCAAGCGGGGCGGCGACTCAAGGAGGCAGGCTATGACATGAACCGGCAGTACGACGACCAAAAAACGTTTATTGAACGCGTCATAAAGGGTCGCCAACGTCAGTACTTCAAGAGTCCGGATCACTTGAAGGATTTGATTGAGCGAACGCTGACCGAACACCTCCAGCCCTTGCTGCGACCTGCTGCCCCTAGGCTGGAACTTGTTCCCGTGGGACGAATGCTGCCACTGATCTGCGACCGCAAGCCACAAACGGGGGATTTCCGGTTACGATTCGACAAAGCAGGTCCTGGAGTTCCGGAGATCTTCGTACTGCACGGGCGATCCGAGGATCAGCTTGCAAGCTGCGTCGAACGTCTGATCTGCTTGAATATTCTGCGGCAGGAGAAGACTGTTGCACCCGATGCGGCCAACAGGGCAGTGGAGCCCCCCGCTCCGTCGCCGCCCGACCCGGACGAGATCGTGATCAGCCGATTCCTGAGCGATCTGTTCCCGATACTGAGCCGCATCTACGTCACACCGCGCGATCCAAAGCCGGAGCACCTCTGCGAGGCCGGCGCAGCCAGTGGGGCGCCCTATATTGTGCTGCGGCATCTGTTTCGTGTCAGCACGTGGACGCCACGGGCCCAAGCGTTTTTCATGGGGCCGTATCTTCGTGTCTGGGACGAGGTCGCCAAAACCTACGCGGATCAGGAGCGCTGGACCGCGCCGCCGCGCTTCTTGATTTTCTTGGAATTCAAACACGCGGTCGGCGAGGAAGCGGCCTTCCAGAACGCGATCGCCGCACTTCTGCACCAGCGCCGCTCACGACGGCCCGCTGCAGCGATTCATCTACTCCCACCATTAACCGACGTGGACGAGCCTGCTCTGTCCACGTGGCTGGAGAATCTAGGCAACCGCCTGGTTCCTCCGTTCCGTGGGCAGCAAGTCGAACAGTTGTTCCCACAAATACCGCTGCCGATGCGGGACGTGGAGACAAAGCTCAAGACTTACCTCGGATTGAACACCTGACGTAAAGGACAACCGAACTATGACCCAAACTGAACCTGAACTGAAGTATGAGGGGAAGGGCAGGCCAAAAAAGAGCGGCGAATCGTTGTTCGAAGATACCCTGCCGGACTACGAATCACCCCAGCACTACTACGCAAGTAACGACCTCGCCGACGCGGTCAACACGGCGATCTTCCTGAAACAGCCACTCCTGATCATGGGCGCTCCAGGGTCCGGCAAGACGCAGCTTGCCTATAGTATTGCCTGGGAGTTCGGGTTCCCGCTGTACATCTTCAACACGAAGATGAATTCGGCTGGCCCCGACCTGTTCTACCGCTACGATGCTCTGCTGCATTTTCACGACTCTCACGACGTTGGGGTCGCTCCCGACGCGCGGAAGTACATCTCCTACGCGGCTCTTGGCCAGGCGATTGTCCGATCGTGGCCGCGATCCAGGTATGAGAGTATTTTTCTAGACCAGACACTCCCTGAACACCGGGCAGCGACGCGATCCGTCGTACTGATGGACGAAATTGATAAAGCTCCGCGTGATTTCCCCAACGACATCCTCTACGAGACGGAACGGCTCAGGTTCGAAATCAAGGAAACCGACTGGAAGCCGTTCGAGGTAAACGAATCGTTGCGTCCCATCATAGTGGTGACCAGCAATCAGGAGAGGAATCTTCCGGAGGCTTTTCTCCGGCGGTGCGTCTTCTATTACATCGCGGCGCCGGACGAAAAGGTGCTGCGCAGCATTGTGCGCCGGCGCCTCCTGTCGTCGGACGCGGACAGTCCCGCGGCACTGTCGTCTTCGTCCGAAGGAGAACCGCTCACTGGGCCGGCGGGAGAACTGTACGAAGCTGCCCTGCAGAGGTTCGTCGCGATCCAGAACGATCAGACGCTGCTGAAGCGGCCTGCAACGGCGGAGATGCTCAACTGGATGCGTGTGCTGCTCCGAAACGGCATCACGGCCGGGGAGGTTCAGTCCGGTTCCAACAAGTTACTGTCCACCTGGGGCGTCCTGGCAAAGACGAAGGAAGATCTGGAGCGGCTTCAAAGAAGCCGGTCGGCGACGGCGGTATGACTGACGGCTTCGAGCAATCGGAACTCGAACCGTTTTTGGCTTACCTCAAGGACAACGGTTTCCCTTGCGGCGTGGGCGAGCGTGTGCGTGCTACGCGTGTGGTTGCGCATTTCGATCCGCGCAAGAGGTCTCCTCGCTGGAAGCCGCTGCTCTGCCCGATTTTTGCACGCAACCCGGGAGAGCAGCAGCGATTCTCGGCGGCTTTCGATCTGTTTTTCAGCCAGAGCTCCGCGGACCCACCACCCCCAGTTTCGCCAGGGCAAGCGCAACTACAGCGCCCGCCGGCTGCACAGTACGAGCGAGGGAAACGCCGGCGTGCTCTGGCGAGATACTGGCCGTGGCTCGCAGCCATGCTTGCGTTGATCGTCGTAGCGTTATGGCTGCCGTCGCTTTTGCAAATGATCTTCCAGGCCCCGCCAGAGCCGCCGCGCCGATTAGCCGTAAACAACGTTCCCCTGCAGGAGACGCCGATCCTGAGATATGAGCGGCGGGACCAGAAGGAGGTCGTTCAAGACAAGCGGTTCTGCCAAGGTTGGGAGTGCCTCACAAGCCAATGGCGGCCGTGGGTGATTGCGGCGCCCGCGGTGCTTCTGGCTCTGGTGTTCCTGCTGACGCTTACTTCTGCGTGGAAGCGAACGCAATTCCGCCGTCGCGAACGTGTCCGCGCTCTGCCGCATAAGTGGCCTCCTCTGGCTGGAACCCCCCGCCTCGATGTTTACCAAGAGATGCTCGCTAATGCCGCGCAGGCGATGAACAAGCGCCTCGCGGCGGAGTCGGAACGCCTGGATGTTCCGGGAACCATCCGGGCCACCATCAGGCGGGGAGGATTTCCCGCTGTGCGATTCCGCAAAGAACAACTCTTGCCCGAGTACCTGTTTCTCATTGAACAGCGCGCTCACGGCGACCATTTTGCAGCTTGGTGGACGGGAGTCGCCGACGAACTTCGCGCCCTCGGTGTGCGAATCGCTTGTTACTACCACGGCGGTGACATGCGGAGCGTGCGTTCCGCGAACGGTTCCGTCAACCTTACAGTGAACCGCCTGCTCGACCTCCATCCGGATCACGCGGTCCTGATGTTGGGCGAGTCGGCGACGCTGCTGAACCCGTATAGCGGTGAGCTGGCAAGTTGGGCGGCAATGCTGAAGTCGCGCGAGAACCGCGCCGTTTTGACGCCAGAGGCGTCTTTCGAATGGGGTCCGGCAGACAGGGCAGCAGGTAGGCATTTGACCGTCCTGCCGGCGCGAGTGCGCCATCTGCCGGCAGTACTGAAAAGCTTCGATGCCGTGGAACGGACCACAACGGCTCTCGCGCTGTCGGAGTCTGAAGAAACCGGGGCGATCCCGGAGGACTCGTTGAATGATTCTCCCGGAGCCTCGGATGTATTACTCAATGTTATGACCACCCAAAAACAAGTCCCTCGTAAAGACTTCCCGGAGATATACCAAAAGGCGGGAGACGACGCAGCGAGATCGCAGAAAGTATTCGTAGCTTGGAACCTGATCAACCTTGCTGTCCTCACGCTTGCGGCTCTCGTTTCGACACTCAAAGAATGGCTGGGGAAAGCGGCACCGATCATCAGCGCGGTTCTGGTCGCGTCCGGCGCGGCGATGACCTTTTGGCTTAGAAAGAACCGCTATGAGCGGAAATGGTACCGCTCGCGGGCCGTCGCGGAGTCGATCAAGACTCTTTCCTGGCGCTATATGATGTGCGCATCGCCGTTTGAGGGAGGCTCGGCACAGGCTGAAGCTCAGGCTGCCAGCCAGTTCGACCAAGTCATCCATGATATTGCCAAGCAGGAAGATGTGCCGGTACCAAAGCCGCACGAGATTACGGAGATGATGAAAGAAGTGCGCGCCAAGACGCCTGCCGAACGCGCCAGCCTGTACCTGGACGAACGAATCGAAGACCAGCGCGAGTGGTATGCCAAGAACAGCAAGAAGAACGAAACGCTCAGCAGACGGGCGCTGTATATAGCCGTCGCTACTCAAGTGATCGCCTTGATATTTGCGCTCCTGCTGATATCGAATCAGATTCCCGACCTCGTCGGCGTGTTCGCCACGGTCTCGGCGAGCGTCCTCGCTTGGATGCAGATGAAAAGGTATGAAGACATTGCCCAAGCGTACTTGACTGCTGCAAAGGAGTTGAGCAGCATCGCCGCCGGCCTTAGCGAAACCCCGACTGAGGCCGAGCTGTCTCAATTTGTAGTTGACGCCGAGAACGCCGTCTCTCGCGAGCACACCCTCTGGCTGGCGAAACGGAGCTGACACAAATGCCGCCTCTATAGCCTGTTTATCAGGCTCGCGACGTAACCGGCCCCGAATCCGTTGTCGATGTTCACCACAGTTACGTTGCTGGCGCAGCTATTCAGCATCCCCAGCAGCGCGGCGAGGCCGTGGAAGCTGGCTCCATACCCGACGCTGGTGGGCACCGCGATCACCGGTACGGAAACGAGCCCTCCAACGGCGCTGGCCAGCGCCCCTTCCATGCCGGCGCACACAACGATGACGCGGGCTTCCAGAAGCTTCTCGCTGCTTGCGATCAGCCGATGGATGCCGGCGACGCCGACGTCGAAAATCTCGACCGCCTCGTTGCCCATGACTTCGCAAGTGACGCGCGCCTCTTCCGCCACCGGAATGTCGCTGGTGCCGGCCGACACCACCGAGATCAGCCCTTTGCCGTGCATCTTGCGCTCGCGCCAGACCCGAACTGCGCCGGACAGCGGGAAATACTCGGCCTCCGCGGCGATCTCTTTCTCGGTCTCCGCGGCGATCTCTTTCACCGCCGCTGCGGTCTCGCAATCCGCCCGCGTGACCAGCAGGTTCGGCGATTTGTCGAGCAGACGCGCGGCAATCCCCTTCACCTGGTCCGGCGTCTTGCCTTTAGCCAGGATCACCTCGGTCAGGCCATGCCGCAGCGCGCGGTGGTGATCGAGCTTGGCGTAACCCAGATCTTCAAATGGCAGATGCCGCATCTGTTCGAGCGCCAGGTCTACGTCCAGCGATCCCGTCCGGACCTCTTCCAACAGCTTGCGAAGTTGACTTTGTGTCAAAATTCGATCCTTTGGCCGGCTTGGAGATCATACTTCCGCGCCATTCCCCCCGCCAGCTCCAGAACATAATGCGCCACTCTCGTTCCGCCGTAATGCGGGCACTCGCTCGCTTTTGTTCTGCACGGCGGCGCATTTTCCACGATCTCCACGATGATGTGGCCACCGTCGATCCAGACGATGTCGAGCGGGATCTCATGCTGGAACATGAAATAGCTGTAGTATCCCGGGTCCCGGTGTGCGAACAGCATACCGTGGTCCGGGGCGAGGGAGGTGCGGAACATCAGGCCCCTCGCCATCTGCAGACTGGACGTTACGGTTTCGGCCTGAATCACCTGGCCGCCCGGCAATGTGACACTCCGCGTGTTGATGTCGGTGAACGTAGCCGTGTCGCGGCCGCACGACGAAAGAGACGCAACCAGACACAGGAGGAGCGCAAGCCGCATGAATTATGATGGTATCGAATCCGCTCGCTGCGGTCGCGCCTCCGAATGCCATTCTGGAAACGAATCCGGCTCACGCTCGAAATGATCAAGTTCGAGCACTCCGTGTTCGCCCTCCCGTTCGCTCTCACCGGCGCATTCCTCACCGTCCGCGAGCTTCACCTCGGGCGCGGCATCGTTTTGGGGAAACTGCCGTGGATCGTGCTGGCCATGGTTGGGGCGCGGTCCGCGGCCATGACATTCAACCGCATCCTCGACGCCAGGATCGACGCCCGCAATCCGCGTACCCGCAGCCGCCACATCCCGGCGGGCATTCTGAGCCCGGCGTTCGCCTGGGGATTTGTCATCGCCTCTTCGGCCGCGCTCGGCGCCGCCGCGTGGATGCTGAATCCGCTCTGCTTCGCGCTGGCGCCCGTGGCGCTCGCGGTCGTCTTCTTTTATTCCTTCACGAAACGTTTCACGTCGCTCTCGCACCTCGTGCTGGGTTTCTCGCTCGGCATGGCTCCCGCGGCCGCATGGATCGCCATGGCGGGAACGCTGGACGCGCGCATCCTCTGGCTCACCGCTGCCGTGACCTTCTGGACCGCCGTGTTCAGCATCCCCCGCCGGTTCGGCATAGCCGGCAGCCTGTGGATCGCGCGAGTGCTGCACACAGCCATGGTGGCGTGCCTGATCCTGCTGGCCCTGACGTTTCATCTGGGCTGGCTGAGCCTGCTGGGAGTCGCGGCGATCGTGGCGCTGCTCGCATACGAGCACAGTCTCGTCAAAGCCGACGACCTTTCGCGCGTGAACGCCGCGTTCTTCACGGTGAATGGCTATGTCAGCGTGTTATTCTTCTTGTTTTGGGCCGCCGATATTTATGCGCATTGAGATCGAAGACCATCGCCTGAGGCCCATTCTCGACAAAGTCGAGGCAGGCGTCAGGCTCGATTACGACGACGGCGTCGCACTGTACCAGACGTCCGACATCCTTGCCGCCGGCTACATGGCTAACCTGGTCCGCGAGCGCAAACACGGCGACGTCACGTACTTCAATGTGAATCGGCACATCAATCCCACAGACGTCTGCGTCGCAAGCTGCAAGCTCTGCGCGTTCGGCAAGAAGGCCAAGGATCCCAAGGCGTACACCTGGTCGCTCGAAGAGATCTGGCATCGCGCCGCAGAGGGCTGGTCCGAAGCCATCACCGAGTTCCACATCGTCGGCGGCCTGCATCCCGAGTTGACGCTCGACTGGTACTGCGAGATGCTGCGCGGTCTAAAGGAGCGCTTCCCGACCGTGCATCTCAAGGCGTTCACGATGGTCGAGATCGCCTATCTGGCCCGGCGCAGCAAGCTATCCTATCGCGACACGTTGGTGAAGTTGAAAAATGCGGGGATGGATTCGCTGCCGGGCGGCGGAGCCGAGATCTTCAACGAGCGCGTGCGCCGCATCATCTGCGACCACAAGATCGACGGAGACCAGTGGATCGAGGTCGCGCGCATCGCGCACCAGTTGGGGCTGAAATCGAACTGCACGATGCTCTACGGCCACATCGAGACGGCCGAGGACCGTGTCGACCACCTGTTGAAACTGCGCGCACTGCAGGACGAAACCGGCGGGTTCCAGACTTTTATTCCGCTGGCCTTTCACCCCGATAATACGCCGCTCCATCACATCCCGAAGACGACCGGATTCGACGATCTGAAGAACATCGCCGCGGCCCGGCTGCTGCTCGACAACATCGACCACATCAAGGCGTACTGGATCATGATGACGCCCAAGATCGCGCAGATCGCGCTGCGTTTCGGCGCTGACGATCTGGACGGGACGGTTGTGGAAGAGAAGATCTACCACGATGCCGGCGCGACGACAAGCCAGTCCATGCGCCGCGGCGAGCTGCTGCGTCTGATCCGCGAAGCCGGCCGCGAGCCGTTGGAGCGCGATACGCTCTATCGTCCCGTTGTGCGGACCGAGGCTGCGCTCACTGTGTTGGTGTAGCCCCGCAGCGCGCGTTCAATGAAAGATCCGACCTACGGCGTCGATTCGCGGCTGGACGCGCCGCGATCGCAAAGCGATCTCAACCAAACCCGTCACTATTTCGATCGTGGGTCGAGTGCCTCCGCGTGGGGGAGGCGATCGGTTTTTGTCGCCTGTCCTGCACGGTCCGGCTGGCAGGCCACGGAAAACGATGACCTGCCCCACGAGTGCAACATCCAATCCACGCAATTGACAGCCTTGGCTCGTGGCAAGCCGTCGAGATAGAGCCGGATCTGGCTCATTGCCGAGTTGCTTTGGTCCCGAGCTGTTGCTCCCAGTGGGCCGCGGCGGCTTGCTCCTGAGCCAAATCGGTCTCAATCTCCTCCCGATTGACGTGATAATATGCCAACGCCGCATGGACCTGGGCCAATGTCAGATGCGGGTACTCCAGGGCAATCTCTTCGGGAGTCATTCCCAGTTCGTACCAACCAGCGATTCGGCTGACCGTGAGTCCGGTCCCGGCAATCTTCGGTCGCCCACCACGAATACCCGGGTCGCGGACGATCAAAGTTCCGATTTCGGTAACCGATGCCATACCCACAGGTTACAGCGCCATCTCCCGGCCTGCTCGGCGTGCGCTGTTGCGTCGATTGACAAGGGCGGCGTTACGGCTTAGCCTTGGGAACATGGCCGCAATTCGAAAAAGCCCGAAATTCGCCGCCGCTCTAGCATGTACGCTGGCGCTGGCCGCTGCCGACAAGAAAGAGAAGGCCCCCATGCTCCAGGACCAGTACGCCGAAGTGAACGGCGTGCGCTTGCATTACGTGAAGGCCGGAAAGGGACCGCTGATCGTGTTCCTGCACGGTTTTCCCGAGTTTTGGTACGAGTGGAAACACCAGCTCGAAGACTTCGGAAAAGACCATCTGGCGGTGGCTCCGGACATGCGCGGTTACAACCTTTCCGCGAAGCCGTCCGAGGTCGACCAGTACCAGATGAAGTACCTGGTGGAAGACGTCCGAGCGTTGGCGGACCATCTGGGACACAAGAAGTTCGTGCTGGTGGGTCACGATTGGGGCGGAGCGGTGGCATGGTCGTTTGCAATTTCGCATCCAGAATATCTGGAGAAGCTCGTCATCGTGAACGCGCCGCATCCGGGCGTGTTCATGCGCGAGCTGCGGGACAACCCGGCCCAGCAGAAGGCGAGCCAATATATGCTGATGTTCCGCGGCGAAAAGGCGGAAGAAACGTTGTCGGCGAACGACTACGCGCTGCTGGTGGGAGCGGTGCTGGGCGCGGGTTTGAAGTCCGGCGCTTTTACGGAAGACGACAAGAAGGCGTACATCGAGGCGTGGTCGAAGCCGGGGGCGCTTACGGGTGGTCTGAACTATTACCGGGCGGCGCGGGTTGGTCCGCCGGCGCCGGCGTCAGAGGGCGCGTCATCTTCGGGCAATTTTGCGGTCGATCCGGAGCGGCTGATGGTCAAGGTACCGACTCTCGTGATTTGGGGCGAGAAGGACACGGCGTTGCTGACAGGGAATCTTGACGGGCTCGACAAGTTTGTGCCGGAATTGACGATCAAGCGGATTCCGGAGGGATCGCATTGGGTGATCCATGAGAGGCCTGGGGACGTGGACGGGTATATTCGGGAGTTTATCGGCGGCGCCGGGATGCACGCGGCACGTTAGTGGAGCACCGACAGGCTAAAGCCTGCGTTACCCGTCGCCCATTATGTCCTCACCCAGGTCGTTCGTGCGATTTTCGAACTTCGTGAATTCCCGCAGGAACACGAGGTTGACCTTCCCGGTGGGGCCATTGCGCTGTTTGGCGAGCAGCAGTTCGGCGAGTCCCTTCAAATCCTCGCGATCCTGTTTGTAAACCTCTTCCCGGAAGATAAATGTGATGAGGTCGGCGTCCTGCTCGATCGAACCGGATTCTCTGAGGTCGCTCATCTGCGGCCGATGATCGCCGGGACGCGTTTCGGGCGCGCGATTGAGCTGCGAAAGGACAACCATCGGGACGTTCAGCTCCTTCGCGAGGAGCTTGAACCCGCGCGAGAGAGCGCTGACCTCCTGGTTGCGATTCTCATAACGCGAACGGGAGCTCATCAACTGCAGGTAATCGACGATGACGAGCGCCAAGCCGTGCTCGCCGCGCAGGCGCCGGAGTTTCGCGTGGATGTCCATAAGATTGACGCCCGGAGAGTCGTCGATGAAGAGCGGTGCTGCAACCATTTCGGAGGCGGCCTTCTGCAAGCGGCGGCGCTCGTCCTGGTTGAGGTAGCCGGCGCGGAACTTCTGCTGGTCGACGCGCGCGCTGGCGCAGATCATGCGAGTGAGCAGCGACTCCTTCGACATTTCGAGCGAGAAGACCGCCACCGTCTGCTTCTGCTGCGGGTTCATGGCGACGTGCTGCGCGATATTGAGCGCCAGCGCCGTTTTCCCCATCGAAGGGCGGGCTGCGATGATGATCAGCTCGCCGGGGTGCAGACCGCCGGTCATCTCGTCCATTTTGATGAAGCCGGTGCCGATGCCCTTGATGCGCTTGCTGGGATCGAGAAAGGCGTTGATGCCGCCTTCGAACTCGCGAATGATGCGGTCGGGACTCGCGAGCGCGTCCTTGGCACGGGACTCGCCCAGCTTGAGGAGGCTCTCCTCGGCGCTCGACAGGATCTGTTCAGGCTCCTCCTCGCCCAGAATGCAGCGATCAATCATCTTTTGCGAATTGAAGAT
>WNFI01045338.1_pt1 | contig 13538 bp, 10 predicted proteins | sample 5400471 | NCBI WGS metagenome assembly WNFI01 (sample SAMN13153348, study PRJNA577476) | soil metagenome | isolation source: 100 cm saprolite on Douglas fir-dominated hillslope | place: USA:California | collected 2013-09-17 | reverse complement strand
CTGCTCGGGCCGGGCGCGAATCCGCACGACAACATGCAGTTCCTGGTGTTCTGCACCGCCGTGATCCGCGCGGTGCACAAATGGCAGGGACTGCTGCGCGCGAGCATCGCGAGCGCAGGGAACGATCATCGTCTCGGCGCGAACGAAGCGCCGCCGGCGATCTTGTCGATTTTCCTCGGCGACATGCTGACCGACATCTTCGAGCAGATCGAAAAGGGCGGCGCGAAGTCGACCAAGCATGGCGGCGAGCTGGACACCGGCGTCCTCGTGCTGCCGAAGCTGCCGCGCGACGCGGGCGATCGCAATCGCACGAGCCCGTTCGCGTTCACCGGGAACAAGTTCGAGTTCCGCGCCGTGTCGTCCAATCAGAGCATCGGCTACCCGAACATCGCACTGAACGTCGCGGTCACCGAGTCGCTCGATTACATCGCGACGGAGCTCGAGAAAGCCGTCAAGGGCGGTAAGAAGCTCGAGGCGGCCGTCGCGGAACTGCTGCCGAAGATCATCAAGGAGAACAAGCAGATCATCTTCAACGGCAACGGCTATTCGGCGGAATGGGAGAAGGAGGCCAAGAAGCGCGGCCTGCTGAACCTGAAGAACACCGTCGACGCACTGCCGCAGCTCGTGACGAAGGAGGTCATCGCGCTGTTCGGCACATATAAGATCCTCGCGGAGCGCGAGCTGCACGCGCGCTACGAGATCATGGTCGAGACCTACAACAAGACCGTGAACGTCGAGGGTCAGCTGATGGTGCTGATCGCGAACCGCTACATTCTCCCGGCAGCGTTCGAATATCAGAAGAACGTGGCCGATAGCGTCGCGGCAGTGAAGGCCGCCGGTGGCAAGTCGGTGGAAGGCAGGAAGACGCTCGACAAGGTGACGGCGCTCATCGACGAGTTCCGCCGCCGTACCGAGAAGCTCGCCGCGGCGCTCGAGCACGAAAGTACATCGGCTGAAAAGCACGCGAAGCACTTCCGCGACGTCGTCGTCCCCGCAATGGAGAAGCTGCGCGAAAGCGGCGATGCGCTCGAAGTCGTCATCCCGCACGGGACGTGGCCGCTGGCCACCTACCGGGAGATGCTCTTCATCAAGTAGGCAGGAGGGGCGGGCGCAACTTCCTGTCCCTGTACACCGTCTGAAAGAGCCAGGAGTTGCTTATGCTGCACGTCCTGGCTCTTTTGGCGGCTACCACAGTTGCACCGACCGTCTCGACCGACTGGCTCGCGTCCCATCTGAACGATCCGCAAGTCCGCATCATCGCCACCGGAACTCAAGAGGCGTTCGATTCCGCACACATCCCCGGCGCGCGTTATATCGATCACATGGCGACCGTCGGCGACGACCATCGCCTCCTTGCGCCGGACGCGCTGGTCAAAGCGTTAGCGAAGGTCGGCGCGGCCGACGGGACGCACATCGTGATTTACGGCGATCGGCCGATGGAAACCGGCTGGCTGTTCATGACGCTCGCCGCCACCGGCCACGCGGCGGATGTGTCGATGCTCGATGGAAGCGTCGCGCTCTGGCAGCAGGAGAATCGTCCGACATCGACCGCCGCCGCGCCCGCGGCCGCGGGAACGCTGACGGTGAAACCGGCTCCTGACGTGATCGTCGACGCGCCGTGGGTCCGCGGCAAGCTCCAGTCGCCGACGACGAAAGTGCTCGACGTGCGAACGACGATGGAGTGGAACAACGGACACCTGCCGAACGCGACGTTGATCCTCTGGCAAGACCTCTACGCGGACCAAAAAATGTTGAAGCTGAAATCGCCCGAAGAGATCAAGGCGCTGATCGCGAAGGCCGGCGTCGGTCCGAACCAGGACTGCGTCACGTACTGCGCCGTCGGCATGCGCGCGAGCCTGATGTACTGGGCGGCGCGCAGCGTGGGCGTGAACGCGCGCGTGTACGTCGGATCGTGGCAGGACTGGTCGCGCGATTCGACGAATCCGATCGTGAAGTAGTTGCCAAGCCGATCCAGCTCTTCTGTTTGCAGTTTTTGCGACAGCGTCAACTTTTTGTCTTGATGTGTTAACGGCTGCGTACTACCTTCCTGTGCGAAGTGGCCCCCACTTCCACAGGAGGCGTGATGAAAGTACGGCAAGCGGGCATCGCGATCTGCACGATCGTCCTGACGCTGCTCTCCGCAGCATTCGCCGCCGCACAGCAACTCGAGATTCACTACATCAACGTCGGCTGGGGCGGATCGGTCCTCGTGAAGGGCCCCACCGGAACCACTGTCCTCATGGAAGCGGGCAACACCGGCAAGGGCACGGCGTACGTCGTCCCCTACCTGCAGTCGATCGGGCTCGTGCCCGCAACCGGCCTAGACTACACCATCGCGGGACACCAGCACTGCGATCACATCGGCGGCCTCGACGAGGTCGTCAACGCCGGCTATAACGTCCAGTTCAAGAACTACTACAACGGTTCGAGCTACAGCTCGTCCTGCGCGACGGAGTGGGCATCGGCCGCGAGCACGACCACGGCGGGTGCGCTGGCTGTACCGACAGTCGGCGATCAGATTGCGCTCGGCAACGGCGCCAAGCTGACGTTCGTCGCCGTCAACGGTCGCATCATCGGCGGCGGCACGGTGTCGGTGTCCGACGAAAACGACCGGTCCATCGCGGTGCTGATTCAGTACGGCGGCTTCGACTACCTATGGGCCAGCGATCTTGGCGGCGGAACGATCGACGAGGCATGCACTGGACGGTTCACCTCGTCCCAGGTGGACGTCGAGACTTCGGTCATCACTGCGATCTCCCCGGGCGGCGCCTTTCCGCTGATCTCGGCCGGCGGCATCGATCTCCTCCATGTGAACCATCACGGCAGCGAGAGCAGCACGAACCACAACTACATGAACATGGCGCAGCCCGCGGTGGCGATCATCGGCGTCGGCGACGGCGAGAGCACCGGCTGGGATCTGCCTCGAATCGACGTCGTCGAGCACGTGCTCGCCGCGCAGGCCACGGCCTGCGTGACGGCGCCGCCGGCGTTCGTGCTGCAGACGGAAGAAGGGAACCCTGCGGGATCACTCACCAGTTTTTACGGCTTCGACGTCGGCGACATCAAGGTGACCACCGACGGCGTGAACAACTTCATCGTCTCTGCCGACGGCAACGTGCATCAGGGCGCCAACGAACTGGGGCTCGCAAGCCTCCCGCGCACATTCGCGCTCGACGATCTCGCGACGCCGGACGTCACATCGCCGACAACGTCGGTGACGGCGCCGAGTGAAGGGGCCAGCGTGTCCGGCACGACGACTGTCACTGCGAGCGCGTCCGACGATCGTGCGGTCACGAGAGTGGAGTTCTATCTCGACAACGTGCTGCAGTTCACTGACACGACGGCGGCGTACGCGTGGTCGTGGGACACGACGACCGCCGCGAACGGACCGCACATGCTGCTGACGAAGGCATACGATGCGGCCGGCAACGTCGGCTCTTCGGGCATCGTCGACGTCACGGTGAACAACTTCGCCGACACTACGCCGCCAGGCGCGCCGGCGAATCTGACGGCCTCGGGGGCGAAGAAGAAGATTACGCTGTCGTGGTCGGCGTCAACCGACAACGTCGGCGTGACCGGATATCACGTGTGGCGCTCGTCGAGTCCGACGGGCACGTTCACACAGATCGGCACGGCGGCGGGAGCCACTTACGCGGACGGAGGGCTCACGTCGCGGACAACGTGGTACTACTATGTGATTGCCTATGACGCGGCCGGGAATCTTTCGGCGGCGTCGAACACGGCGAGCGGCACGGCTCGATAGTCAAGTCACCGTCCCGTCAAGCAGTCAGACCGGCGTGATCACTTCGAGGTGCTCCTGCCGCGCGCCTTTCACCGCGGCGAGGGGCACGCCACGATCGAACGTCACGAAACGGCCTCCTCGTTTGACCGCGAGACCGAGCAAGTACACATCCGTCAGCTGCGCCGGTCCACGAATCGCCGCGACGTTGAACATCGTTTCGTCGCGGAATGAGATCGCGTCCGGCCAGAAGTCGTGCCGCGTCGACGCACAGAAGCGTTTCAGGTTCTCGAGCAATGTGGGAATCGGCACGAACCCGGCGGCTTGCGTCGGATTGCCAAGCACGCGCAGCAATCCGTTTTCAGTTAACGGGCAACTGGCCCACGCCTCTTCACTGTTGTCGGCCAACCAGTCGTGCGCGACATCATGATCGGCATGGCCACCGTTGAATAGAGCGACGAGCACGCTCACGTCGAGCAGTGCCGTCACCGTCAGTGCTCATCTTCCTGAAGCCGCTTGACGTCGCTCATCTTCCTGAAGCCGCTTGACGTCGGCCAACGTCATCAGCGGTTGACCCGGCCGCCTCGGAATCACCGGGACGCCGTTCCGCACCTCATATTTTCGAGGCGGACACATCGCCTCGCGTGCGTACTCCGACAGGATCTGACCGGTGGTCTTTTTCCGGATCGCGGCAAGTTCCTTCGCCGCCTGCAGCACGTCGTCGTCGATGTCTAATGTCGTGCGCATCGGCTCATCATCACGCATCACGCATCAGATGTCAACGAACAGGTCGCCGGCTAAGTATTTCAGCCCTGTATCGACAGCGACGGTCGCGACGGTCTTGCCGGGGCCCAGTTCTTTCGCGATCTGAATCGCGGCGGTGACATTGAGCGCCGAGGAGGTGCCGGTGAAGATGCCCTCTTCGCGCGCCAGGCGTCGTGCCGTCGTGCGCGCCTCGCCTTCGTCGATCGCGCGCGCGTCGTCGTAGACGTCGCGCGTGAGGTGCGGCGGGATGAATCCCGGGGCGATGCCCTCGACACGATGCGCGCCCAGCAGCTCGCGGCCGATCCCCATGTAGCCGCCGATCGCGTCGGCGTTGTGAAATTGATCCGTCCAGAACACGTTCGGGTCCTCGCACAGCCGCTTCACTTCAGCGCGCATGCGATCGAACAACCCCGGCGCGATCTTGCCACCGTCGCTCGCGACGATGATCGGCTCGGCGCCAAACGCGCGCATCGTATCGAGTTTCTCTTTCGAAAACGCGTCGGACGACACCGGCGTGAACGGATAGCCTTTGACGGCACAGACCATCGCGAGCGACGACCCCGTACTGCCGCCGGTGAACTCCACGACGCGCATGCCCGGTTTCAACGCACGGCGCGCTTCGGCGCCTTCGATCATCGCGAGCGCCATCCGGTCCTTGTACGAACCGGTCGGGTTGTAGTATTCCAGTTTCACGATCACGTCGGCGCCGGCCGGCGTTGCGAGGCGCTTCAGGCGCACGATCGGCGTACTGCCGATGGCACGAAGGACGGAATCAGCAATCATCTGCACATGGTACTCTGTGCGGAATCGACGCTGAACATCTATGGCCAAACGCAAGACTCCTGATCTCTTCGACAACATGGACGCGCCCGAACCCGCAGGCGCGCGCGATGCGGCGGCGCGAACGGCAATGCTCGGCGGCGGCAACGGCGCCGGCGTCGACAACGTCGCGCTGCACGACGCCGCGCAGTCGCGCTATCTGAATTACGCGCTCTCGGTGATCACGGCGCGGGCGCTGCCCGACGTCCGCGACGGCCTCAAGCCGGTGCAGCGGCGCATCCTCTTCACGATGTGGCAGCAGAACCTCACCGCCGACGTGAAGCACCGCAAGTGCGCGAAGGTGGTCGGCGACGTGATGGGCAACTACCATCCGCACGGCGACATGGCGCTCTACGAAACGCTCGTCCGCATGGCGCAGTCCTTCTCGCTGCGCTATCCGCTCGTCGATGGTTCCGGCAACTTCGGCCCTGCCGGCGCGCATTCCGAATCTGCTCGTCAACGGCGCGACCGGCATCGCCGTCGGCATGGCCACCAACATTCCGCCGCACAATCTCGGCGAGGTCTGTGCCGCGCTCGTCAAGCTGCTCGACAACGACGAACTGAGCAGCGCGCAGTTGTGCCGCTACATCAAAGGACCGGACTTCCCTACAGGCGGTCAGATTCTCAATTCACAGGAGGAGATCAAGGACATTTACAAGACCGGATCGGGATCGATCCGCCTGCGCGGCACCTGGGACATCGGTCCGGAGACGCGGTCCACCAAGACCATCTACATCGACAGCGTGCCCTACATGGTGAACAAGGCGCAGCTGGTGGAGCGCATCGCCGACGTCGTGCTGAGCCGCAAGCTGCCACAGCTGCTCGACGTGAAGGACCTCTCGACCGAGGACGTGCGCGTCGCGATCGAGATGAAGAAGGACGCCGACGAGAAGATGATCATGGCGTATCTCTTCAAGCACACGCCGCTGCAGATCAACTTCGCCGTCAATCTCACGTGCCTGATTCCGACGGAGAATCCCGAGGTCGGACGCCCCGAGCGTCTCGATCTGAAGCAGATCCTCTGGCACTTCCTGCACTTCCGGCTCGAAGTCGTCACCAAGCGCCTGGAGCACGAGCTCGCCGCGCTGAAGAAGCGCATCCATCTTCTCGAAGGCTTCGAGACGGTGTTCGACGCGCTGGACGAAATCATCAGGATGATCCGCAAGTCGGACGGCAAGGCCGACGCCGCGGAAAAGATCATGGCGCGGTTCAAGCTCGATGCCGAGCAGACCGACGCGATCCTCGAGCTGAAGATCTACCGGCTGGCTCGTCTCGAAATCCTGATCATCCAGAAAGAGCTCGAGGAAAAGCGCAAGCGGGCGCGGCAGATCACGACGCTGCTGAAGGACGAAGAAGGCCGCTGGAAGCTGGTGCGCGCGGAGCTCGAAGAGATCAGCACGAAATACAGCGACAAGCGCCGGACCACCATCGAGAGCGACGCCACCGAGCCCGAATACACCGTCGACGATTTCATCGTCGAAGAAGACAACGTGGTGATCGTGTCGCGCGACGGCTGGGTGAAGCGCCAGAAGGAAGTGAAAGATCTGTCGACGACGAGGCTGCGCGAGGGGGATTCGGTGCTGGCGGCGTTCGGCGGCAGCACGCGCGCGAGCTGCGTGTTCTTCTCGAACTTCGGCGTCGCCTACTCGAGCCGATTCATCGACGTGCCTGCGTCAACCGGGTACGGCGAGCCGATTCAGAAGTCGACGGATTCGTCGAGCCGAGCACGCGATCGGGACGCCGGTATGCTCGGCCGTCGGACGGCGCCGAGATCGTGAACGTCGCGCGTGTGAGCGGCGGCGAGATTCTGATCGCCGCCACCGCGCAGGCGCGCGGCATACTCTGCAAGGCCGACGAAGTGAACTTCCTGTCGGGCCCCGGCAAGGGCGTGCTGCTCATCAAGCTTGGCGAAGACGACAAGGTGCTCGGCGCGATCGCCTCGAGCGGCGATCGCGATCTCCTGACGGTCGAAACCTCGCGCGGCGCGGAGCAGACGATCAGCACCGGCAAGTACGAGGTCACCGGACGCGGGGGGAAGGGCCGCGAGCTGCTCCAGCGCGGTCAGTTCACGAAGGTCCTCTGGTCGACTCCGGAGGCGCCCGCACCTCTGAATCCGAACACCTGATCCCGAATCCCTATGCCCTAATCCCTTTCTGGGCTATAGTGTCTGGGACGTCTCACCCCGAGACGGTCAGCTCGACCGCTGCGAACGTTGGCCGGCATCAGTCCGGCCGCTGACGGTCCTGAGCTTTTTCAGCTTTCGCAGGTTACGCAAGGAATTCTTTTGTCTCACTCAGATCGTCTCAACTTCGCTGTCTTCATCGACTTCGACAACATCGAAATCGGCGTGAAGAACACTCTCGGCCAGCAGTTCGACCCGGGCGCCGTGCTCGACGCCATCAAGGAACGCGGCGAGGTCGTCACCAAGATCGCGTACGCCGACTGGACGCGCGCGGGCGACTACAGCCGCACGCTCACGCAGCACGCGATTCGTCTCGTGCAGCGCAACCTCACGCCCGGCGGCGACAAGAACGGCGCCGACATCAACCTCGCGCTCGACGCGCTGGAGATGGTGTTCACGCACACGCACATCAACGCGTACGTGATCGTCGGCGGCGACAGCGACTTCCTGTCGCTCGTCGAAAAGCTCAAACAGTACGACAAGAAGGTGTTCGTCGTCGGCGGCCGCGCGTTCACGAGCATGATCCTGCAGCGCAACTGCCACGAGTTCATCGCGTACGAAAACCTGCACGGCGTGCGCAAGCAGGCGGCGAAGACCGGGCGTCCGATGCCCGCGTCGGTCGCAAGCGCGCCGGTCGCGCAGGCCTTCGGCGTCGTCAAACGCGCGCTGAAGATTCTCGCGGATCGCGAAGTCACGCCGCAGACCGGGCTCCTCAAGAGCACGCTGCTGCAGCTGGACTCCACGTTCTCGGAGCGCAACTACGGCGCCTCGTCGTTCCTCGATTTCGTCGAGAAGCTGGCGCAGACTGGATTCGTCACGCTCAAGACGTCGGGACGCAGCGTGATGGTGGAGCTGAACGAAGCATTCGACGCGAGCTCGGTGCCCGAGGCGCCCGCGGCTGCGGCTGCCGAGACCGCAACGGCGTCCAGTGACGGCACGCCGTCTTCCGGAGCCCACACCGGACCGAGGCCCGGCGGTGGACCCGTCGAAGCTCCGGCGGGACCGCCGCTTGGCGACAATGCCGAAGGCGTCCGCGTCGCGCGGACGATTCTCGAAGGCGCACGCAACGCGCGCTGGCCGATGTACCTTCGCAACGTCAAACAGATTCTCCGTCAGGCCGACGGCGGGTTCGACGAGCGCCGTTACGGGTTCGGCGGCTTGATGGATCTGCTGCGCGCGTGCCAGAAGGAAGGGCTCGTGCGGGTCGAGCGCGATCGCCGCGGCGGTTTGCGCGTGTTCCAGGGCGCCGCACTCCAGCCGACGAGCGTCGCGACGAGCACGCCGCCGCGCAGCGTCCTGCCGCAGCCGGACGTCGAAGACACGGAGTACGCGCAGGGGAACGAAACGCAGCCCGGCGAGTCCGTGCAGCTCGCCGAGCCGTCCTACACCGAACATCCCGACGCCGAGCCGATGCCGATCGACACGACGGCGGAGCTCCTCGGCCGCGCGAAGCCGCGCCCGCGGCGTCCGCGCGCCGGACGGCTGTCGGCCACGCCTGCGCCGAAGAAGGCGGCGGCGAAGCGGCCGGCCGCGCGGCGGAAGAAGACCGCCGCTGAAGGCAATTCGTAATCTAGGCTCTGCCTGTCTTGTCCAGCTCACGATAGAACCCGAGATCCGCGCCGCGCAGCATCTTCGTGGCGTAGATGATCTGCCCATGATGCAGACCGAAATGTTCGACGACCTGATAGACGGCGTGGAGTCCGGTGACGGTGTAACCCTGAATCTCGAACGTCTGCACGAGATCTGCCTCGGTCAATCTGGACAGCACCGCTGACGCTTCGTCGAGCGTCGCCCCAAGCTTCTGCAGCAGCGCCGCGCGCGGCATTTCCTGGCGCTCGCCGAATTCGGCCGGACGGTTCCGGCCGTCTTCCAGCCGATTGAACGAGGCCACGAGCCACTGCTGGACGTTTCCGTTCAGATGCAGCAGCAGGTTGCCGACGCTGTTGCTGGCGTCATTCGGGCGCCACCACACCTGATCGTCGCTGAGTGATTCCACGCACGCGCGCATGCGCGGCCAGTACTGGCCGAATAGTTTCTGCTTCGAGAATTCCAGGAACAGCGCATCGATGCGACGGTCCGGCGACATCCTACTTCTTCCCTTCGTTATCGAGAAAATCGATCCACTGCTTGACGAGCGCGACCTGCGGCCCGGCCGCCTTTTCGTATGCCTGCGCATACGAATGCGCCACCTTCACATCGTCGGCGCGCGTCTGCACGAACGCGCCTTCGGCATGGACCGTGTAGATCCACTGGACGCCGAGGAAGAGCGCGTCGCGATCGTCGGGAGCAACCGCGAGATAGTGCTCGAGCGTGCGCACGGCCTCGCGCCCGCGGCCGAACGTCCCGTAGAGCAGCGCGAGCGGACGTGTGAAATTCGGATCCGACGGCCACTTGCCGACGGCTTCCTCGAGAATCGTCCGCGCGCCGCCGAGGTCGCGCACGCGCATGAGCGAGTCGGCGAGCCATTGATAGATCTGCGGAAACTCTGTGCCGTCGATGAGCGCCGTCTGCCACGCGCTCGACGCCTCGGTCTCGTGCCCGGCTGACGCAAACGCAGCAGCGAGATATGCGAGTGGCACGGTGCTGTCGAGGTCGGCGTCGATCGCTGCCTTGAACGCCGCTTCCGCCTTCGGGTAATCGCCTGCGCCGAGAGAGGCGACGCCCTGATCGAAGGTGGGCCGCATCCGATCCGGAATGCGATCGCGAAATTGATCGAGCGTGTCGGCGCGAATCGCCTCTGCCTTGCTGAACGAGCGCGCCAGTTTCGCTTCATCCACCGGCAGAAACAGCTCGCTGTCCACCGACGTCGCACCGAGTCCTTCGGCCGACGTCAGCAGCACTTTTGGCGCCGCGATCTCGAACGTGCGCGTCAGCGTCTTCACGGCTTTGCCCTGCTCCGAGAAAATCGCCCGCAGCACGTACGGGCCGGGCGGCAGTTGATTCACCGGCACCTTCGCCGAGAAGATCGCGCGATCGTCACCGGCCGCTCGCATCGGCACGTCGACGTTCAGCAGCGCGGGCGAGTCGAGCGTTGCAGCGACCTCGTACTCCGCCGTCACCGTGGAGGACGTCGATCCGTAGGCTTCAACGTAGCCGTGCAGCATGCCGAAGATCACCTGATAGCCGATCGTCGGCGTCAACAGCTCTCCCGGATCCGACGGCCCGCCCGCCATCAAATCGCTGAACGACATGCCGGCGGCGTTCGACAGCGCCGCGCGAATCTCGTGCTCGACGGTGCCGACGCGCTCGCCTTCCGCGACCGCCAGCTTCAGGGTGTAGGTGCCGGAGGGAAGGCTTGCTCCGGCGGTGTACTGCAGCGACGAAGGCACGCCGTTCATCAGCGGGTTCGCGCGGACGTCGAACGTCTTGTTTTCGACCTGCTTGCCGTTCTGATCGCTGATCACGTAGCCGACCGACACGACGCGCGGCGCCGGATAGTCGGCGCCGATGTCCGCGTGAATCAACAGCTGCACCTTGTCGCGTTCAGGACCTTGCAAGGCGAACGACGTGACGCGCAGCGGAAGCGCTGACGCAATGAGCGGCGAATGCAGCGCGGCCGTCATCATGCGCCGTGGCGAGCGCGCATTGCGCGCGGTCACCGTGTCGGCCGGCGTGTTGAGGAGCTGACGCCGCGACCGCACGATGGCGCCGCGCCGCGGCACGTCGACGCGGATCGGGTGCGGCTTGCCGTCCCGATCCTTCGGATCCGATTCGACGCCGAGCTGGTAATAGCCGGACAGCTCGGTCTGAATACGATCGAACAGCGCCTGCCCGTTGCCCGTGACGGTGAACAGCGCGCCGCGCGCGGCGGACGCGAGCGTCTCGAGGCCTTCGCCGAGCGCCTGCCGATCGTTCATCGCGTTCGACGGCGGCCGGGCACTGGCGATGTCGAACAACTGATTGTCGAGCCGCAGCGCATAGAGACTGGTTCGAGCCGCCGCCGCCATGGCGCCGATCTGCGACACCAGCGACTGATCGTGCACGACGAACCCTTCGGAGATCAGGATCAGCGTTTTAGGCGCGTCGACGAGGCGAAGTCCGGCAAGAAGGTCGCGCAGCGCTGCGATCGTCTCGTCCGATCCATGCTGCGCGTCGCGCGCCATTGCCCGCGCCTCGGTCTCGACCTCCAGACGGCAGACCTCTGCGTCGCGCGCACCGACGGACCCGCTCGAGCATTCGCGCTGCTGCAGCTGATTCAACGCGTCCGTGTCGCCCCGATCGATCGCCATCGCTTCGGAGATCCCGATGCTGTGCTGATTCGACGCGGCGGCGGTCGATCGCTGGCCGACCATGCGCTCGATCGTTCGCTTGGTGCGGGTGCGGTCGCCGGTGAACGCCGTCGAAGGGGCGCCCAGGCCGATGCCCGCCACCGCCACGCGATCCGACGATTGAAGCCGATCGACGAATCCGTTCGCCGCCTTTGCCACGGCGATCGCACCGCCAAACCGGATGTTCGGTTGATCGATCGCGATCACGATTAGCCGCCCGCCGACGGAGCTCTCGTTCGTGCTGTAGCCCTCAGGCGGAGACGGCGGCGTCGGGGCGGCGCCGTCGCCGACGAGCGAGACCCATTGGGCGCTCACCACTCGGCGGACGCTGCCGTCGATGCGCACGTTGAAGTCGGCCGGCGTCAGATTCGCGACCGGCTTCCCCGCGGCGTCGACGACGGTAGCGTCGAGCGAGGTGACTTCGACAGACGATTTGAAGACCGGCGATGGCTGCTGTGCGGCAACAACACCACTCGCAACGAGCCACGACGTTAAACGCAGAACCCGCAGAAGTCGATCCTTCTTCGGTGTCATTTCGCTGTCGTCGCCCGGTAACCCTGGCGCGCACGAACGTCGCGACGGCCGTCCACGTCCACTTTGATCCGCCGCCAGACATCGTCGTGCTTCGTGTTCGACGGCTCGTAGCCGAGCAGATACTGGTTGGAGAGCTCGTCGAGGAGATCGGCGAAGGCGGTGTGCAATTCGTCGATGCTGTCGGTGAACAGCGCGCGGCCGCCGGTGGGGTTCGAGAGCTTCTCCATCACGTGCTTCAGCGCATCGAGAGTGACGCCTCGCCCCTGTCCGATCATGTAAAGCGTCACGTCGCTCGACTGGAGGCGCCGCTCCACGTCGGAGAGCGTCGCATGGCTGCCCTGGTCTTCGCCATCGGTGAAGACCACGAGCGCTTTGCGACCGGCCTGACGTCCCAGCATTTCGACGCCCCGGAGAATCACGTCGTAAAGCGCGGTCGAACCCCACGGCGCGAGACGATCGACCGCTTTCACGCGTTCCGCGGCATCGCTCGTTTTGCGCGTCAGCGTGAAGATGCTGTCGTTGAACCCAAGAAGCGTGACAAGGTCGCGCGACGGCACGTCGGTCAGAAATTCCTTCACCGCTTTCTTCAGCTTCGGCATCGCCGGCGACATGCTGCCCGAGATATCGACGGCGACGACAAGCTCGAGCGGGACGTCTTCGGAAGCGAAATGTGTGATCGTCTGCGGCTTGTTGTCCTCGAAGACATGGAAGACGCTCAGCGGTAGACCGCGTACGAATCGTGCGTGGCCGTCGGTCACGGTGACCGTGACCTGCACGACATCGACGTTCACTTTTTCACTGTAACCGAGCTCCTTCGTGCGGACCGTCTGCACGATGCGGCCTCCGGCGGAGAGCGCCGCGACCGCGCGGATCTGATGCTGTCCGATTGCCGGACCCGCGTCCCAATCGCACTGGAACGGCGCCTTCGTCAGCGCGCAGACCTGGCGTCCGTCGACAAAGAACGTGAGGTTGGCCGCTGCGTCTGGTGGATTGACTTCCGCACGCAAGGGCGTGACGCCGCTCACATACGTGTCCTCGGCTGGCGACAGAATCTTGAGCTGCGGATCGGGGGACTGCGGCGACCCATGCAGAACAGCGGCGACGACGATCTGAACGCAAAGACCGCACAGCGCGCAGAACGAAATGGTCTTTGCGGTCGACGTCATGGCGTCGCTCGTCGTGCGGAATCCGGCACCAACGGACCGGTCGCGGTCGCCGCCGCGATGTAATC